>Ga0163154_10005911_pt1 | contig 15269 bp, 14 predicted proteins | sample OliLakLV19MP9P1_FD_148649 | JGI IMG/M metagenome (GOLD analysis project Ga0163154, IMG submission 148649) | Freshwater microbial mat bacterial communities from Lake Vanda, McMurdo Dry Valleys, Antarctica - Oligotrophic Lake LV.19.MP9.P1 | ecosystem: Environmental > Aquatic > Freshwater > Lake >... | reverse complement strand
GTGAAAACACGTTTAATGATGAGTTATTGACATAATCCTATGAATTTGTTTTCGGTTCTCCATTATATAGAAAAATCTCATTTGATAATTCAATTTTCCCATGAGATGCTCTGTGATAGTCTCTGAAACGGTAATAAGTCTGCGACTTCAATATATATGAAAAAATATATGAAAAATCTCCGTTTGGAAACTTTATTCTATCTCGCATATAATAGGGCATATCAACATCAGAGGAAAAAATAGCCGATGAACAATAAAAAACAAGATTTAACCGAATGGTTTCCGGTGAGCGCAGGCAAACAGGCATCCAAAACGCCTGTCGCTATCCCACTGTCAACTTTATCCACGCGCTTAGGCGTAGTGGTCGGTGGCTCATTGAGCAAGGGGTTGGTCGTCAAACTCGAAAGCGCACAGTCTGTCGAAAATTTGGCTGTGGGGCGGTATGTGGTGGTGCATGGGGCAGAAAAACGCTTTTTCTGTATGCTCACCGATATTGAACTGAATACCACCACGCCCAATATCCAAAATGACCCACCCAATATGCGTGACGAATTTTTGCGGGCAGTATACAGTGGCACAATTGCCTATGGCACATTGCATGTCGCGCCCATGTTGAGCATTGATGCCGATGGTGCGCCAAAACCCGTGAAAACCATCCCAAATCACTTTACAGAGGTGTATAACGCCACCGAACAAGATGTGAATGATGTGTTTGGTCAGGAAGATGAGCAACATTTCAATATTGGTGCGCCGTTGGAACTGGAACAGACACAAATCAATCTCGACCTCAAACGGTTGGTAGAACGGTCTGTTGGGGTATTTGGCAAATCTGGCACGGGGAAAAGTTTTCTCACGCGGATTTTGCTATCGGGTGTGATTTCGCGCAATGCCGCCGTCAGCCTCATTTTTGATATGCATAACGATTATGGCTGGCAAGTCACCAGCGAAAATGGCTATAGTGTGAAGGGCTTGCGTCAATTATTCCCCGATAGAGTCGAAATTATCACCTTAGACGAAGAATCGAGCAAGCGACGCAACGCCCCATACGATTTTAGTGTGAAGATTGCCTATAGCGACATCACACCAGAAGATATTGTCATGCTCAAAGGCACGATGAATCTCACCGATGCCATGATTGATGCCAGTTATACCCTGCATAAACGCTGGGGAAACGACTGGATTGCCCGTTTGCTCGATGGGCGTGTAGATGACATAGACGAAATTACCGAGCATACCAATATCATGGCAGGCACATTGGCAGGCTTACAACGCCGATTGGAACGGTTTGAACGCTGGGGATTTCTGAGCCGTGAGCCTGTTACCGATAGTGTGGAAAAAATTATCCACTTTTTGACCCAACAAGAACGCAGTGTGGTATTGGAATTTGGGCGCTATGGCAATGCGCTAGATGCGTATATGTTGGTGGCAAATTATCTCTCACGGCGGATTCATGCCGAATATGTGCAACGGGTAGAAAAGTCGCTGGGCGACCCATCGCTAGAACCGCCTCAATTGATGATTGTCATCGAAGAGGCGCATAAATTTTTAGACCCGATGGTGGCAGACCAAACCATTTTTGGCATTATTGCCCGTGAATTGCGAAAATATAAAGTGACCCTGCTGGTGGTTGACCAACGCCCCAGTGGGATTGACGAAGAAGTCATGAGCCAAATCGGGACACGGGTCACAGCACTACTCGATAATGAGCGCGATATTTCGGCGGTATTAAACGGCATTAGCGGGGCAAATAGCCTACGGGAGGTGCTGGCACGACTCGATACCAAGCAACAAGCCATCATCATGGGTCATGCTGTGCCGATGCCTGTGGTCATCAAAAATCGTGCTTATGACGAAGTATTTTATGCCAGCATCGCCGCCGAAAAAAACCGCAATACCCGCGATGATGCCAAAGATGCCCGCAATACATTGGGTAGCGGTGGCAAAAAGCGGGTGTAGTACCCTATTTATTCATTATTCATCACAAAAAGGACATGGCACGATGAACATAGATTATTCCGCACGGCAACGCAAACTTATCGGCATCACAGGGGTAGATGCGGTGGCATTGGTACCAGGGGCAAACCTCACCTATTTCACAGGACTCGACTTTGAACTGTCCAAACGTCCCACTGTCGCCCTGTTTAGCGATGATGGATTGGCATTCATCGTCCCAGAACTAGAAGTGCCACGCATCGCCCAACGCCCAGATTTAGAGCCACACTTATTTGTCTGGAATGACAAAGATGGGTTTGCGGGGGCATTTGCCGATGCGGTGAAAAAACTTAAATTGACCGATTCGCCATTAGGGGTAGATGGACTCACCATGCGCGTTTTTGAGCGTGATGCGTTTGAATCCGCAGGGGCAAAGACGATTAAGAATGTGGGCAAAAATTTGTTGTCTATCCGCGCCATCAAGACCGAAGGCGAAGTGGAACTCATGCGCCAAGCGTGCAAAATGAGCGAATCTGCCTTACATCGGTTGATGGCGGTGGTCAAAGCAGGCATGACCGAGCGTGAAATTGCCGAAATGCTCTCACGTTATCTGATAGAGGCGGGTTGCGATAGCCTATCGTTTGATACCCATGTCCAAACGGGCGAAAATAGTGCTTTGCCACACGGGACAGTGAGTAGCCGTGTATTGGGCGAAAACGAGTATCTGCTGATTGATTATGGGGGCAGATTCAATAATTATCCCGCCGATATTACCCGCACCTTCTGTCTTGGGACACCCACCGAAAAAATGCGCGAGATTTATGATGTCGTCCTAGAAGCCAATCGTGCCGCCCTCGCCGTGGCAAAAGCAGGTGTGCCATGTAGCGTGCTAGATGATGTCGCCCGTGCCGTCATCACCAATGCGGGGTATGGGGAATATTTCACCCACCGCACAGGGCATGGTCTGGGACTCGAAATTCACGAATTGCCCCAAATTGCGGGTGGTGTTGAGGATGTGTTAGAAGTGGGCATGGTATTCACCATTGAACCCGGTATTTATATCTCTGGACTGGGTGGGGTCCGGATTGAAGATAATATCCATATCACCGAAAACGGCGCAGAATCGCTCACACATTTTCCACGTCGTTTGAGCTATGAAAATAAGGGTTAATTGATGCGTATCCTACCAGTCATGCTGATTTTTCTGATTATGGCGATGACCCTTCATGCCCAAACAGACGATGCGGTGCTATCCATAGATACTGTTGCCGATATGGTGCAAATCGGTGAATTACGCGGATTTGATAGTGCGGTGAATAGCCTCACATTTACCGCCAATAGCCAATTTATCATCGCAGGTGGAGACGATACCAGTCTGCGGGTGTGGGATATTGCCTCAAAAACCGAGACACAAACCCTATTTCCGCATAACTCATATATCAAAGCGGTAGCACTCAGTCCAGATGGCACAACATTGGCGACTGCCTCGTGGGATAGGCAAGTGCTGATATATTCGGTGGCAGACGATGGCTTCCTCATCCAAACCAATACCCTCTCTGGGTATATGTCTGTCATTAACCAAGTGGCATTTTTGACAGATGATAAAATTGTCTTTAGTGTTGGTGATGGGTCGTTGGTGCTGGTGGATTTATCTAACCCAAGCGAGCAGACGGTTGTAGAGGCGGGTGCATTGTATATCACCGCGTTGGATGTCATTTCATCCCCCACAGGAAGCCTTATCGCCGTTACTACTGGCTTTCCAGATGACTCGTTGTGGGTTTATGATGCCGATTTACAAAATCCCAGACAGGTCAAATCGCTCAGTACACGCGGACGCACAACCATCACCTTTTCGCCCATTGTTGCCGATGAACGCCTGTTATTAGCAATGGCAGGGAATGGTCAAGGGGTTGCCTTATGGGATATTTCAGCTTCAGCAGAAGCCGAATTGCCAGACGAGCCATTTAATTTTGCCTCTACCCGCGAATCTGTGCTGTGGTATACCGACCTCGCCTTTTCGCCCGATGGGACACTGCTTTTTATGGCGTATACTCCAGAGACGGTGATGGTCTATGATGTGAGCAATCCAAGTGAAGCAATTGAATTGCTCACTTTTAACAATGATTCAGGGATACAAGCCATTGCCGTTAGCCCAGACGGGCGCATGATTGCGACTGGACATGAGGACGGGGTAATTCGGTTGTGGGGAATAGATGGATAAACTGTAGGGGACGACTAGCAAAGCCTATGTCGTCCCATTTGGGGTTCTTATTCGCTGGTAGATGTTGATTTTGTGTTAGATGCCGATTTTTCTGTGGTGGTGCTACTGCCATTGCTCTCCGATTTTGGGACATCGGATGATGGCGATTTATCGGCTTTTTCGGCAGATTTTTCGCCATTACCAGATTTTTCGCCGTTGCCGTTGGATTTATTGGTCAGGGTGCTTTTCGATGAGCCTTTGCTATCATTCACATAAAAACCAGAGCCTTTGAAGATAACCCCCGCGTTTTGTACGACACGCCACACTTTTTGCCCAGTATTGGGGTCGGTGGTGAGCGCCGAATCGGTGAATTTTTGTCTGAGTGTGAAGGTTGTTCCATCTTCTCTACGATAGGTATATTCTGGCATAATGTGTTCCTCAATAACAATCAATGAATTTCATACACTCTATCATAATGCACATAACCACCAAATTTCCATATAAGACTAAAACTCTGATAGATTTTTTATGTTCTGATAAAAACTATCGGTATCTGTTGGATAATATTATAATGAGCAGAAAACGACTACTTTTAAGAAAAAGGTTACTTTCACGATGAATATTCTAATTATTGGTGGCACACGCAATCTTGGGCATTTTTTGGCAGAACGTATTTTGGCAGACGGACATAAGGTGACAATCCTCAACCGAGGGGTCACTCGTGACGATTTGTCAAAAGATATTGCACGGTTGCGCTGTGACCGCACCAATGCCCAACAACTCCGTAGGGCAATTGGTGGACGCACATTTGATGTGGTGATTGATAATGTCATATATAAAGAGGCAGAAGCCGAAGATGTTGTGGATATTTTGCAGGGCAAAGTGGGTCACTACATCTTCATGAGTACAGGGCAAGTGTATTTGGTGCGCGATGGTGTGCAACGCCCTTTCAAAGAAAGTGATTATGAGGGTGACTTGCTCCCCCAACCCACCGAAAACACCTACGATTATGAAGAATGGCTCTATGGCATAGACAAGCGCAAGGCAGAGGCGGTTTTTGCCCGTGCTTACGAAAAAAATGGCTTCCCCTATACGGCGTTGCGGATGCCGATGGTCAACAGTGAGCGCGATAATTTTAACCGCCTGTATAATTACATGCTTCGCATCAAAGATGGCGGACCGATTCTCGTCCCCAACAAACCCAATTTTCCCCTGCGCCATGTGTATACGGCAGATGTGGTCAATCTGGTGACCCGCCTCATCAATACTGGGGTGGGTAAGGGGAAAGCCTATAATATCTCGCAGGATGAGACCGTCACATTGGACGAATTTCTGGGCATTTTGGGGAATTTGATGGGTATAGAACCCAATATCCGCATGGTGGATAGAGCATTACTCGAAGCCAATGGCTTTTTGCCAGAATGTTCGCCATTTAGCGAGATGTGGATGTCTGAGCTAGATAACACCCTAAGCAAAACCGAATTAGGGGCGACATACACCCCATTGCGCGAATATTTGGCGAAGATAGTCACCCATTACACCGAAAATCCGCCCAAACAACCCGCAGGTTATAAGCGCAGAAAATCTGAGAAGAATTTAGATATTTTGCCAAGCATCGAATAAGAGAGGTCAACACCCACATGAATTTAACTGACTTGTTAGACCAAATCCCAGACAGTCTCTATCAATTAATTGCCCGTGTAGGTGTGGTCATTCTCGCCCTCTTACTAGTGATTATCTTGCGTCGTGTTCTCACATGGCTGATTTTGCGCCCGCTACGCCGATTGGCAAAACGGAGCGGATTCGAGACCGATGACCATATCGTAGATGTGTTGGTCTCCCCCATGCGCTTGTTTATCATCGCACTTGCCCTAGCCATTAGTGTGCAGGTTATCACCACCACAGACGGTATCAATAATTTCGTCTTTGGGCTTTCTCGCTCATTTATCATCGCATCTATCTTGCTATTTGTGTATAACTTGGTAGATTTGCTCGCGCCATCAAGTTTGCGAATCGCCAATATCACAGGCTTCGCAGTCCAAGACCGCCTATTGCCATTCATGCGGGTGGCAGTCAAAACATTCATTTTGGCGGTGGGTGGGGTGATTTTGTTGCAAGAATGGGGCTATGATGTGAGTGGTCTTTTGGCGGGTATTGGTATCGGCGGGTTGGCATTGTCACTCGCCGCACAAGACACCCTCGCTAATTTATTTGGATTTGTGGCAATTGTGAGTGACAGACCGTTTGATGTGGGTGAATTTGTTAAGACAGGCGATGTTGAAGGCACTATAGAGCATGTTGGTTTGCGCTCCATACGGGTGCGCCAGCAAAATCAGGCTGTGGTCTATATTCCCAATAATCTGGTCGCCAATAGCCCCTTGTTAAATTGGTCACGGCTCAAAAAACGCTTTTTAGATTTGCGAATTGGCGTGGAATATGAGACGACCAATGACCAATTGCGCCTCATGATAGAGCGTATCCGCGAATTATTGGTCTCTGATGAAGTTGTAGAAGCCGCTTCTGTGGTGGTGAATGTGATTGATTTTCGCACAGAATCTATTGATATGGTCATCCGTGCCTATATTTTTAAGGCAGATTGGAAATTGTTCACCACCGAAAAAGAACGCCTCACCATGGCAATGTTAGATATTATGAAAGACCTCAAAATTGAATTGGCAGATACCATCACCGATATTCGTATGGTCACAGAAGACCGTCCAAGTCGTTTGGGACGTCCCTTGCCAGAGGATGTATTTGATGAGTCATGAGACAACGCTCGCACAAGCCTTGCGATTTTCTGAGGCAGATTTATCTGCCAACCGCACAGGGGTATTAAGCGAGTCACAAGCCACCCTGTTGCAGACGCGCAAATCACGCCTCATGTTCATCGGCATCAATGCCTTTTTTGTGTTGGCATTTATCGCCACTGTCTTTATTTTTTTGGGGAGCAAGCCAGATAATGCGGGAATATTGACCATTATCGGCATCGGACTCACAATATGTAATGCGTTGGTGATGGGAATCCTCTTTCGGCAATGGCTCAAACTCAATGCTGATACATCCGCCCAAAAGGTGGCGATTATCACAGGAAAACTAGAGCGCGTCCTCAAGCCACTCAATCGGCGGGTGATAACCTATATCATACGGGTGAATGACACCGAAACAGTCATCCCCAAAGATGTATTTGTTGCATTTGTACATGGAAAAACGTATACCCTTTATCGTACCCCCTATACAGGGATTTTACTCTCAGCAGAACGAGGTGAATCATGATTCCATTGAAGGTGATGACATTTAACCTGCGGGGCAGTTATTTTGAGATTGATGGTGATAATTTTTGGGATTATCGGGCAGACCTCAATATCCGTACCCTACACAAATATGCGCCAGATATAATGAGCTTTCAGGAATTTCAGCAGGGCAACCTAGAGGTCTATCATCATTATTTAGCAGATTATGATTATCATCTCGGTTTGGTGACCATAGACGATAGCGAATTTGGTATGTATAACGCCATTTATTGGCGCAGAGAACGCTTTTTGCCCCTCGATAGTGGTGGCTTTTATTTGAGTCCAACCCCCGATGAATTTTCTACTGGGTGGGATAGCGCCCTCATCCGCGCCTGTAATTGGGTAAAATTTCGGGATGCGTGGACAAATACCGAATTTTTATATGTGAATGTTCACCTAGACCATTTGGGAGAGACGGCACGGGTGGAAGGGAGCAAATTGGTCGTGAGCAAAATTGCGGACATACGGGGCGATTTGCCTGTCATCATCACGGGGGATTTTAATTCTCGCGCATGGGCATCTCCCGATGAAGATTTGACGCATTTACCCGAAGGTGTGGTGCTAGAAGACCTTGCCCCACCCAATACCGCCCATAAAGTGTATACCGATGCGGGCTATGCCGATACATTCATCCTCGCAGGGCATCAAGAAAACAACGATACCAATACCTATCACAACTTTTTGGGGCAAGCCTATCCACCAATGTCCGTGCGGATAGACTGGATTCTCCTCAGTGGTGGGGCAAAACAATTTACTACCGAGTCTTGCGAGATTATCCGCGATGCCGAGCCACCCATTTTCCCCAGTGACCATTATCCCATCTTGGCAGAATTATCTATGAAATAAGGAGTTTTTACGATGAAAATACGTGTACCCATCCTCATCATGAGTCTGTTTGCAATGATGCTCATCACGGTTTTATCGGCGTTCACCAATACACCGACTATCGCCCAAAATCCAACCGCCACGCCCGATGCGTTGCAACAGCGTGCCACCGAAATTATCGCAGGGGCGACTCTCACCGCGCAAGTCGGCGGGGATTTTACATCTATCGGCACAAGCACCCCTCTGGCGGGACTATGCAATTCGCTCATGTATCGCAATCTGAGCGATGTAGAAGCACAAATCAAAGCATCATTAGGGGTTATCACCACCCTATTAGATGATTTTACCGTAGAGGCGTTGCTCTTAGAAGAAACAAACGATTGTGTGACTTTTATCCAGCAAGAATTAACTATCACCATTACTGTGCCACTCCGCACGATTGACGAAGTCAACAATGAGACCCAATTGGGCGACACATTAGCGACTATTGTGGTGAACTTATTGGCAAATTCCCAATTAAACCTATTATCAAATCCGACCTTTGTGGTCGAATTTGCCTATGGCAACCAAATCCGTTCATTGTCTGCTCAATGGGATGATGCGCGTAGTTTGGTTAGTTTGGGGATTCGTGGTGAAGAATTTATCAACCGTATCACCCTATTCGGTATTGAGGAAAATTGATGCGTGCGATTATCGCCCATGATAAAAAGCCGATTTTTGTAGATATTCCAGCCCCCATACCATCGGTGGATGAAGTCCTCATCGCTGTGCGAGCCACCGCACTCAATCGTGCCGATTTATTGCAGGTGCTGGGGTTATACCCCCCGCCACAAGGCTCACCCGATACACTTGGCTTGGAATTAGCAGGCGAAATTATCGCACTCGGTGATAATGTAAGCCGTTGGCGTATCGGTGATAGGGTCATGGCATTGGTTGGTGGTGGTGGCTATGCCCAAAAAGCCGTTGTCCATGCCGACCACTGCATGGCGATTCCTGCTGATATGCCTTATGAAGATGCCACCGCCATTCCAGAGGCATTTTTGACAGCCTATACCAATATGATATGGATGGCAGGACTTAAAGAGAATGAGCGCGTCCTCATTCATGCGGGTGCGAGTGGGGTTGGCTTGGCGGCGACCCAATTGGCGTGCCTGATTGGTGCGACCGTGATTGTTACTGCCAGCGCAGAAAAACATGCAGTGTGCAAAGCCAATGGCGCGACACTAACAATTGATTATAAAACCGAAAATTTTGCCGATAGATTGCTCCAAGACTATTCTGGGGTCAATGTGATTGTGGATATGGTCGGCGCACCCTATTGGGCGGATAATTTCCGAGTGATAGAAAAATGGGGCAGATGGGTTTTTATCGGCACACAAGGCGGGGGCAAGGTAGAACTAAATATTGGGCAATTGATGAGCAAAAAATTGCGCCTGATGGGTTCTACTTTGCGTGACCGTACTATAGAAGAAAAAACGCAACTGATAGCCGATTTTGATGGTTGGGCAATGTCGCATGTTATCGCAGGGGCATTACATCCCACTATCCACACGATTTTAGAATGGGACGCGGTAGAAACGGCTCACGATATGATGCGCCAAAACATCAATGCGGGAAAAATCGTTTTGCGTGTGCGCTAAAATCGGTGTGTGTGTAATCATACACTAGACGAAACGCCAAGTTTTGGGCATAATAGCCCTTCTCATGCGGACATGAATTTGTGTGTCCATATAATTGATATTGATATAGAAGAGGTTATGGTCATGCCCGGTAGACGTAATGTTACCCAAAAGAAACCCCAATTTGGCAATAATCGTAGTCATTCGCTCAAGGCGACACGGCGTAAATTTAAGCTGAATATGCAAAATAAGCGTATTTATGTGGTTAGCATGAAACAATTTGTTCGTATTCAAGCCACCGCACAAGAACTCAAGACGATTGACAAGATTGGTTTAGAAGCCTTCTTGAAACGTCAAGGACGTACAATTAAGAGCCTATTTCCAAAGGAATCGCAAGGGGCATAAATATACCCCTTGTTTTTTCACTTGGCAATGACCTCGAAATTGAACCGAATTCGTGCAAAATAGTGGTTTGGCATCGCAATATCTTCTAAATAGGTTAATTCGGAAACAGTCATCACAAGGCGCATGGTTTCGCTATCTGTGATGTACTGTTTTTCGTATTCCGCCATGACCACTGTCACATCTTCATCTGGGGGTTGTGGTTGTGCCTGTAATTCAGCATAGCCCGCAGGCGACACCACCAAAAGCTGATGAGTAACCCCATCTGCATAATCGAACAATGTCACAGAGACCCCCCATACCCCATAATCATTGCGTTTGGCGACTTTTGCTTCTAGCGTGCCAGTTGCCCCACCAACGCCACAATAAAATGTATCGGCAAACAGGGTGTTGCCATGTTCATAAAAAGATGTTTGTGTCATCGAATTACTCTGCATATTCGTGTCCTCTCATGTTACTATAGCGATACAACCTAAATTGTAACGTGTTTTTGGCTAATCAGATAGGCATCCCCATGAATTCTTTGTTGGAAAAATCACCCAAACTCCATGCGTGGTATAAAGCCTCTCGCCCGCGTGTTTTTACTGCTACCTATGTCCCCATTTTACTCGCAGGGGCAATCGCTTTGCAAAATGACGTATTCAAAATAATTCCGTTTGTCTTGGCGCTCATCGGCACAGTGTTGCTCCAAACAGGGGCAAATTTGGTCAATGAATATTTCGATTTTGTGCGCGGGGCAGATGAGCTAAAGCAAGCAGGACAAGGCATGACCATCAAACAAAATATTTTGTCCCCGCGTGAAGTGCTGATGGGCGCGGTTGCCACTATTATCATTGGGTCGCTGATTGGAATATATTTGGTGTCGCAGAGTGGCTCATTGTTGTGGATTATCGGCATATTGGGCGTATTTGCCGCCATCACCTACACGGCAGGACCCTTCCCTCTTGCCTATAACGGTTTAGGTGAATTGACGGCGGGAATCGTTTTCGGTCCGTTGGTGGTGGTGGGCGCATATTATGTGATGGATACCAACATTTCGATCAATTTGATATGGGCATCTGTGCCGATTGGCTTGATGGTGGCGGCGATTTTGCACGCCAATAATATCCGCGACTATGAAGCAGATAAATCGGTGAATAAGCGTACAACCACCGTCCTATTTGGTGTGCCATTTGCCAAAAAAGAATATGCCTTTTTGGTATTTGGGGCGTATATGGGTGTGGCGATTTTGGTGCTAACAGGGATTGCCCCGCCATTGGCACTTTTGGCATTGCTCACACTCCCCCAAGCCTATCCGCTTATTGCCATGATTTTCACCGAGACAGACCCGCAACGCCTGCATATCGCACAAGGACGGACTGCCCAATTGCACGGACGATTTGGTTATGCGTTGGCATCGGGATGGGTGCTATCGGTGTTGATAGTGGCGGTTGGCTAGATGAATAAGACCACCGCATTATGGGTGATAACGGGGCTATTGCTACTAGGGGCATTTGCCCGATTGGTCGCATTTGGTGATGCACCAGCAGGTCTGCAACACGATGAACTCTACGATGCACTCGATGGGGTAGGCATTGTGGAGCGGGGCGACTTTGCGCTGTATTATCCCGATAATCAGGGACGCGAAGGGGGCTATATGTGGCTTAATGCCGTCTCTGCGCTGTTATTGGGACGGAATACGCTCATGGTACGTTATGCCTCATTCGCGCTGGATATGCTCATGCTGGCGCTATTATATCGTGTAGGGGTAGCGATGTTTAATCGGCGGGTGGCATTGACGGCGGTGGGATTTGCGAGTGTGTCGTTTTGGACACTCTCCATCGCCAGAATCGGATTACGTCCCGTGTTATTGCCCCCTGTGGCATTAGCGATATGGCTCGGATTTTATGCCCTGTTTTTTCATCCACAACCATCAGAAAAACCGCGCTGGCGGATTGCCATTATCACAGGCGGGTTACTCGGATTTGCCCTATATACCTATACATCGTCATTTGCATTGTATCCGTCTATAGCCGTTTTTTTTGGCGCGATGCTGATATTCAAGCGTGATTTATTCATCCGCCGTTGGCGCGAAATTGCCATCATAGCGGTACTGGCGGGTGTGCTGATTCTGCCAATGCTTGCCATCCGCCTATCCCCAGAAGGCACGACTCGCTTGGGATTGGTCACACGTCCGTTGGATGATTTTCGCAAGGGACTGCCCGATGAACTCATCTCCAACGGCATACGACTGATTGGGATGCCCGCCTTTTTTGGCGACCCCGAATGGCGTTATAACATCGCAGAACGCCCGTTATTTCTCGCGCCCATCGGCATTTTGGTCTATGTGGGGATAATCGCGGTGCTATTTGCCATCCGCAAAAAACCGCTTAATGCGCTGTTATTGGCGTTGTTGCTATTTGGACTCACGCCTAGTCTTGTCACGGTTTCTGCGCCATCGTGGTTGCGGGTGATTCTTGCCATGCCAAGCGTGATGTTATGCCTTGCGGTGGGCATCGAGACCATCAGCAAATTGTTTAAGGGGCGCTATCAAACCGCCATCGCGTGGGGGATTGGGGTGGGGTGTGTTTTTATCACGGCGGTTGTGGATTGGCGTGCCTATTTTGTCGAATGGGCAAATCACCCAGAGGTCATGGGTATTTATCGGGATGATTTGGAGCAATTAGGGCATTTTTTGGCGGATAGTGATACCGATTTGGCGCTAGTCGCTGTGCCTAATCCCGATTTAGACGCGCTCACCTATTATATGGGACGCATCCCACCACAAAATAATGACCAGCAATTGGTATTTTTTCTGGGCGATGCGACAATCGTCATGAGCCAAAATCCGAGCCTACTATTTATATCGCCACTCACCACCCTATCCCCGATTGTTGATAGGTGGCTAGACGGTGGAGAGGCACTATCTCCCATTTTTGACCAAGCGGGACGAATTGCCTTTAATGCCTATCGGCTTAATGGGGATGATTTATCGCAAAATTTGACAGGATTGCAATCGGCTACGCCATTTGTGGCAGATGGTTATGTGGGTGAGTGGTCAGCCATCACCTATCCCGTCAAATTTGGGGATTTGATAGCACTCGTTGGCGTAGAATTTCCGCGTTTGCCTGTGAAATCGGTGGACGATGGGCTGGAATTGTGGCTCTATTTGCGCCCATTGACCAGCTATAGCGATATGCGTGCCAATTTGTTTGTGCATGTGGTAGATGAGGCGGGGAATGTGGTGCGTCAACGGGATATGTTGGGTGTGCCACCCTCACAATGGAACAGCGACACAATCATCATGCAAGACCATTTTATCTGGTTTGATGATTTGCCCGCAGGTGAGTATCGGGTCACATTGGGCTTATACGATTGGCAGACATTGGTGCGTTACCCGTTGGGGGAGTATCCCACATACGATTTTGTCATATTGGGAAAAATCGCGGTGGTAGATTAAAATTATCATTCACGATATAATCTGGTTGGAAGCCCATGCTATTTTAAGGATGATTAGGATGACACATAAACGATTTTTGGCAGGGTTGATAATTTTTACCATGAGCCTATCGGTGGCGCATGGAGGCGGTGATAACACGCCTGCAACGCTCACCTTTGACCAAGCCTTATCTGCCCAACAATCAATAGACAATGCGACAACCACACAAGTCGCTAATACTGGTGTGGTAACCCGCAACGAAGATTGGACACCGCAAGAACAGGATTTTGACGGCGTAATGATGGTATTAGTGCCTGCGGGGTGCTTTGATATGGGAAGCACGACCGGAGGTAATGAGGAAGCACCTGTACATGAACAATGCTTTGATACGCCGTTTTGGATAGACAAATATGAGGTGACACAAGCCCAATTTGCCGAATTTGGTGGGCAAAAAGCCAACGCTAATTATTTCATAGGGGATGATTTGCCTGTAGAACAGATTACATGGTTTGAGGCACGCGATTATTGTGAGTTGCGTGGTGGCAGGTTGCCAACAGAACGGGAATGGGAATATGTGGCGCGGGGACCCAATAACCTGATTTATCCTTGGGGAAATGACTTTGTGGCAGATAATGTGGTGTATAGTGCCAACAGCAATAGCCAAACAGCAAATGTTGGTAGCCGTCCAGAGGGCGTTTCTTGGGTTGGCGCGTTGGATATGAGTGGCAATGTATGGGAATGGGTGAGCAGTTTGTATGGGGCATATCCATACGATGAGACTGATGAAAGTGTTAGCGATAATACATCGCGCCGTGTCCTGCGTGGCGGGTCTTGGGGCAGTTCCGTTGGTTTCGTGCGTTCTGCCCTCCGCAGCAGGGGCGACCCTACTGTCAGGGAGGACGTCGGCGGGTTTCGGTGTGTTCGCTCACATAGCTCTTCGCTCACATTTGACCAAGACTTGGTGGCGACACAGACGGCAGTGGCAATGCAAGCGACAGAGGTTGCTGATGAGCCTGCTACAGAGCATATTACCCGCAACGAAGATTGGACACCGCAAGAACAAGAATTTGACGGGGTGACGATGGTGCTTGTGCCTGCGGGGTGCTTTATGATGGGGAGTACCGATGCACAAATAGATGTGGCATATAGCGCCTATGCAACCCAATATGGTGAAAGCACCGGTTTGCGTGATTTTTTTGAAGCCGAATCCCCGCAACATGAACAATGTTTTGACCAACCCTTTTGGATAGACAAATATGAGGTGACACAAGCGCAATTTGCCCAATTTGGTGGGCAAAAAGCCGATGCTAATTATTTCACAGGGGATGAATTGCCTGTAGAGAGCATTAACTGGTTTGAGGCACGCGATTATTGTGAGTTGCGTGGTGGCAGGTTGCCAACAGAACGGGAATGGGAATATGCCGCCCGCGGATCCAACAACCTGACCACCTATCCGTGGGGAAATGACTTTGTGGCAGATAATGTGGTGTATAGTGCCAACAGCAATAGCCAAACAGCAAATGTTGGTAGCCGTCCAGAGGGCGTTTCTTGGGTTGGCGCGTTGGATATGAGTGGCAATGTAT
>Ga0163154_10005906_pt1 | contig 15273 bp, 11 predicted proteins | sample OliLakLV19MP9P1_FD_148649 | JGI IMG/M metagenome (GOLD analysis project Ga0163154, IMG submission 148649) | Freshwater microbial mat bacterial communities from Lake Vanda, McMurdo Dry Valleys, Antarctica - Oligotrophic Lake LV.19.MP9.P1 | ecosystem: Environmental > Aquatic > Freshwater > Lake >... | reverse complement strand
ATTTCATGGTGGTCTGCACGGGTAGGTGAATAAATACGCTGAAGGGGAGAAAACGGCTCACAACAGTTCTTAAAAGTCCCCTCTCTACGAAGTGGGGAGGGGATGCCGACCTTCGGTCGGACGGGGTGGGGATGTACTTTCGTGATTCACTGAATTTCGCTTTTAATGCGCATCAGAACAAAGGAAGCAAACATGAACTTCACCCAAACCCTCGACACTGGGGTAAAGTAGACTGCTGAATTTCGTTGATATGAATGTCATCAAGCGAGGATATATGAAAATTTACACAAAGACTGGCGACGAGGGCGATACTAGTTTATTCGCGGGGGGGCGGGTACGCAAAAATGACCCCCGTGTCCATGCCTATGGCACGGTGGATGAGTTGAACTCGTTACTGGGGTTGGCGCGGGCGCATGGCGTCCCTGCCGAAGCTGATCACTGGCTAGAGACGATTCAAAACGAGTTGTTCACCGTCGGTGCCGATCTCGCCACCGCGCTTGATGCCAGCCCCGCGTGGTTGGTGCGCTTGACGGAGGCACCGATTCAACGGCTCGAAAATGAGATCGATACGATGGATGCCGACTTGCCCGAACTCAAAAATTTCATCTTGCCCGCTGGTGTGGTCGCTGCCGCCACCCTACATGTCGCCCGCACTGTGTGTCGCCGTGCCGAGCGCGATTGTATCGCTATCAGCGAAGCCGATATTGCGATCAATCCAGTAGTGATCGCCTATTTGAATCGCTTGTCCGACTGGCTGTTCATGTTGGCGCGGTGGGTCAACCTGAAAGCGGGCGAAAGCGAAACCAAGTGGGCGTTGCGGGGGTAAAGCACTTCATCAGGGCTTAGTACGAATGTTATAATAGCGGTGCTTGGGCACACGCGGGGGCGTGGTGCCTTCACATTTATTTTGGCACCCTCATTCATGCTAAAGGATGTTGTTTATGCTCGTCCCGACGATGAAACAGCGTACCGAAGCGATCCAAACCCGTCTGCGGTTGATCGCCCCTCAGATCATCCAAGCGCGGGTACCCTTCGCGCCTGTCGAGTACCGCCCCTTGCGGGCACCGGGATTTCGTACTGACGCGATCGATTACGACAGCCCCGATGCCGGCTGGTCGGTGATCCCCCCCGGCAGTTATTGGGGGACATGGCAAACTCATTTTGAAATGCGCACGGGCTATCAAGTTCCGGCAGATTGGGATACCCACGCGACTTTGGCGTTGCATCTGCCGTTTGGGGATGCTAAAGAATTTGAACACCCGGAGGCGCTGGTATCCATCGATGGCGTATCACTCGCCGCGATGGATACCCACCACCAAGTGATCATGCTGCCCGAAGCCTTCAAAGATCATGCCCCCCATGCGCTTTATTTGCGCGGTTGGACGGGTTTGGGCGGCGGCTTTTGGGGCATGGGCGATAAGCAAACGCTGTACATGGAGTCCCCCGCCGTTGTGCTGATCGATCTGGAATTAGAGCAGTTTGTGACGGCGGCGCAAACCGCGCTGGATACGGTGAAACTGCTCGACGATTTGCAGCCAGCGAAATACGATTTGTTGACGGCACTCGAATCGGCATTCTATATGCTTGATCTGCGTCATCCGTTGGGGGCTGGTTTCCGCGAAAGCATCAACAGCGCTTTGATCGCGCTCAAGATGGTATTGAAAAATAGCGGCGTGCCCCATCCCCTGACCGTGCATGGCGTGGGTCATGCCCATATCGATACCGCGTGGATGTGGTCTACGCGCGAGACGCGCGGCAAGGTCGAACGCACCTTTCACACGGCACTGCACATGATGGAAGAATATCCCGAATATATTTTTGTCCAAAGCCAACCCCAATTGTATGACTGGTTTCGCGAGGCGCACCCCGAACGCTTCGAGGATATTAAGCGCAAGGTCGCGGCTGGACAATGGGAACCGCTGGGCGGCATGTGGGTGGAAGCCGATTGCAACCTTACTGGGGCGGAAAGCCTTGTCCGCCAATTTATGCTCGGTCGCCAATTCTTCAAAGATCACTTTGGCGACGATGCTGAAACCCCGATCTTGTGGCTGCCCGATGTCTTTGGCTATCCGGCAAGTATCCCGCAAATCGCTGCCCAAGCGGGCATGAAATATTTTTTCACCATCAAACTCCGCTGGAGCGAGGTCAATTACTTTCCCTATGACACCTTTTGGTGGCAAGGGATCGACGGGTCGCGCTTGCTGGCGCACATGAGTACCATCCCCTACAATGGCAACCCCGAAGACTGGGCAACCTATAATGCCACGCCTTTGCCCTCCTCGGCGTTGAATGGTTGGGCGCGCCAAGCGAACAAGCATCACCGCGATGTTTTGATGAGTTATGGGTGGGGCGACGGCGGCGGCGGACCCACCCGCGAAATGCTGGAATCGATGCGGGCAATGCGCGAGATGCCCGCCGTGCCCCGTCACCGCACGACCACCGTGCGCGACTTTTACCGTCTGATGCAAGCGCGCTATGGCGATACGTTGCCGATATGGAACGGTGAACTCTATCTCGAAACGCATCAGGGCACATTGACCAGCCAAACCCGCATCAAGCGTTGGAATCATGATGCCGAGGTGCTGCTGCATGATGTCGAATTCCTTGCCACCTTCGCCAGCTTGCTCGACCCTGCTTATGTCTATCCCCACGATGAATTCCATTGGGCGTGGCGGATTGTGTGCCTGAATCAGTTCCATGATATTTTGCCGGGCAGCAGCATCGGCGCGGTCTATGAAGATGCGGGCGTCCAATTTGGCGAAGTGACGGCGCGCCTTGAGGTAGTGAAAGCGGCGGCGCTGGCGGTGATCACCCCCTATTACGATGCCGATGTGCTGGTAATCAACACCATTGCGGCGCATCGTGCCGAAGTGGTCGCCTTGTCCACGCCGACGGCAACAGGATCAAGCGATCTCATCTCCAGTTGGGTGCCTGAATTGGGCGTGCAGGCAATAAAAATTGAGAATGCAAGCCCGCAAGATGAGTCCAGTACTTTGACCGCCACAGCGACTTTGCTCGAAAATTCGTTCGTTCGCATCGAACTAAACTTGAGGGGGGATATCACCCGTATTTATCATCATGGTGCCGAACGCGAACTTTTGCCCAAGGGCGGGATCGCCAATCAGTTTCAAGCTTATGACGACCATCCGGCGAATTTTGATGCGTGGAACGTCGAACCGCCCGCGTTGGCACCTTTGATCGCGCTGGCGCAACCCGCCGAGTCGGTGCGCGTGGTGGAGCATGGTTCGCTGCGTGCGACGCTGGAGATCACGCGGCGCATTCTTGATAGCCGCATCACGCAGCGTATCACGTTGACCTTTAACAGCGCCCTGATCACTTTTGAAACCGAGATCGACTGGCAAGAGAAATTCGCCTTGCTTAAGGTGGCGTTCCCGCTGGCAGTTCACGCCAAAAACGCCACCTATGGTATTCAGTGGGGGCACGTCGAGCGCCCAACCCACAGCAACACGACGTGGGATGCCGCCCAATATGAAGTGGCGCATCATGGGTGGTTTGATCTAAGCGAGTCAGGCTTTGGCGTCAGTCTCTTGGACGACGGCATTTATGGCTGTGATGCCCGCGAAAATATAATGCGCTTGACGCTGGTCAAGCGTGCCAGCACGGTCGATCCCGTGGGCGATTCTGGACTTCGCCGGATGCGCTACGCTTTAGCGCCGCATTCGGATAGCGCCAAGATGAACATTATCGTGGCGGCAGCACAGTTATCCCACCCGCTGATCGTCGCCCCCGCGCGTCGTCAGCCCACACCCCCCGCCGTCCCACCGCGCTTTCCCCTTGATCAAGCGCTGGTTGCGCTTGAAACGACCTTCGGAGCGCTGGTCGAGACGATCAAGCGGAGTGAGGATGGTACAGCGGTGATCGTGCGTTTGTACGAGACGGGCGGCACCCGCCAGCAAATCCAAGTCACTTTTGCCTTCCCGGTTGCCAGTGTGCATCGGGCGAATATCCTTGAGGTGGTGAACGAGTCGCTGACTGTCCACGCTGACCAGCGCGTCAAGCTCACCATCACCCCATTTGAGATCGTCACGCTGCGGGTGGTGCCGGCTTTCTAAGCCAAAGGCGGACGGGCACCGGCGCGTCCGCCTTTTATACCCTCAAATCGTAACTGCTCAGGCTGAAAAACGATGGGTAATAAAGGGAGAAATGACCGTTGGCGGCAAATGGGTGGATATTCGGCGCGCGAACCTTCATGTTAACGAACGATTGACAAGCGCCTAATCCACCCCTACATCCACGTTTCGAGGGGTATTTTCCTGTTTTTCTTCACGTCTTCATGCCTCCCTATTTATTTTATTCTGTTTCTATACCTGAGTAGTCACCTCAAATCGCACATTCTTAAGCAGTTTGCAACAAAATTTTAACGCAATCCCTCTACAGTAGTTCAAAATCGGATCAACTTAAAAGGGATCAACATGATTGCGAACGATGTCATCAGCGCGATGTATGATGGCGCAACGCTGGTTTTTGGGCATCGAGGGGCGAAAGCGTATGCCCCTATGAACACCCTGCCCGCTTTTGAACTGGCAGCCGCGCAGGGGGCACATGGTGTTGAACTGGATGTCCATCGGTCGAAGGATGGCTACCCGGTGATCGTTCACGATTTCTTGGTCGATGCCACCAGCAACGGCAAGGGCTTGGTGGTCGAAAAGACGTTGGCAGAACTCAAGGCGTTGGATGCGGGGGCATGGTTTGCACCCCAATTCGCGGGGACGCAGATCGCGACCCTTGACGAGGTGTTCGAGGCGGTCGGCAAGCACCTGTTCGTCAATGTCGAGATCAAGTCGATGTCGTTAGAAACCGATGGTGTCGAACAAGTGGTGGCAGATTGTATCGCCCGCCACGCCATGCAAAAACGAGTCGTCTTGTCGTGCTTCAACCCCTTCACCTTGGTGCGCTTCCGCGCCCTCATGCCCGAAGTCCCCATCGGCTTTTTATATGATCCCGAATCCCCGGCGGGCGTCCACGAAGTGTTGAACAACACCCCTTATGAAGCCTATCACCCCAACCATAAACTCATCGACGCCGACCTTGCCGCGAAAGAGAAGGCTGCCGGACATCTCTTGAATACATGGACGGTCAATGATCCAGCGCGCGCGTTGGAGTTACGGGCATTGGGCGTGCAAGGCATCATCACGGATGTTCCAGATGTGATCTTGGCGGCATTGGCGGCGCTACCTTCGTAAACAGGGGCGCGCCTTAGGCACCCGCTTTCTAAGCTCGGTAAGGCAAGTTTGAGTAGGAATGAGACGGGCAATGGATGAATTTATCGGGGGCATTAAGCGTAATTGGTTGGGTAATGGGACGATCTGCGCTTATCATGTGGAGCGCTTATCGATCGCTACTTTGGATGCGTGGAATCGCGATGTGATGGCAATGATTTTGCGGACGCCGCCGGAACAAAAAATGGTGGGATTGTTGTATGACTTGGCGCATGGCGGGGTCAGTATGCCGTATTTGATTTATGCCAATCATAAAATCGACGAAGTGCTGATCGTGCCGCATCTGAAGTTACAACTCGCCAATTTTCTGCTCAAACGAGCTGATCTCACCATTGCCCTTGCTGTGATGATCTCTAGCACCATGTCGGGCAAGATCGTGATGGGGCGCGGGCGGCGGATGCACAACCACAGCGCTGACGACGACATCGAAGATCGCATCGTCGCCCAAGCCTTTTTTATGGAAGATGAGGCGTTGGACTGGTTGCAGGGCATGATCGCCACAGGCGGCATGGCGACGGTATAAATGGCGTTTCGCGGATAGAGTGGGGGCACGATGCCCCCATCCTGTGAAACCTAGACGTACTTACGAATAGCTGCCGCGAAGTCTCTGAGGTTGATCGGTTTGGTGATGTAATCATCGCACCCCGCCGCCAACGCGCGCTCCCGATCCCCAATCATGGCATGGGCAGTCAGCGCGATGATCGGCGTTTTGGTCATCGTGCTATCTGCTTTGATATGTTGTGTTGCCGTCCAGCCATCCATCTGTGGCATAGACAGATCCATCAGAATCAGATCAGGCTTTTCACTAAGCGCCATTGCCACCCCTTCGAGTCCATTGCGGGCGACAAGGGTTTCATAGCCGAGCGACAGCAAAATGTCGCACATAAGGGTTAGGTTATCGGCATTATCCTCGACAACTAGGATACGGCTCAAAATCACTTCTCCACTTTGATGAGTCTGTTTCGAGAATGCCGGAGTATATCCACATCTGCCACAGAATACGACTCAATGTTTAGGGCGGGTGACATTTGTCCCATCCCCGTCTAAATCGGGGTCCATGGATGTGAGTTTCGCATTCAGACGCAATTCGTCTGGCGAGAACACAAATTCCCCGACCAGCGCTTCCAAACGTACCAGTGTCGAATCATCATATTCTGTATACTGGCACACATCACATTTCCAGGCGGGGACACTGGGCACACTGAGTAACGAACCGCGATAGACACTGGTATACGTCGCCGTGGTGGGCTGCATCAAACCAATCGCACATCGTGGGCACGAATGCTGTTGCTCATTCACAATAAATCCCTCCTCTGGATGAATGATCCTACCCTTCAGGATATCGATAACGAACAATACTTCCCCAGTCTTGCGGGGGCCAGTAGCGGATGATGGCTTCGCCGATGATGCGGTCTTTGGTGACGGTACCAAAAACGCGCGAATCGCGGCTGTTGTTGCGGTTATCGCCCATCAGGAAGTATTGACCCGCGCCGACTTCCCATGTGCGGTCTTGACAGGTTCCGCTGGTACACAGTTCTTTGATGTAAGGCTCGTTCATGAGTTGCCCATCGATATAGAGCTGCCCCTCGCGGAACGTGATCGTTTCGCCGGGCATCCCGATCAGTCGTTTGATGAGCAGGGGGTTTTGCGCTTGTTCATCATCACCAGGGGCGTCAAAAACGACAACATCACCCCGATGGGGGCTGTCGATGAGATAGTGTATACGGCTGACGATCAGGTATTGATCGTTATGAAAACTCGGTTGCATACTGGGACCTTCGATGAAGAAGCGCACACTCGCTAAATTCACCAAGGTATACGTCAAACCGATCAACAGGATCGTCTCGAAGACTTCTCTGGCAATATTCCCACGCTGCAAGCGTGGGCGTAGTGGAATAGTTGATGTCGTTTGCACAGTTATCCTACATGATCGCTTTGATCCCCGAAAAGCCTTGCGGCTAACGGCGATAAGCGATATCCATGACAGAGCCAAAATTGGTGAGGGGCCAATAGCGGAGCAGCGCCTCGCCAACGATAAATTCCCGCTTTACGATGCCAAAAGCCCGTGAATCGCTGCTGTGGTTGCGGTTGTCCCCCATGACAAAAAATTCGCCAGCGCCCACCTCCCAGGTGCGATCCGCACAATTACTGAAACAGGGTTCGTTGATGTAGGGTTCGTCGAGGGCAATCCCGTTGATATAAACGAGCTGGTCGCGGATTTCCACCATATCCCCCGGCTCCCCGATCACCCGCTTGATGTAGTCTTGGGTGGTGTTGTTAGGGTAATGGAAAACGACGACATCACCGCGGCTGGGGTCGCCCAACAAGTAGCTGACCCGACTCACGAGGATATACTCGCCAGTGGCAAAATTTGGTGCCATGCTGATGCCATCCACCACAAAGCGGGCGGTCGCCAAATTTACGACGGTAAACAGCAGGGCGACCCACAAGATCGTATCCAGCGTTTCGCTGAAGGTGTGGGCGAGACTGCCATAACGCAGTCGCGGGCGCAGAACAGGGTGACTCTGTTGATCATTCAAGATCGGTTTCCGATGGTGTTACGACCTATAAAAACCAATTATAGTCGCCATATAATTTTCACACAATCACCACCTTGATGGCTGAGGGGATTCTAATGCTTTGTGAACAATGAAACATCTCAATCCTTCAAGTGCAATTTGGGGGACTATGCTACACTTATATGAAACGCGACAACTCAGGGGAATGACCAGTGGAGCGCATCCTCATCGTAGACGACGGCAAAGAAGGGCGTGAATTCATTGCCGATTACATCCTCAAACCCAACGGCTATGATTATTTGATGGCTAAAGATGGGCGTGAAGGTTTGGAATTGGTGACGAAGTACAAACCCGACCTGATTTTGCTTGATTTACAAATGCCACGCATGAACGGCATTGAAATGCTGGAGCAAATGGCAGCTCAGGGTATTGATATTCCGGTGATATTGATGACCTTTTACGGCTCCGAAGAGATTGCGGTCGAAGTTTACCGCTTGGGCGTAAAAGATTATATCAAAAAGCCTTTTTCGGTTGAAGAAATGCTGCTTGCCATTAAACGCAGTTTGGGGGATGTGCGTTTGCGGCGCGAAAAAGACGCGCTGACCGAACGCTTGATCCAGTCCAATCGCGAACTCCAGCGCAGCCTCCAAGAACTTAATGTCTTGTATAGCATCGGCAAGAGCGTGACCACGTTGGCGGATTTGGATCAACTGTTGCCCCGCATTGTGGACGCTGCTGTCAAGATGACGGATGCCGAAGAAGGCGTTTTGTATCTGGTCGAAAAATCCACGCTTTTGGTGCGGGCGCAACGCAAACGAGGGGGCGGGCGTGCCAGCGCCACGTCACAGGGCGAAATCGTCCAGGATGCCTTCGCCTTACAAGTCGTCGAAAGCCGACAATCAGCGGTCTATGCGCCGAATAATGGCGAGCGTAGCCGGTCATCGGCAGCCGCTGCCCCACTGATTCTGCGCGAGAACGTGATGGGCGTCTTGGAAGTCGCCAATCAGACCAGTGGCACGATCACGTTTAATGAGCATCATTGTGCATTATTGAGCGCCTTGACAGATTATGCCGCCATCGCCATCGAAAACGCGCGCAACTACGAAGCATTGCGCCAGACCAAAGACCGCGAGAAAAGCCAGATCGTGGACACTTTTTCGCGTTTTGTATCCCCGCGTGTCGTCGAAAAAGTGATCGCCCAACCAGAGACCTTGCGACCGGGCGGTGTCCGGCGGGAGGTCACCATCTTGTTTGCCGACATTCGCGGGTATACCGGTTATTCGGAACGACTGTCCCCCGAAGCTTTGCTCGAAATGCTGAATGATTATCTGAGCCTTGCCGCCAATGGGATTTTGGCATATGGCGGCATGGTGGATAAGTTCATGGGGGATGGGTTGATGGCGATTTTCAACGCCCCGTCCGACCAAGAAGATCACATTATGCAAGCGGTCGAAGCCGCTTTGACGCTTAAGCGGGCGATTGGCGAACTGAATATCGCGCGCGGTGATGAAGTCTCCTTTGGGATCGGCGTGGGCACGGGGGAAGCGATTGTCGGCTATGTCGGCACCCAAAGCGCGATCAATTACACCGCCATTGGCGATGTCGTCAATGTTTCCCGCCGCTTGCAAGAGGCTTCGCGCGCCAACCAAGTGTTGATCGACGAACATGTTGCGCAGCATGTATCGGGGCGTTTTCCCGTGCGGTCTTTGGGAGAACTCAAAATTCGGGGACGTTCGCTGCCCGCACGGGCGTTTGAAGTCACCGCCGATCCATCCCTATTTGAATCGAATCTCTAAACGCTGTTTTGGGCGGCGTTAGCGTCTCAGTCCGGAGTTGTTGCACATGACGAATAAACCAACGGTGCCGCCCCAAGCGAACCATGGACTGCGCCGCTTTGTCCGCTTGTCGCTAGTGATGGTGGTTTCGTTGGCATTGGCGTTGGTCGTGCTGGAGATCGCTGTGCGCATGATTCCACTCTATCCAACCCGCTTTATCATCCCCGATGCGCAACTGGGGTGGCGCTTTCAGCCGGATGCCCAGGGGGTATGGTTTAACGTCAATTGCCCGCGTGAATTCATGAATCCAGTGCAGATCAATCGTCGCGGAATGCACGATATCGACCATGCGCTTGCCAAGCCTGAAGGCGTGCGGCGGGTGCTGATCTTGGGCGACTCGCTGGTTGCCGGGCTGGAAATCCCCCTCGCTGGGACGTTTTTTCGACAACTTGAAACCTATTTGAATGCGCCCGAAAGCCCATTGCGCGCCATCTTCGGGGATAGCGAGCGGATCGAAGTCATGACGGGCGCGGTCAGTGGCTACAGCACCGTGCAGGAATGGCTCTACTTTAGCGCCGAGGGGCAGCAAGTGGATGCCGATGTAGTGGTATTGATGTTTACGCCCCACAATGATTTTTTGGACAATGCCCCGCGCTATATCGACACGACCGCAGAATGGACGGTCACACGTCCGTACTATGAAGTCGCGGCGGATGGCACTGGCGTGATCGTGCCGCCCCAAGCCGTCCCGCTCCCCCCTTTGCACCGCCTTTTGTTGGAGTCATCGGCTTTGTACAAATTGCTCGTCTTGCGCCTTCGGACATTGTTCCCTGCGCCGCCGTCATTGAGCACTGACGACTTGGCGCAACAGCGCGATGCGGGCTGGGCGTTGACGTTTAATGTGGTGGAAGAACTGCGCGATGAGGTCGAGTCAACGGGCGCGGAATTTGGCGTGTTGATCGATCAATCGCAGATTAGTAGCCAAGAGGAACGCGCGACTATCCATGAGATTATTGGGCAGGCTTTTGACGAAGACGGTATCACGTACTTGAGCCTATTGTCCGATTTTGATGCGCTGGCAGCGGCGGGCACCCAAGTCCGCTTTGGCTGTGATACCCATTGGACACCAGCCGGGCACGATTTGGGCGCGCGCATCATCACGCCTTTTGTCGAAAGATTGTTGATCGCCGCCAACTCTGAAACTATAAACGAGAGTCCATAAACGATGACTGAATCAAGCCAAACTGCACCCCTACCCCCCCCTGTAAAACCCAAACCGACCCTGCGTTCGCGGATTTTGGTGCCGATCGGGGCACTCCTGCTTGCCGCGATCATTGTTGAAATCTTGGTGCGGGTGGTGCCCTTTTATCCCGCTAGTTTTATCACGGGCGATCCCGTATTGGGCTGGCGCTATGCCGCCAACGCGAGCGGGACATGGTTCAATGTGGGGTGCCCGCGTGAATTTACCAACACCGTCGTGATCAACTCGCAAGGCTGGCATGATATCGAACATGCGCCGGAACCGCCTCGTGAGGCTGACCGCGTGGTGATCTTGGGCGACTCGCTGGTCGGGGCGCTTGAAGTGCCGGTGGAGCAAAGCTTTTGGCGGCTGATGCAGCAAGGCTTTGATGCGGCGGGGCAGTCGGTCGAGGTGCGCGCGTTGGGGGTGACCGGCTATGGGACGGCGCAATCATGGCTTAATTATCAACAGTACGGGGAACCGCTCCGCCCGCGCGCTGTGATTTTGGTCTTCACGCCGCACAATGACTTTTATGATAACCATCCCGCCTTTGACGGCTTGGCGGTTGATTGGTTTTATACCCGTCCGTATTTCACCCTGAATGAGGATGAGGAACTGGTCGCCATCCCATCGCAAGCAGCATCCATGCCGCCTGTGCATCGGCTGTTGCTGCAAAATTCAGCACTTTATCGCTTGCTGTCGGTGCGCCTTCGTAATTTTATGCCGCCGGTGACCATCGGCGGGGATGACGCAGTAGCGGCGCGTGATGAAAGTTGGCGCATCACCTTTGCGCTGGTGGCGGCATTGCGCGATACGGTCGAGGCATCGGGGGCACAGTTTGGCGTCGTGATCGATCAATCGGCGATTGCGACACTACCGGAGCGCCGGACGATGCACGACTTAATTTTGGAGTCGCTCGGCGCGCGCGATATCAATGTGTTGAGCCTGTTAGACTCGTTTGAAGCCGCCCAAGCCACCGGAACACCCGTGCGCTACAGTTGCGACTCGCACTGGACACCTGCCGGACACGTCCTCGCGGCGGAACAAATGATACCGTTCGTGCAGGGGCTTTTGGCTGCGCCGGAGTCATAAAACTAACCGATGTCTTGCGACGTGGGCACTGTGAGCGTGTAGAATAAGCACGGTGAGTCACACGAAGCCGAGGTTCTATGCGTAGACGTATCCCCGATCTGCTGATCATTGCTTTGTTGTTCGCGTTACCCTTGATCATGTTTTGGAATCAAACGGTGGGTGGTCGCACCTTGCTGCCCACCGAAAACTTGTATCAGTATGAACCCTATGCCAGCTATCGCGATCAAGCGGGCGCGCCCGCCATCCCTTACAACCATTTGGTGAGCGACCTCGTGCTGCAAAATATGCAGTGGAAGACGTTTATCCGTGAGCAATTGGCGCAAGGGGAATTCCCGTTGTGGAATCCCCATCAATTCAGTGGCATCGCCTTCCTCGCCGCTGGGCAGCAATCAATCCTGTATCCCTTTAGTATTTTGTATTATGTCTTGCCCCTAAGCGCCGCCTATGGGTGGTTTACGGTGGTGCAATTGTGGTTGGCAGGGGTGTTCATGCTTGCCTTGGTGCGCGGCTTGGGCATCGGGCGGGCGGGCGGCGCGGTCGCGGGCGTGACCTACCAACTGGCGGCATTTTTCGTGATCAGCGCCGTCTTCCCGATGATCATTGCCGCCGCCGTGTGGCTGCCGTTGATTTTGCTGATGATCGAATGGGTCATCCGGCGGCAAACCCTGATGGGCAAAGATGGAACGCTGCCGTTCATCGCGCTGGGGGCGCTGGCACTGGCGTGTAATATCCTCGCCGGACATGTCGAGATCACCTACTATACATTGATCGTGGCGGCGTATTATGCGGCGGCACGATTGATCGTCCAGTTGTGGCAGGGGCGGTCCACCCTGAAGGCGACGTTGCGTAACGTGATCGGGCGGGGCGGGGCGCTGGTCTTGATGATCACGCTGGGCGGGGCAATGGGTGCCGTGCAATTTTTGCCGTTGTTTGAGGCGGCGAATGACAACTTTCGGGCAGCGGGGGCACCGTTTCAGCAAGTGCTGGACTGGGCACATCCGGCGCGGGATATCGTGCAGTTCATCATGCCCAACTTTTATGGCAGTCCGGCACAACACACGATTTTTGATGTTTTCGAGATGCGGACGGTCTCGCTCGTCGATGAGACGATCACCAACGCCGCCGGCAACCGGATCGTTCATACCGAGTGGGGCATGAAAAATTATGTCGAGGCGGCGCTGTATGTCGGCATTTTGCCGTTGCTGCTTGCGGGCATCGCGCTCTATGACGGGTGGAAGCGGCGGCGGACGGCGGCGAAATATCCTTTGATCATGGCGGGGTTGGCGTTGGCGTCGCTGACGTTCATGTTTGGCTTGCCGACGTATGCGCTTCTTTATTACACGCTCCCCGGCATTGAGCAATTACACTCCCCGTTTCGGTGGGTATTCCCATTCACGTTTGCTATCGCTGTCTTGGCGGCTTTCGGCACCGAAGCGTTAGAACGAGAGGGTGCGCGCTGGTCACGACGTCTCGGCGTGGGGCTAATGGGGATAGGGCTGCTAATCGGCGGAGGGCTGGTTGCCAGTCGCCTCTTAACCGATCAAGTCAGCCCGCTGGTGGAGCGCATGTTCACCACGCTTGCCAAAGCCAGCGACGCCTTCCCCGATGCCCGCTTGTTTTACAGTGCGCAGTTTGCCAATGTCGCCATTTTTGCGGTCGTGCTGATCGCGTCGGGCGTGGTCATCTTCATGGCGCGGCGTCGGGGGTGGGCGCTGGCGGCGGTGATCGTGATCGCCGTCGATTTGGTGGTGGCGTCGGCGCACTTCAATCCGGCGTCCGACCCGCAACTGCTCGATCCTGTTCCGCCGGGGCTGCAATGGCTGATCGACCAACCGGGCGAATGGCGCTATACCACCCTTGAAGAAGCGGGCAAGCCGCCGCTCTTGAACGCCAATATGACGATGCGCTATGGCTTGAACGATATTCGCGGCTACGAGAGCATCATCCCCAAAACCTATGTGGCGCTGATGGAGACTGTCTATCCGCAGACACAGCTAGAGTTTAATCGCGTCTCGCCTCTGTACTTGGATCGCATCGGCGAGACAGCGTGGGATCGCTTGAAGGCGCTGAATGTGCGTTATCTGGTCACGCATGGCGATAGCGATCTAGCGGAACTCAGCGCGCTGTTGGGCGGATCGATGCGGGTTGTTTATCAAGATAGCGTGCTTCAAATCCTTGATATCGGGGGGGCAACGGGCGGGTATGCCTTCACAACCCTTGTCGATAGTGGGGCGACCACGCCCGCGACGGTGACGCGGGTGAGCGCGCGCGAACTGCTGATCGATGTCGAGATCGAGTCGCCCGCTGTTCTCAGCATCAGCGAACGTAGTGACCCCCATTGGCGCGCGTATATTCGTCCGCAAGGGGCGACCGAAAACCAAGAAGTCGAACTGATCTTGGGGGATGCTCCGGTGTTTGGGCGGCAGATGGCGTTGCCCGATGCGGGCGCGTGGACGGTGCGCATGGTCTACAGCCCGGCGTCGTTTCAAATAGGGTTGTTCATCAGTTTCATCGCCGCCGTCTTGACGATTTTGCTTAGTGGGGTGTGGCTGTGGCAGCGGGTCTTGGGCAGTGGCGAAAACAACACGGGCATTCAGCGGGTGGCGCGCAACAGCATCGCCCCCATTTTGCTGAATTTATTCAATCGTGGCATCGACCTATCGTTCGCGCTGGTGATGCTGCGTATTTTGGGCCCGACTGACGCGGGGTGGTATTTTTATGCAGGGGTGGTGTTTGTTTGGTTCGACATTTTCACCAACTTTGGACTCAACCTGTATTTGACGCGCGAAGTCGCCCGGGATCGCAGTCGTTCGCGCTTGCTGTTCTTGAATACCAGCGCCTTGCGTGTGATGCTGGCAATTGCTGGGATACCGCTGCTGGTCGGTTTTTTGATGGCGCGGCAGGGCATCGCTGATCCGCCCTTGACCGTCGAGGTCATCCTCGCGATCCTCATTTTGTACGTGGGGCTGTTGCCCAACAGCTTGAGTACCGGTTTCACGGCGTTATTCTATGCCCATGAACGGGCGGAACTCCCCGCCGCCGTTGCCACCGCCGCCACGCTCAACAAAGTGATTTTGGGCTTGTTTGCGCTGTTGTTGGGGACGGGCTTTGTCGGCTTGGCGGTGGTCAGTATTGTGACCAATATCTTGACGATGGCGATTTTGGCGGTGAATGGACGGAAGCTCATCCCCCGTGTGGAGGCTGTCGAAACGCGCATCCAGCCGAAACTGATGCGCACAATGATGGGCGAAAGCGCACCGCTGTTGTTCAATCACTTTTTGGCGACCATCTTCTTTCAGATCGATGTGATCATCATCGAGGCGATTCACGGCGCGACGATGGTGGGGCAGTACAGCGTTGCCTACAAATGGCTGACCGCGCTGAACGTGGTCCCCTCGTTTTTCACC
>Ga0163154_10005904_pt1 | contig 15282 bp, 8 predicted proteins | sample OliLakLV19MP9P1_FD_148649 | JGI IMG/M metagenome (GOLD analysis project Ga0163154, IMG submission 148649) | Freshwater microbial mat bacterial communities from Lake Vanda, McMurdo Dry Valleys, Antarctica - Oligotrophic Lake LV.19.MP9.P1 | ecosystem: Environmental > Aquatic > Freshwater > Lake >... | reverse complement strand
CCTCTTGATCGACGCGCCGCCCTTACTGCTCCTAGACGAACCGACCAATCATCTCGATGCCGCCAGCCTTGACTGGTTAGAGGCGACGCTCGCTCGTTATCACGGCGCAGCGTTGATCGTCAGCCATGACCGTGCTTTTCTAAACCGGACGATCAACGCCATCATCGAAATCGATGAGCATGACCACACCGCCCGCCGCACGGTCGGCAATTATGATGCTTTTCTGCGGGCAAAAGAGAGCGCCCGCCGGCAGTGGGTCGAATCCTATGCGCGGCAACAAGAGGAGATCAACATGTTGCGTCATGAGATCGCCGTCAAGTCACGCCGCAACGACAACTATCGGGCGCATACCGACAACGACAAATTCGTCGTTCACATCAAATCCCAAACGCACGATGCGACCGTCTCCAAACGGTTACACAACGCCGAGGAGCGCCTCAAACGAATCGAAGCGGATCCGCTCCCTGAACCCCCTGATGACCTATGTTTTGACGGTCGGCTCGATCCAGTCGCATTGAAAGGACGTCTGCCGTTGATCGTGCGGGGCGTGAGCAAACACTATGGGGAGCGCGTCATTTTGGATGAAGTATCGTTTGAAGTCGGGCTGAAGACGCGGATCGCCCTCGTCGCCCCCAACGGCATGGGCAAATCAACGCTCGTGCGCATCCTCACGGGGCGCGAAAGCGCAGACAGTGGCGAAGTCGTCATCCATCCAGCAACGCGCTTAGGCTATTTGGATCAAGAAGCGCTGGAACTCAATCCGGCACATGATCTGTTCACAGCGTACAGCGCAGGCATAGACCGCGCACCCCAAGTGCTCATGTCGATCTTGTTGCGGTCGGGCTTGTTTCATTATGATGACCTGCGCCTCCCTGTCCCTGCCTTAAGCAGTGGGCAACGCCGCAAAGTGCAGATCGCGCGCTTGATCGCGGGGGGTGCCAATCTCTTGATTTTGGATGAGCCGACCAACTATGTCAGCTTTGATGTTTTAGAGGGGTTGGAAGCGGCGATCCAGTTGTTCCCCGGACCGGTCATCGCCGTCTCGCATGATCGGCGCTTTCTGGAACGGTTCAACGGGGAACGTTGGTCATTGGAGGCGGGGCAGTTGCGGCGCTAAAGCGACCACCAAAAGTATCGTAGGAGCAAGAGATAGGATTCTGTTGAAAAAGTCGGACACCCCGTTGGGTGTCGTGTACACTGCGTGTCCCTACAAACCACGCCATCGTAGGGACGCGCAACGGCGCGTCCGCTGCACGCACAACCCTTTTTCAACACAATCCCGTTGCGCGTCCGCTGGTGAATTTATCCTCAACGACTTTCCTGACGGACTCCTAAACGCGAATTCAAGCATACCGTAGGCGCTCGAATTTACTCATATAATGCTACATCATTCCACAAGATTTCGTGTCATAATGAGAAAATCATGAATTATGCCCTAGTCAAATAGCTTTAACTCTATCATCGGAATTTAGAGACAATTGCAAGGCGGACATCCCTCATGACCATACAGGGCATCAAGCCCGAACTCCTCCAAAGTTTGCAAGACCGCGCAGCGCTTGAGTCTGTTTCGGTCGATGATTTGCTGACGCGCTACCTTGACGGCGTGCCCACGCCTGCTGCCCCGTCCGAGATCCCCTACAAACTCTTACTTGAGCATACCTCGGATACGATCTCTTTGTTCGACTTAGACCTGCGTTACCTGTACGCGAACCCAGTTATCACCAGTCTGACGGGCTTAAACTTGGCGGATATGATCGGCAAGACCGACCAAGAATTGGGAATGCCGGATAAAAATGTCCGGTTCTGGAAGGTAAACTGGCAGAGGGTCATCGAAACCAAGCAGGAACAGATCATCAGTTTTGAATTTTTGACCGTGCAAGGACTGCGGTTCTATGAGTCGCGCTTGACGCCGATCTTTGATGATGCTGGCATGATCCTTTGGCTGTTGGCAATCACCCGTGATGTCACCCGCCGCCAACAAACCGAAGATATGTTGCGAGATATCACCAATCGCTTACCCTGCATGATTTTGATCTATCTTTTGAAGCCCGAGGGTGACGTTCAAGCGCTCTTCGTCAGCACTGGAAGCGCCACCATTTACGAGGTCTCGGCAGAAGAAGCGGTCGCCGATGTTCGCAAGTTGTGGGCAAAAATCCCTCCCGACGATGTAGCGAAAATGAACGTAAGCATTACCGCCTCTGCCCAAAATCTCACGATGTGGGAAGATGAATGGCGCATCCGCCAGAACGATGGGTCGATCAAATGGGTGTCTGGGCAGGGCACACCGTACCGCCTAGAGGACGGCACTATCTTGTGGAATACGATCGTGCTGGACATCACGGATCGAAAAACCTTGATACAGCAACAACGAGAAATTATTGAGCAACTGGAACTCACGATTGCCACCGCTCAACTGGGCATTTGGCGTCTCGACACCACCACTGGCACCTTGGAATGGAATGACCATATGTACGATATTTATGGCATTTCGCGCGCAGCGTTCACGAATGATGTTGCTAGCTGGCAGGCGCTCCTTCATCCGGACGATCGAAGTTACGTTGATGAGCGCTTCAATGCGATTGCGACCAAAGGTCTCGTCGTGGATGTAAATTTTCGCATTGTGCGCCCAGACGGCGAACTGCGTTATATCTCTGCGTCGGGCAATGCCCTCCCAGATCAGAACAAACTGTCATTGGTCTTGTTTGGTGTGAACATCGATGTGACCGAACGCAAGCGCGCCGAACAGATCGCGCTAGAAAGAGAACGACTGCTGGCGAGCCTGAAAATGGAAAAAGAACACGCGGCTATGATCCAAGGGGTAGCGGCAAAACTGGGGCATGATCTCAGGAATTCTTTGGCGATTATCGCAATGGCGCGTGATATCCTGAGCCGTTATTTTGAACAGATTGATGTCAACCAACGCCGCGAACGCTTAGAAACGATTGCCAATCAACTGAACCTCATCACCGAATTATTAAATGATTTGAACCTCATCAAAAATTCCGATTTGATGCCGCACACGGTGCAGTTCAAACCGACGAATATGGCGCTGATGTGTCAAATCGTGCTGCAAGACATCCAAGACTCCATCGGTGTGGGGCATTACCTCACCTTTATTAATGACCAAGGCTTGAATGTCGCGCTCGTGGACAACATCTTGGTCAATCGCATCCTTCTCAATTTATTGTCCAACGCAGTCAAATACTCCCCCACTGGTAGCGAGATCACGCTCCGTTTAAGCAGTGACGCCGATAAGATGATCCTGCAAGTGAGCGATCAGGGTATGGGCATCGCGGCAAGTGATTTGAACCGCATTTTTGAACCGTACTATCGGGTAGATACGGTCAAGACGATTGAAGGCACCGGTTTAGGTTTAAGCATCGTCAAAGATTGTGTAGAACGCCATCATGGGCGGCTCTCGGTCGTGAGCGTCGTCGGGCAAGGGACGACCTTTGAGATTGAACTGCCGTTGATAGCGATCCCTGTCCCTGCGTCATCGTAGGGACGCGCAACGGCGCGTCCGCTGCACACGGAACCCTTTTTCAACGGAATCAGCTATCTCTTCCCTCTACGATTTAACCGAAAGCGAAGCAGAATTTTATGGCAAACTAAACCGTTGGAAGAACGTCCACATAATCGCGCTGGCGGGGATGTCTTCGCGCGTTTTGCCCAACATCACTTCCGCGAAGGATGCCGATCCGGGCCATGTATGCCCACCGTCGGCAATCTCGTACAAAATCACATCCGCATCATCGGCGCAATCGCTCCATCGCATCACGCTGACCACCGCATAATCGGGATCGTCAGTAGTGGCAATGCTGGCGCAGTCATTCCGCGCTGCCCACGCCGACGCCCATGTTTCGGCACCCGGCAACCCCATATCCTCGCTCCCCTCAAAGGGGACAATCGGGTCTAACACCCCGTGAAAACTGATCACGGGGACCGCGCGCGGGGGCGCACAAGTTTCTAAGGGGGGATATGCCCCGCCCACTGTGCCAATCGCCGTGACCCGATCCGCTAGTTCGCACGCAACGCGGTTAGACATGCCGCCGCCGTTGGACAAACCGGTGACATAAACATGGGCGCTATCGATGCAGTAGGTTGTCTCCACCGAGTCGAGTAGATCGCTCAAGAATTGGATATCGTCCGAAGGTGCCCCGATCACGGCTTGCATCAACGCCCCGGCGCGTTCGCTGGCGCTGAATTCACCAGCGTTCCATCGCAATGGACGCCCCGTGCCGTTGGGGAACACGGCAATGAAGTTTTCGGCTTCTCCAAGAATATCCCACCCAGAGAAGTACCGTTGCTGCCCCATGTTCGAGGCAAACCCATGCAGGCTAAGGACGAGCGGCACTGCCCTCGTCGGGTTATAGCCCGTCGGGACATAAACTTGATACTCGCGCATCAGTCCGCCAGACTCAAGCGTGCCCGCCAGCAACCCCGAAGCAGCAGGGCGACCGGTACAGGTGGGGGCATCTGATTGTGCATCAGCGGGGCTTGCGACGGCGAGTACGATCAACACACATAAAACGACGATGCTTGTGAAACGGGTAGCGATACGCATAAAAGTCACCCTCCTTGACGGGAGATTGATAAATGTTCAAACGGGGATTAACGATAGACGCCTATTCTAGCATCCTTTGGTGCTATAATTGGCACTCATCCGAACCGAGGCACCATAACTTCGGAGTCTCTCATCTTATGTCCGAACAACCCTTTGTACACCTGCACGTCCATACCGAATTCTCGCTATTAGATGGTTTCAGCCGCATTAAAAAACTGGTCAAGCGCGCCGCCGAACTAGGCATGACTTCGCTTGCCATCACCGATCACGGCACCATGTTTGGCGTGATCGACTTTTACAATGCCTGTAAAGATGCCGGTATCCAACCGCTCATCGGCATAGAGGGCTATATCACGCCTTTTCACCGCCGCATGAGCGACCGCGAATCCCATCTTGATCGCGAAAATCATCACTTGTTGCTGCTGGCGCAAAACCAAACCGGTTATCAGAATCTGATGAAAATCGCCAGTGCCGCCCAATTAGAAGGCTACTATTACAAGCCGCGCATCGATAAAGAATTCTTAGAACAACACAGCGAAGGCTTGATCGCCACGAGTACCTGTCTCGGTGGGCAAGTCCCCGGCATGATCATGAAAGGCAATGATCAAGGGGCGCGCGATATCATCGATTGGTACATACAAACCTTCGGAAAAGATCGTTTTTATCTCGAAGTCCAAAGCCACCAAATCGACGAACAAACCAAAGTCAACGAATGGCTGATCGCCAATGGCAAGCGCGATCAAGTGGGCATGGTCGCCACCAGTGATGTTCACTATGTGCTAGACACGGATTACGACCCGCACGATACCCTGTTGTGCATCCAAAGCAGCGCGCTCAAAAGCGATGTCAAACGCCTGAAGATGAGCGACAACAGCTATTTTCTGCACAGTGGTGCCCAAATGTGGGAGACCTTTGGGCACATCCGCGACGGCGAAGCCCTGCTCAACACTGTCAAAATCGCCGAAATGTGCGATCTCGATCTCAGCCGCAAGGGGTATCACCTACCCAGTTTCTCGGTGCCAGAAGGCTACACCAGCGATACCTATCTGCGCTATCTGTGCGAAAAAGGCTTGTACTGGCGTTATGGCGACCGTGCCCGTACCGATGCCGACTTGCAAGCCCGTTTTGAATTTGAGATCGCCACCATCTTCAAAATGGGTTTCGCTACCTACTTTCTCATCGTTTGGGACTTATGCGAGTTTTCGCGCGATGCCGATATTTGGTGGAACGTGCGCGGTTCTGGCGCGGGCAGCGTGGCACTCTATTCGCTGGGGATCACCAACATCGACCCGATTCAAAACAACTTGCTCTTTGAGCGCTTCTTGAATCCGGGGCGCGTGACCATGCCCGATATCGACATGGACTTCCCCGACGACCGCCGCCAAGAACTGATCACCTACTGCGCCCGCAAATATGGCGAGGACAAAGTCGCGGCGATCATCACCTTTGGAACGTTGGGCGCAAAAGCAGCGGTGCGCGATGTCGGACGGGCGCTGGGTGTCGATCTGGCACTGGTCAATCAAGCCGCCCGCTTGATCCCGACCGAACCCAAACCGAAACCGGTCATGGAGTACGTGACCAGCAATCCCGACCTGCAAAAATTGTATGACAGCAACCAGCAAATCAAAGATATCGTCAACACCGCGTCGCAGCTTCAGGGCATCAATCGCCATGCTTCTACCCATGCCGCCGGCGTGATCGTCGCGGATCGCCCGCTCGTCGAATACCTGCCCTTACATCGCCAAACCAAAGACACGGGCGAGGAAAATCTGACGCTAAAACAGGTGACGCAGTTCCCGATGGAAACGTGCGAGGCGATTGGTCTGCTCAAAATCGACTTCCTCGGTTTATCGACTCTCACCTATTTGCGCCGCGCCTGTGACCTCATCGCTAGGCATCACGACATCGTCTATACGATGGACAACATCCCCTATCGCCCCACTGGGGAGCGCACGGTCGATACCCAATTAAAACAAGCTTTCGAAATGTTGGGGCGGGGCGAAACCGTCGGCGTGTTCCAGCTAGAAAGCAGCGGGATGCAGACGATGTTGAAAGACATGCGCCCGACCAAATTTGAAAACATCGTCGCGGCGGTCTCGCTCTATCGTCCGGGTCCGCTCGAATTCATCCCCACCTACAATGCCCGAATGCACGGCACCGAAAAAACCGAATACCTGCATCCCAAGTTGGAGGTGATCCTCGATGAAACCTACGGCATCATGGTGTATCAGGAACAATTGATGCAAGTCGGGCAGCAGTTATTCGGCTATTCGCTGGCGGATGCTGACCTGATGCGCCGCGCCGTCTCTAAGAAGAAAAAAGCCGACCTCGAAAAACACCGCGCCATCTTCATCGAGAAGGGTCCCGAAAACGGCGTTGATCCCGATACCGCCAACAAGATTTTCGAACAGATCGAATTCTTCGCCAATTACGGCTTCAATAAATGTTTGGTGGGCAGTACCGAGATCATCGATGCGGCGACCGGTCAGCTGATCCGGTTGGATGCGTTGTTCGAGCATCCGCTCATAACCACCCTTTCCCTCGATACGGACTCGCAGCAATGGGTGACGCGCCCCATTGCGGATGTGATAGCAAATGGCATCAAATCGGTGTACCGCGTGACCACGCGCGCCGGACGACAGATCGAAGCGACCGACAATCACCCGTTTTACACCGAAGATGGCTGGCGTCTGTTGGCAGGATTGCGCATCGGGCAGCGGCTTGCCAGTGCTGGACGCAGCGTCGTTTTGGGCATTGAAGGCGGGCGGCAAGCCGCGCCGCATGAGGTCGATCACATCCTATGGGACGAGATCGTTGCCATCGACTATAGTGGGGAACAACCGACCTATGATCTCACCATTGAAGGCACCCACAACTTTCTCGCCAATGATCTCGTGGTTCACAATTCTCACGCCGCCGACTACGCCGTCATCACCGTACAAACGGCATATCTGAAATGTCATTACACTGCCGAATACATGGCAGCGTTGCTTTCGACCTATTTTGACGATGCCGTCAAAGTGACGACCTTCCTCGCCGAATGCAAACGCCTCGATATCGCTATCCTCCCCCCCGACATCAACGAAAGCCAACTTGACTTTGACATCCAACAGCAAGAAGGCGAACGACGGGGCATCCGCTTTGGCTTGGCGGCGATCAAGAATGCTGGCGTCGGTGCCCTGACGACGATCATCGAGATGCGCGAACAAGGCGGACACTTCAAAGACCTGCTCGACTTTTGCGCGCGGGTCGATCTGCGTCATGTGGGCAAACGGACGATTGAAATGCTCGTCAAGGTTGGGGCGTTTAGCAGCATGGGCACCCGTCGTCAATTGATGGCGGCGCTGGATCGCATCATGAGCTATAGCATCGAGCAGCATCGTGCTAAAGAAGTCGGGCAAATCAACCTCTTCGGCGATCTCATGGTCGATTCGGCAGATGATATGCTCCGTAATCTCCCCAAAGTCGAAGAAGCCGACAACCGCACCATGATGGATTGGGAGCGCGAATTGCTCGGCATTTATGTGAGCGAACACCCGATTGACGCTTACGCCGTGCAATTGCAAAGATCGAACGCTATCAACAGCCATGATATCCTCACCGCCGAAGCGGACATGAACGAAAAACCCGTCCGCTATGCCGGGCTGATCGCTGCCGTGCGCAAGGTCGTCACCAAGAGCGGTGATATGATGGGCATCGTCAAGTTGGAAGACCGCTTGGGGACGGTGGAAGCGGTGTTGTTCCCACGCACATGGACTAAATATGGCGAGTTTTTTGAAGTGGAGGGCGAAGTGGTGCTGATCAGCGGCAAGCTTGACCTGACACGCGGCGAACCCCAAATCATTATCGAACATGTGACTCAAGAATTCACCACCGAGACCGCTACCGAGGCACCCGCTAATTTTTATGAGAGCTACAGCCCCATCATGCCCGATAACGAGGATGAGGATAACCTGCCACTAGCGGGCTTGATCTTAAATGCCGGCAGTGTCTCTTCATCGCCGTTACAACAAACCATCGCGCGCCCAACCTCTATGCCAGCGCAATACACGCCGACGTACAATGTGTCGCCGACCGGTCTTTCGAGCTTAGAAGAACCTCCCACAATGGAGGATTATGCTTCGGCGGATGACCAGATCGTGCCCTTTTTTGCCAACCATCACGCGGGGCTTGAAGCCACCCCCGCCGCCCCTAAACTCTTGCGCGTGCGCTTTTGGCGGACGAGTAATGCCGACAAGGACAAGTGGCGTTTACAAAGGCTCGTTGGCGAAATCAGCAGCTTTCCCGGTCACGACAAATTCGAGATTGTCGTCGTCAACGAGCAATCCGAAACGCATCGGTTGCGTTTTCCCGACAAGACCACCCATTGTGGTGATACACTCATACGCAAGATCGCCGACTTAACGGGGATCGAAATCGAGATTATTGAAGCAGTCGAGACTAGCGCCGCGCCATTAGGACGCTAAAATACTGTTGCGCGATTGGTTAGGGGAGCAATCAGAAAAACATATGAAACGCATCGCCGTAATGACCAGCGGGGGGGACTCCCCCGGCATGAACGCCGCAATTCGCGCGGTTGTGCGTACCGGCATGGAATACAACATCGAAGTTTTTGGCATCCGTCAGGGCTATTCCGGCTTAATGAACGGGGATTACAATTTACTCACGAGTGTCGAAGTGAGCGGTATCCTGCAACGCGGCGGCACCATCTTGCAGACGGCGCGCAATGAAGAATTCAAAACGGCAGCCGGACAAAAGAAGGCTTTGCGCCGTTTGAATGAAAAAGGGATCGAGGGGCTAATCGTCATCGGCGGCAATGGCAGCCTGACGGGGGCTTTACGCCTGCATGAACAGGGATTCCCTGTGATCGGCATCCCCGGCAGTATCGACAATGACATTTTTGGGACGGATATGTGTATCGGCGTCGATACCGCCCTAAACACCATCCTTGATGCGCTTGACCGTCTGCGTGATACCGCCACCTCCCATCAGCGCGCCTTCTTGATCGAAGTCATGGGGCGCAACTGCGGCTATCTCGCGTTGATGGGGGCAATCCTCGGTGGTGCCGAAATCGTGATCACGCCCGAAAAATACGTCTCGATGGAGGATGTCGCCGGGGCGTTGGAAGATGCCTATGTGCGTGGCAAAAATCACGCCATCGCCGTGATGGCAGAGGGCGCGCCCTACAAAGCGACTGAACTCGCCGACTTCTTGAATAGCAAGAATGTCGGTTTCGAGATTCGGTTGACGATCTTGGGGCATATCCAACGCGGCGGCAGTCCGACGGCATATGACCGCCTGTTGGCGACCCGCATGGGTGTCAAATCGGTGCGCGTCATCAAAGAGGGCGAGTCCGGCATGATGGTGGCGCAGGTCGGACGGGAGATGAAAACCATCCCCATGACGGAAGCGATCAGCCAAATCCGCCCGATTAACGACAGCTATTTTGAAATGGCACGCTTTTTATCGCGCTAATCCGTTTCTGTCCGTAAGTAGAGGCGCAAAGCATTGTGCCCCTACTTACGGATCACCCTTTTTTTCACTCCGCTAATACGCAGGTCACGGGCTGGCTTGAAACGGCAATTGATTCAACCTTCCCGTCACTTGGAACGCCGCCTCGTTGACACTACTCGTGATCGTGACATCAAACGCCGCTGTGAACGCCGTGTTGTTTTGCAGAATCCGCAAATCCCCTTGCACCGCATAGGTGGCAATATCCGCCAAGGTGATCACCGTGCTTTCGACCCCGCTCAAGGTCGCGACCACGCCAAACTGTCCGGCTGGAGCGTTGCCTTTAATCAATGATTGTGCCCCGCTCGCGCTGGCGGGCAGGCTCATGGTGAGCGTCAATACCCCTTGATCGGCGACATTCGCAGTGGCGGCAACCTCCAGAATGAGGGTGAGCTGGCGCGCCGTGCCGCCCTGTGCCGACGGTGCAAACCGGGCGCGCGGCGGGGTGTTTGCTTGCGCCGCCAAGACGCCATTCACGGCGATCTCCACCGCGCCCACCGCCAGATCATCAAAGCCAATGGGGGCATCCGCCACGATCACCGTCCCCAACGGCAGTTCCGGCGCTTCGGTCGGTGTGGGGGACGGCGTGACCGAGATCTCGGTGACATCCGCTTGGGGGAGCGCTGTTTCCGCACTATTCACGGTCGGCGGCACCGTTGTGGGACTTGCTGGGCTGCACGCCGCCATCAGCACTAGCAAAAGTAATACGAGACCTATTCTCATGGTTTTCCCTAAGTCGTTGCAAAGTCATTTACCAACCAGTGTTGCGCTGTGCGTGTGATCACTGATAGGGCATCATGGCTCCCCTGATCAAGACCTTTCTCGAAATCACCTTCAATTTGTGCCATTTGATTGGTGATATGAGCAAAGCAGACCACAGACCGCCCTGTCACCTGTGCAAAAGCATAGAGGGCTGCTGCTTCCATCTCGACGCCTAGAATGCCCTCGGATTTTGCGTATTCGATAGCTGCCTCGGTTTCGCGGAACGGAGCATCGGTTGTCCATGTTGCGCCAAACAATACCCGAATCGAACCCTCTTCAAAAACGCCCTCTAAACAATTGAGGAGTGCCGGATTGATATCACTATACAAAGCAGGCGGCAAATAATGATAGCTGGTGCCTTCATCTCGTAGCGCTTGCTTGATCAACACAAAATAAGGAGGCTTTCCCATCGGCACAATCTGACCCGCAGAGGTCACGCTGATTAGTAAATTGCAACCAGAGACAAACAATTCCTCTGCAACCAGCACCGCAAATGATGCGCCAACGACATGTGGAATAATGCCAAACGGGATTCCTTGATGGTCGAACGCATAAAGCTTAGTATGATAACACGCCCAATAAGGATGAAGCACTGCTTGCCCTGTATGAATCAGATATTCCGTAAGATCACCATCGGGGTCAAGAATACAGATACGCGGTATGTTGCCTTCGGGGATGGCTTTTTGGCGATGTGCTTCGCGCAACATGTTTTCTACCGTGAAAACAGACTCTCTGCCGTATTCTTTATGGCTCAGAATGGGGGACTGTATGGGATCAAGCATCTTCTTTGCCTAGTGCAGCTACGGCATTGCTCGCTTTTCGGCACCAGCAATAGACAAATCGCTGTTCAGCTCCCATCGGCGTTTTATGGATTTCATTCGTAGTGTCGATCAAATCAAACTGACTGCCAAACATATTGTGAAGAGATACCGAATCGTAGCGCGCGGTGGTCAATCCGCTACATTTTTCTGGACCATCCAGCGCGAACGTCGCAATGAGGACATGTCCATTGGGTTTAACGGCATGAAGCACTTGCTCGATATAGCGTTTTTGCTGGAGCGGATCGATTAAGAAATGAAATACTGCCCGATCATGCCAGACATCGTAACGATTCTGTTCTAACGGTATCGTGGTGATGTCACCTACCACATACGTGAGACGGGCAAGTGTCTCGCCAACACGAGAGCGAGCAACTTCAAGCGCTTCTTCGGAAATATCAAGAAGCGTAATATCGTTATATCCTCTCGCGACGAGATGATCTACCAATGTTGATGCCCCAGCCCCAACATCAATGATTGCGGCACTGGGTTCAATGCCTGTATCGTGAATATAGTCGAGCGATACATCAGGATGTTCCTGATACCAACTCACATCATCTGCTGCTTTTGTTTGATAAACTTGTGTCCAATGTGCTTTGGAATCCATTGGCTTGCGCACTCCTTCTTTGTGAAAACATGACATCTGCGACTTGGATAAAATTTCATGGACACCGATTACTTTCACTCAAACGTCAGCGGACGCCCGCTCAAACGCCAACGGGCGCATCCCGTTCAGCGTCACCAACAGCGACATGCCCACATCCGCCAAAATCGCGACCCATAGCGAGGTGACACCCATGAATGCCAGCACCAAGAAGATCGCTTTCATGCCAAAACTGAGCGCCACATTCTGCCCGATCAACTGTCGGGCGAAGCGCGCCAGCCGCACCGCATAAGGCAATTGTCGCAGGTCATCACTCATCAAAGCAATGTCGGCGGTTTCGAGCGCTTGCGGGCTGCCCGCCCCGCCCATCGCAATCCCAACAGTGGCAGTCGCCAAAGACGGCGTATCATTCACGCCATCGCCCACCATCGCCACACTGCCATAACGCGCCAACAGTTCTTGGATCGCCTCCACCTTATGCTGGGGCAGCAATCCTGAGCGCACATCCGTGACCCCCACCTGCGCGCCAATCGACTGCGCCACCGTGCCGTTATCGCCCGTTAGCATGATCGTGGGCAGTCCGAGCGCGTTTAGGGCGCTGATGACCGTCCGGCTACTGGCGCGCACGGTGTCCGCCAACGCAATATAACCGCGCACTTGTGCGCCTTCGGCGACCATCATAGTCGTGTGCCCCGTCGCCTCGACATCGTTGATTAAACCACACACTGCGACCGAATGCGGAAACGACTCGTCAAACAAGCGGTGACTGCCCACCGTGATCAGCTTGTCATTGACCTGCCCGCGCACCCCGCGCCCCACCAACACTTCGACCGACTCGGCGGGGGCATAGGCGACCCCGCCTTGATGCGCAGCAGCATCGACAACCGCCCGCGCCAACGGGTGCGTTGTGCGCCGTTCCACCGCCGACGCCAACGCCAAAATATCATCGCAAGTGGCGCACGGGTCGCCCGTTGCACAATCCAACGACCGCCAACGGGTGACGGCAGGTTTGCCCTCGGTGAGCGTCCCCGTTTTGTCGAAGGCGAACGCCTTCACGGTGCCAAGCGCCTCCAAAAACGCCCCACCCTTGATCAACACCCCCCGCCGTGCTGCCGCTGTAATCGCGCTGATGACCGTCACCGGCGTGCTGATGACGAGGGCGCACGGACAGGCGATGACCAACATCGACAACGCGCGATACAGCCATCCGTGTTCCAACGCCGTATCATAGAAGGGTACATTAAACAGCAACGGCGGCAAGATGGCGACCAGCGCTGCGATCACCACGACCGCCGGGGTGTAATAATGGGCAAAACGGTCGATCATGCGCTGGCTAGGGGCACGGACGCTTTGCGCTTCTTCCACCAACTTGATGATCCGGCTGATGGTGTTGTCCGCAGCGAGATGCGTCACGCGCAGCAGCAATGCCCCTTCGCCGTTGATCGTCCCCGCAAACACATCATCATTGAGGGCTTTGGGGACGGGCACGCTCTCCCCCGTGATCGGCGCTTGATTGACGCTGCTCACGCCGTTGAGAATCACCCCATCCATAGGGATGTTGTCCCCCGGTTTGACGATCAAGGTATCGCCGATTTCCAACACGTTCACATGGACAGTCTGCTCGACACCCTCCCGCACGCGCACCGCTTGGCTCGGTTTGAGCGCCATCAAACCCCGAATACTATCCCGCGCGCGGTCGGCGGTGTAGCCTTCCAGCGCTTCGCCAATAGCAAACAGGAAGATCACCGTCGCGCCTTCGAGATACTCACCGATCCAAATCGCGCCGATAGCGGCGATACTCATCAACAAATTGATGTTAAATTCGCGATTGATCCGTAAGGTATTGATGCCACTGCGCGCAATCGGCAGCAGCGTGATCGTCATGCCTAGCACATAGGCAAGTGCGATCAGCGTTTCCGGCAAGGGGATCAGGAGGGACATGATCCACGTCACCAAAACGACCGCCCCGCCGATGAGCGCGAACTGCGTTTCCCGCCGTTTGAGCAGATAATCCCAAAAGCCGATCACGCCCCCGCGCATGGGGGATGGGGCTTCTGCGGCGCTCTCGGTCTCAGCGTGAACCGATTTGCCCAAAGCCGCCACGCGCGTTTGCAGCACTTCAAACGGCACATCGCCCACCAAGCGCATCTTACTGGTGGCGAAATTGACTTCGACGGTCTTCACGCCTTCTAGCCGTGCCACGCCAGTTTCCACCTCACGGGCACAGCCAGCACAATCCATGCCTTTGACGATATAGGTTGTTGTGGTCATCAGGTAATTCCTTAAGGCGGCAAGGGTTTCATTGCGACTTTGTATCAACTACGTAAATCCTTATTTACACATATACTATAGGAAATATTCGCAACGCTGTCAACCCCACCCCTGTTCGCTTGGCAAAAGTCCCCGCGAAATATTATCCGCCCATCCAACCCCATGCCTTGACTTTATTTTTCATTTTAATATAAAAAATACAATAACTACTACGCCAAGGTCAAATTAAAAATCTGTCCCATTCTTTGCCTAGCATAGTTTGCAAAAACGCGATATTTTGTGAAGATGACCAACAACGGGGATATTTTGGGTTTCGTATTGACCTAATGATGTATTAAATTTTTTTTAGGTAGATAAAAAGACTATGTTGAACAATACTATTTTGGTGACTACTCAGGTATAGAAACAGAATAAAATAAATAGAGAGGCATGAAGACGTGAAGAAAAACAGGAAAATACCCCCCGAAACGTGGATGTAGGGGTGGATTAGGCGCTTGTCAATCGTTCGTTAACATGAAAGTCCCCGCGAAATATTATCCGCCCATCCGACCCCCACATTGAGAATCGCGTTTTTGCGCGCTGGTCTGGTCAAAAATTAGAACGGCAGTCTAATCTGACGTAACTACTACGCCAATGTCACATTACAAATTGAGAGGGATTGTGGGAAAATGAGACGAATGACCATGAGACTACTCGAACGCAAGCAGCCCGCTGGGGACTGCCAATGGAAGCGATTGAGGGATTACCCGCAC
>Ga0163154_10005896_pt1 | contig 15305 bp, 13 predicted proteins | sample OliLakLV19MP9P1_FD_148649 | JGI IMG/M metagenome (GOLD analysis project Ga0163154, IMG submission 148649) | Freshwater microbial mat bacterial communities from Lake Vanda, McMurdo Dry Valleys, Antarctica - Oligotrophic Lake LV.19.MP9.P1 | ecosystem: Environmental > Aquatic > Freshwater > Lake >... | reverse complement strand
GCCCACCTCCTTGAGTTCAGCATTAAACTTGGCAATTTCTTTTTCGATCTCTGCCAAACGAGAACCCCGATCTTGAATGTCTTTCTGGAGTTTATCTAATTCAGAATTTTGAGCATTAACTACTGGTACCACCAGCAACAAAGCTGGCAGTATCAAAAGACCAGTAAAAAATGCCAATAAATTCTGTTTAGACATCATTAGTTAATTTTATCACAAGCCGACTGGATTCTTTTTAAAGTTTCCTCTGATCCGAGGATATAAGCTAAGGTGAACGGATCTGGTGACTTTGCTTTGCCTGATATAGCTATTCTAAGTGGCCACAGCAACTCCCCCTTCCCTATTTCTTCGGCATAACTCCATATTGCTGACTTAATAGTCTCAGAATCAGAGAAATCAGCTGTTTTAAGGAGCTCTAAGGCCTTTTCCAGCCTTGGTTTGGCTAGAGCGACACTATCGTCGTTCTTCCATTTCAGGAGTTCAGTTTCATATGAAGGTAACTTAAAAACAAATTCATACTCCCCTGCTTTGATCTCATCGATAGCTTGTTGTCTGAAATGGGTTCTTTCTTTAATCTCTGAAAGCGCTCGCTTGAAGGCAGTCGAACTGGCGTTAAAATATTCTGGTAGCTCTGTTTGTTGATCTAGTTCTAAATAGGCGGCAAAATCTTCTAAACTATAATTTCGTAAGTGTTCTTTATTGAACCAGTCAAATTTCTTAATATCGAAGACTGCTCCCCCCTTTTGAATTTTCTCTAGAGTAAATTCCTTCAGTAGTTCATCCAAAGTAAAGAGTTCTTTTTCAGTCCCGGGATTCCAACCTAGCAGAGCCAAGTAATTTATAATCGCTTCCTTGGTGTATCCAAGCTCACGATAGGTATTCATAGAGACTGCCCCATGTCGCTTGGACATCTTTGACCTATCAGAAGCTAAGATAAGCGGTAAATGTGCATACTCTGGTCTACTAAAACCCAAGGCTTCTTGGATTAGGATTTGTCTTGGAGTATTTGGTATATGATCCTCTCCTCTTATGACGTGAGTCACTCCCATTAGATAATCGTCCACTACCACTACAAAATGATAGAGAGCGTCGTCTAAATTTCGCGCAATCACAATATCACCTAACTCAGTGGTGTCAAAAGATATTTCCCCTCTGACGATATCGGTAAAGGTAATTTTTTTGTTGGGGTTTTTAAGGCGTACTACCTCTATGGTCTCTCCTGGATTATTTTTACTTTCCTCTTTGGAAATATAGGCAGCCCCAGTAGCAATTATTTTTTCTAAATGCTCACGATAGATCGCTCCCCTTTCTGATTGCCTAACAATGTCAGCGGTATTGTCCGGCATAAGACCAAGCCAATCTAGACCAGCGATAATCCCAGTTTCAAACTCTTTGGTGCTGCGAGCTTTGTCAGTATCTTCACTACGAAAAACAAACTTGCCACCATTGGCTTTAGCAAATAGAAAATTAAATAGTGCAGTTCTGGCAGTACCGATGTGTAAGTTTCCGGTAGGGCTTGGAGGTATTCTCGTAACAATCATATTTAGGAATTATGTTCTTTAGCAATCTTGAGTAATATTTGAGCAATTTTTTCAGCAGCGTCTGTAGCGGTAATGGCTAGGGCAGCCTGACTCATGCGCTGATATCGTGCCGGATCACTAATAATAGAGTTTATCTCTGAGGTAAGCAAGGATTCGGTTAGATTTTGCTCTTCAAGGACTGTGGCGGCTCCAGAATCAGCGTAAGCGTAGGCATTGCTTGTTTGGTCACGACTGACGTCTTCAGGTATCGGGATTACAATACTAGGCTTTCCATTGACAGCTACTTCAAACAAAGTAGTACTACCGGCTCTAGTTACCACGACTGAAGCGGCCTTTAGTAGCGCATTTACAATATCTGAAGAGACTGTCTCCGCTACATAATATCTAGACTGAAGCTCTGGCTTAGAAATGAGTGACTGAGCGGTTTGAATAATCTTTTCCTTGCGCCCCTGCCCTACCTGGTGAAAGATCCGGTATTTTGGCAATAGTTCATCCAGACAACGTAAAATAATATTGTTGACTTTCTCAGCTCCAAGTGAGCCTCCAGTGACATAGATAAGTGGTGCATCATTAGGAATTCCTAATACGGCAAAAGGATCTGGAATCGGTTTTTTAAGAGCCTGTCTAAATGGAATTCCGACCAAGGCCGTCTTCTTTGCGTCAAAGTATTTAGCCGCCTCAGGGTACGCAATAGCAATATACCGGGCAAAGTTTTTAGCTAGTAAATTCGCCCGGCCAGGTACAGAGTCTGACTCATGTATCACGACCGGAATGCGTAAAAAACGTGCCGCCAGTAGCACTGGCACACTGGTATAGCCTCCCTTACTAAAGATAACGTCTGGGTAAATTATATAAAGTTTTACCAGAGCCACAAATAAGCCGATAAAATTTCTAAAAATATCAAAGAAATTTTGAATAGAAAAGTACAGTCTCAACTTCCCTGCCGGACAAAAAACATACTTAATATTTAGTTGATCAAGCGACTGCTTGTTGTATGGCTCTGGTCCCATATAAAACAACTCAGATTCACTGTCCGTCTCTAGAGTCTCAGCCACAGCAATGAGTGGGTAGAAATGTCCACCTGTGCCGCCACCAACAAATAAAATACGATTCATAATCATTAGTTTATCATGATCACTTCATGATATTTCGATACTTTGACACATTTAAAACAATTCCGAGGGAAAACAACGTAGTCAAAAGGGCTGTTCCTCCATGACTAATAAAAGGCAACGGTAGTCCGGCCAGTGGCACTATTCCAATCATTGCCCCAATATTTAAAAAAGCTTGGCTTACTATCAGAGTCATAAAACCAACCACGAGCAACATACCAAACATGTCGTTGGCCTCCGTCGCAATTTTAAATCCACGGAAGGTAAAAAAGGCCAGCAGTAAGACCAGTACCAAGGATCCAATAAAGCCAAACTCCTCGGCATAAACCGCAAAGATTGAGTCCCCTATTGGTTCAGGTAGGTATTCAAACTTTTGGATACTTTGTCCATAACCCCGACCAAAAACTCCACCAGACCCGACTGCGATCAGCGACTGCTGTAGCTGATAGCCACTACCCAGAAGGTCACTACTAGGATTTATAAAAGTGGTGATACGATCCATCACATATGGTCTGGCAACCGCAATAAGAGCTAGGGCAATTAGTCCTGCGGCAGCCAGCATAAAAATATGCTTCCATCTGGCTCCAGCCGTAACAAACATTGCCACCCCTGCCAAAGCCATGAGCATAAAGCTATCAGTGTCAGGCAATGACAGTATGATTAGCCCGGTGACCCCAATAACCCCTATAAAAGGCAAAACGCCATAACGCCAAGTCTCTATTTGCTTATGAGTTCCTGAGAGTAAAGTGGCGACATAAATAATAAACCCAATCTTAAATACTTCAGACGGTTGTATAGTAGTAAAGCCCAGATCAATCCATCTAGTCGCTCCGCCATGGGACATTCCCAAACCAGGTATAAATACCGCTAAGGTAAACAAAGCCGTAGCTATAAAAATATAAAAAGCGTACTGGCGCCAATTGCGATAATAAATATTACTGGCCACTAACATAGCGAGACTGCCACCGATAATACCAAAGAAAAATTGACTGAATGCGACAGAACCAAAGCTGGCGCCACTTCTGGCCAAGAGACCCAGTGAAGCCGAAGCAAAGATTAGAAAGCCACCAATAACTAGTATAAAAACTAAAATCAGTAAGGAGGTGTCGACAGACTTTGGACTTCGGTTATTCATATAAGAGCTGTCAAAACTAACCCAGCACTAGCGCAGATCATACTGATAATCCAATAACGCATAGTTACCTTATATGATGGCCAGCCAATAGCCTCGAAGTGGTGATGGAGCGGGGCGATTCTAAACAATTTTTTTCCAGTCGCCTTTCGATACAAAATCTGAATAATATTTGAAGCCACTGTCACTACTAAAAGAAAACCAATAATCGGCAGTAGAGCAATCCCATACCCGTCTACTAAATTGTCGGTCATCATGACTACAGCAGCTAAAGTCAAAGTCAAAGCCATAGACCCGGTCTCAGTCATCCAAAAGCGCGCTGGAGGAATGTTAAACCAGAGGAAAGCTAAAATAGCCCCCGTGAGCAAGAGGCAAAAGGCCGCTAGATCAAACTGTGATTGCAAAAAGGCGACCCCACCATAAGCCGAAAAGATAATCGCAAAGACGCCGCCAGAGAGGCCATCAATGCCATCAATCACTCCACTCGCATAAAGAGAATTGGTCAGTAAAATAGCAAACGGAATAATCAGAATACCAATTTCCAGTGGTTCAAAAAATGGAATCCCAATACTAGTGACTCCTAACTTAGAGTAAAACCACCAGCCCATAAAGCCAGATAAAATGGAAATCAAAACCAGTCTGATAGAAAGTCTGACTCCACGACCTCCGTGCTGAACATCATAAAAGTCATTTAAAAAGCCTAGTGCGGCTCCCACAAACAAAGCGGCGGCCGGGATCCAGGTTTGCGCTCTGGTAAGGAAAAATAAGTCCGTAAAGAACTTGTTGTCACTTAAGGTGGAAAGAATATATAAAAGTACCAAAGTAATAAAAACGCTCCCCCAAATAACTATCCCACCCATTCGTGGAGTCTTGGTTTCACCGTCCCCTTTTAGACGATTGAACTCTACTGCAAAGTGCCCACCAATAGCGGTCTTACCCCCCTGCTTTTTCCAGACTTTATATTTATATAAAAAGTGTGTAATTAGTGGAGTAATTAAAATACCAACACAAAAAGACAGGACGGCTGGTAGAAGTAATTTTATAATGAGAGTTTCCATAAATTATATTTTTGGGGATATGCTATCTTGCACCGCACGAACAATCTTTTTGACATCACTAAACCTTTCGTTCCGGGTCGAGCCTAGCACAGTCACTACGACTGGCCTACCAAAACCGGCATCAAAGATGATCGTCAGATTACCGCCAGCTAAGTCAGTATACCCAGTCTTTGTTCCTAGAAGATTTGGAATGTCTAGCAAAACATCGTTGGTATTGTTGGCTTCATGGAATTCGCCGCTTTGGTTGTAGAGACGGGTCGATGGAGAAACTGTTGGGATCAAAATCTCCGGATAGGTCAAATATATATATTCCATCAAAAATGAGATATCTCTAGCGCTGCCGTATGAGCCAGCTTTTGCTGTATTTACGTCTAGGCCTGTTGAGTTAAAAAATTCCAAACTTGGCAAATTTATTTCATCAGCTTTTATATTCATCGCGGCTACAAACTGCCCCATGGCGTCCCCATTACCTAGTTTTTTACCTACAGACTCAGCCAGGGTATGAGCGGCACTGTTGTATGAAGATACTAACGCAAAGTCGGCTAAATCTTTGATCTCAAACACTTCTCCAGACTTCAATCCCCCACCACTTTCTTCACTCGCCGCAGACTTCGACATTGTCACTAACGTATCATCAGCAACTACCTCGTAGGCTACCAGGGCGGTCATGAGCTTGGTAATTGAAGCTAAGGGCACTCGTTTATCTGGTTCTTTGGAATATAAAGCTCGTTGACCAACGATATCCCACACGTAAGCTGATCCAGCTTTTAGACTTAGAGATTCTATTTTTTGCGGCAAAAAAATCTCATCGTTTTCAATAGTTAAAATAGTGTCATTAGGAGTTGGTAAAATATCAGCCTCAGTATTAAATAAGGCAAAAGTCTTGGGGACGATGACACTAGCAAATATAAAAAACAAAACGGCCGCAATTATTACTAGCTGAGTTCTGACCGGAAATTTATTTTGTTTATCGGTCTCAGATGGGTTTTCCGGTTCGTCATTATTTAAAATAAATTGATCATCTTCTATCATGATGTTTCTAAGTCAATGCTAGCGTTAAATTTCTCAACCGCTGTCGCCACCAAACTGTAGTCAGGAAGCTCTTGCTTAGCGGTAATACCCAAATGACTAAGAAGCGATGGGCTGATCGTGAACTCGAAAACACCGCGAGCCTTATTATGATTTCTTTCAATCAAACCGCGAATCAAAAGGTTACGCAAAATAAAGGCGGAGTTTACTCCCCTGATACGGTCTATGTCGGCTCTGGAAACTGGTTCCTGATATAAAATAATAGCCAAAGTCTCAGCTCCAGCTTTTCCAATATCGGCTTTCATTTCGTTCTTGCGGATAGCGTCAATAATTGGTGTCATTTCAGAGCAGGTCACTAGTTGAATTTGCTCATCAGTTTCAAGTAGTCTAGTCGCACCAGAAATCAGTCTTTCTTTCAAGACTAAAATAGCTTCTTTTAAATCGGCTTCATTAATATCAAACAGCTTTAGTAAAACCAGCTTCTTTTGCGGAGCAGACTTATAAAATAAAAAACCTTCAATTAAGACGTCAATTGGCATAATTTCATTCTATCATAGAAAAACAAGCATATTTAGGGCAAAAAAGCCTTATGTGTTAGTAAAAACATCCGCTTCGCTATCCCCGAGCTAGCGCCACGGAGCATTATGCTGGCGAAATCAGGTGTTTTTGCTAGCAGAGGTTTTGGTTCCGCCAAACATATATATTTAGTCATTCACTCACGCCGTTAGCGGACGAGACTTTCTGGACGGCCTAGTAGTATTTTGGAGTACGACCCTTATCTAGTTCAATTTCAATATCAGAAAACAGATCAGTTTGAGTAATTATCAGATTTCCCTGCTTAAATAATTCCAAAACAGCCAAAAAACCTACAATAATAACCTTTCTTTCAGGTTCGCCGATATGTAGCTCAGAAAACTTTACTTGAAGACCATTATTGATTCTTTCCTGCAAATTGAGCATCATCTGTTCGAGGGAAATCACTGTCTTTACTTGAGCTTTAGCGATAGTGTCTTTCTTGGGCAAATCCTTAATCACGCTAAAGATAGCTTGGTGTAGCTCTTCAACTGAGCACCATAAATCAGTGATGAACAAAGGCTCTTTAGACGGAGTAAATTGCGGAGCGTACAAAACATTTTTACCAAATTCAGCTTGCAACACCAGGGAAGCATCGCGAAAAACTTGGTACTGCCTCAGGCGCTCTTCTAGATCCTCAATACTCGACTCCTCTTCTTCGGTCAAATCCAAAACTGGAAGCAAAGACTTTGATTTCACTAAAAGTAAAGTAGCAGCCAAGCTAATAAATTGCGCCGTATTTGGTAGTGACAGTTCTTGCATAGCACTGACTGATCGCATGTACTCGTCAGTTACCGCAGCTAAGGAGATATCATTAATTAAAAGTTTACGCTTTTCTACCAAATCGAGCAGCAACTCCAAAGGCCCTTCAAAGACAGCTGTCTTGACGGAGAATGAAGTTTCACTAACGGCAGAATTCATATAGATAAATCATATCATGAAGCGGGCGGATATATTTAGGAAAATTTATCCGCCCGCTTCCCTACTTGAGTGTAGGTTTGAAAATTATTCTTTGTAGAAAAAATTTTCTTCCACCATGGTCAGACTAATAGTTTCAGCGAAGATTTTCATGTATGGATAATTTTTTATGTACTTATCCTTTATTGAGCGCCAATTATCAATAGTGGATTTATTTTTAGCAAAAATATGCTTGTATTTTTCGCTGTAACACTCAACCACTGGTTCCATCTTATCAAGAGCTTTTACAAACCTAGATTCCTGGGTTATCTGCTCCTCGTACTCATTAATTAAATTGGCAATCAATGGAACCATAGTCGTCGGTATTTTTTTCAATACCACACGTTGGGCTTCAGCTTCTGCGTCTTTATCTGCCTTGGTCTTAAGGTAACCAAGCATATCTCCAGTTTCAATTTCATCAATATCATGAATTGTGATCATCTCGTAAATTTTTGCTTTGTCCCAAGTACCAGTAGGGTTTTCCAAAGGTAAAAAGTACTGAGCACAAATATGCATGCCATATACATGTTCAGCTACAGACTCTGTACTATCGTCCAAAGTTCTAGTTTGGGCATAGCGAATTTCTTTTTTTAAACCATAAAGATACTGAAGTTTTTTAACATCTTTTAAGATAAACTCTGGTGTGTAATTTTCTATAGAAATCATAAAGTGTTAATTAAGACTGCTCCAAGAAGGCAGTTAAAAGTCTTATCGGTTCACCGGTAGCGCCTTTAGCTAATTTGTCTGCAGCGATACTTTCCATTCGAGGTGCGATATCTATATGTGCCCACGATACTTTCTTTGGAGTAAAGAAAGACAAGAAACTACCACCTTCGATAGCTCCACCAAATCTTGAGAAGGTAGTAGAGATATTACTAACATCCGCTCGGTGACTCTTGAGACTTTGCTTGTATTCATCCCAGAGTGGTAGTGGCCACATCAAGTCTCCACTCTCCTCACCTAGAGTCACAAGTTTGTCTGACAAATTTTTGTCTTTAGTCATGACCGCACTGGCTAGTTGACCTAGAGCCACCAAAGCTGCTCCAGTCAAAGTAGCTACGTCTAAAATAACTTTTGGATCATAACGCTTACTGTATGTCAGGGCGTCCGCTAAGACCATTCGGCCTTCAGCATCGGTATGGAGTACTTCTATGGTTTGCCCACTCATTGAGGTCACTATGTCCCCGGCTCGCATGGCTGTATCTGAGATAGCATTTTCAGCCACTGGCACCAGAGCGATAACGTTTTTCTTGAGTCCGAGTTTGGCGGCGATAACCACCGCTGATAGCACTGAGGCTCCCCCAGACATATCCAAATGCATATCATGCATGGCTCCTGTCGGCTTTATATTTAATCCGCCAGAGTCATAAGTGATCCCTTTACCGATGAGTACCGTTGGTTGGTTTTTCTTAGACTTACCTTGGCCCCAATATTCCGCCACAATAAACTGCACTGGATTAATACTTCCCTGCCCCACAGCCAAGAGTGCTCCCATCTTGAGTTTAGTGATTTCGGCCTTACTCAAAACTTTTACAGAGACTTTAGTACCAGCAGCCATTTTTTTGGCCGCTTCACCAAAAGCTTTAGGCGTCATATCACACCCAGGCATGTTGGCCAAATCGCGTGCTTTATTGATCTCTTCGCCCAATATCAAACCGCGTTTAAGTCCCGCAGCAAAATTTTTGTCGCTAGCGTTACTGATCGTGATCTCTTTCAGAGTTGGCGGAACTTTCTTTTGGGTTTTATAAGTTCTAAATTCATAACTAGCCAACAAGAAGTTTTCGGCCACTGTTGAACCGAGCCAAGTTTGACCTAGGGTCTCAAGATTAGAAAAATTAATTTCGGCATAATCAACTACTAAAAATTCGATCTGATGGCTTTTGGTCGTCTGGTATACAGACCTAATGAGTGAACGAAAAGTTCGTGGAGTAATCTTTTTCTTCTTACCAATACCCATGCGGTACTCTGTGCTGCCATTACTATTTTCTACAAAGCGGTGCTTTGTAGCTGGATCTTCTGTGAGTACCAAGCGACAATACTTACTAGCAAATGAATCTGACTGTTTATTTGAAATCTGAACTTTTATCATAATACGATTATACACTAGTGTGTTTTTAGAACGTTAAGGGGCCGGAAGCGAAGCTTCCGGCCCCTTAACTAAAACTCAAAATAACTCCCTACTCCTTCTTCTTCACTGAAAGCCCAAGCTCTACTAGCTGATCAACTGCCAGTGGCTTCGGGGCGTTCATCACAGACGTCTGGCCTTTTCTAGTCATTGGGAAAGCCTGCAGTCAAAGCCTTCAGACTTTTATTTTATAACTCAGCTGCTTCCGACTGATTTTTAGAGGTAAAAGTGTCAATTCGGTTGATATCTCGTGGGAACAAGGTAGCTTCTTTAACGTTTGCTAGACCGCAGAACTTAGCTGTCAGTCGCTCAAGACCCATACCGATACCACCGTGCGGCGGAATTCCATACTTGAAAGCTTGTAGGTAGAACTGGAATTTGTCGGGATCGAGACCTTTTGATTTAATTCTTTCTACTACTTCTTGATATTGATGAACACGTTGTCCACCAGAACACATCTCAAGGCCACGGAACAAAAGGTCAAAACTTCGAGTAAACTCTGGATTTTCTGGATCAACATGGGTATAAAACGGTCGTTTACTGGTTGGAAAATGAGTTACGTAAACATAATCCGAACCTAAGTTCTTATGGGCATACTCACAAAGGAAACGCTCATCTTCAGGCTCAAGGTCGGGCTCATGAGTTTTATCAACTCCTGTTTCTTTGAGAATCAGAGCTTGCGCTTCACGCAACGTAAAAATCGGAAACTCTTCTGGTGCAAGAGCCTCACTCATGCCTAATGATTTTAGTTCAACACTGCAAGTTTCATTTATATGCGCAGTAATAGCTCGCATTAATTTGGTCACTAGTCGGACAACATCTGTATGGTCTTTTATAAAAGACATTTCAAGGTCCATCATGGAAATTTCACTGAGGTGTCTGGTAGTCGCGCTCTTTTCAGCTCGAAAAGTTGGCCCGACCGCAAAGACTCGTTCAAAAACTCCAGCCATAATCTGCTTATAGAGTTGTGGACTGGTTGCTAGTGAAGCTTCAACATCCTTAAAGTACTTGAGTTTAAAAACTTCTGCTCCCCCTTCAGCGTCTCCTCCAACGATCTTTGGCGCTTGAAACTCAACGAAACCTTCGCTATTCAGAAAAGTACGGTAGGCGACTAAGATTTCACTTTGAACTTTAAAAATAGATCGCTCACGATCTCGCTTCAGTGTTAGTGGCCGGTAATCAAGCAAGGTGTCTAAATTGAGTTCACTCCCCATATCAAAAGGTAAAGCCTCTGCTTCACTCAAAATTTCAATAGCAGTAATCTCAAGTTCTATATCTCCATTTTGCACTTTATCGTTACGCATTTTCTCTGGGCGTTCATTTACTACGCCAGTAATAGTCACCACAAATTCTGTGCGCAAGGTTTTGGCAATTTCCAACACCTCGGGTTTGCCAAAAACTACTCCCTGGACTTTTCCACTACGGTCACGAAAATCAAAAAAGGCCATTTTGCCCTGAAAACGAGAAACATCAACCCAGCCCTGTATGACAGCTATTTCTCCCTTATGTTCAGCTAGTGAACTGATCAATATTCTTTCCATATATTTTCGGGTTATAACCCTTTATATTATCGAGTTTTTAATAATATAGGGGCGGTTTTAACCGCGGTACCACCCTAATTCTCTATCGCAAGACAGAGCCCTCTTTTAGACATGCGTTTCGGGCACTAGACGGAGAGATCTACTCGAATTTACATTCTTTCTCCTCTCACCTCAGCAGTGTCAGCTGCTTCTACGGTTTATCTGATTGTATAAGTTGAGACCTGTATGGTCAAGGAATGTCTAGGTAATCCCAATAGATTGTCTCACTTCTTTCATTTTCGCACCCGCTATAGCCTTAGCTTTCTCGGCTCCCGCTTTCAAGATAGCATTGACTTGTTCGTCAGAAATATCATCTCGCTTTGTTCGCATTGGAGCAACCAGACTATCAATATCGTCAGTCAAAGCATCTTTTAGAGCCTTGTACTTTCCAGAATGTTCTTCATATAGCGCATCTAGATCTTTCTCTGACTTCCCTAGCGCTTCGTAGACTACCTTATGAATATTGTAGACATTTAGCGGCAGTCCTCCTGAAGAATCAGTCACAATACTCATTACCGCTTTTTGAATCTCTTCTTTGGTTCCAAATACAGGGATAGTATTTTTATAACTCTTACTCATCTTTTGACCATCAGTTCCTGGCACCACTCCTACCTTTTTTATAATCATTTCTTTTGGAGCTTTCAGAATATCGCCGTAGGCTGCATTAAACTTTGTTACCGCTTCCCTGGCGTACTCAATGTGCTGTCGTTGATCTTCTCCTACTGGAACATAGTCAGTATCGTAGAGTAAGATGTCGGCCGCCATCAGCATCGGGTAAGTAAAGAGTCCCGCATTGGCGTCTAGGCCTTTAGCGACCTTATCTTTGTATGAATGTGCTTGCATCAAGAAAGGGACAGTTACCATACAGTTGAGGACCCAGGCCATTTCCATATGGAATGGATTGTCTGATTGTCTGAAAATAGTTACGGAGTCAGGATCAACACCAGCAGCTAAATAATCCTTTACGATCCTATTGGTGTAATCACGTAACATGTTTGGTTCACGCACTGAAGTCAGAGCATGATAGTCGGCCACCATGATAGTGGTCTCGTTGCCTTTATCCACTGATAAATCAACCAGAGGCTTAAGTGAGCCAAAGTAATTACCGATATGTAGGGTTCCCGAAGGCTGTAGTCCAGTTAAAACACGTTTTTTCATAATAGCCTTATAGTAGCAGAACAAGCGCCTGCGTCCAATTACATCACCAACGGTAGGGTCAAAACAAAACGTGAGCCCTTACCTTCCCCTTCAGAATGAGCAGTAATGTCACCTTTCATAGCTCTAGCCATCTCTCTGGCAACAAACAAACCGAGTCCAGTTCCCATAATATTAGCTGAACTAGCAATCTTGGCTCTGGCAAATTTTCCAAATAGTTTTTGAAGAGTATCTGGTGAAATACCGATACCGGTATCAATAAACTCTACGTGGATTAAGTTTTTCGCTCGATCATCATGAACAAAAACGGTCACTGTTCCCTTTAAAGTATATTTGAGTGCGTTGTTTATGAGATTGTGGAATATTTGTTGTGTCTTACCGAAGTCAGCATTCACTACACCTTTACTAGTGATATCAGTCTTAAACATCAGAAGCAGTCCTCTCTTCATAGCGTCTGCACGCAAGTCTTCTACAATATGCTCTGCCTGCTCACGTAGGTTTATATCCTTTAAGTCATACTTCATATTGCCAGATTCAATGCGAGACACATTAAGGAAGTCATCAATAGACACCGCCATAAACTTACCCGACTCAGACACGCGTTGAAGTGCGTCTTTCATTTGTTCCGGTACTGGACCAAAGTTTCCTTCCTCTATAAGAGATACGTAGCCACGAATAGCAGTCAGAGGACTGCGCAACTGGTGAGAAGCGATAGAAACAAACTCAGACTTTTGCTTATCAAGTAACCGCAATCTATCATTAACTTTCTCCAAATTTCCAGCAAGTTTTTCAATTTCTTGCTTTTGCTTTATTTCTTTCTTAACACTCCTTATCAAAATAAAACCAATTACAGCAGTCAAAACAAAAGCAATGCCGGTCAAGATAAGGCTTATCTTTGTTGTATTTAAATAAGTTACTTGAGCCCCAACTAAAATAAGTAGAGATACAATCAAGGCCTGAGAAGCGATTAAGCCAACGTTAAATGTATCGTATCTGGTGACTAAAACACTAATTAAAACCATGAACACTGCCATGCCATATAATCCATAAAACTCTAAATCAGAATCAACAACTAAACCTACATTTGCTAAATATGAAGCTATAAAAGTGATGCTGAAGAATGTTATTAGAAAAAATTCTATACCGAGTCCCATCAGCAAAATCTGTTTTTTAAAGGCTTTAGTAGATGTGAAATATTTCTTAATTAAATAGTAAGAGGTCCAGAGTACAGAGATTGCTCCAATAGCTGTGTAGTAGGCGTTATACCAGAGACTCTCAAATCCGAAGGCGTCACAATCGGAAATATTAAACCCGCTAACACTGAGATCAGTGTGTGCAAAAATAAAGACTGGCGTAACTAAGGCTAGTAGAATTAACTTCGTTGAAACTGGAGCATCCTTATCATTAGTGAATACATAAATAAAATATATAGAGCAAATGGCTATTAAGGCTGGTATCATTGCAAAATAAGGCCAAACAAACAGTAAGATATCACTATGTATATTCGTCCAAGCAATTAAATTTATAAAAGTCCAATTTGAAAAAAGTAAAGTAATCGCAAATAATAATTTATTCGCAAGACGTTTTGGATTGTTAAAATATATGAAAAAACCTACTACTAGGGCCAAGATGCTGACGGGGATATGAGAATAATACAAAAGTGGAGGCAGGTCTGATGTGAAAAAAAAATATAGTGGTTCTGTGTAGTAGTGACAAATCATATCTAATTAAAAATTAAAATTTTTCTAAAACTGAAATTGTATCAATATCATCTTGTTCAGTATCCGGCAATGAGCATTCTCCTGAAGCAGCGTTACAATATTCAATTGAACAGTTGATCTCATCAATTTTACAGGACAATGCTGAATTACAGTCAGTAATATTTTCTCCACAGAGTTTCTTAATTTTATTTGCTTTCCTAGTAATTAAAGAATAATTATATGTTTCAAAACAATCATCATCATCACATCTCACAAAACAGGAGTTTGTTTCTGGATCACATTCTGCTTCATAAGTCACAAAAAAATCACCGAGTACGATAAATCTGTAATAATTTGCACTAGAGGCTAAAATTAGTAACAAAATAATACTAAACAAAAAAAAGTTTCGTCTTAGAAACGTCATATAATTATAGTATATCAAAAAAACTACAGCTAAAATTACAGAAGTCATAGTGGGTGTTTATAACAAAACAAATCAGCAAACCAGGGGTAGAACCTCTGGGTACGCTTCCGGTGTATGAGCTAGAGTAGACGGAGCTGGTCTATCTGCTTCGCCTTTCCCTGGTTCCGTACGTAGTTTTCAACTTGTTGCCAATTCCTTCTTTCAGAGATGGTAGAAATAAAGTACCCATCACTCCAGAACTCACCGCCCCACAACTCTTTGCGCAATCCAGGAGACAGTGGTTGCTTTTGAAGATTCTCATACACTTATGATAATTAAACCCTAGTTTTTTAAACTTTCCGAGATGGTAACTACAGGCAGATCCAGGGGAATAGTGGGATTAAACTACTTATAACTTATTATATAAGTTTTAATAAATCTTGAGGGTCCATAATTCATCTTTGCTTTTCTCAAATTTTCGATACCTAAATCTTCTACCCAGTTCCATTTTTTAATGTTCATTTCTTTTAATTTTTTTGCAGTATGAAAATTTAGATAATCGTAAATACCACGGTAATCATAGTCTACTTTGAAAAAGTGCGATAAGGCTAAATCTTTGAAAATTATCTCGTCAATACTGAATCCAATCAAACTCGATCCCTGATAGAGGCCAGTTGTAGTAAGGTTAAATATATCTTGTGACGCAAGAAGTTTTTTAAAGGCAATTATTTCATGATCCAGGTAGTAGTCCTTAGCCATGCCAATTTTTCTCTTCTTGCACATAATCATTAGTTCAATCATAGATTTCTGCACACCTTTGCTTCTTAGTGAAATATTTTTTAATAAAATTGAATCATACAGTTTAACAAATTGTTTAGTTAGATTTCGTTTTGACTTAAATTCAGACCCGTTCATTTCAATTAAACTATTTACTGAATACATA
>Ga0163154_10005893_pt1 | contig 15309 bp, 14 predicted proteins | sample OliLakLV19MP9P1_FD_148649 | JGI IMG/M metagenome (GOLD analysis project Ga0163154, IMG submission 148649) | Freshwater microbial mat bacterial communities from Lake Vanda, McMurdo Dry Valleys, Antarctica - Oligotrophic Lake LV.19.MP9.P1 | ecosystem: Environmental > Aquatic > Freshwater > Lake >... | reverse complement strand
GGAATTCTAGATGCAGGATGCGGTTTTGGAGGTGGATCAAGATAACGGAGTCTGCCCGGATCGGTTCAATGCTCAGTTCGGTTTTGAGGAGTTCGACGACGGGTTGGGGTTCTCCTAAGACCCAGGCAGCGAAGCGTTCGGGATGTTTTTCGGACAGAAGTTTGCACAGGTTATCGAAAGGCATAGATAAAGGCAGTTCTCACTTTAGGAGGATAAATTTAATAACCTGTAAAACCAGCCTTCTAATCTCTGAGTAGCACGCTAAATATGTCACTAAGAATCAGGGTAACTACTCAGGCTGCTAGCTCAATGTCGAGCCTGCCCTCATCCCCCAGCCCCTTCTCCCCGTGGGAGAAGGGGAGCCGGATTGAAGTCCCTCTCCCTGGGGAGAGGGATTTAGGGTGAGGGTAGGCTGAGTAGTTACGAATCAGGAATTAAATAAGTTTCAAAAGTTCGAGATTTTCTAAGGGCGAAGCATGCGGACAGAAACCTTTGAAACTCAATCATATCCTTTGGACATAGCTTGATTCCCGAAGGGTATGCTTTGACCATACATTTGAACTATTTCATGTTATTGAACCCATAATTCTAAGCAATTGCAGAGGACGATTTGGGCTTAGCGAAAATCATACGTCCTGCCGAAGTTTGCAAAGCGCCTGTCACCACCACCTGCAAAGCATTTCCCACATAGTTTCCCCCTTCTTCCACCACCACCATCGTGCCATCCTCTAAATAGCCGATTCCCTGGGCTGGTTCTTTACCTTCCTTTGTAATCTTTAGATCCAGACTGTCACCTGGTAGATAGGCGGGACGAATAGCTTGTGCTAAATCATTGACATTTAAGACTGGAACGCGTTGTAGGCTGGCGACCTTATTTAGGTTGTAGTCATTTGTGAGTAAGGTCGCATTGATTTCTTGGGCTAGCCGTACCAATTTAGCATCAACCGTAGGAATATCGTCGTAATCAGCCGGGTGAATGAGAATGCGTTCAGGATAATTGCCCTTCATCTCATTGAGAATATCCAATCCTCGCCGACCCCGTCCCCGCTTCAGATCATTGGCAGAATCGGCAACTTGTTGGAGTTCTTGGAGGACGAACTGGGGCACAAGAATTTGTCCTTCTAGAAAGCCTGTATTGAGCAATTCATTGATGCGGCCATCGATAATGCAGCTTGTATCTAGAATCTTTGTCGTAGAGGGGCGGAGTGTGCCTTCGGCAACCAGCATCGTCTCCACAGAGTTAGGATTAATCAGCCGCAGCAAGGTGCGTCCGTGTGCATCTGCCAGAGAAATACCGGAAAAAGCAAAGATAATACTGCCTAAAACAGCGATGAGCGGCTTGATGAATGTAAATTCCCAGGGAATGGGCAGCAGGAAAATTGGAGCCAACATTAAATTGGCTACTAGAAGACCTAGAACTAGCCCAACTGCTCGACTGAGAATCATATCGACGGGCATGGCGCGAACTCTGACCTCTAGGCGACGGTAAGACTGTTGAGCAACGAGTCCTCCAGCGCCCCCAATGATGGCTCCAAAGCCCGCCGTTACCCAGCTTAGGGCTTCTTGATTCGTAACTTGCTCCAAAACAGAAATTGGGAGAGCTTCTACGCCAAAAAAGCCAATCCCTGCTCCTGCTAGGATGAATGAAAAAATAATAATTGCATCAAGCATAAGACCATTCTTTTATGGATGTAAGAACGCTCCTAGTGGAGGATTTGGATCAAGGCTGAGTATCGTTCTTAGAAGAATGGCTACACCTCCATTAGGGGCGGCAGATGGGGTGCAGGAATTCTAGAAACTGGGTTCAGCGCTTATCAGGTTTCTTCAAATTATCCCTTCATACTATATCGATCGCCCTCATCCGCTACGTTTTGCTGACTTTCTCCAGAAATGCCGATCGCATTCTGTGGTCTCCCGTCAAATTCGGTTCACTAAACTTCTCACTAAACTTCGCCCAGGCAAATTGTGCAGTCTCGTCTTTCCTTTCCCATTGTCCATGCTTTACCGCAGAATGACCTACCGATCGCGGCCTATGTGCATATTCCCTTCTGCCGCAGACGCTGTTATTACTGTGATTTTCCGGTAGCGGTCGTAGGCGATCGGCTCCGGGGGGAAACATCGGGCACGATCGCCCAGTATGTGGATTACCTTTGCCAAGAAGTTTTACTGACTCCCAGATTGGGCACTTCTCTAGCTACGATATTTTTCGGGGGCGGCACGCCTTCGCTGTTGTCTGTGGCTCAGGTGGCGCGAATTTTGCAGACGTTAGATCACCAGTTTGGAATTGCATCCGGGGCAGAAATTTCCCTGGAAATTGATCCCGGCACCTTTGATCTGCCTCAACTACAAGGGTACTGTCAGTTGGGGATCAATCGTATCAGTTTGGGAGTGCAGGCTTTTCAACCAGAGCTGCTGGCGGTGTGTGGGCGCACCCACCAAGTCGCTGACATCTTTACGTCCAGGGCATATTTACAAACAGCAGGAGTGACGAATTGGAGCCTGGACTTAATCTCTGGGTTACCTCACCAAACTTTAGAGCAGTGGCAGGATTCCCTGAAGCAGGCGATCGACCTCAATCCCACCCATATTTCAACCTATGACCTGATTGTGGAGTCGGTCACTGCCTTTGGGCGGCAGTATCAGCCGGGGGTTGAGCCGTTACCCACGGAAACGATCGCCGCCCAGATGTATCGCACTGCCCAGCAGATGCTCACCCAAGCGGGATATGCCCACTATGAAATTTCTAACTACGCTAGATCGGATTATCAGTGCCGTCACAACCGGGTCTATTGGGAAAACCGCCCGTTCTATGGATTTGGGATGGGAGCAGCGAGCTATGTGGGGGGCGATCGATTCACCCGACCGCGAAAGACAGGGGAGTACTACCAGTGGGTGGACGATCGCAAACAGGGGAAACCCAGGGAAACGATCGTTCCAGCGGCGACAGAGGTGCTGCTAGATACCCTGATGTTGGGTTTACGATTAGCCGAGGGGCTAAGTTTGCCAGCCTTGCAAGCCTGCTTCGGAGCAGATGCGGTTCAGCGAATTTTGGAGTGTGTGCAACCCCACTGTCGATCGGGTTGGGTAGAGGTGAAGGCGATCGGCTATCTACGGCTAACTGACCCTGAAGGATTTTTATTTTCTAATACGGTTCTGGCGGATTTATTTTCTGCCTTTGAGCCGTAATTAGAGCCAACTATTAGATCCGTGGGATCTCATGTATTCATTCTCCCGTCAGGCATAATTGTGTCTCGGAGCGTTGCCCCTACTAGATTTGTGGTACTCATTTCCACCCTAATCAGGTAAGCCCCATCCAGATTAGCGTCTTGGAGATTCGTGCGTGTCAGGTAGGCATCGGTGAGATTGGCATTGCTCAAATTTACCTCACTCAAATTTGCCCGACTAAAATCCGCTCGACTTCCATTCACCTGGCTCAAATTTGCCCCCGTTAGGTTAGCCTTGCTGAAATTCGCTGCGGCCAAGTTTGCCCCTTGCAGATTGACATTTTGCAGATTTGCTTCAACCAAATTGGCGCGGCTCAATTTGATGTTTTTGAGGTTGGCATCCTGAAGATTTGCCTCGGTCAAAATGGCATCGGTGAGGAAGGCATCCACACAGGTTGCTTCCGACAAATTGGCGTTTGTGAGAATGGCTTCCCGCAGAATGGCTTCTCGCAAATTGGCGCGGCTGAGGTCAACACCGCTCAGATCTGCACCGGTCAAATTCACGCCTCGGAGGTCTGCCCCCCGGAGGTTTGCCCCGCGTAAGTTGGCGCTATCGTAGGCACGGCGCTCTACCCGGAGGTTTGCGCCCCGCAGACAGGCTCCGCGTAGGTCGGCTCCGCGCAGGTCGGTTCCCCGCAGGTCAGCTTCAATGAGGTTGGCATCCAGCAAGCTTGCCAGAGTGAGGATTGCGCCCCGCAGATCGGTGCCCTGTAATGCAGCACCGTGGAGATCAGCATCGTTCAAGTCAACGCCGCTTAGGTCTGCCTGGTTTAAGTTGGCACCACTGAGGTTGGCGTGGGCTAGGTTAGCTCCTCGCAGGGTTGCCCGATTTAAGTAGGTCAGAACTAGACTGGCGTTTTGCAAGTCAGCATGGGACAGATTAATTCCGATTAGGTCAGCACTTCGCAGGTTTATCCCAGTTAGGGTTTCTCCATTGAAGTCAGTTTCTCCACTTGCATAGCGTTTTAGCAGTTCCCTGGCATCCATACTTGTCAAATTACCCAGCGATCGCATTAGGTTTATAGCAGAGCCTAGGGTCGGGATCACTCATTCTTCATCGCGTTTCCTAACCGGAAGTCAACGGTGTTGAGAATGCACTGTCCCAGAGTCCGATTATGGAAAGATGACTTTCATTGTCCTATAGATCTGGCAATGACTTCTTATTGACAATGGGGGGAATGAACGGATGAGCATGGCGATCGATTTCTGGTTCTGAGTCTGATTCTGGTTCCGGTGGCTCAATGAAAGTGGACTCATCTTCAGGGAGAAGCTGGCAGGTGGGGTCATCGTTAGGGGGAGCGATCGAGCTTGCCCTCAGGGGTGGGGGAGCAATGAAGAACTGGCAGGTGTTTTCATCGTCACCCTGGTTTGAGTTGGCATTGGGAGTTGTGGCTCTAGTTTCCCCCAGCACTGATCGATCCCTTGGGCTGGCAGAAACCTGCGATCGTTCCGTAGCATACAGCGGCTTCATCGCGTGCAGAATGGCATTGGCGGCCCGGACACTTTCTTCAGGTTCCTCCAGCGATCGAGCGGTGCCATAGAGTTTAAACTCCAAATCCATAAAGGTTGCGTGGGACTGAAACAGTTCGCCCAGCAACTCATTAAATTCATGGCTTTTGATCACCGCCCACCCCCTATCGTTGGGTGCCAGCTTGTAGTACAACGCTGAGAAGGTCAGCAATTTAGACCGGAGTGGATTGGCATACTTACAAATCTCCAATCGCACATCAAACAAGTCAGGCATCTCCCTCAGTTCAGGCTGCAATTCAGGCTGCAATTCGGACTGTAGCAGTTCAGGATCAGGCGTTTGGGCATCCCGTGGCTCTGAACGCAGCAGTTCAGTTGGCTCTGAATGGAGCAGTTCAGTTGGGGGTTCTGATGCTTGCGATGCCAAGAATTGAGGAACCAATAATTGGGAGACTTCTGGGTCTGGGGCGGATAGCAGGTCTGGGGCTGTGGGTTGAGGGTCGGGGGGAATCGAGCTAACTGCTGATGGGATGACAATTTGGGTTGCTACCGCAGTGGTGTCTGCATTGGGATGACTGAATGGATTGGCTAGGGTTGACTCTACGCCCTGATTGCCAGGATATAAGGAGCTGACGCGATCGAGAATCCGTTGAGCCAATGCTGCATATTCAGCTTGTTTGTTCAGGGTTTTAACCACCGCATCTAGGGAGAAAGTCAGATGTTGGAGGGTGGGGGACAACTCCAGCAGATTTCTGAGGAGATCTTTTAAGTTCAGTGCGTCGAGGCGATCGGGGTCACTTTCCCACACATCCTGACAAACACAGAGGATCAGTTTTTTGATGCGTCTCAGGTCTTTATCCTGTTCCAACTCCTGCACCACCTCGCTGTAGCGGTCTTTAGAGGTTGGTTCTTGCTGCGGATACAGGCTGGCAAAGGTACGCAAAATAATGTCGGCGACAGCAGCATATTCTGCCTGCTTACTCAGACTGCGAACAATATTGTCTAAATAAGCCTTGAGGTGTGTGGAGGTGGGCGCTAAGCGGTGGAGTTCTGGCACTAATTCCCGCAGGTTGACCCGTTCCAGCGCAGTCGGGTCGGTCTCCCAACGATTTCTACAGACACATAGAATAAGTTTTTTGATTCGAGATAGTTGCGGCGTGTAGCGTCCCAATTCCCTTGCTACTTCACCAGCGGGATCAGGAGCGGGGTTGAAGAATGGAACTTCGTAGGGCGATCGTCTCACTTCCAGTACCGTTGGGTCAGCATCCGTTGGCGCACCAAAGCGGGTCATTTCTTCCTGAGACGCTGGCAGAATGCGATAAACCGGCACAACTTCTTTGATATTCTTCAATTCCCGTGGGCCCAAATAGACCGACTTAAACGTCATGGCATTTTTCACCACATCGTAAACAGTCTGGGAGACACAAATTCCCCCTGGTTCTGCTTCGGTTTGGAGCCGAGCGGCAATGTTGACCCCGGTTCCCATCACGTCTGTTTCGCTGATGAAGATATCTCCCAAATGGATGCCAATGCGATGCACCATGACATCTGTATGGGGCAGAAGGGCGGCGGCATCTGCAATTTGTTTCTGAATTTCCATCGCACAGGCCACTGCTTTAACCGCACTGATAAAGTACATCAGCAACCCATCTCCGGTGTATTTCAGGACTCGCCCTTCGTAGCGCTGGCACAGGTCTGACATCAACGCTAAGTCACGCTGGATCAAGCTAAGAGCGTGTTCTTCGTTCTCTGACATTCGGGCAGTGAAGTTAACCCCGTCAGTGAAGACGATCGCTGCCAGGGAGCGTTGTCCTTTCATGCTGGATAGCAGTACATCATTTTCCATAGGTCACTGATTGGGTTGGAGGAGCGATACGTTGAAAGTTAGAGCTAGCACCCTCCATCCTATCGATCGCCAGAGGGAAGGCATCCCAACAAAACTAGATGATGGGGATCGGGCTTCAGACTACGTTTCTTATGCAGTTGTACATGCAATATTGGTAAATTCTGGACATTAAGCGTGCCATCAGAGATTACGATAAATCCTGCTCTTCTATCCATTCACTCGGTTCACCAGGGTAGAACCGATCGTCCAAGAGCGCTGCCAAACTATAAGGGCATGCGGTTGGGAACGTGCGATGGGGTAAGTTAGTTTCCCCAAACGCTAGCTCAACTCCTTTAAGATATGCCCTATGCCTTGCTTCTTCAACGTATGGCTTGAGGCTGGGATTGTCTTCTAGGAGTTCGGCAATATCCAAGCGTTGAATGCGTAGGGTGGACAACCAACTCCGGCTACGATATTCGGGTTGATAGTGCCATTTCAGCAAGTGCCCCATCAAAATACTTAAGCGGTTGCGAAGTTCTTGGCGTTGCTGCTTCCCCAGAGATTCGACCTCCTCAATCAGATTTGGTAAGTCAAGCTGGCTCCACTGCTGGTCACGGAGTAGCGTCGCCTGTTCCTGTGTCCAAGCGTAAAAATCAGCAGTGTAAAGATTGAGCGTAGACATTAGGAGGTCTTGGTGTCGTTGAGCTTGTTTCGGGCGTGGACATCAACTAACTCTGACCACAGTCTTGGCGCTGATTTAAACCGTTTTGAAAAATCAAAATCAGCCTAATTAATTCTAGGCTGATTCACAGAGGAATGACAGAAGCTATTTTTTAGGGAAAGCTTGGGTTCGATCGCCAAGAAACTTGCAAAAATTTTCATGGAGACGATAGAAAGGAGTCAAGTCACACCACGCACCGCCCCACCTTTATAACTGCTCCCTCAAGAGATTTCAGCATCTGTAGGCACGACTGCACTACTGGATAATTGCGCCAATGTGCCCGTTCCGCTGGTGAGGGTTGCGGATGCTGTATTTTCGTAGGAATTGTTTTTCTCGATCGGCTTTAACTGGCGCATCAGGCTTGCCATTTCCAGGGCATTCATCGCGTACTCCCAGCCCTTGTTGCTTTTGATCCCCGCCCGTTCCAGAGCTTGCTGCATCGTATCCACTGTCAAAATCCCAAAGATGGTCGGGATGCCGGTTTGAAATCCCACGGCGGCAATTCCCTTAGCGACTTCAGCGGCTACGTAGTCAAAATGGGGCGTTTGCCCACGAATGACTGCCCCCAGGCAAATAATGGCATCGTAGCGCTGAGTGCTGGCTAGCTGTCGTGCGATTAGGGGCACCTCGAAACTGCCCGGCACCCAAACGTAGTCTACCTGAGAGCCATGGGGATCAACGTCTACCCCGTGCCGCTTCAGGCAATCCTGGCATCCTTCCACCAATTTGCTCGTCACCAAATCGTTGAATCGACCGATGACGATCGCAAACCTGAGCGCTTCAGCTTGAGCAAAATTCCCCTCAAAAACAGCCATGCTAGTTTTTAGCCTATAAATTTTTAGTTGATAAAATTAGAGGGTTATAGAACCAGAAAACCTGCTCTGGCGTACTATTTCACCACCGCAGTCAACTTAACCAAACGCCTTAACTAACCAAGCCGCACGACTACAGCGATCGAGGCTCTAGCCTACACAACCAGGTAATTCAACCCTCCCACCACAAATACCAGCAACAACCACACGCCAGAGCCGAGCAAGATCAGGGTTTTGGATTGACTCCAGTTTTGAGGGGAAGCGTAGGCAACTGGAACCGCAATCACCATGACAAACGACAGGGCTACCAGAGCAGCTAAGGCAATTTGAAACGCAATTGATAACATGGGTTTTCTCTCAGTATTCTTTATTTTAAGACAACAATTTTATTAAGCATTGATTGAGCAATACTTCGGACAGTTTTTGTGGAGGTGCTGGAAACCCTGTTGTACAGCCAGTATAAACCCTCACCCTAAATCCCTCTCCCAAGAGGGGAGAGGGACTTCAATCCGGCTCCCCTTCTCCCGTTCTGGGAGAAGGGGTTGGGGGATGAGGGCTAGCTATCGCAAAAATGTCCGGACTATTGACAATGAACAATTTAATTCAGCACCAATGGGCTTGAAAATTAATTTCACCAGTGTAGGATTTCACCAATTAAATATAACCACTCAAAGCTGCCGATGAAAGATGCTTTCCAGACCTATTGATCATTGCTTCTCAATCGCTCCTCAATAGACCCTACCAGATTTCGAGTACGCTATCGAAAGTTGTCTGTCTCTCTCCTTTCGTTTAGCCAATTTTCCCGATCGCATCTCTCCTCTAACTCAATGAACCCGTTGCAGGACTTCCCGCTACAAAGGCTTCAGCAGTGCCTCAGTCCTCACCTGTGGCAAATCCTCACCACTGCCTCTCACCATGCCACAGAGCAGGGCTGGAATCTTTATCTGGTGGGTGGAGTGGTTCGCGATATTCTCCTAGCAACTCCCGGAACCCTGCTCTCGATCGTGGATGTGGATTTGGTAGTCGATCGCGATCGGGATGATTGGGATGCCAGTAGCGAAGCCGCTGCCAATGCTGGAGTCAAATTAGCCCAAGAACTTCAGCGCTCTTATCCAGAGGCTCGTTTGCAAATCCATCGGAAATTTCAAACGGCGGATTTGTCCTGGCAGGAATCCAGTGAGTTTGGCCCGTTGCTCATTGACCTTGCCACCGCTCGTGCCGAATCCTACCCCTATCCTGCCGCCAACCCAACCGTGGTCGCCAGTTCCATTGAACAAGACCTCCACCGCCGAGATTTCACCATCAACGCCATGGCCATTTGTTTGACGAGCGATCGGGCTGGGGCCTTACTGGATTTATTCGATGGGCAAAGGGACTTACGATCGCGCCAACTGCGTATTTTGCACCCCAACAGCTTTATTGATGACCCCACTCGCATGTATCGGGCTGTGCGGTTTGCAGTGCGCCTGGGATTTCAGTTGGAGTCGCAGACCGAGCGCCATCTCCGGGAGGCGATCGACAGTGGCATTTATGAACAAGTCAAGCGAGAACACAGCAAAGTCCCCGCCCTGCAAACGCGGCTGAAAGGCGAGTTGAAATACGTTCTGGAAACACCCACCTGGAAATCTGCCCTGAAGCGTCTCCAAGACTGGGGCGCACTGCAATGCATCCATCCCAGTTTGACGCTGCACCGATCGCTCCCAGCCATGGCGGTGGTCGATCGCCTGCTCAAGCGCGCTGCATCCCATCCAGAACCGCCCAAGTTTCTACAACTCTTGGGTCCCCGCTGGCAAGTGTTACTGGAAATTCTGCTGGCTCAGTTGGGCGATCGAGCTGCCCCGATCGCCACCGACCTCCAACTCCCATCTGACAGTATTCAACGTCTGCACCACCTCGCCCAAGACCAGGCAGAGCTTGCTACCTACTTAGCCACTGCCCACCAGCCCAGCCAAATTTTTATCGCCTTAAACCGTCACGATCCAGCAACCCTGGTTTTGCTAGCTGCCACTAGCCCCCGCCCCGATCGCCACTCCATTTGGCGCTACCTGACAGTTTTGGTAGAGGTTAAGTCGCCCTTAGATGGCACTGATTTAAGGCGTTTGGGCTATAAACCAGGGCAACAATTTCGACAGATTCTAGAAGCCCTCCTCGGCGCAACCTTGGATGGCGTGATTAATACCCCTGCTGAAGCAAAAGCATTCCTCGACCGGCATTATCTCTAATTCTACGGATCTTGCCACACTTTCCAAGGCGCTTTTCCATCCTGCCATAGCCCCTCCAGCATTCGTACATCACGCAACGTGTCCATGCATTGCCAAAAGTCATAATGGCGGTAGGCAAACAATTGTCCTTCCTGGGCTAGGCGTTCCAATGGCTCCTGCTCAAATAAAATGTGGTCACCTGCGATGTAATTCAGCACCTCTGGCTCCAAGACAAAAAAACCGCCATTTATCCAGCCCTCGCCAATCTGGGGCTTTTCCAAAAACTCAACGACCCGATCGCCATCAAAATTCAGTCCTCCAAAGCGGGCGGGCGGGCGCACTGCCGTCACCGTCGCCAATTGACCATGCTGACGATGAAACTCTACTACCGCTGGAATATTGACATTCGCTACCCCATCGCCGTAGGTCATCAAAAACGTCTCGTTCCCCACCCATTCTTGCAAGCGCTTCAAGCGTCCTCCTGTGTTGGTTCCTGCGCCCGTATCCACAAGATGCACAAGCCAGTCTTCCTGTCCTGCGCCCTGCACTCGCACATCACCTTTACCCAGATGAATACTTAAATTGTTATGAGCGTAGTAATAGTTGAGAAAATAATTCTTGATGACATCACCCTTATATCCGAGCGCTACCACGAACTCCCGGTATCCAGCGGCGGCATATATCTGCATGATGTGCCAGAGAATGGGTTGCCCCCCAACTTCCACCATGGGTTTGGGCTTGACGATCGTCTCTTCCTGCAATCGTGTCCCCAATCCACCCGCTAAGATGACTACTTTCATGATTTGCTCCGCTTCATTAATTTTTTTGCTGAGCGATAGAGGGTTGCTGTGAACGGAATTGCCCAGAATTTTGCCAGCATTGTGGTAGCAAAGTGCCACAATTTCGACTGTTTGCTGCGGTAGGTTAACAGACAACTGATATAGGAAAGTCCGATCGATCGCCCCACATCAGCGCCAAAGGCAGCAAAGTCAGCTTCAGGTAATCCTAGGCGAAAACATTCGTCCAAAACAATGTGATTAATGTAATGCCGATAGAGACGCGATCGCCACGCTAACAGTAACTCTGGATTTAATTGCGATCGTTTCTGAGCAAATTCATAAACGCGATCGATAAACCGAGCATCAATCTGGCGATCGGCTAAGGACATAGAAAATAGCCAGTTTTGCCCATGATGGAAATAATATACACTAGGAAAATGATTGTAGACAACATTGGTTAGCAACATCATTTTGAGCCATAGTTCTATATCCATGAGAGCGGTGTAATCCACTTTGAAAGCATCACAGGACAAAGCAATTTCTCGATTAAAAATACAGCTAATAACCGGTGGAGAATAGGGCCCCTCCCAAAACTTCAGGAAAAACTCTTCCCCCCTAATCTGCTCAGGTAGATTTAGATTGGTCACTAAGTTGTGAATATAGTCATCTGCTTTCGTGCCCAAAATGCAATCGGTAATCAACAAACCAGCGCTGTTCTTTTCTAACAACGAAACGCCATTTTTCGCGTAGTCAATATCCAGAAGAAAATCATCATCGCAAAGGATGAAGCAATACTTCCCGGTTGCAGTTTCCAGGCACGATCGCCAGTTTTGTGCAGGTTCTACTGCCTCAGGAAATCGGTTGTATTTCACCCGCTGATCTTGGGCAGAAATTGCTTGCATGATCTCAGGTGTGGCATCTTGGGAAGCATTATCACTCACAATGACTTCTAGATTTTCGTACCTTTGGCTTAAGGCACTTTTGACGGCCTTTGATAGCAGGGCACACCGATTATAAGTGGGAATCAAAATGCTAACTAAGGGTTGACTAATCATTGCAGAAGCGATGAATACCTCTATAAGGTATGGGTGGGTGAAAAACAGAAACCAACGTTTCAACTATGCCCTAGGGAGTCTGCCTAACTGAAGCCTGGCTCATGGATAAATCGTCTTTTGCTGCTGAAAGTTCCCACTCGCCTTTCACCAGCAAGGGCCCCCACATATCCTTCTCCATCGCAGTTCCAGTGCGATAGAAATCTCCTGGAAGCACAGTAATGGGAATGGGTAGATGGGGACGATCGGCTTCTTCATCAGCGACCATCACGTAGCTTGCTAAAATATATTCTCCGGGCGAAAGAGACAATTCCGAGAATCCACATCTCACATAACCGTGGTCAGGAGGGTCACGAAAATGCACTTGGGAAAAGTGGCTAGCGTAATGGGATAGACAGCCATAGTGCAACCCCATTTCCTGACCCATATGAAGGGAAAGATGAATACTAAAACCGATCGAAAACCGTTCATAGGGCTGGGTATTAATGTTCTCAAACCCAAACACAAATACAACAGCATCGCCTGATTTAATCGCTTCTAAAACTGTTCCTTCAGGGGATTCCATGTGGAAGGATATGATTTGTAGTTTGCCATTGCCACGCCGGGTGCAATTGGCGAATTTCTTAAGGGGACTCTTGCTTTGATAGATGGGTTCTAAGTAGGACAAAACGACATCATGGGCGCTACCAAACTGCTTTATTTGTCCACCCACTAGCAGCATTGCCTTCGTACATAAGGCTTCGATCGACCCCATATTGTGGCTAACTAATAGGATGGTTCTGCCTTCATTTGTGGCAATATCTCCCATCTTTCCCATGCATTTCTTTTGAAACGATACGTCTCCCACGGCTAATACTTCATCTACAATGAGGAGTTCTGGTTCCAGGTGGGCCGCCACCGCAAAGGCAAGCCGCACATACATGCCAGAGGAGTAATATTTGACCGCCGTATCAATAAACTTTTCAACTTCAGCAAACTCGACAATCTCATCAAATTTGCGCTTAATTTCCACCCGCCCCATGCCGAGAATTGCCCCATTGAGATAGATGTTTTCTCGTCCGGTTAAATCTGGGTGAAAGCCGGTGCCAACCTCTAGCAAACTGGCAACACGACCCTCTACTTTGATGCGCCCGGTCGTGGGTTCTGTAATTTGGCTGAGGATTTTGAGGAGGGTGGATTTACCCGCTCCATTGCCGCCAATAATCCCAACAACATCGCCTTGCTCAATTTCAAAGGAGACATCCCGGAGCGCCCAGAATTCCTCTACTTCGGACGGTTTAGTTCTCGTAGCAGGCACATCTGAAGGCTTAAAGAATCTGCGACCAAGTGTTTTAGCGCCTTCGGAAATCACTTCTCGCAGATTGGTCGATCGCTGTTGTTGATGACTCAGAATGTATTTTTTGCCTAGATTTTCAACAGAAATTACAGGATCAGGCATTATCAACTACAACGCTAATGAGCAATTAAATGGATGAGAAAATCAGGAAATTAGTTGTGATACTTGGCGAATAACTGTTAGTAAACCAGGGATAAAAGGCTTAGTAAAAATCGATCGCAGTATCATGAAACCATACAGCACACAGCTTCACCTATATCGCTTTAAATGACATCAGCGAATGTTCTCTCAGTTTTGCGAAAGTACCATAGTCCCGTTGCAAGTAACACAATAACTAATCCCACTGAGAGTGTAAAGCCTAGCCAATGAACCTGGGTGCCACGACCCAAGACTGCCCAACGAAAGCCATCGATAATTCCGACCAATGGGTTGAGGGAATAGAGGAGCCGCCAGCGATCGGGCACAATGCTGCTGCTAAAGCCAACGGGAGAGATATAGACCCCAAATTGCAGAATCAGCGGCGTGAGGTGGCTGAAATCTCGATATTTAACGTTCAAGGCTGCGAGCCACAATCCGAGGGCGAGGGCAGTCAAACACGTCAACAACACAAAGAAGGGCAACGTCAACACGCGCCAACTGGGAGCAAAGCTATACCATGCCATCAATGCCAGCAGGAGAATATTAGAGACTAGAAAGTCTACGAAGCTCACAAGGATAGCGCTAACCGGTACAATCAGCCGGGGAAAATATACTTTAGAGACAACATGGGAGTTACTGACCAAACTGGTACTGACCCTGCTGAGGGAATCAGAAAATAGTTGCCACGGCAGCATTCCAGCAAAGACCAGAATGGGATAGGGGATGCCTGGAGATTTTGACTCCAGTCCTGCCAGTTTGCCAAACACGATCGTGAACGCAACCATCGTGATAAGCGGGCGGATCAACACCCAGGCGATGCCCACCAACGTTTGCTTGTAGCGCACCACCACATCGCGCCAAGCCAGGAAATAAAATAGCTCTCGATAGCGCCACAGGTCTTGCCAGTAGAGGCTGCTGCCCTGTCCTGCCTCAATGACTAACGAAGTTCGACGTAACTGTTTCATGCCACATTCATTTCCTTATGAGTCTGAAATTAGAGTTAACCACGTTTCAACCCCCTCTAGCTCACGATCGTCAATTGTACATCCTGCAAAACCACGCTTCCCCAACCGGAATGCCACGTAGCGATCGAATCTCCTTCGTGGGACATCGGTAGAACTTGAAAAGCATGCTTGCCCACGACGATTTCCAAATCGCTGCGATTCGTATTCTGACTGCCCCGACCAATGCTGCAACCAGCATAGTAGGAGCCGGGCGCTAAGTTTAAGTCCCTGATGATTAAATCCAATTCGATTTCTTGGTTGGCTTTGATGGAGAATCTTTCTTTGGTGAACAAGGTGCCAATACAAGTTCCGGTGATGGTAAATAAGCTAGAACCAATGCTCAAATCATCGAGATCAATATCAGATTTGATGCTCAGTTCGTACCCGATCGGTTGCCCAAAAACAAGGCTGCTTCCATCCTCGGATAACAGCACAATGTCCTGAAACCTAATCTCTTTACCAGTCCCCGCGAATCTTAATTGGGCGATATCTTCTACTTCATTTGAAAATAATTCAGTTAGGTAATGAGTGACGATCGCCTCCGCCTCACCCAACGCTTTAACACGCCCCCCTGCCAGGTAAATTCCTTGATTACACAGAGCGCTGACTGCTCCCATATTGTGGCTAACAAATAGCACGGTTCGTCCTTCATTCGTCGCCACATCTTGCATTTTGCCCAGGCACTTTTTCTGAAACTCCGCATCCCCTACAGCCAATCAGCAATTCTCATTATGAGGAAAAGCTGTTCAA
>Ga0163154_10005890_pt1 | contig 15314 bp, 13 predicted proteins | sample OliLakLV19MP9P1_FD_148649 | JGI IMG/M metagenome (GOLD analysis project Ga0163154, IMG submission 148649) | Freshwater microbial mat bacterial communities from Lake Vanda, McMurdo Dry Valleys, Antarctica - Oligotrophic Lake LV.19.MP9.P1 | ecosystem: Environmental > Aquatic > Freshwater > Lake >... | reverse complement strand
CTGTCAGCCGCCGCAGCCGGCGACGGGCGGCAAACGCGGCCGCGGCCCGCGCTTCGGCAACGGCGGCAACGGCAGCGGCGGCTGACAGCGCGAACCCGGGGGCGACGCGGAGACTTCCTGCGGCGTGGCTTACGATCACGCCATGAAGCTGATCCCCTCACTGCTCCTCGCCGTGCTTCCTTGCGCGGCGTTCCTCCAAGAGCCCGCGCAAGACACGAAGCCCCGCGCCGTCGTCGGCGCGCCTGCGCAGGCGTTCCGCGTCAACGATCACCTCGGCCAGCTCGTCGCCGTCGGCGGTGAGTCGCAGCGCTGGAGCGTCCTCGCCTTCTACCCGAAGGCTTCGACGCCGGGCTGCACGAAGGAGATGTGCTCGCTGCGCGACTCATCGGCCGAGTTCGACGCCCTCGGAGTCGACGTGTACGGCGTCAGCCGCGACAGCGTCGAGGAGGTCGCGAAATTCGCCAAGGACCAGTCGCTGAGCTTCCGCCTCCTGTCCGACCCGGACGGCAGCGTGACGGACAAGTTCGAGGTGGGCATGGACGGCCGCCCAGTCGCCAAACGCGTGACGATCGTGATCGATCCCAAAGGCGTGATCCGTGCCCGCGACGAGGGCGTGAAGGTCGACGCTCACGGCAAGGACATGCTCGACATGCTCAAGCGCTTGCAGGCCGAATAGCAGCGTCGGGAGGCGTCGGCGGGTGCTGACCCGACGGCGCGTCATGCGGTCGTTCACTTCGGACGCGCGAGGATCTGACCATCCGCCAAGAGGCGCTCGGTCAGCCGCGCGCGGTCGATCGTTTGCACGTCGACGTCCTGCTCGAGCGTGTGCACCGCCGCCGTGCCGGCCGATTGGCCCAGCACGAAGAACACGGGCTCCATGCGGATCGAGCCGAAGGCCATGTGCGTCGCCGACAACGCGACGGGCACGATGAGATTCGTGCACTCGGTCGGCTTGGGCACGAGCGCGCCGTAGCCGATCGGGTACGGGCCGAAGCCGCCGACCTGGACGTCGCCCTCGTTCTTCACCTGCAGTTTCCCGTCCGGGCCGGGTCGCACCGTGCGCCGGACATTGTGCGAGTCCATCGTGTAGGCCGCCATGCCGACGGGCCACTCGCAGACGCGCTGGCCGAGGCAGTGTTGCTCCGTGATCACCTCGACGCCGACCAATCGTCGGCCTTCGCGCACGTAGAGGCGGTCGGGCCAGTTGCCGCTGGCGACGAACTCGTCCTTGGCGAGGCCCCATGGCGCGAGTTTCGCGCGCACGCCCTCGGGCACACGCTCGTGGTGCACGAGTGTCCACATGAACCCCTGCTGGTAACGCACGTGCGCGTCGAACAGCTCGGCGCGGCGCGCGTCGCTGGCCTCCGGCCACTCGTGCGACAGGCCGATCGCGTCGGACGAGAACGGGCCGTGGTTGTTGGTGTCGGTCTTGTGGTTGGGCATCCCCGACAGCGTGAACCAGGGCTGTGTGTAGCCGGTGGCGAGCAGGCGGAAGAGCAGCTCGTAGTCGCGCTCGTCGTACCCCGCGGGCTTCGGAAAGGGCACGCGGTTCGCGGCGTGATCGCTGAGGCACAGCCGGAAACAAAAGGCCTGCATCCGCGCATCGCCCGAGCCATCGGCGAGCTCGTCGCTGTCCAGCCCCGGCAAGAACCCAGAGGTCGGGTCGCCGGGTACGACGTAGGGATCGATGCCGTCCGGGAACTGGTGCTTCGTCGCGCGTGCGTTCTGCACGCCGTTCAGCGACTCGCCGAAGCGCTCGTTCGGCTCGCGACCGACCATGTACGACACGCCGGCTGCCGCGAGCAGGTCGCCCTCGTACGTCGCGTCGACGAACACGCGGCCCTCGACCCGCTGGCCGTCGGTCAACGTCAAGCTTCGGATCCGTCGGTCCTCGACGCGGGTCGCGCCCGCGCTGCGGTCCAAACTCGCGCGCACGACACGCACGCCGGCCTCCGCGACCAGCGTGTCGATGACCTGTTGCGCGGCCGACGGCTCGAAGACCCAGACTGCGCCGTCGTCGGGCCGACCCTCGCCGTCCGCGCCGTGCTGCACGCGGAACTTGAATTCACTCTGGTCCTGCCAGCGCCAGGCCGAGTCCGCGCGGTAGTGCGCGCCGATGCGGCGATAGAGCTCGCGCGCGAGGCCTCCGACCACCTCGCGCCGACCGACATCGGTGAAGCCGAGCCCCGCGGTCGTCAGTCCGCCGAGCTGCGTGTCTGGCGACACGAGCAGGACCTCGCGCCCCATACGCGCCACCTGCACCGCGGCCGCGACGCCGCCCGAGGTGCCGCCGTACACGACGACGTCGGCCCGGAGTGTCTCGTGCTCGGGCGTCGCTTGCGCGACCCCGTGCCCCGTGTGCGCCAACGCGAGCCCGAAGGAGAGGGCCGACGCCAGAGCGAGAGGAAGTGCTTGCCGCGTCATGAATTCAGAGGCCCAGGTCCGCGAGTGTCGTGCGCCGTGGCGCGCCCGCGAGCTCCTCGAGGCGCTCGACGGTGCGCTCCAGCGCGGTGAAGAGTGAGCCCGGGAGACGGCCGGCCGTGCGATGCGCGCGCATCGTCTCGACGATCGTGCCGTAGTACGCGAGCGTGCCGTTCTTCAGCGCCGTGAAGCGTTGGAACACCGCGTCTCCGGAAATGATCTGATCCCCCACCACCGAACGCGCGTTGTAGAGCTTGTCCGAGCACGAGACGAGCACGATGTCCGCGTCCGCGTCAGCGAGGTGCGAGACGTAGCGCCGCTTGCGCGCGAGCCAGGGCTCCTTCAATCCCTCGTCGTCCGGCAGCCCGTCGGTGCACCCTTCGACGATGTGCGCCACCCGCGGGCCGAACCGGGCGCGGATGTCGACCAGCGTCTCGGCCCCGCCCTGGTCCTCGGGTCCGTCGTGCAAGAGCGCCGCGATGGCCTGGTCCTCGTCACCGCCGTACTCGAGCACCAGCGAGCACACCCCGAGGAGGTGCGAGACGTAGGGAATGCCGCTCCCCTTGCGCGTCTGTGTCGCGTGGAGGCGCGTCGCGTAGACGAGCGCCGTCTCGAATCGTTCAGTCAGTTCCATAGGGAGACGAACGCGCTCCGTCGTCGGACCGCGGCCGCAGTTTACGCGCTCGGAGGCCCGCGGTGTGGCGATCTGCGGCACCTCGAGCGCAGTTCCTACCACCCTTTGGAACGGACTCCGGGTCCTACCGTTCGAGCGCGAGCGCCGGTGCAGGTCCGATTCGAGGACAGCAGGTCCGATTCGAGCACGGGCCGTGTATCGGTCCGAGATCGAAGCGCCGCCGCGGGCGCGTCGAGGCCGCACGCGAGCTCTGAGCGTGGGATGTTTCGAGTGGCAGCGCGGCGCACCCGCGCGAGCGCTACCGACCAGCCGCGTGTGTTGCTGACCCAAGGCCGAGTCTCACCTTCCCATGCTCTTCCCCCACGACACCACCGAGCTCGACGCGCTGATCCTCGTCGGACCCGACCCCGCGCAAGCGGAGCGTTGCCTGGGTGCCCTCGTCGCGGTCTCGCACGACGTGCCGCTGCGGACATGGGTCGTCGAGCTGCACGAGGGTGTCGAGGGTCGTACGCCGCTGCATCAGCGCTGCGTATGGACCCGTGGGATCGAGGCCTCGGGCTCGGTCTCGTCGCGGATCGATCGCGCGCTCGCGCAGGGCGGCGCGCCGCTCGTGCTGATCCTCGACGGTTCCGAAGCGGTCGACGCGGACACGGTGCGGGCGCTGATCAAGCACCTGCTCAGCGCTCCAGAGCTCGCCGCGGTGGGCCTCGGTGCGCTGGAGCGCTCGCGGCACGTGGTCCGTCGAGGCAGCGTAGGCCCGGCGCTGCTGCTGCGCCGCGACGCGCTGGAGCGCGTCGGTGCGCTCTGCGATGAGTCCCAGTTCAACGGCGCGCAAGCAGAGGCCGAGGCCTGGTGCCGTCGCGCGGAGCGTGCGGGTGTCGCCGTGCAGCTCACTGCGGCCGGCCCGACTGTCGTCGCGCCCGCGGAGCAGCCTACGCTGCGCCTCGCACTGTCGCGCACCAGCGTGCCGACGGCGCACGAGCGCCGCACGTTCCGCGATCGCTTCGACGCGCAGCGCACACTCGCTGCGAGCGAGAACGAGGCCGGAAAACGCGCAGTCGATGCGCTCGGCAAGGCGCTCGTCGCGCGTGCACGCCGAGCGCTCGGTTGACGGCTCAGCGCTGGCTCGTACCACGCTCGCCCCGGTCAGTGCGCGTACGCGCCGCTGGGCCGGCCGCCGCCGCGCCGGTCCCATTGGCGCCAGAACTCGTCGCGGCGCGCCCAGGGCCAAGGCTGTTCGCCGGTCGACAGCGGCGCGAAGTACGGCTGGTACTGCGGAGGCACGGCGGCCGCGAGCGCTGCCGCCGCGGCGCGCGCCTCGAGGCGGGCGCGCTCGTGCTCGGCGAGCCGCGCAGCGAATGCGGCGGCGGACAACTGCGTTGCGGGCGTCTGCTTGGGCGGCGGTGCAGTCGCCTGGTACGCGAGCGTGTTGCCGAGCGTGAAGAGCACGACATCGGCCTCCGCGGCGTCGCGTTTGGCCACGAGGCGCTCCACCGCGCGCACCAGCACGTCCGGCGACTTGACGCGGCGGTGGAACAGCCAACGCCCGAGGGTCTCGGGGTTCTGGCCCGGCGCACCGAATGCGAGCGCGAGGTGCGCCGGGCGCAAGAGCGACACGAGCCCCAAGACGAGGATTCCTGCGCCGATGAACGCGCCGCCGCGCGCGATGCGCGCCCAAACACGTGCGCGGGCGGAGGGCAATTCGGACAGGCGCGCGAGCCCGATTCCGCCCAGCGCCCACGCCGCGGGATGGACCGCCAGCATGTAGCGATACCCCTGCGCCCACTTCGGGTCCCCGTGGAACTCTCCGAAACTGTACGCGAGCGCCCAGAGCGGCGGTTGGAGGACAAACACGAGCTCGACACCCACGCGGCGCCGCCGCACGAAGTCGACGGCCGCGCGGCGCGCCGCAGCGAGCCACGCGATCAGCGCCAATGCGACCGCGAGATGCCCGAGGGCACGCCCGCTGCCCGCGACGCCGAAGTAGTCCGGCAGCCACGTCGATCCCGGCAGGAACTCGACCCAGAGGTCGCGGAACGCGGACCACGCGGCGTACACGTCGAGCTGCACATGTTGTCCGGCGCTGCGGCCGTAGAGGCCGAGGCCCGCCCAGTCGTAGCGCACGTTGTAGACGAACCACGGGGTCAGCCCGACGACGACACCAGCGACGCGCCACGCCAGCGCGCGCGAGAAGAGCGCACGCGGCGCGTGCAGCAGCTCGACGAGGAGCAGCACCGCGAGCCACAGCGCGACGCCGTAGTGGTACCAGAGCGCGAGCCCTGCGAGCACGCCGAGCACAAACGCGCCGCGCGCGCTGCCACCGCGCGGCGCAGCGCCGCGCCGGCCGCCGAACACGTGCCCCGCCCATACCGCGAGCAACACGAGCGCCTGCCCGTTCGACTCGACGTGCGACGCCCACGCCGCGGCGCCGACCGCCCAGTACCCCGGCGACGCGACGAGGGCGAAGAGGCCCGTGAACTTGGCGGCGCGCCGCCCGCAAAAGCGATCGACGAGCCATACGAGCGCCACGAGGCCCGCGACGTCGAACAAGACGTTCGGCAAGCGCATCGCAAACGGCGACGGACCGAACGCCGCGAACGAGAGCGCAGCGAGGCCGATGGTCAGGAGCGTGCCGCCCTGGAAGTGCCCCTGCTGGTAATCGAGGTATGGCAAGAGCGGCCCGCGCAGCCACTCCTGGGCCGCCATGCCGCGTCGCCACTCCTCGAAGCCTGGTAGACCGGGAATGTTTCCTGGAATGTGCACGGGCGAGAGCTCCAGCGGCGGGAGCGCGAGCACGAGCACCTTCAGCGCGGCGCACACGAGCGCGAGCGCGACGAGCAACGGTGTCAGAGGCGGCGCGCTCTCGGCGCGCTGCTCGCCCGTGGAAATCACAGGTCCATGCACAGGGAATCCAGGAGCCCTTGACGATACCCTCGTGCCATGTTCCGATCGCCGCTCCTGGAGCGCAGGATCCTCGTCGTCGAGGACAACTTCGTCCTCGCCGAGTCGCTGCGCTTCGCGCTCGAGGAGCTCGGGTGCACGGTCATCGGCCCAGCGCCGACAGCGTCGCTCGCGCTGCAGCTCCTGGCCGACGGGCCGGTCGACGCGGCGATCCTCGACATCGACCTGCGGGGCACGAGCTCGGCGGCCGTGGCCGAAGAGCTCGCGCGGTGCGGCACGCCATTTGTCTTCCTGACGGGCTACGAATCGGCGGCCCTCCTCCCCGAGACGTTTCATTCCAGGACACGCCTCTCGAAGCCGGTCGACCCCCAGGAGCTGGTGCGGACGCTCGGGGCAGAGCTCGAGCGCTGCGCGGTGCGCTGACAGATGCCGCTGGGGCGGCCCCTGACCGGGGCGTCGCTCGAACGGGTCGGCAGTACCTCGAGTGGAGGGTTCGCCTCAAGGGGCGAGTGCGATAGGGCCGATTTTGAACCAATGCCCCGCCCCGCGCTCCGCCGAGACCCGCGCCGCGGCGGCTTCACGATCCTCGAGCTGACGGTCGTGCTCGTGGTGATGGCCGTCCTCTCGAGCTTCACGATCCCGGCCTGGTTCGACCGTCCCGAGGTCACGCTCGACAACGCCGCGCGCCTGCTCGCGCGCGACCTGCGCGACGTGCAGAACCGCGCGGCGCTCTACCAGACGACGCTGCAGATGCGCTTCGACGAGGACGGCGGCGGCTACGCCGCGACGACCGACGAGGGCGCGACCCTCCTCTCGCCCTACGGCGAGCGGCCGTTCGAGCGGCGCTACGACCGCGACGCGATCTTCCGCGGCGTGCGCATCGAGTCGCGCGACCTCGGGGGCCTCGAGGCCGTCGAGTTCACGGCCCGCGGCACCGCGCGCCAAGGGGCGCGCCTCGTCGTCACCTACCGCGGGGAGCAGCGCATCCTGCGCATGCAACCGTTCAGCGGCATGATCGAGATCGACGGCCTCGCCAAGCCGTGGATCCACAACGGTTCCTGAACGCGGCGCGGACTCGCGCCAAAAGAGGAGCCGCCCTCGGGTAGAAGGCGGCTCCCTGGGGTCGCGCCGGCGTCGACGGGGAGGATCGGGCCCTTGCCCGCCGTCGGCGCCGCCCGGACCAGGCCCCCGGACCTTGTTGGGCGGGGGCCCGAGCGCGGGTCCAAGGGCGGTCAAGCCCCTGGACGCCTCCGCAAGTCGTTCCAGTTGGAGGTTTGACTCTGAAGAGGAGTGTCGGAGGGGGCGGCAGGCCCCCCCGCGCGACGTCCTCGACTTCACCACGCCCGGCCCGATCCGGGAAGAGCGCGTGGGACCGGAAATCCCAGCGCGCTGGCTACCAGGCGCCGAAACCGCCGCGGAGCGCGTAGACGTGGGTGAACCCGTGCCCCAGGAAGTAGCTCGCGACGTCCAAGGAGCGCCCGCCGTCCGCGCACGCGAACACGATGCGGCGGTCCTTGGGCAGGGCCATGTACTTGTCCGACGCGTCGTAGTCGAGGGGCTCGGCACCTGCGTCCGCGGGCAGCGGCGCCGCGGCGCGCTCGTCGGGCAGACGCACGTCGATGAAGCTGAATTCCTCGCTCTGGGCGCGCCACGCGCGCAGCTCGCCCGGCGCGACCTGGCGCTCGCGGTCCATCGTTTCGGCGCGCTGGATCGTCGCGATGACGTCCTTGATGTCGAGCAAGTTGTGGTCCTTCGCGACCTGCGCGAGCGTGTCGCTGGGCTGGAAGCCGCACGCGGAGCACCCGCCGATGTGGTAGCGCTGGAAGAGCGCGCGTTGGGCCGAGGGGGCGACCGCGAGGATCGCCTCCATGGTCATGTTCGGGGTGATCTGTAGCGTGGCGTCAGTCATGGTGAGGTTCGGCCGATCAGGTAGGACAGCGACCGAGGGCGCGCAAGCATAACCGCGCCCGGAATGGCATTACCGCGCCCTGCAGGCCAGACCCGCGCCCGCGAGGGTCACGCCGGCGCTCTCGATCCGGGGTCGGCTGCCCCATCAGCGCGGCGGGGCGGCGAACACGATCTGGAGCGACGCGTTGGGACCCAGTGCCACGGGATGGCTCTCGACGAGCGTGCCGTCGAGGCTGTGCTCGCGCACGGCGAATGCCCCGGGTGGTACCGAGAGACTCGTCCGTCCGGCGAGCGGGATCGACTGCGCGCGCACGATGCGCCCGGCGTTCTCGACCACCACGATGCGTGGCCCGTCGGCCTCGTTCTTGACGTCGACGAGCGCCGCGGGCTCGAGCCGTACCGGGATGACCCACGGCGCCTCGCGGGTGCCGACGCTGTCGACGGTCGCGAAGGCGTAATGGGTCTGCGTGTAGACCGCGATCGAGTACGCGCCCGGCAGGAGAAACTGCGGCGAGCGGCCCGAGATGCCCATGCGCGCGAGCTCCGCGGGCTCGCCTCCGATGCGCGAGCACTCGACGCGCAGGCCCGCCGGCGTGCCGCCTTCGACCTCGACGCTCACCGCGCCGACGGGCAGCAACGTGAGCTCGAGGTCTTTGGTGCCCGTGCGCACGTCGAGCGCGACGGGCGACACGGCGTGGCTCACTGAAGCCACGACGAGGTACGTCGGGTCGTGCAGGAGCTCGAGAACGAAGTGCCCTGTTGCGTCGATGCGGCCGTAAGCGCTGTGCCCGGTCTGTTGACCGATGGCCATCAGGCGCACCTCGTCCGAGCGCTCCCCCGACACTGCGTCGAGGCGCACGTGGCCTTCGATCGTGGTGCCTGGCACGACGCGCAGTTCGAGCTCGACATCGGTGAGCTTCGGGTCGAAGGTGACCTGCTGCGGGAGGCCGAGGAAAGGCGGCGCCGTCGGCGCGTTGAGCGGCCCGACCCATTCGACGCTCGGCCGACCATTGGCCCCCTGCAAGCTCACGGCAAAGCGCCCGTCCGCGTCGGTGACCGTGCGCGCGACGAAGCGCCCCGAGTCGGCCATCGGCCCGCCGAACTCGACCGGGCGGTGCACCACGGCGACGGAGAGTCCCGCGACACCGTTCCCGCTGGGGTCGACGACTCGCCCGCGGCGCGTGAAGAGGTCGGGGGCGCCCTTCGAGCTCGGCGGGAGCGAGGTCGGGTTCTGGGCCCGTGGATCGGTCGCGCGCGCGGTCGTACCCGCTGCATCGGTCGACGGCTGATCAGCGACCGGGGCGACTCCATTGGACGGTGCGGGCGGGGTCGGGTCGCCGTCGGCGCGCGAAGCTGTGCTCTGCCACAGGAACACCGCGCCCGCGCCGAGGGCGAGCAATCCGAGGACGATCAGAAGCCGATTCATGGCGTCGAGCATGAGCGCACACCGCGCATCGCGCAAGCACGACCTCGGCGCTGGAAGCTCCGCGGGGTATCCTCTTCGCCCTTCCGGTGCGCGCGGTCCCGATTGGGCGGGTCCGCGTCGCCCGGGTCTCAGGCGGGCGCACGCGCCCTTCACACGCAGGAGCACGCGCCATGTCGGAAGCCAGGATCACACCCCGCGCGACGGATTACGCGCAGTGGTACCAGGACGTCATCCAAGAGGCCGATCTCGCGGAGGCCGCGGGCGTCGTGAAGGGCTGCATGGTCATCAAGCCGCACGGGTACGCCATCTGGGAGAAGATGCAGGCGGACCTCGACCGGCGCTTCAAGGCGACGGGCCACAAGAACGCGTGTTTCCCGCTGCTCATCCCGATGAGCTTCATCACGCGCGAGGCCGAGCACGTCGAGGGTTTCTCGCCGGAGCTCGCGGTCGTCACGCACGCGGGCGGGAAGCAGCTCGAGGAGCCCTACGTCATCCGGCCGACGTCCGAGACGATCATCGGCCACTTCTTTTCGAAGTGGATCGATTCGCACCGCGACCTGCCGATGTTGATCAACCAGTGGGCAAACGTCATGCGTTGGGAGCTGCGCACGCGCCTCTTCCTGCGCACGACGGAGTTCCTCTGGCAAGAGGGCCACACGGCGCACGCGACGCACGACGAAGCGCTCGAAGAGGTCCAGCGCATGCTCGACATCTACCGCGACGTGATGCACGAGGTGCTCGCGGTTCCGGTGATCCAGGGCATCAAGACCGCGAACGAGCGCTTTGCCGGTGCCGTCGAGACGCGCTGCATCGAGGCGATGATGCAGGACGGCAAAGCGCTGCAGGCCGGCACGAGCCACGATCTGGGCCAGAACTTCGGCAAGGCGTTCAACGTCACGTTCCAGAGCACCTCTGGCGAGCGCGAGCACGTCTGGCAGACGTCGTGGGGCGTCTCCACGCGCCTGATCGGCGCGGTGATCATGACGCACTCCGACGACGAGGGCCTCGTGCTGCCGCCGAAGCTCGCGCCGATCCACGTCGTGATCGTGCCGATCTTCCGCAAGGACGACGAGAAGGCCAAGGTGATGGAGGCCGCGCAGAAGATCGCGGCGACGTTACGCGACGACGGCCTTACCGTCGAGCTGGACGCGCGCGAGGGCCTGAAACCCGGCGCGAAATACTACGAATGGGAGCGCAAAGGCGTGCCGATGCGCCTCGAGCTTGGCCCGCGCGACCTCGAGAGCCGCTCGGTGATGTGCAAGATGCGCGTCGCGGCGGTGGACGCCAATGGTAAGGCCGTCAAGGAGACGCTCTCCTGGGACGACCTGGGCTTGCAGGTCGGCCAACGACTCGACGCGTTCCAGAAGCTGCTCTTCGACCGCGCGCTCGCGTACCGCGAGGCGAAGACGAAGACCGTCGACACGTGGGCGGAGTTCGTCGACGCCTTCCGCGACGGCGAATCGGGCTTCGTGTACGCCCACTGGGACGGCACGACGGAGACGGAGCTCGCGATCAAGGAAGAGACGAAAGCGACGATCCGCTGCCTCCCGCTCGCGGGCCAGGGCCCGGCACCGAGTCCCGGGAAGTGCGTCAAGACAGGCAACTCGAGCGCGCGCAGGGTGCTGTTCGCGAAGAACTACTGAGCGCTGCTGCACGAGGGAACGCCCACAACGTCCCACCGAGCTCCTGTCCGGTGGGGCGGCTACGCAGCATTGCGCCACGCGTAATTCACAGGCTTCTACGTCGGTGAGTGCCGGAAGCAACTCTGAAGCTTGCTCAGGTCCATAGCTTCAGAGAAGATTTCCGAGCTATGGACCTTGCCGAGACGCTGCGCCGACCCGCAGGCAAGACGCTCGAGTTCAAGCGCGAGCTGTCGTCACCCGATGGCCTCATACGAACAGTAGTGGCGTTCGCGAACACTGACGGAGGCGGCGGTCTGCTCTTTGGAACCGAAAGGCTCTCACGATTCCCAGACGCATGGATCCAAGTAGCCCGGTTCGGTGGTAACGACAAGTCGGAGATCAACGATCATCTCGAACTGACGGATTCGCTCATTCAAGCGATCGACCTCGCGGTTGCGTTCGTCGAAAAGCATACCATGCGCGGCGCACAGATAGACCGCCTTCGACGTCAGGAATCGAGGAGCATCCCACCGGCGGCACTTCGAGAGGCACTCGTCAACGCGGTTGCTCATGCCGACTACGCGCAGCGAGGCGCACCCATACGACTGGCGCTGCTCGATGATCGCCTCGAGCTCGAGAATCCAGGCCTCCTGCCACGGGATCCTCGCCGTTTGTATTTCCGCTCGATGGATTGAGCGCAGCGAACGGTTGCACCGAACGTGCTCCAGCGTTGCTGGTCGCGCTCCGGGCGTGCGCATGCCGATCCCAGAGCTCGCGGTCGTCACGCACGCGGGTGGGAAGCAGCTCGAGGAGCCCTATGTCATCCGGCCGACGTTCGAGACGATCATCGGTCACTTCTTCTCGAAGTGATGCAGGACGGCAATGGCTCGGTGGGCATTCTGTGCACGTCGGTCCCCAGGAGCCGATTCCTGTGTTGTCGGGCCAGGGCGCCGCGGGGAGGGTCAGGAGCGTGGGCAGCTCCCGTCGACCGCGTCAGCATGTAGCATCCTCTCATGCCACGGAACATGTCATCAACTGCAACCTTGGGGAGTCACCTGCTCGCGCTCGCGTGCTCGACGGCGCCCGCCCTCGCGCAGCTCGCTGCGGAGGACTTCAGCTTCGCCAATACTCACCTCTGGGGCATCGAGCTCCACACCGTCGCGAGCCACCATGTGACGGGCGGGTTCCCGGGCGGTTGCATCGAGGTCGACATCTCGCTGCTGTCGTCGGTGCTGCAGGTGCCGACGTTCATGCCGGGCGCGTTGGAGCACCCTTGGTCGGGCAACTTTCGCGCGCAGAATGTGACCGGTTTCCGCTTCGATCGCGAGGTCCTGCAGGGCTCGTCGAACTTCCAGACGCGACCCCACTTGCTCATCGGGCACGACAACGGGACGCGGAGCGACTTCATGGACGACGCCTGGGTGTGGGCCGACACGGGGGACGTCTTCCAATTCGGGCCCTCGCCTTGGACGACCATCCAATCGCTCATCCCCAGCGCGCAGGTGACTTTGCCGGCGGGCTGGGGCGCAGTCGCGTTGGCGGGGAATCCGCACGCGGGAACGCTCGACTTGAACCTCCTTTGGGAGCTGATCATCCAGGACGTCGACTACATCGGCGTCGCGTTTGGCCAGCCCTACAACGGCGGCCCATGGTTCGGGGGCCACACGCTGCGCTTCGACAACCTGATCCTCGAAGGCATTGGCTTCGATGTCCCGTATTGCTCGGCGGTCGCCAACTCCATGGGAGCGGTGGCCGTTCTGCGCGCGCACGGCAGTCCGTTTGTCAACGCCAACGACTTGACCCTGTACGCATCCGCGCTGCCGCCGAGCACGTTTGGATACTTCCTGACGAGCCGCACCCAGGGCTTCGTACCCAACGCCGGCGGGAGCCAGGGCAATCTCTGTCTCTCGGGCGCAATCGGGCGCTACGTCGGCGCCGGTCAGATCCAGAACTCGGGAGCGGCCGGCGCGCTCGTCCTCGCACTCGATCTACGCTCGCTGCCACAGCCCAGCGGGCCCGTCAGCGCGCTCGTCGGCGAGACATGGAGCTTCCAGGCTTGGTACCGCGACGCCGTCGGCGGAGCCCCGACATCGAACTTCTCGCGCGGCTCTGCGGTGCAGCTCCGCTGACCAGCCGACGCTCCTGGCACGGCGCAGCCCAGGGTCGCGAACCCCGGGGTCATGGAGGTACGGTTGCGCGCGCGACCGTCTTTGCACCAGGCTCGCTGCGCGCGGACGTCCCTCAAACGAGCACCCGTCACCCGATCGAATTCGGAGCGGCGCGCGCAGCGCGCATCGCGTGTTTCAACAGCTCTCTGCGCCGGAGCCCGGTGATCAGGGCGCCCGCCGCGAGCGTGACGAGCGCCAACCCGAAGAGCTGCAAGCCGTCGCCCTCGACCTCGATCCCGAGCGGCCCGAGGTGTGAGGCCACCGCGCCCAGCATGAGGGCGAGCGTCAAGGCTCCACCGATGGCGGCGGTGCGGGGCACGAGCAGCAGTCCGACGGCGACGAGCTCGACCACGCCGAGCCCGATGCGCCCAAACGGCTCCACGCCGAGCTGCGTGAAGATCGCCACGGCCTCGGGCGCGCCGCTGAACTTGAAGTAGAGCGTCTGGCCGAGGATCCCGGCCGCGAGGAGCTGCGCTGCCCAGCTCGTGCGTCGCGCTGCCGTGGACATCCCTCGGGGCGCGCGGTCGAGGTCGGACTCAGGGGTGTGCGAGTGGGCGATCTTCCTTCGCCCGCTCCCCTTGCGAAGTAATCGGCATTCGGACCAGCGTGCCTTCAAACGTGTGCGGAATTCCTGGGCGACCGGGGCGCGGGCTCGGGTGGTCGGATCGTCGGATCCCTGGTACCGTCCAAACGTGATTCCCACGCCGCGAGCCACCCCGCCCGGCCCCAGCGTCGGTCCGCCTGCGCGGCACGTGCGACGGCCCCCGCGCTGCGCGGTCGGGCGAGGTGTTCCTACCGAAGATCCTCGCCGCTCGCGCCGTCCACGCGCGGCGGAAAGTGACGCGCGACGAGGGGCGTCTGCGCGCTTCGCCGCGACGTCGTGCACTCCAAGGAGGTGGTGCGCGAGCTTAGAGTCGCGCAAGCAGACCTTGGGCGACTTGATGTGCCGCTTCTCGAGGTGATGCTCGAACCACGGCTGGAGGACCCGGGCCAGCAACGCGTCCTCGATGACGGGGACGTATTTGCGCTCAGCACGGTTGCCTCCGAGATCCGTGTGCTCTCGGCAAGCGCGCGTCGCGCGTAAGAGATTCGCATGGTGCCTCTCCAGCTCCGCCATCGTTCCTCTGGGGCGGACTTGGTGATCACCTCGCGAGCACGGCCCCTCCTCGGGCTGGCGTCGCGCGTCTGTGGACCGCGACGACGGCGCGGCCGAGCGGCTCGATCCTCGGCGTGCGCGACGTTGCACCGGGATCCCACGACGGAGCGAGTCGTCGCGTTGCATCGGCGGACATCCGAATCCGGCATGGATCTGTCGCCGCGCTCGGCGCACGTAGCGTTGTCCTCGTCGACCATGGCGATGGTCAACGAGGTCGCACTCGGGGTCGACGAACGCCGCGTCCCGATCAGCTCGCGACGGCGACGAGTGGCTCCACCGCGTTCGATCCGGTCGCCCCGAGCGTGGCGCTGAAGTTCCAGGGCAGGCACGCGGTCGGGTCGGCCTGAACTGGCTTGTCGTTCGTCAGCAGCGCCAGCAGGTAGTCATTCGGGTTGACGCCAGCAGCGCGCGCTGTATGGAAGAGCGTCATGTAGATATCGCCTACCTCCGCCCCACGCATCGTCTTGTAGAACATCGAGTTCCGTCGGTGGCGAATCGCTAGCTTCAGCGCCCTTTCGCAGATGTTGTTGTCCAGGGGCACCCCGGCGACCTCCGTGAAGCGAGTCAACTGCTTCCAGAGGGACCGCAGGTACTCCAGCGCCTTACCGAGGCCGGAGTTCGGTTCGACCTGCTTCGATTTCCGCTGCTCCTCCATCCACGCCCATAGTGCATCGAGCGCGGGCTTGCTCTCCACTTTGTGCAACTCGAGTCGCTGTTCGGCGGAAAGACCTTCCTCCCTCGCACGCTTGTCGATCGCGTAGATCTTCTGGAACGTCTCCAGGACGATCCTACACTCCTCGGGGAAGTTCTTGATCTGAGCGACGAACTTGCGGCGCGCGTGCGCGTTGCAGCGCGCGTCGATGACATCGATGTCGCCACTCGTGTTCCAACTGAGGCCGTCGCTCATCAGTATGGCGCGGACGAGGTCATCGGGCCGTTCCCGCAGCAGAGCCTCGAGGTTCTCACCTGCATGCTTCGGCCCCGTGAAGAAGAGCAAGATCTTCTGCCCCTCGACCTCGACGACCATACCGGTCGTGAAGCTCCCCGTGCGCTGCGAACTCTTGGCCTTGCCCGTTCT
>Ga0163154_10005889_pt1 | contig 15318 bp, 15 predicted proteins | sample OliLakLV19MP9P1_FD_148649 | JGI IMG/M metagenome (GOLD analysis project Ga0163154, IMG submission 148649) | Freshwater microbial mat bacterial communities from Lake Vanda, McMurdo Dry Valleys, Antarctica - Oligotrophic Lake LV.19.MP9.P1 | ecosystem: Environmental > Aquatic > Freshwater > Lake >... | reverse complement strand
GTCTGTGGACTATTTTCTTGTTTGATAATTCATTAAAAAACTTAAAAGCATCATCTACAAATTTCTTTGAAAGCAACCGGAAGCCCTTCGTTTTCAACAAAGAATGCAATTTTAGCCACTTCATCAACGGCAGCGTCAAGTATCGTTACTTTGCGGCTGCCCACTTATCTATCAATTTATAGGCCCGCTTTTTTCCTTGTACTAAACTCATTTTTTTTGCGGGGCTAGTTTTTTTTGCCGCTCTAATAAGTAATTCTTCATAATCCTTTTGCGGAACTACTACAAATTTCTTTTTATCAATTGTGAGTGTGTTCATAAAAATGAGTTTTAAATACTCCATAGCGCGCTTATAAAGTTAAGAAATTAAGTTAACGTGAACCGTACTTAGTCAATCCAAATTGAAGCTAAATACGGGTAGGCCGAAAAAGGGTACGGACTTGCTCTTAATCTTTTCTTTTCATCAGAGTTGGTTTCGAAGAGTGATCGGTAAAACAACTTATTTGCGTTTCACAATTTTCAATTTATCGATTGCATTTTGGTTTTGTGGATCAAGCTTTAGTGACTGATTGAAATTGATAATAGCGAGCTGATCGTTTCCTACCTCCAGATACCCTTCCGCCAAACTATCAAAAGCATTTGCTGAGTTTGGGAAAAGCTGAGTCGCGAGAGAAAGGATACTTATACCTTCCTGAAATTTCTTCTTAAACACCAATTGGAGACCTAGATTGTTTAGTTTCCATTCCTGAAGTTTAAAGTCAGGGTTTTGATCCTTAATCTGATTATTCAAAGATTCCAGGTCTTTGTAGCCTTGCTTCATTGCTGACTCATTAAAATCCTCGAAAGTTGTTTTTCGCTTCTGTGACTTCTTTCGATCAATTGTTATCACATCCGACTTTACTCCATTTTTGCCCGGCTCTACTTTCATAAATTGTAGAGATTCGTTATTGTCTTTTAAATAAACATTTAGAAAATTAAGCGCATATTGGTTAACCCAACCATAAGACATAATTATCTCACTGTCATTTTTGTCTTGCCTTAAATCCCTTTCTTGAAAGAGAACACCCATTGAACTAAAATATGAATGAGTGAGATCATTAAACTTTAGGTAGTAGGCATCACTGAATTTCAATGAATCATAAAACCAAAACTGATTATTCAAAGTCATATCGATTTTATCCGCCTTCATTACTTCCATAGGAATATCTTTTTGCGACATGAAGATGAAGGGAACATCAACCTTTGAAAGATCGGCAAATGGTGATGCCAATAATTTACCTAATTGATACTTGACACTGCCATCTAAACAAACAATCGCTTTTACTTTTTCATTTTTCATCTGAGCAAGCACATTGGAGATTCCACCAAAACTAAATCCAGCAACAGCTAATTTATTTATATCAACAAACGGGACACTGCTTGCTTCGCCAATCAAAAATTCTATATCTCGAGCTTGGGTTTCTATATCTTTTGTAGTGCCCCCTGAAAGAAATCTATTTTCAGTACCTCGACTGGGACTTGAAATAACCACATACCCGTGGCTTGCCAAAAATTCGCACAACACAAAGTTTTCGGTAGACGAGGCTTGATAACTGGGTGCATAAATAACGACTGGAAATTTCACCTTCATTACCGGTGCCTTGAACCATGCTTTGGTTTCTAATGTCATCCGGTTTCTGTTGTGCTCAGAATCCGAATAAAACCAACTCAAGATTCTTTTATTGGGCATGCTCTCCCACTCTTCTTCTTGCTTTAGAATGACCATGTAATCTTCAACCTTCATTCTTTTGCCCTTACCGGCTTCATTGGTTGGATACCAAATGCTGATGGACATCGGGCGAGAGTGAATTACATTATCCCAGTCATATATTCTGGAGTAGGTTCTTGTATCATCATTCTTAGTATAGTTATTAAAACCTACTTGATACTTCCCGTAATTTAAATTGGCATCACTCCAAAAGGTTTGTGCGTTGGTTAGATATGAAATATGAATCAATAAAAGAATGATAATCTTATTCATAGCTGAAGCTTTGAACTATGACAACTGTTAAACGAGTTACCCCTAACGAGGAGTCAACTACTTCAATACTTCCAGCTCCTTCCCTACTTCTGTAAATGCCTGAATAGCTTTATCTAAATGATGCTGTTCGTGTGCAGCAGAAATTTGTACGCGAATGCGGGCTTTGCCTTTAGCCACCACCGGAAAGAAAAATCCAATTACATAAATTCCTTTTTCTAATAATCGTTCGGCAAATTTTTGTGCTAGCGGAGCTTCATACAACATAATGGGCACAATGGGATGAATGCCCGGCTTAATATCAAATCCGGCAGCCGTCATTTTATCACGGAAGTATTTCGTGCTTTTCTCTAGCTGGTCGCGCAACGCAGTTGTTTCCGATAGCATGTTAAACACTTCAATGGAGGCACCCGTTATGGAAGGTGCCAGTGTATTGGAAAACAAATAAGGTCTTGACCGTTGCCTTAGCATTTCAATAATTTCCTTCCTGCCCGAAGTAAACCCACCGGAAGCACCACCCAATGCTTTGCCTAATGTACCTGTAATAATATCCACCCTATCCATCACACCACAATACTCAGGAACTCCGCGCCCAGTTTTGCCAATAAAGCCCGATGAGTGACATTCATCCGTCATCACTAATGCTTCGAACTCATCAGCCAGATCACAAATTTTATCCAACTGGGCAATGGTTCCATCCATGGAGAAAGCGCCATCGGTAACAACTATAATTTGATTCGCCCCGGCTTTGTGCGCATCCTCTAGCTGTACTTTTAAATCAACCATATCATTATGCTTATAGCGATAGCGCATAGCTTTACACAAACGAACTCCATCAATAATAGAGGCATGGTTTAATTCATCCGAAATAATTGCATCCTTCTCAGCTAACAAAGGTTCAAACACTCCCCCATTCGCATCAAAGGCTGCGGCATATAGAATTGTATCTTCCGTACCCAAAAATTCAGAAATCTTTTTCTCGAGTTCCTTATGAATATCCTGTGTTCCACAAATAAACCGAACGGATGACATTCCAAATCCATGGGTATCAATGGCACGTTTGGCTGCTTCAATAACACGCGGGTGTGAGGACAATCCCAAATAATTATTCGAGCAGAAGTTTATCACCTCTTTTCCATCTTGTGTTTTAATGTCTGCTCCTTGCGGGGTTGTGATTATTCTTTCCTTTTTAAATAATCCAGCCTCGCGAATTGATTCGAGTTCCTTTTCTAAAACAGGTTGAAGACGTTTATACATAGTTAATTCATTTTCGGTTTTGGTCTCATCATAGGTTTGCCTGCCAATGGTGTTGGCTTTGGGGTATTTAAAAGCTCAGGCTTCAATAAATATTTTCTCCTTATCGGATTGATCAGGTAAAGTTTCTGGGAAGTGAAGCTGATTTCACTCATTTGCTCAAAGAGTTGGCTCCACTCCAGCCACAATTCAGGCTCACTCAATTTAAAAGCCACGCTATCTATCTTTTTACTTATTAGATATGTTTCAAAATTCATGATTCAAATCTATATAAAAATTGACTTTTATTCATTTGTTCAATTTCTGTGAAACACGTATTTTTGCTTAAAGCACGTGTAAATGAAAACACAATCAAAAAAAACAAAACTCACATTAACGGTTCGTAAAAGTGCGATCGATGCCGCCAAAAAATATTCGCGAAGGACAGGTAAGTCTGTTTCAGCACTTTTTGAAGATATTTTTGAAAATGCAGAAGTTAGCCCTCTTAAATCCGAATCGCAAAAGGCTGCTGAGCGCTTACTGAAGCGGTTGGATTCTGAGAAAAGTGTAGCCACAAAAAAAGAGAGTGATAAATCCTTAATCGCAAATCATGTCGCTCGTAAATTTGCCTGAGGTGTTTTTAGATACCGATGTAGCATTTGATATTATTTCAAAACGCGAACCTTTTTATATCAAGTCAGTCTCACTACTTGAATTAGCCTTGGCTGGTAAAATTCAACTCATGTTATCTGAAAGCAGTTTGGCTAATCTGTTTTACCTGTGCTACGACATCTATAAAATTAAGGATAGCAATGAGAAACTATTAGATTTAACTTCAGTATGCATAATTTTAAGTGGTGGTAAGCAGGCTGCAATTAGCGCTCTTAATTCTACTTTTAAAGATAAAGAAGATGGACTGCAATACTTTACTGCATTGAGCGGAAAAGCTGACTATCTGATTACTCGTAACAAAAAAGATTACACCGCTAAAGAAGTTAAATTACCAGTCTACACACCGACTGAGTTTACGCAGCTATTTTAGTTATTCATGTTGTTCAATTTATTAGCTTAGCGACCGTCTCTGAAATTCATGAAAAAAACTAAAATATTATTGATTGGTGCTGGGGGCCAGCTGGGTTCCGAACTCACGCAAGGCTTGTGGAGAATTCACGGTCAAGCGAATGTAATTGCTTCCGATATAAAAGACGCTCAAGGTATTTTAAAAGAAGGTCCTTACGAAAAGTTTGATGTGATGCAGCGCGACAGACTCTTCGAACTGATTCGCAAAAATGGAATCACGCAAGTCTATCACCTGGCTGCACTACTATCTGCAACAGGCGAGAAAGATCCGCGCTGGGCCTGGAAACTAAATATGGATAGTTTGCTTTTTGTTTTAGAAGCCGCCCAAGAACTAAAACTCGATAAAGTCTATTGGCCCAGTTCCATCGCAGCCTTCGGGCCAACAACTCCCAAACAAAATACACCACAGGATACCATCATGGATCCCACCACGGTGTATGGCATTACCAAACTTGCCGGTGAACTATGGTGCGAATATTACTTCCGCAGATATGGCGTGGATGTGCGCAGCTTGCGATACCCGGGCCTTATAGGATATAAAACTCCTCCGGGTGGCGGCACAACTGATTATGCGGTTGATATTTACTTTAAGGCCATTAAAGAAAAAAAGTACGAATGCTTTTTAGCTGCAGATACTTACTTACCCATGATGTATATGGATGATGCGGTGAAAGCCACACTGGATTTAATGGAAGCGCCAGCTGAAAAAGTAAAGATTCGATCAAGCTATAATATTGGCGCGATGAGTTTTTGCCCCGCACAAGTTGCAGCGACAATCAAAAAGCATATTCCTGAATTTTCAATTTCTTACAAGCCAGATTTTCGCCAAGCCATTGCCGACTCGTGGCCAAAATCTATTGACGACTCGCCCGCTCGGGAGGATTGGGGATGGAAACATCAATTTGGATTGGAGGAAATGACTAAAGATATTTTAAAAAACCTATCGGTGTAGGATAGCTTAGGCCACCAATCATACGAAATACTTGCTAGCGTACTAAAAATTTAGAAACACTGCTGTACTCAAGTGACGAAACCTTGACAACATACATTCCAGGGCTCAATCTAATTGGCATTGAGGCTGAACTATTATTCATTTGAAGCCGCTCTAGGCTTTTACCTGATAGATCAAAAAGAGAAACCTCCAATGGATACCTAGGGGTAAAGTTTAATTCAAGATTTATATCTTGACCGTTGCTAACTGGATTTGGATAAACTGATGTAATACGCAAGCCAGTAAATTCTACTAACACCACTTCATATACAGCTTGTTTTCCATCCAGATCAACTTCCTTAAGACGGTAATAGGCTTTGCCTATTGTTGGTTTCTCATCAAAGATTTCGTATTCAACTCTGGATACTGAATTACCTTGGGCATTCACTTTTGCAAGGGTCCTATACTCAAGTCCGTCATCTGATTTTTCAATCACAAAATAATCTGAATTTATTTCAGACGCTGTTGCCCAATTAATTTTAACATTGGAAAGGGTAGCCCTTGCAGTAAAAAATAATAAATCAACGGGCAATACACCGCCATTACAGAAATTGCTATTTACTCCTTGCGCACATCCACCTGCTGTGAAACTTCCCGGAGGACCTGTCAAATTGCCATTCATGCCAACCGTTACCGTGCCATCTACATTGATGTTGCCACCACCCGAAATAGTAACATTAGCATTGTTACCGGCAATAAAATCTCCGTCAACCTGCACCGACCCCGTCACGGAAATGGATGCCCCATTGTTCATTTGAATGTTGCCTTTGATAATTAGCGTTCCGGATACACTTAAGCTTAGATTGTTGTCAACAATCAAATCTCCCCAAATGATTAATGTTCCGGTGACGGTTATGGAAGAACCATTACCCGCAGAAAAGTTTTTTGGTGTGCCTGATTCGCCAACATTCAAAATTCCTGTGGTATTGATGGTTAGTCCATCGGAATTTCCAAAGGAAATATTTCCTACGGTGTAATTGGATCCATTGTTTATTAGCGCAACTCTATTATTGATAAACGTAATGTCTTCAGCTAGGTCATCACCGATATTCATTGCCAGCCAACTACCTGGTGCCTCCCAACTCCCTGTATTATTAAACACTGCCTGGGAAAACCCACTCTGGGCAGCACAAAAAAGAATCAAAAAGCAAGCAATCAACGATTTCATCATTCGAGTGTTTTATCTCAACTTTTTTAAAGGGCAATAAATATAACGTTTATGCCACTAATACCAAATAAGGTAAGTCACATGGATTCTATCTAAAAACAAGCTAAGTCTATATAAATACCTTTAATTTGCTACTGAAACTCATACTTTATGCAAAATCTGACTGTTGCAAATAATCCAATCTGCACAATAACTATAAGCCGACCTGAGGCTTTAAACGCACTTAATCGGGAAACTTTGCAGGAATTAAAGACTGCTATTCAGGAATGTATTGATCGCAAAGAGGTAAAAGGGATTATCATTACCGGAGAAGGTGAAAAAGCTTTTGTAGCCGGAGCCGACATAAAGGAGATTGCACAATTATCAAAAGAAAACGCTTTTGAGTTTGCTAAATGGGGTCGTGATATTTTCAAGCAAGTTGAAGATTGTCCTAAACCTGTAATTGCTGTTGTAAATGGTTTTGCATTAGGCGGTGGTTGCGAATTAGCCATGGCATGCCACCTGCGCATTGCAACTGAAAATGCAAAGTTTGGGTTGCCTGAAGTATCGTTAGGAATCATTCCCGGCTACGGGGGCACACAACGCTTGGCACAGTTAGTTGGTCGTGGCAAAGCTTTGGAGTTAGCTATGACGGGCGATATGGCTACAGCGCACGAGGCCAAGGAAATTGGATTGGTGAATCATGTAGTGGCCACAAAAGCTGAAGCATTGACTTTAGCTGAAAAAATTCTAGGCAAGATTTTTAAGAAAGCACCACTTGCAATCTCTGCCCTAATCAGAAGCATTAATGCCGGCTACGAGTTTGAAAACTTTGGCTATAAAACCGAATCAGAAAGTTTTGCTGCCCTTACTTCAACAAAAGATTTTGCAGAGGGCACCTCAGCTTTTGTAGAAAAACGAACTCCAAACTTTAAAGGCGAATAGTGAGTAAACTCAAACAACTCGCTGGCGAAACGGTGCTCTACGGAATGGGCAGCATGATACCGCGTGTGCTCAATTTCTTTTTGGTGATTCTGCATACCAAAAACATGTTTAGCCAGGAAGAGTATGGTGAAATAACAAAACTCTATGCGTGGGTTGGTGTAATTAACATTCTGTACATGTTTGGAATGGAGACTGCTTTCTTTCGCTTTGCCACTAAACCGGGCGTGGATGCAAAACGGATTTTTAATCTTGCCCAAACAAGTGTGATTCTAATTAGCGTTCCGCTCACAATCATTTTCGTTGTCTTCGCCAGCCCAATTGGCAATTCCATGCAAATTTCAAATCCGCAGTTCATTAGTTGGCTCGCCATTACTATGTTAATCGATGCTGCGGTTGCAATTCCGTTCGCGCGATTACGACTGGAAAAGAAGGGGTTACTGTTTGCTTCAGCAAAAGTTGTCAATGTGTTGGTGTTGATTGGACTCAATTATTATTTCTTAAAACTTAATTACAATCCTGAAGTAGGAATTGGGTATGTGTTTCTGGCAAACCTAATTGCCAATTCAATTTTCGTACTATTTTTTATTAAAACACTACTATCATGGCGACCCGCTTGGGATAAATCAATCTCCCCACAAATGCTTCGGTATGCCTATCCGGTTATGATTACCGGAGTTGCGGGCATGATTAATGAAATGTTTTCTCGAAGCATGTTGGACTGGTGGCTTCCGGAGAATTTTTACGCAGGTGTTACCCAAAAAGAAGCGGGTGGAATTTTTGGCGCATGTTACAAGTTTGCGGTGTTCATGAACTTAGGTATTCAGGCTTTTCGCTATGCAGCCGAGCCATTTTTCTTTTCAAACGCCCACGATAAAAATTCACCCGCACTATTCGCTAAAATAAATCACTACTTCGTAATTACATGTTGTGTTGTGTTACTTGGCGTAAGTACTAATATCGATATTCTTAAACATCTTATTGGTGACAATTTTTGGGGTGGCCTTTCTATCGTGCCTCCCTTGTTATTAGCTTATTTGTTTTTAGGTATCTATTATAATATGAGTGTTTGGTTTAAACTCACAGACAAAACTCATTGGGGAACAATCATAACGTTAGTTGGCGCAGTGATTACCATTGTCGGTAACATAATTCTTATTCCGATACTCGGTTTTATGGGCAGCGCGCTTTCTGCGGTGCTTTGTTATTTAATAATGGCAGGCATCTGCTATTTGGTTGGTCAGCGAAATTATCCAATACCTTATACTATAACTCGCGATGTAGGGTACATCATTTTTACGTATTCGATTACCTTGCTTGTAAATAGAGTTGTCTTTGAAAGCCAACTTTTCGCGACAGGATTTCATGCATTCATACTAATTTTATTCCTGGTCTTCATCTATTTGGTAGAAAGGAAGGATTTTAACAAACCTATCGTCTGATAATTTGTAGCTTTACTACGAGCTAAACTTTCCAACACCGATGAATATTGTAATTCCAATGGCTGGCCTCGGCAAGCGACTTCGCCCACATACATTAACTACTGCCAAACCATTATTGCCTATTGCAGGTAAACCTATTGTACATCGGTTAGTGGAAGACATCGCCCGCGTGTGCCCTGAGAAAATTAATAAAATTGGCTTCATAGTTCATCCAAAATTTGGCAAACCAGTAGAAGAAGATTTAATAGCTGTGGCAAAGGCGGTTGGGGCCGAAGGAAGAATCTATTACCAGGAAGAAGCAAAAGGCATTTCACATGCACTGCTTTTCGCCAAAGAATTATTTGAAGGAAAGGTTATTGTCGCTTTCGCGGACACCTTGTTCCGAGCCGATTTTAAATTAAACACCACACTTGATGGCACTATCTGGGTTCAGAAAGTTGAAAACCCATCGCAGTTTGGTGTTGTTAAATTGAATGCGAAAGGAGAAATCACTGAATTGGTAGAAAAGCCATCCGCGTTCGTCTCTGATTTGGCCATCATTGGTATTTATTTTTTTAAGGAAGGTGAAAAGCTTCGTGCCGAAATGCAATACTTGTTGGATAACGACATAAAAGAAAAGGGTGAGTATCAGTTTACCACGGCTCTTGAAAACATGAAAAAGAAAGGAGCCATGTTTGTTCCGGGCGAAGTTCAGGAATGGCTTGACTGCGGCAACAAAGCAAACATGATTCAAACCAACCAACGCTATCTGGAAATCATCAAAGATCAAAAACTTATTTCCGCAAAAGCGAAACTGATTAATAGCGTAATCATTCCACCGGTTTTTTTAGATGACGATGTAACCATTGAAAACTCTGTAGTAGGGCCACATGTATCGATTGGAGCTGGCACCAAAATAAAGGATAGCCGGATCGCGAACTCCATTATTCAAAAGAGCTGTAATCTTGCGGAGACAACCTTAAAAAACAGTCTTTTAGGAAATTTCGTTAATATTGAAGGAAAATCTGCCGACCTGGATTTGGGAGATTTTAGTACGATTTGATCCCTCGCCCGGTGGTAAGTAGAAGATTCCATTTATACTTAATTATTGCCTTCATACAACTTATGATGGTGGCTACGCCTGCGCTTTCACAGAAACGAAAAACCACTCCCGATCCTAAATCCAACGATGGCCGTTTGCGCGAGGCGGAATTCTTTTTTACAGAAGCTGAAAAATATTTCATTCTGGAAGACTATGCAAAAGCGCTGCTCTATTTCCAGCGAGTTGCCGAATTAAATCCAACGAGCGCTACCGTTCATTACAAGATTGCCGAAATTCTGGCCAAGGGAACCAAGGATGAAGATATCCAGAAAGCTGCTCAGAATATTGAAATAGCATTGAAGTATGAAAAGAAAAACAAATACTTCTACATATTAGCATCCAACATCTATTCAAGTCTGGGTGATTTTGAGAAAGCTACTGATGCTCTTGAAACAATGATGAAAGAGGTAACGGGTACGGATGACTACCTTTTTGAACTTGCCGCTTTGTACCTATACGATAAAAAACAAGATGCGGCCCTTAAAGTATACAATCGTGCTGAAGAGGTGATGGGAGTTAATGAAGTGTCGTCCCTTCAAAAACAAAGAATTTATTTAGAGAAAGGAAAAGTTAACGAAGCGATTGCCGAAGGTGAAAAACTATTGCAGGCTTTTCCGGATGAAGAACGCTATGTTCTTGGTTTTGCTGAAACGCTCGCAACTGCAGGACAGCGAAGCAAGGCTATTCAATACATCGAGACTTTTGTAAAAGATCACCCGGAAGCGGGAAATTCGAAAATGATTTTGGCGGGCCTTTACAAAGATGAAGGTCAGGAAGAGAAATCCAGAAATTATGTACTGCAGGTATTTGACGATCCCGCGGTTGATGTGAGCAGCAAAGTGCTGATGATGGGAACGTACAACGCCACGCTTTCGCAGAATAGAACCAGAAAAATTAAAGACGCAGGATTAGAAGCTTTTGTTGTAAAACTTTTCGATAAGCTCGAATCAAATTATCCGAACGAAAGCAGCGTGCATTTAGTAGGTGGTGATTTGTTTATGACGCTGGAAAAAGACGAAGAAGCCAAACGCGAATATTTAAAAACCGTGCGCGGTGGTGGTGCTAGTTTTGAGGCGTGGCAGAACCTACTTTACTTGGAAACTCAGGCCGATCAAATTGATAGTGTGCTTGCGCATTCAGAAAAGGCCCTTGAGGTATTCCCAAATCAGGCAATGATTTACTATTTCAATGGATTCGCTCACCTACGAAAAAAACATTACAAAGAAGCTGCCTATTCGCTTGAACAATCAAAACGATTGTCAGCAACAAATCCCGCGTTTGTAAGTGAACTTAACGGAATGTTAGGCGATTGCTATAATGGAGCAAAAGAATATTCCAAGTCCGATCAAGCCTATGAGGAAGCATTGAATTTCAACCCAAACAATGACATGGTGTTGAACAACTACAGCTATTATCTTTCCTTGCGAAAGGAAAACCTAGATAAGGCTGAAAAGATGTCGTCCTTGTTAGTCAAGAATTTTCCGGATAACGCCAGCTATTTAGATACACATGCCTGGGTGTTATTTGCACGCGAAAAATATAAAGAAGCCAAAAGAGTAATAGAGAAAGCTATTCAAAACGGGCAAGCTACTGCAACCCATTATGAGCACTATGGTGATATACTATTTCAATTAGGCGATATTGATAATGCTGTAATGCAATGGCAAAAGGCAAAACAACGCGATGCCGGCAATGCCAGTTTGGACAAAAAAATTAATAATAGAAAACTTAACTGATAAACGTGGTTACTAATCGCAACTATCCATCCGCCTCCATAATAAAATCAATGCTGCTGGTTTTCGCTTCGATGCTTCTAATCCAATCCTGCCAGCGTAAAATAATACCAGTACTGCCAAATACCCCCACAACCTTAGCGATTGAAGAAATTGATTTTGGATACTTGAATGGAAAAGCTCGCATGGTTTTTAAAGATGATAACAAAGAGCGCGAAGTAAAGGCCAACATTAGAATCCGCAAAGACAGTATTATTTGGATGAATTTTTCGGTAATAGGTGTGCAGGGCGGAAAAGCTTTAATTAATAAAGACTCAATCACAATTGTGAGTACGGTTGACAAGGAGTATTACGTTTTTGATTACGTGGAGCTTTCCAATCGCTTCAATTTCAAAATTGATTACGCTGTTTTGGAGGCAGCCATGTTGGGCAATCCAATTCGGCCTAAACAGCTTAGTGATGAAGTTAGCCGCGAAGGTGGCTACGAGCAACTTTTTCAAACTGAAGGTTCGATCACCATAAAAAACCTTATCAATCCAGCCATTAAAAAAATAGAGCGGGTGGAGTTGTTAGAATCGACTACCAGCAATAGGCTGAATCTCGATTACTCTAATTTCCAGCCTTTGGGCGACAAAAACTTTCCATATAACGGAATTGTAAGCGTTTTTTATAAAACGGCCGCGGGCATCATTAGTAATACCATTAGTTTTGAATATAACAAAGTTGAAATTGGTGACAAGGAGTTGAAATTCCCTTTCAATATTCCGAAGCGATATGACCGCAGGTAAATCTTATTTTTTTATTCTTTTATTTTTTCTTGTCTCGCCTTTTGTCTTTGCACAAAAGAGCAAAATTCAATTGCAGAAAGAAAAGCTTGAGAATCTGGAGAAAATAAAAGAGACCGAAAAAATTCTTGCTGAAACAGGTGAAAAGAGAGAAAACTCAATGGGTGAATTGGTTGCTCTTAACCAGCGCATTTTACAACAAGAGTCTTTAATGAAAGGAATTAAAAGTGAAATCTCATTGCTTGATTATGACATCAGTGAAAACAACCAGATTATTGAAGCCTTGGAGCGTGATGTAAAAAAATTAAAAGAAGAATATGCGTCTATGCTATTTGCTGCACAAAGGGCAAGTGGAAAAGTTGATAAGCTTACGTTCCTATTTTCAGCTCACTCATTTGATCAATTGATGATGCGCCTGAAATATATGGAGCAATACGGAAAAGCAAGACAAGATCAAGCCGTAGCCATTGAAAAAGTTCAGCAGATTTTAAAAGAGCAAGTGCGCGTGACTGAAGTGAAACGAGGTGAGAAAACTAACTTGCTAAACGATGAGACTAAGGCGAATACTAAACTCACTGACTTAAAGCAGAAACAACGCACCATCGTTCAATCATTGGAGAGGCAGGAAAAACAATTAAGAAAAGACATAGAGGTTACGCGCAAGGCGGTGGCAGAATTAGATAACCTGATCGCCAAAATCATTAAAGAAGAATTGGAGCGAGCCGCCCGTGAAGCCCGGGATAGCAAGAAGGGAACCCGCGAAGCAACCGTTGCGTTGTCGAATTCATTCGAGGAAAATAAAAATAAATTTCCCTGGCCAGTATCTGGATTTGTTTCGCAAAAATTTGGCCGCCAACAACACCCCGTGTTGAAAGGAATTGTTATTCAGAATGATGGCGTTAACATTCAAACAAAACAAGGGGAAGAAGTTCATTCTATTTTTAACGGTGAAGTAAGTTTTGTTGCAGTTACATCTGGTATTGGTATGACTGTCATTATAAAGCATGGTGATTATTTTACCGTTTACACGGGGCTAAAAGATATAACCGTAAAGAAGGGCGAGAAGGTGACCACAAATCAAGAAATCGGAAAATTGATATCCAATGCTGATGGTATTTCGGAACTTCGGTTTCAGGTGAGAAAAAGTTTTGATGCCCTCGACCCACAGGAGTGGCTTAGAAACTAGGCTGAGCGGTAAATTCATTGATTTCAGTCCGTTTTGGAACCAAAGAAAATTTCATTCGTTATTCATTTAAGCATATTTCTATATCTTTACATTCTTAAATTTCTTTATTATGGACGCTATTCTTTTGTTTGGAATGCCCGGCATGGGCGAGTGGGTTGTAATCGGTTTGTTCGTATTAGTATTTTTTGGAGCTAAGAAAATACCTGAATTCGCTAAAGGATTAGGTAAGGGCTTCAGAGAGTTCAAGGATGCGGTGAAAGATGTGAAGCAAGAAGTTGACGATGCCGGAAAGCAAGTTCCGAAGATTGACGATAAGTAAACCATTGAGTACAGATTCGAACTTAATAGATTTACAGAACAATCTTTTTGACGGAACTCTTTCATGTGTTAATGTTTATTTTTTAAATGTCACATGGAATGTCCATTGTTAATCTTCCAGCAGGAGGGTCTGTTATGCCGATGGGCATTTCATGTGTTGAAAGAGTTAACCGATTTCTTACTAACATCGATGCGAAGAAACACCTCAATGTTTATTTGAGTGTGTACGGGCGAGAAGCACTTGCCCGCGCTGCCGAGGTTGATTCCAAAATAAAAAATAAAAAAGCAGGCAAGTTAGCGGGTCTGGTTATAGGCCTTAAGGACGTGCTTTGCTACAAAGATCATCCGCTGCAGGCAAGCAGTAAAATTCTGGCTGGTTTTGAATCTCAATTTAATGCTACTGCAGTTCAACGTTTGTTGGATGAAGACGCCATAATCATCGGCCGGCAGAACTGCGATGAATTTGCCATGGGTTCATCAAACGAAAACTCAGCCTTTGGTGCCGTGTTGAACGATCTTGATAACTCGCGCGTACCCGGTGGATCTTCGGGTGGCTCTGCTGTTGCAGTAATGGCCGACCTCTGCGATGTTTCTATTGGATCGGATACCGGTGGGTCAGTGCGCCAACCAGCAGCATTTTGTGGCATTCTTGGGTTAAAGCCAACCTATTCGCGTATCTCGCGGCACGGTTTAATTGCTTATGGTTCTTCCTTTGATTGTATCGGCATCTTTTCAAAGAAGTTAACAGATGTAGCTTTAGTGTTTGAAGTTATTGCAGGTGCCGATGAGTTTGATAGTACGGTTTCCCGAAAGGAGGTGCCTGCTTATCAATCGGAATTAACAGCTGCAAAAAAAACAACATTCAAGATTGCTTACCTGCGCGATGCATTTGAATCGAAAGCGTTACAGCCCGAAATAAAAGATTTAATGGCTGAGAAAATTCAGCAACTTAAAGAAGCAGGGCATACTGTAGAGCCAATTGATTTTCCGTTAAGCGAATATATTTTACCCACGTATTATATTCTGGCAACTGCCGAAGCAAGTTCAAACTTATCGCGGTACGATGGTGTGCGGTATGGCTATCGAAGTGAGCAGGTAACTGATCTTCAATCGCTTTATAAAAAGACCCGTTCCGAAGGATTTGGCAAAGAAGTGCAACGAAGAATTTTACTGGGAACGTTTGTGCTAAGTGCAAGTTATTACGATGCTTATTACACCAAAGCACAAAAAGTAAGACGGTTGATTCGCGAAAAGACAAAAGAAATTTTTTCTGAATACGATTTTATTCTATCCCCTACTACCCCTACAACTGCTTTTAAGATTGGCGAGCATACAAACAATCCGATTGAAATGTACCTGGCCGATC
>Ga0163154_10005888_pt1 | contig 15320 bp, 10 predicted proteins | sample OliLakLV19MP9P1_FD_148649 | JGI IMG/M metagenome (GOLD analysis project Ga0163154, IMG submission 148649) | Freshwater microbial mat bacterial communities from Lake Vanda, McMurdo Dry Valleys, Antarctica - Oligotrophic Lake LV.19.MP9.P1 | ecosystem: Environmental > Aquatic > Freshwater > Lake >... | reverse complement strand
CACCCTTTGTTCCATCATAGGGCCGCTATTTTTCTTTAAATAGCCCCACTATTCGCAGAAAAATAGTGTTGTCTGATGAAAAAATGGTTGACCTAAAATGACTAAGTTATTGGTGCCGCGTTCCTAATCCTGTAAAACCCTGTCCATCCTGTCTGAAAAAACTTACTTGTAAGACACAAATTTACTGTTTGACCACCCGCACCGTCGCCACAGCACCTCCTTTCAATCCGCTCACTTTCATCAGGTAGATGCCGGACGGATAGGTTTCTAATGCGACGGCTCCGCGCAGCGTATCGTCCCACCGGGCCATGCGCACTGTTTGCAGGCGTGTTCCCCGGTTGTCATACACTTCGCAGCGGGCTTCGTCCTCACCGGTCAGTGCGGACATTTCGAGCCATACCAGCGAAGTAGTTGGATTGGGGGAGGCCATCAGCGGACGTTCAATGGTATTCAAATCGCCTGTACCACTCTGTAACTTAACGACCAGAATCGTTTCCGTTTCGCAGCTATTGGCGTCTTTGCATTTAAGCACGTATATGCCTGCGGCCAAGCCTGTGAAGATGGGCAGGCTTTTATAAGCGCCGTTGTTAATGGCGTATTTGTAGGGTTGTTCGCCACCCGTTGCCACTGCGACAATGCTGCCATCAGGTGCAGGGGTAGGCTTGTCGTCATTGACATTGGCGGTAACGGAGAAACCGGTGCAAGCGCCCCGATTGCAGAAGTCGAATGTCAGTTCGCTGCCAAAGTTGCCACCGTCATACATCCAGTAGGTTTTATTCCCAAAAAAGAGGCGCGCTTCCCCTTCCATGCCATCGCCCCCTGCATCAAAGAGGTGAAGGGTAAAACAGGTGTCTTCGCGAATACACTCGTTTTCCAGGTAAAAGAAACCGCCATCGGCATAGGGGCCTCCGGAAGCGACGACCTGACCCTGTCCGTCTGTGATGGTCCAGGTAGTTTCTGTCGGTTTGCTGTCGGTGATGATAGAAAAGCCGAGTGGCAGATTGAGGGGATCAATCGTGTAGGCCAGCGAAGCATTGTTGTTGCTTGCTATGGCATCGCTGCCTTGCCCGTTCACGTCAGCGAGAAACAGTTGCAGCAGGTTCGGGCCATTCTGGCTACCGACCACCAGACTGTTCTGTAAATCGAAGGATTGCTGGGGCGCAATGTTGACACTGGCTGCGATTGTTTGCTGGGTGCCGCCGTTGATGGTGTAGTTGAAACGCAAGTTTTTGATCGTTTCTATGCCATTGTTGCGCACGCGGAGGGCAATTTGGACATTGCTGATGTTCTCACAACCTTGCTCCAGGGTCAAACTTTCTATGGACACTTCGCGCAAGTACTGGGATTGTACCAACACTTGTTTGGCATCATTCGCCGGCGCCTGGTCGCCATTGACCGTCGCCCTGATTTCAAAAATGTAATTGCTGCCAAAACTGCCTACATCAGCAGGCGTGGCGAATGTGTGTTCAACGGTTCCCCCTTGTACAACGGAACCGGTTTTGGTCTCGTTGATCCAAGGACTGCCATTGACCCGGTAAGACACATTGATCCCTGCCTGATTGTTGAGACCAAAGTTGCGGATGGCGATCTTTACGGGTTCGGCGTTGCTGAGACCCTCGCCGCTGACAGGAGCAACCAGGTCCCAGGCGCCTACATCCACTTGATTGCGCGGCGGCGTGCAGAAGTTGAATACAGCGGGGGTGGTACCGGCGTTAGTAGCCTCCACGAGGACTTTGCCAAAGAAATCGAGCAAGCGCACCCGACCTGACCAATTGAGCGTCGAAGAACTCAGTGAAAGCACATAGCAGGTATTGTCGCTGGTACAAATCGGCAAGGTGGATGTTCCACCGGGCACTTCTCCTGCGTTGAGTAGTACGTTGGCGGAACTGCGGAGCTCCCAATGCAAGAGACCGATATTGCTCTCTGCTTCAAGCGTCAGATATGTGCCGGCCGTGTTTCCAAAAAATTTGAATGCAGTGGAATCATTCGACGTGTCCTGGTCGTCCAGGCCATTGGGCAAATCCACGATGGCGGAAAACAGGTTTTGCCCGTTGTTGATATTGAACAGGAAAAGTGGCACGGTATCCCGCTCGCCTGGAGCCAAGTTGCCCGTCCACTCGGTTTCCTGATAGATCTGGTTGTTAATTTTCCAGCGCACCCGGGCACTCGTCAGGGGCAAGCCTGAAGCATTGCGGATAAGAAGGCCTACTTCGCTGCTGGTGCCGCAGATGATCCCGGGGAAGTTGGCTTTGCCTCCGATCGCTGCGTCGTTGGTGGTCAGTTTTCGGATGGCAACGCGCAAAGTATCGTTTTTGGCAAACTGGTCTTTGTTCCAGGTCGTGACCACCATAAACTGGTAGGTTTTGCCTGGCTGGGGCATATTCACCGTTTTGGAAAAAGTATGCAAAAAGGTGAGGCTGGACAGTAAATTACCGGGAAGAGCATCGGTCACGACCAAATTTCCTTCAAAATAAAGGGAAATGGATGTCGCTCCGTCCGTATTGAACACCCCTCCGTTGATGACCTCAGCGATCACCGTTTCATCGCCGCTCACGGCAGAAGGCTGTGGCGCAACGAGTTTGGTAGGACTGATGTCGAAGGTGTCGCGCTGGATGCGGAATGATCCGATGCGCGTTCCCCAGAATTGTCCGGTAGGCTGGTATTCACCCGTAAACCAGAACGTGCGGCCATCTTCCGGGTCTACCGAAAGGCTGCTGTAATCGCCCCAGCGTTGGCTGCCGTGGCTCAGTGCGCCTGGCACAAGCGTGTATTCCTGCACGGGCATGGTACCGAGGGGATCCCCGGCGCGGCGACCGCTGAAGCGGATCCCCGGTTGCACCGTTTCGCTGCACACCGAATATCCGAGCGCGATATTGCCTACTTCGTCGGTGCAAATGGCGCCCATAAAGCGGTTGGTCGCCAGATCCGGAGCATGTGTGCCTTGCTGAAATATCTGCCAGGGATTGCCAGCAGTGCGCCGGATTTCGTACCAGCGGACTTGTGCGTCGCCGCCGTCGCCCACTTGTCCGGATACGTCGGCGACATGGTTGAGTACGATGGATTCATGCGTGCCAAAGTTGCGGTAGGGTGCCCGGTACATGATGATGTTTTCCAGTGCTGTGATGCGCGGTGAGCCGGCGTCGGGCTGCTCGATACAGTCGAACAATCCGGGCCCATTGCAGACGCGGGTCTCGAAAGGCGCAGGGAAAAGTTTATTCGGCCCAGTGATGTTGCTCTGCGAAACATCGTTCCAATCCAGGTTGACCTCCCACATTTGCAAATGGTCGGCACCCCCGTCCCAGGCATCATCATAGATCCGAAAAATATAACCGGGACTGCCGACGGGTGGTGGCGGGCCACCTTCCCAGTCCACACCCGTAGCGGGCTGATACCGAATACCAAGGTAGTTAGGCATGACGAAGCGATAGGTTTTAAATTCGCTCTTGCCTGCCAGCATGGCATCGCGCTCGAGTGCGAAGCCGGAACAAACGTTGCTGCCGACAATCTCATTCACGGTGATGAAATAGGCATTCGGCCAAACATAGAGTTTGGGGTAATCCGGAAAACCCAGGGTGGGTACACGATAGGCTTTCCAGCCGCCGGTCGGGTCGCTGTCGTTGGAAATGGCGATCAGGAGTTCGTTGCCTCCCTGCATTTCCATCATCAGCCAGCGCTGGGCAGCGTGGTCGTACTGGATAATTGGGTCGCCGACACTGGAACTCTGTACTTGCTGCCAAATGGTACTGGTGCGGATGGGCGCTGTGGCCGGAGTTCCATCTTTTTTCCAGGCCCTCAACCACGAACCGCCGGAAGCATTGACCATCTGGACATAGTGATTTTTACCTACATCGCCGCTGGGGTCGGGAGGGGTCACGTTGCCGTCATAGAGGCCCTCGAAGTTGAGGCCGGGTTTAATTTCCGGACCGTTGTCCGCCTGAAACTGCTGTTTTTTCACCAACGGATCCCCTTTGCGGGGCAATGGATCAGGGTTGTTCAGGGCATTGGAAAAAAAGTAGTTTTTCTTGTGCCACAGCTTATCCGGGGCCGGAGCATCTGTCGCTTCCGGGGAAGGCGCCAGGTCGCGCAGTGGCGCGATATCACCCAAAAATTTTCCTTTCGATTCCATCGGCGGATACGCCTTGGGCACATCATCGGAATGGGTGTTTTGCGCCGACAACACGACGGCAGAGAGCAAGAAGCAGGCGAGTAAGAGTTTTTTCATTATTTGACTATTGACTATTGACTGTTGGCTGTTGGCTGTTGGCTGTTGACTATTGACCTTTGGCTTTGTCCTCTACGATTTTCCGCAACAGGGTGTCGGTACCGGGCGGAGGTGGCATGAGTGGATATTCCCGGGGGAATTCGGGAGGCGAGTGCTCGTGTTCTATATTTTGGTAGCGGCGATTGGGCAATGAAGGAAGGGAGGGGCTAATGCTGTACCACACCGACAAGACCAGCGCTGCGATGATGACCCAACCCAGCCATTCGGGTGGCGACATGGCTTCCGGCGCCTGGAAGGTCTGCACTTCTCCAAGCAAGGCAGGCCAGGTCTGAGGAGACTCGCCAGGCTGCAAGCGGGCGAATTTCAGTTCGTCCAAGTTGCGCTGCAAGGTTTTGATTTCTTTAGAAAGTTGTTCTGTCAGTTCCAGATAACCCTCTTCTTCCGGCTGGATTTGGCTCAATGGCTTTTTGGGCCCCAGCGTTTTAAAACGCGCCAGCCGCGAATGATTTTTCCAGTGCGAAGGCGAGACCACAACTGGAAACACCCGTACAAATTTGTCGCCGTGCTCTACATGCCGGTTGACGGCCGCTGTGATTTCTTCTTCTACCCTTCTGTCAATCAAGGACCTGTAACTGGTCAGAAAAAGATAAATATGCGCCGATTCCACCTGGCTGCTCAATGTATGGGCATAGTACTGGCGCGGATCGGGCGGTGAATACCAAAACAACAAGATCTGCCAGGGGAAAGCCAATGTTTCCGGACCGCCGGGCGGCGAGAAGTACCAGAGATTTACCTCATCCCGCATGGGATACAGCCATTGCAGCAACTTGGCCAGGTAGGCCCGGTCACCCGCAGTGTATGAGATGTAGATGTTGACTTTTGCGGAGCGCATGAGAAGCAGTCTTCGACATTACGACTTACAAATGTAGTTCAAGTGTGACAGGAGGGAGAGGTTTTCTGTGTTTATGCCGTTCACCGACAAGTTCTGTAAGCTGGAACGCTGTTGCGGTATGATATTTTGGTGGAACAGAGTTGCGGCCTGCATGACAAAACCCGTCCTGTGGCTTGAAGCCACAGGACGGGTCGTTGTTGAAACACAGGCAAATCGAGCATTGTTGCCTTCCGTTCCCCAATCAACTAATCTGCCACCACCAATTTCCCCACGCTGATGCCTTCGCTGCTGATGACGCGGTAGAAGTAAGCCCCGGCTGGAAGCCCATCGCGCTCAATGCGCAGCGCAGCTACCGAAAGATCGGTATAAGAACGCACCGCGCGGCCTTGTGCATCCAGCAATTCGACTGTGAAGCCGGAAGGCGGCATCTGGCCGAATCGAATCAACGTGCTGCTATTGAACGGATTGGGTTGTGTTGTGATCTTGTAATCCACTTGCGGGTCGTCGGTGCCGACTGTCTGGATGGTGATGCAGGCGCCGTCGGAGCATACCGTGCCGTCGTCGGCCACCCGGGTCACTTTGATGCATACCGTGTATGAACCGGAAGTGCTGTAGTTATGTGTAGCGGAAGCATTTCCAACGGTCGTCACGGTCGGGCTGGCGTCGCCGAAATTCCAGGTGACCCGGTCGCAGGAACTGAGCATCTGCCCGTTGGGGGTGAATACGTGGGTGTTGGAAGCAACTTGTGCATTGCTGATGCCGGCCTGCACCGCTTGAATGAACGTCGAATCGCATTTGCAGCAGCCGTCTTTGACAGGGTGCAACACGAGATCGCGGCAAAACTTTTGCTCGCACACCTGGCCGTTGCCGCTGTTGCGGATGACTGTCATGCACACGCCGAAACCCTGACCTGATGGCAATGTATAGGTGAACACCTGGTTGCCGAAAGTCGTACCGATGACCGTGTTGCCGGGGAACAAGGTCCACAGCACTTTATCGCAAGAGCCGCTGAGGCTGCCATTGGGTACAAAACTGATCGTTGTGCCATTTTGGAAGTACGAAAATCCCTGGCTCACTGCATTGTAGAAGGTAGAATCGCAGGGGCAGCATTCCTGCGGACAATCCGGCACGAGCGTGTAGGAGTACCCGATCGGAGTGCCGCCGACGATGTTGGTATTCACTTTCAGGCGCAGTTCGTAGGTGGTTTTGGTACAAACCGGCGGGGTGTTGAACGGCGTATCGCCGCTGTGAACAAGTGTATTGGTGGGCATCTGGTACCATTCCCAGACGGTATTGGCGTTGTGGCAGGAAGGCGCGGTCAGTTGAACAGCCTTGCAGCAACCCACGTTTTTGATGAACGATTGGAGCGGCGGATAAGCCATCAATTCGATGTCGTCCACGATGACGCCGGTGGTTTGATTGACATGGGTCGTTTGACGCGGGTAGATGCCGAAATGGGTGAATGTGCTCGTCGGGATGAAGCCCATGCCGACCGTGGCAGTAGGGCCGACGGCAATATTCGGGTCGTTGAAAATCAAGCCTGTTGTACTGGCCGCACTGAAAGTCGAAAAGTCTGTCGCGCTCCCGAGGCGGGTCACTAATTGGTCGAGTTGCACGGTATAGGAAGTCGGTACCCGGCGGATGTAAGTCAACAGGTACACATTGGCAGGGGTGGCTGTTTGATTGAGGACAGTGTAGGCGGCTTCGCCGGTCGCATCGTTGTGCCGCCACATGCCCATTACGCCACAGTCAACGCTGAATGGGTCGCCCGGGCTGGTGTTCGGCGTCCCTTGTGCGGCGTTCCAGTGCGGCGTGCCACCGTTTTGGACGTTGTTGGGCGTGCTCAGATAATTCTGTCCAATGCTGGAATTGCAGATCAAGCCGCAGTTGGGCACGATGGGGCACTGCAACTGAGGCGACCAGCATTTTTTGGTGATTGGCCCGCCCGGCCACGGTGTGACACCAATGGTCAGCAAACCGGCCACCGTTTGGCCGCCGCCGGATGCCACATAGCGCACATACACTTCGCCTTCGGCAGATTCGGGGCCCGTCCGGATGCGGAGTGCATCGCCCAGATTGGTGACCTGGAATGACTTGGAAATATAATCGTCACTCAGTCCGTCAAAACCCACTATTTCCGCAGCGGCGATTTTGAGCACCGGGCAATCCGGTTGGCCGTCTCCGTTGAGATCAGGGAAACCGTTGCATCCGTCGTTGGCGAGTACGTCGAGCGTAAGGATCTGATTGGGTTGCAGGTAGGCGACGTCAGGTGCCGTGTGCAGGGAAGCGGAGTCGAGGCTGGTTTGAGCTCGGGCAGTGAAGCTGAAGCAAAGCAGCAACACGAATAGTTTGAAAGTTTGATCTAGCCTGAGGCGAGAGAGGTTTGAAGTGGCGGTATTGGGTATGGTTGCGAACATAGATTTCATGTCTCGAAAATTTGAACGGTGAACCTGCCTACTCTCGTCGCTTTTCGGCTGTCGCGCCCCGGTTGTTGTTTCAGCGTGTGCCGGGGAAAACACGCTTGTATGAAGCACTTATATCCCCCTATCGGCAGACTCTGAAAACCTTACCCGGTGAGATGAAAAAAATTTCGGCTTCGGCCCCCGATTCATTTCCGCACACAGATGCAGGTAGGCTGTACTGTCCATGTCGTAGCGGATCCCGCCAAAAACAACGGCAGTCTGTTCGCCGGATTGGCCGGATATTTTGGCGAAAGACTGGTCTGCCAGGTGATGGGCAACCAGCGAACGGATGTTTTGAAGCCGTACCCACGTGTTTGCTAGGATGTGGCCCTTTGAGTCCATCAAAGCAGCCGGATTGACACGGTGCAGGAGGCCAGAGGGCGCGTAATAAATGGTGTGGGCAGTGCTTAAAAAAGGGGCAAGCGGCATCCACAACAATTGATAAAAATCCTGCTTGCCTCCATACAAACCTTTCACAATGGACTCTTCGCTGGCCCCGGTCCCGGGGTTCAGGAGTTGAGCCAGTTCGCTCTGCCTGCAAATGGGTACGAAGCGGGGGGCTGATTGTCGGGCAGCAAAATGAATGCGGCGTACAAGGTATCGCCTTCCAGAGCGGTATCAATGCCCTGATACTTAAAATGAACGAACTCAACGGCGGACTCACCAGCCGTTAATTTAGACTGAACGCCTTGCCAACCAACGAATGGAGTGGCAGTGGTAGAGGGCTGCCGATGCATGCGTACAGCCGCCTGCAACAAAAAGCCTTTGTAAAAAAGCGTGTTTTCGTAAGCGATGGAAGCAAGCGATTTGCGTTCTTTCCACCGGTCGTAGGTCAGGTTGTAGTTGGTGGAAATGAACTGGGCAAAGACGGCTTCGTAATCTGCTAAGGAACGCGGCACCAATAACTTAGTCATTTTAGGTCAACCATTTTTTCATCAGACAACACTATTTTTCTGCGAATAGTGGGGCTATTTAAAAAAATAGCGGCCGTATGATGGAACAAAGGGTGGCATCAAATGACTAAGTTATTGGTGCCGCGTTCCTAAAGCACAAGCGCTGGAATCTATAGCGGAGATATTCTTGCCTTTTGAACGTCGGGTGATGAAACCCGAATTTTTCCTGCACAGCGCCACCCTTCAAACGTACTTCATCACCTGCGTCCGGAATCGCTGGAAGAAAAAACACCTGGACAAGCATCTGGACGCTATAGAACTCGAAGACGAGCAACTCCGCGATTTTGCCAAAAGTGTGGAAGCGTTAATCATGGATGCTGATTTTTCCCGGCTGGTGGAAACCACCTTCGGTCAAATATCCCCCGCGTGTAAAAAAGTGCTCACCATGCACATGAACGACTACAGCATGGAGGAAATAGCGCGTGCGATGGGCTGGGCCAGTGCAGATGTGGCCAAGAGCAGAAAATGTGACTGCGCCAAAAAATACAAAAAGTACCTTGAAAAACACCCCGAATTGTTAGAACTAGTCAAGGAACAACTCTATGGATAACGAACTACTTCAAGATACGATCGAGCAATATGTGCTGGGCCGAATGACCGCAGAACAGGTTGAAATCTTTGAGCGTCAGGTGGAAGAAGACCCGGATTTGGCGCATCAGGTGGTCGTGCACAAGGCTGCGCTGCTGGGTATGCAGGCATTGGTGCAACAAGACTTGCAACAGAAGTTCGCCGAGTGGGATGTGGAATTGGAATTGGATGCCCCGAAAGCCGCCTCCCGGCGTTGGATATGGGTCAGCGGCATAACACTAGTGGTTTTGCTCGGTGCCGTCTTTTTTTATGGGCGAGCCAGTCGGCCTGCACAAGAGATCCCCTCGGCGATGCCTGCACCTGCCCGCCCAGACAGTCTGTCGGTCAGGCGCGAGGAAATAATGCCACCTCCGGTAGCGCGGACACCGAAAAAAACAGCACAAAAAAATACTTCGCCTGTAGCCCTGTCCGATGGCAGAATAATGGCTTTGCAGGCCGCTCCCCTGTCTGACTACCTGTCCAAACGACAAACGCTCAGCACCGACAGCCGGATGGCGCTCGTGCTGCAACGAGCCGATGAGGCCATGGTTGTCCGGGATTTTGCGGAGGCTGAGCGCTTGCTCAAGGGCATCCCGATAGACGGGCCGCTACAAAACGATGTGCTCAACCGGCTGCCGTTCGCGCTTTTTTACCAGGAAAAATTTTCAGATGCGCTCCCGGTCTTCGGGCAACTTGCCCGTGCCGACCGTTTTGAAAAAGACCGCGCCGAATGGTACCAATTGCTTTGTTACCTGCCGGAGGCTTCCCAAAACCGGCTGCTGATCAAAGGATCGCTGGAACATATCCTGAGCAGCCCAAAACATTTTTTTAGGCGGGACGCAAAAAAAATAAAAACAGCGTTGCAGCAAGCAAAAATGCTTTAGAATTTTTGTTTTTCAACGCTTTATGCAAGCGGAAGAAGGTCACGGGAAGTGACTTTCTTCCGCTTTTTTATTGTCTGGAGAAGAGCGGGCAAAAAAATCCTGTTACGTTTTGGGGAGGCGAGGACTCCAACGGGTATCTGCAAATATGGAGGCGGGTAGTTCCGCTCCAGGCTTTTGCTTCAACAAACATTACACGACGATGAAAAAAACGCTTTTTGTTCTCCTTGCCATATTCATTTTTCAACCACACGGCTTTTCTCAGAAAAACTATCTGGACACCCTCTGGAGCGGTGGAATCATGAGAACCTTCCGCGTTTATGTGCCGACCATTTACAACAGCCAAACAGCCAGACCCCTGGTGTTCAATTTTCATGGTTCTGGTGGCACAGGTTCCAATTTTGAAAGCGCGACTAAATTCAGGCAAGTGGCGGATACTGCCAATTTCATTTTGATCACGCCCAATGGTACGGTGGATCCGGTATATCCTCAATTCGGACAGGGTTGGAATAATTTCTCGTGCTGTTATACGGTGAATGACGTGCTCTTTGTTTCTGAGATGATTGCTAAGTTGGTGGGAGAATTTAATGTGGACACCACGCGAATTTATTCATCGGGTTACAGCAACGGTGGTTTTATGGGCTATGACCTGGCGTGCCAACTCAGCAACAAATTTGCGGCAATTGCTTCGGTGGCCGGTTCTATGATCACCTCCCGGCTTCAAACCTGCAGCCCGGGTCGGGCAGTGTCAATTCTGGAAATACACGGTACCAACGATTTCAACGTGCCCTATAATGGCGGCATCAACGCAGGCCAAACCCTGGCTGCCGTTGATTCTGTGCTGAAACTTTGGGTAGGCCACGACCAATGCGCTGCGACTCCCATCATCACGAGCCTGCCCAATACCAACACGAGTGATGGCAGCACCGTAAAACGGTACGTTTGGCCAAATTGCGCGGGCGGCAGTTCCGTCGAGTTGTTGAAGGTGATCAGCGGTGGCCATACCTGGCCGGGTCTTTCAGGTGCGAACACCAATCGCGATATCATCGCAGACCAGGAAATTTGGCGTTTTTTCCTCCGGCACAAGTTGACAAAAACCAGCAGCACCGCCGACTACCCTTCTAGCACCTTGAAATGGACGCTTTCTCCCAACCCGGCCAGCGAGGTGGTGCAACTCTCCCTGCTCAACGATTCATTCGGTGCCGAACAAATGACCATCCGCATCCTGGACCTATCGGGCAGAATTGTATTGCACAAGGAAGTATCCGGTGCGCTTTCCGGGCAAATCAGCATCGAACTGAACGGCCTTTCCAACGGACTTTATTTTCTTGAGATGGAAAGCGATGCCAGGAGGTATGCGGCACAGAAACTCATGATAGTACACGAATGATTTTGCCTCAGAATTGTTTCAAAACGAAGGCATTGGGGGAAAACTGCGATCCACCCTGGTATTCGTCGAAGACGCTGGCAAATGGAAAATCACCCACGAGCACTTTTCGCCATATTGAAATTTCCACAAACACGCTAACGACGCATTTTACCGGCGTCATTGAAGACCTTAATCATGAATCTATTCAACGAATACCGCCTTTGGATCATCGTCGGCATCGGCACGATGAGCATCTTCCTGATGGCGATGGTGTGGTGGTATTACTATTCCAGCCGCAAGCGAAAAGAAGCCAAGACTGACTACGGTTTGGTTTTTCTCATCTCGGGGATCGGCATGTGGGTGGTGCTGGCTGTATTTAAACTCCTGGCTCTGCCAGACCCGGTGGAACCTATGCCGCTGCACACCCTCTCGATGATCAACAATGCCATGCTGTTTTCGTCCATACCTTTCTTTGAGTACTCTAAATTTCTGGACTCGAGTCAATCCATCCGAAAGAACTGGACTGCCATTTCATTCGTGTCCGCGCTGCTTGTGCTGGTGGTTATTTATTTTGTAAAGGATTTTATTACTGCAGATGTCCTGGATTGGGGCTTTTCGACGATCATATTTACCATTCTGGGCGGCATCCTGCTCAAGTTGTTTTCCGAACGCTACCTGCCCGCACTCGGCTACCTGTCGCTGGTCGTGATGAACATGACCATTTTCAGCCAGTTCTTTGTCTCTTTTTCGAAGGATGAGGTAACTCCCGGATATCCAGAAATTTCCAACAACCTTCGAGACCTCGGGTATGTCGTTGGAGGCATTTCATTCGCCATGATGCTGGTGATCCTGATGGCATTGGCTTTCACCTGGATTTTGGACGAGAACGATGTGTTCGATGATTGGGATGATGATCAAAAGGCTAATGACCACTGGAAAAGTAACTACGGGAAATTGCCGACCGGTATAGCAGAACTGTCGCGAAGTGTTGCAGATGGATTGTCCCGTATTCTTTTCAAAAAGTGTATTGCGCTTTTCGATTTAGAAGAGCTACCCAACCGGCAAACTGCTACGATGCAAAAATTTGGAAGCAGAGATCATTGCTGCTTCCGGGAGGTTCAGCTTTATCACCCGATCTTACTAAGGAACGGGCAAATAATAACTTGTAAGTTTCAGGTAGATTGGTTTTTGCTCAGATGGGCTATCTTTTTGAGCGAATAGTGGGGCTATTTAATCAAAAAGATGGGTCATCTGGGTGAAAAGAAAGCACATCAAATTTACAAGTTATTATTTGCCCGTTCCTAAAGAAGTGAAATTTCAGAAAATGCCCATTTGACTGAAATCTCGAAAATCCAGCATTCTGTATTGAATTGGTTAGCCCGATTGCAGAGTGCCATTCGACCGAATGGCGGGACCAACAACCCCATCCGACCTGCCCCATGAAACAAGTGTCCGGTATTTACACCTTTCGTGAAATCAGCTCAGAAGCCGAACTGCTCCAGGCTTTCCGACTTCGGTATCAAGTGTACCAACAAAGTGCAACCCTGTGTGCACTGCTCAAAGACAACGCTGCCCAACTGGATATCGACGGCTTCGATATATACGCTCGGCATTGCGGCATTTTCAAGCGAGCTGGCGGGGGCGATGTGCTGGTGGGCTACCTGCGGGTGGTGGAGCAGCAGAAAAAGGCATGGGTGGAAGATATCATTGAAGGACTGGAACAGACGAATCAATTGCTATTTCGTGTGCGGTTTTTTTGCAATCATGGGCCGGATTGATTGTGGCTGCGACGAGTATGGCAATTGCTTACCTGATTCGTATCCCTGTGGAAGAGCGCGCACTGGCCAGGCATTTCGGCACAACATGGCAGGTGTATTGCCGCCATACGTGGCGGATGTTGCCGGGCCTGTGGTAAGGAGGGGTAACAATCCCCACCCGCTTCCCGCGTTTACTTGCCGCGCGAAATTTTCCCAATATGCAAACAACTCCCGCCCGCTCTACCTGGCCGCTCCATGCCCTCGCCGTTCCGCTCCTTGCCATGCTCGAATGGCTCATTTTGATGAAAAAAGCCGCGATTTTACGCCCCAGGACACCGAATCGCTGGTAAAAACGCTGATGAGTAGTGGCCAACGTGGTGGGGCAACGTTTTGAGCGACAGCGACCCCAAAAAAAACAAGTCTCTGATACTTCGTAACTATACAGCCGGGGTACAGAGCGAATCTCCATTGATTTCCGACCTCGGAGAGGTCGCACATTGGTAGTATTGCGATTAGTACACGGAGTTTTCGACCTCGGAGAGTAGGCTGTCCAAAGGCAAAAAAAAAATCCTCCATATATTTGGTCCGTCACAGATCAAAATACGAAGGATGAGCAAGTCAGAAATACTAACTGAAGCAAAGATAGAGAATTTAAAGTTGAAATTGCAAGCGGCGCATGCAGCGAACAGAAAATTACACAAGCGAGTTAAAGCGTTGTCCCAAAGCCGTGCACATCAGCAGGGGAAAGTAAAGGTCTTGCAAAGCAGAATAAAAGCCCAATCACGGGTAATTCATGCAAGTCGAGGTGCTATGGGAGCTGATGTTGTGATATCGGGTCACAAGTTTGGCAGTCGGATGGTGAGCCTGTGTATTGCCTTATATGCCTTTGGTGGGTGCAGTTTTCGAGGTGTTAGACGCGTATTACTGTGTCTTCAAATGGAATTGGGGATAAATGAGTCAGATATACCCAGCAAAAGCAGTATAGACAATTGGATCCAAAAAGCGGGTCACTACCATTATACTCGTGAGATGGATCTTACCGAGGATTGGTCAGAGTATTGCATTATTGTGGATGAGAGTATGGTAGTTGGCCAACAACGCATGTTGTTGGCCTTGGGTGTGCGGGCTCATAAAGTGGGGAAAGAGGCCTTGTCATTTGAGGAAGTGAAGGTCTTAGGTTTTGCAGTTGCTGCGTCGTGGAAGTGGGCTGAAGTGCAGTCTTTTTTGGAAAAAGTGGCAGATAAAATGGGTACAAAAGCAACTTACGTGGTCTGCGACGGAGGTGCGAATCTAAAAAAAGGGGTAAGTGGGGCCAATCTGCTACGGATTTGTGATGTGGGGCATGAGATTTGCAAGTTGATGGAGCAAACCTACCGACAAGATGAGCGCTTTCTATCATGGATCAAGGAGGTAGCAAAGGTAAGATTTCAAGTGTTTATGAGAGCCACTGCCTACCTGCTACCTCCCAGACAAAGGACTGTTGCCCGTTTTACCAACCTGTCTTCGATCGTACAATGGGCACAATCCATGCTACATGTGCTGCCAACCCTCACCACGCAAGAACAGCAAACCTATGGCTGGCTGGGTGAGCACAAAGAAATAATACAAGAGTTTGCAAATGCCTTTAAAATGAACGAGAGCATCCTGAAAATCCTGAAAAATGAAGGTTTATCCTATCAAAACATTGAAAAGTGTCTCCTTATTTGCCAAAACAGTACCTCAACAGTCTGTAAAAAACTGATTGACAAAATCGAAAACTATCTTCGGCAGGAAAAAGAAAAATTGCCTGACTCAGATACACTTTGGCACATGTCCTCCGATATTCTTGAATCCTTGTTTGGAAAATTCAAGCATTTGGCATCAAATAATGTACTAAATGGCGTGACGGGCAGGGTTTTGGCGCTTTGTTTACTTACATCCGGCAATTGCGAGCTAGATCAAATAAATGGGTACGTTCAACAAGCACTGGAGTCTGTTTCTATGCCAGAATTAAAGCAATGGAAGATGGATCATCTATTTGAAAATCAACTGCTTAAGCGACAAGAAATTTTCAAAACATGACCAACTTTTTTTTGCCTTTGGACAGCCTACTCGGAGAGGTCGCACATTGGTAGTATTGCGATTAGTACACGGAGTTTTCGACCTCGGAGAGGTCGCACATGGTTAGTTTTCACCAAAGTAAAGCAAATGTGCGACCTCTCCGAGGTCGAAAATCAT
>Ga0163154_10005887_pt1 | contig 15324 bp, 13 predicted proteins | sample OliLakLV19MP9P1_FD_148649 | JGI IMG/M metagenome (GOLD analysis project Ga0163154, IMG submission 148649) | Freshwater microbial mat bacterial communities from Lake Vanda, McMurdo Dry Valleys, Antarctica - Oligotrophic Lake LV.19.MP9.P1 | ecosystem: Environmental > Aquatic > Freshwater > Lake >... | reverse complement strand
ACCTCACCCACCGCCGCCCCAGCAGTCAACATCAACCCCGCCGACGCCCCCGAAGTTACCGCAGCCAAACTCGGATTCATCGCCCTCACCGACGCAGCACCCTTAATCATCGCCCTAGAAAAAGGCTACTTTGCCAAATACGGCATGAAAGACGTGCAAATAACCAAACAAGCATCTTGGCCAGTAACACGCGACAACTTAGAACTCGGTTCCGACAAAGGCGGCATTGACGGCGCGCACCTCCTAACGCCGATGGCTCACCAGATGACATTAGGCACAATTACCAAAGGCAATCTGCCAGTGCCGATGAACATTCTGGCGCGGTTAAATACTAACGGTCAAGGTATTTCCCTCGGCGAAAAATACCGAGACTTAAAAGTAGGTACAGACAGCGCACCCCTGAAAGCAGCTTTTGGTAATCAAAAGGTTCCTGTTGCTATGACCTTTCCCGGAGGCACCCACGATTTGTGGATACGGTATTGGCTAGCAGCCGGCGGCATCAATCCAGATACAGATGTTTCCGTGATTCCCGTACCGCCGCCCCAGATGGTAGCTAACATGAAATCCGGCAGCATGGAAGCCTTTTGCGTAGGCGAACCTTGGAACGCCCAACTAATTGCTCAAAAGGTAGGATACAGCGCCTTAATCACTGGAGAACTTTGGAAAGACCACCCAGAAAAAGCTTTAACTTTAAGAGCAGATTGGGTAGCCAAAAATCCCAAAGCTACTCTAGCAATTACAAAGGCTGTACTGGAATCCCAGCAGTGGTGCGACAAGCCAGAAAACAAACAAGAGATGTGTGAAATCATCGGTAAAGATAGATGGTTAAAAGTTCCAGTAGCCGATATTGTCGCTCGCTCTAAAGGTGAAATTGACTACGGTACGGGTCGCGTTGAAGCTGCTAGTCCACTGGCGATGAAATTCTGGGCTGACAATGCTTCCTATCCCTACAAGAGCCACGATGCTTGGTTCATCACTGAAAATATTCGCTGGGGTTATATCCCGGCTAATACCGACATCAAAGCAACCGTCGATAAAGTTAACCGCGAGGATATTTGGAAAGCAGCAGCCACAGCAATTGGTGTTCCCGCAGCCCAAATTCCTGCTACGACTTCTCGCGGTGTCGAAACCTTTTTTGACGGCATCAAGTTTGACCCAGAAAAACCTGAAGAATATCTGAAGAGTCTGGCAATCAAAAAAGCATAATTAGTTTGTTGACTGTTGACTGTTGACTGTTGACTGTTGACTGTTAACAGTTGACAAACCCCTAAAATTGATTGATGGTGTTGCGCGGAGTGAAACGGAGGGTGCGTTCCACGAACCAAACCTGCTGAACTCTGTTTAAAATATCTACAAATAATCGATTATTCACAATACCGCAAAAAGAAAAATGGCAACAAACCTCTCTGTTTCTAAAAGCAAAAATCCGGTAAATTTCGTTCTGGATTTGGTGCAAAAAAATCGCAAAAAAATCCTTCGACCTTTAGTCGCGATCGCAGTTCTGCTCGTAATCTGGCAAATCCTTTGCAACGGTGAGGGTTCCTCCTTGCCCGGCCCGATTAAAGTTGTCCAAGAAACCTGGACTTTGATTATCGATCCTTTCTTCGACAACGGCGGTATCGACAAAGGTTTATTTTGGCAACTTTTAGCGAGTTTGCAGCGGGTGGCGATCGGCTTTACTTTATCAGCAATTCTCGGCATAAGTTTAGGGATATTGATCGGCACAAATCCTTTAATGTACGATGCTTTAGACCCGCTGTTTCAAGTATTCAGAACTATCCCGCCCCTAGCTTGGCTGCCGATCGCCCTAGCAGTATTTCAACAGTTCAATCCCTTTGAAGGTATCGGGCTGAAAACCAACGAAGTAGCAGCACTTTTTGTAATCTTGGCTACAGCAATTTGGCCGATTATCATCAATACCACAGTAGGCGTTCAACAAATACCCCAAGACTACAGAAACGTCGCCCGCGTCTTGCGCCTCCCCAACCGAAAATACTTCTGGAAAATTCTGATTCCATCTTCTGTTCCTTACATCTTCACAGGCTTGAGAATTGGCATCGGTTTGTCTTGGCTGGCGATCGTAGCGGCGGAAATGTTAGTCGGCGGTGTTGGCATCGGTTTCTTCATCTGGGACGCTTACAACAGTTCTCGACTCAGCTCGGTGATTCTAGCAGTGCTTTATGTAGGAATCGTCGGTTTAATTTTAGACAGAATCGTTGGTTTCATCGCGTCCAAAGTGGTTCCCGAAGAACAAAAATAAAATTGGGTTAACAGTTAACAGTTGACTGTTGACTGTTGACTGACACAAGCTAAGGTGCGCGGCCCGGCGCACCCGGAGCGCGAACAGGGTAAGGTGCAGGCGCCTCCTACATTGACTTAATCTACAAATTACAAACTAACCTAAAATTACCATGTCAGTATTTGTTGAAGTAGACCACGTTGACCGCGTATTTAACTTGCCGAATGGAGAGCAATACATTGCTCTTAAAAATATCGAACTGAAAATTAAAAAGGGAGAATTCATCACCTTAATCGGACACTCGGGCTGCGGCAAATCTACACTGCTAAATATTATCGCAGGCCTCGACAACGCAACTCAGGGCGGGATTATTTTAGAAGGGCGCGAAGTCCGCGAACCAGGCCCGGACAGAATGGTGGTGTTTCAAAATTACTCGCTGCTACCTTGGCTGACGGTGCGCGAAAATATTGCCCTAGCAGTAAATGAAATTTACAGCGGTAACTCTAAAGAAGACCGCGAGTTGGTAATCGAATACCACATTAAATTGGTCGGACTCGGAGCAGCAGCCAATAAACGCCCCAGCGAAATTTCTGGGGGGATGAAACAACGAGTTGCGATCGCCCGCGCCCTGGCGATTCGCCCGAAATTGTTGCTGCTAGACGAACCCTTCGGCGCTCTTGATGCTTTAACTCGCGGCGGTTTGCAAGACCAGTTGATGAAAATTTGCCAGGAAAGCAAAGTCACCAGCGTGATGGTAACTCACGACGTGGATGAGGCTTTATTACTGAGCGATCGCATTGTCATGCTCACCAACGGCCCAGAAGCACAAATCGGGCAAATTCTCGAAGTGAACATTCCCCGCCCTCGCAAGCGCATGGAAGTTGTCAACCATCCGAGTTACTACGCACTGCGTAACGAAATGGTTTACTTCCTCAACCAGCAAAAGCGGGTCAAACAGCGCCGGGCTAAACAACAACCGCCTGTCATCGCCCGCAACGGCCTGGAAAAAATCAACCTCGACATCGGCTTTATTCCCCTCACCGACTGCGCCCCCTTAGTGGTAGCTAAAGAAAAAGGATTTTTTCAAGCCCACGGCTTGGAAGAAGTTACTCTCAGCCGCGAACCTAGCTGGAAAGCGATCGCCAAAGGAGTCGCCGAAGGACGGCTGGACGCGGCGCAAATGGTCGCAGGAATGCCGATCGCCATGCTGTTGGGCCTGGACGGTGAAGCCCCTGTGCCGATCTGTAGCGCCCTCACGCTGTCCCGCAACGGCAATTCGATTGTTTTGAGCAAACACCTTTACAAACAAGGTATTCGGACATTAGAGGATTTCAAAGCTGCGATCGTCAGCACCCCCGACAAAGCTCACACCTTGGGGATGGTACACTCCGCCTCTATGCACAATCTGCTGTTCCGCTACTGGCTGGCCGCCGGCGGCATCGACCCCGACATGGACGTGGGCTTGACCGTGATTCCGCCCCCGCAGATGGTATCGAATTTAAAAGCAGGTAACATTGACGGCTACTGCGCGGGCGACCCTTGGAACTCCCACGCAGTCAACGACGGTACTGGTTTTGTGATCGCCCGTTCCCTCGATATTCTGCCCGGACACATCGAAAAAGTTCTCGGCGTTACCGAAGATTGGGCTCAGAAATATCCTCAAACCCACGTCGCCCTCGTCAAAGCGCTTTTGGAAGCCTGCGACTACTGCGACGATCGCCGCAACCGCGAAGAAGTCCTGGGATTGATTTGCCAAGAACAATACATCGGTGCAGACTCCAAAAACATCCGCCCTGGATTCATCGATCCGTACAACTGCGGCACCGACGCAGAACCCGAAATGCTCTACAACTTCAACCAGTTCTACGTTGACAAAACTAATTGTCCAGACCGCCTAGAAATGGTGTGGGTGATGGCGCAGATGGCCCGCTGGGGTCTGATTCCGTTCCCGAAAAATTGGGTGGAAGTGGTCGATCGAGTTTTGCGGCCCGATGTCTTCGGTCAAGCAGTCCGCGAATTGGGTTTGCCGGATATTTCGAGAGTTCGTCGGACGATCGAGCTATTTGACGGCACTGTCTTTAATCTTGACGACCCGATCGACTATCTTCAGAATGTCAAAATTAAGCGCGGCGTCCGCATTGAAGAAATCTTAATTGAACAAATAGGCAGTCAGTGTTCCATCAAAATCCCTGCTGCATAACCAGCAAATAGGAAGAGGGAATGAGGAGCAAGAAATCAGGAAACAAGACTCCACATTTCCCGCTTCCTAAGTCCCTAATTTCAAATTCTCAATCGAAAGTTGTCATGTCTAATTCTTCAACCCAAAATCCAAATCCTGAAAATATGCAAACTCTCAAAACTCCCCAAACAACTAAGATTCAGACAGAAAAACCCGGGTTTCTGACTATTAAAGACGTATCGAAAGTCTACGATAATCAGAAAGAGCCTGAAAAACCTTTCGTGATTCTCGACGGTGTAAACCTGACTATTAAGGAAGGGGAATTTATTTGTTTGATCGGTCACTCGGGCTGCGGCAAATCAACTTTGCTGAACATGATCGCCGGATTCAACGGGCCGACAAGCGGAGAAGTTGCTCTGGCAGGTGCGCGGATTACTGAACCAGGCCCCGATCGCATGGTGGTGTTTCAAAACTACTCGCTACTACCTTGGCTGACTGCGACTGAAAACATCCACCTCGGTGTTGAAAGTGTTTATGCTGACAAGTCCGCAGAGGAACACAATGCGATCGTCAAGGAACACTTGGAATTAGTGGGGCTGACCGAAGCTTGTAACAAAAGACCGGGCCAATTGTCCGGGGGGATGAAACAGCGGGTGGCGATCGCCAGAGCTCTGGCAACTCGCCCCAAACTGTTGATTTTGGACGAACCTTTCGGAGCTCTAGACCCGATTACCCGAGAAGAGTTGCAGGAAGAATTGCTGAAAATTTGGCGGAAGGAAAAAATTACCGTCATTATGATTACTCACGATATTGATGAGGCTTTGTTTTTGGCCGATCGCATCGTGATGATGACCAACGGGCCAGCAGCTTCCATCGGCGAAGATGTGCACGTTCCGTTCAGCCGTCCCCGCAACCGGGCGCGGATTATGGAAGACCCGAAATACTACGAACTGCGTAACTTTGCTTTGGAGTTCCTGTTTTCTCGCTACGCGCACCACGAAGAAGGTGAAGCAACGGACTCGGAGACAGAAGCCGTCGCGCTACCGATGCCATTACCTGCTAGCAAAAAGCCTGCGGTTGCTGACAGGCCGATCGCACCTGCACCTTTTGTGTCTCACGCTGCCGAACCCCCAGAAGCTTCGTCGATCAAACGCGGCATCCTGGCAGCCTCGTGGTTCGTAGCAATGGTTACTTTAGCTGCCGTCAATATGTCTGTTGTTTCCAGCCAGCTAAAGCAAGCGAAACTAGAAGAAACTGCACCGCAGGCGGCGACTGAGACGGCGGTTGTGAGTTCTCCCCCCAGCCCGCAAATCGCAGCAAGTTCGATCGCGCCGAATGCTAGCCCTGCACCCATCGCTGCTGCAAGTCCTGCACCCATCGCTGCTGCAAGTCCTGCACCCATCGCTGCTGCAAGTCCTGCACCCAATGCAGCCACCAGTGCCACATCAGAGATTTCTGACCAAGCCGCACTCGATGCGATCGGAAAGCAGTTGTATGCACAAATCGACCAAAAATGGAGAACAACTCCGACATTTACCGAAAGCTTGACTTATCGGGTCAAAGTAAAACAAAACGGCGATATCCTACAGTTCGATCCCACAAATAAAGCAGCTAAAGATTTCGTCAAAGAAACTCCTCTGCCGGTTTTGCAAACTCCTGCAGGTGCTGCAGCAGGCGCTGAAAAAACTGCTGAATTCCAAGTAACTTTTAGCCCCACCAACGGTGGCGTATTTGAAGTTAAATCAGGAAAGTAGGCGACATAATACTCTCGCACTAAATCTCAGATTGCTATCAACAACTAGGTCAAAAGTAGTACCTGGGCGCTGTTTGAAATCGGCAAAAATTCTTCCTAGCCCCCATTCTTGGGGGTGACAAGAGTTAGGTGAAGAGTATTTCTGTTTGAGGGGAATTTAGGAGCAGTGAGAAAGGGGCTACAAGCGATATCGATCGCGAGCTTTAGTAAGATAGCGGGTAATTTTAAATCAGGGTATTGTCCGTTTCTGGGAAGCATATATGCGGAAATTTAGTAAGGATTGACACGTTATTTGCAGGAGCCCTCAGTTCCGACTATAATGACGAATTACCAATTACCCATTAGCTTTCAAAAATTAGCATCTAAAATCACCAGATGGAAACTATAAAAACTCTTTGCCCTTACTGCGGTGTAGGTTGCGGTCTAGAAGTTGTTCCCGACAAAAAACAAAGTTGGAAAGTCCGGGGCGATCGCAATCACCCATCGAGTCAGGGCATGGTTTGTATTAAGGGAGCAACCGTAGCAGAGTCCATTCGGAGCGATCGGCTACTGTATCCGATGATGCGAGATACTCTCGACCAACCCTTCCGCCGTGCTAGCTGGGACGAAGCTCTCAATGCAATTGTTAATCGCATCCAAACAATTCGCAGCACCAGCGGCCCCGATGCTTTGTGCGTTTACGGTTCGGGTCAATTCGCAACAGAAGATTATTATATTGCCCAGAAACTAATGAAAGGTTGTCTGGGTACTAATAATTTTGATGCTAATTCTCGCTTGTGTATGTCTTCAGCAGTCTCTGGATACGTTCAAAGCTTTGGCTCGGACGGGCCGCCTTGCTGTTACGACGATTTAGAATTAACAGATTGTGCTTTTATTATCGGCAGCAATACAGCGGAATGCCATCCTATCGTATTCAATCGATTAGCAAAATACCACAAAAAGCATCCAAATGTCAAGATAATTGTGGTAGATCCAAGGCGGACTCCGACTGCTGAAGCGGCGGATTTGCACTTAGCAATTAAACCGGGTACGGATATAGATTTGCTTAACGGAATTGCATATTTGCTGTTACGCAGGCAAGCAATAGATCCTGAGTTTATTCAAGAATGCACGGCGAATTTTTCAGCTTTTGCTGAGGTTATTAGCAGCTACACGCCGGATTTTGTAGCCTCGCGCTGCGGCATTACTGTCAGCGAGTTAGAAACGGCGGCAAACTACTGGGAACAGTCGCAGCGCGTTTTGTCTCTGTGGTCGATGGGAATAAATCAGTCGTCGGAAGGCACGGCAAAGGTGCGATCGCTAATTAATTTGCACTTGATGACCGGTCAAATTGGCAAACCGGGATGCGGCCCGTTTTCCCTAACCGGCCAGCCAAACGCGATGGGAGGTAGGGAAGCGGGAGGACTCTCTCACTTATTGCCTGGATACCGATTTGTGAAAAATGCCGAACACAGAACCCAAGTCGAGGAGTTTTGGGGAATCGCACCGGGAAGCATTTCCCCGAATCCGGGCCGCACAGCTTGGGACATGATTGTGGGATTGGAAACTGGCGAAGTCGAGTTGCTGTGGATTGCAGCTACTAATCCGGTGGTGAGTATGCCGGATTTGGAACGCACTAAAGCCGCTTTGCTGCGATCGCCCTTTACTATTTATCAAGAAGCTTACTATCCCACGGAAACCTCGGCCTACGCTCACATCCTGCTGCCGGCAACGCAGTGGAGCGAAAAAACCGGAGTAATGACGAATTCCGAACGCCGGGTGACGCTTTGTCCCGGTTTCGACACTCCCTCCGGGGAAGCCCGCGACGACTGGAGCATTTTCGCCGAGGTGGGACGGCGGTTGGGTTTTGCTGAACACTTTGCTTTCGACAGCGGCGCTGACGTATACAAAGAGTTCGTGCAGTTGACAAGGGGCAGGCCTTGCGATGTGACCGGACTCAGCCACGAATACATCCGCCAAGAAGGCCCCCAGCAGTGGCCGTGTCCCGAAAACGAGCCTCCGCATCCAGCAAACGAAGCGAAAAGGCTGTATACTGACAGGCGTTTTCACACTCCTGATGCGCGGGCGAGATTTTCGGCCTATCACTCCCGGGGACTGGCAGAACCTCCCGATCCGAATTATCCGTTTGTGTTGACGACAGGGAGAGTTTACGGACACTGGCACACGATGACGCGGACGGGTAGAACAGAGAAAATTAATCAATTGCACCCCGATCCGTTTTTGGAAATTCACCCCCGCGATGCTGCCAAATTGCAGATTAAGGAGGGGGATTTGCTGGAAGTTCGATCGCGCCGTGGCAAGGCGCAGTTTCCGGCAAAAGTCACAAAGGCGATCGCCCCGGGTACGCTATTTGTACCCATGCACTGGGGTTCTCTGTGGGCCGAAGGTGCTGAAGCCAATGCCATGACTCATGCTGCAAGCTGTCCAGATTCCAAACAGCCTGAGTTAAAAGCTTGTGCGGTGCAGTTGGTGCTGGTTGGGGCAGAAACTGCGGCGGAAGTTGTCGCAGAAACTGCGGCAGAAGTTGGGGAATTTAATTGGGCAAAATCCACCCTAGCCGTCACTTCTTGAGCTGGCATCCAACTATGGGATGTTACAACTCACATAGCCCCACCAATCTCATCACCTTGGTTTCTTGCCACAGGCTCACGTAAAATCCTAGTTTTTTGTCAAAAAACCGGGTTTCTGAGCAGTTGCTGAGGCACGATCGCAGGGTGCTCTACTGGACTCAAAACCTCTGTCGAGCGAGAAATTTTGAGCCATTACGCACCCTAAAAGCTAGGTTTCCCCGGCAGAACCCGGCAACAAGGAAAATTAAATTTATTCTGAGTTTTTCCTTCTTTAATTCGGGGTTTTTCCTTCTGACCAATGACTTCTGCCTTATTTTTAATTAATTGAGTCAGACAATTGCAGTTTGCACCCATACGTGCTATGATCTTTTTACAAGGCTTTATTTTCGGCAGTACAGTTCGTTCTATCGGCGTTCCTCCGGATTTAAATCTCTACACCCTCTGATTCTGGAGAATGTTCAATGTCAATCTATGTCGGCAATTTATCCTACGAAGTAACGCAGGAGCACCTCAACCAAACTTTTGGAGAGTACGGAACAGTAAAGCGCGTTCAGTTGCCTGCTGACCGGGAAACAGGTCGGATGCGGGGCTTCGCTTTTGTAGAAATGTCTACTGAAGCCGAAGAAGCCGCAGCCATTGAGGCTCTTGACGGTGCTGAGTGGATGGGTCGCGACCTCAAGGTCAATAAGGCAAAACCCCGCGAAGAACGTGGTTCTTCTAACAGCGGTAACTGGGGCAACAACGATCGCTCTTCTCGTCGTTACTAAATCACTCGAGCTAAATTTTTAGCTCGCTTGTGTATAGCGTCGGAGCAATCTGGGAGTAAACAATTATTCTTTGTTGAGAATAGATAGTTATTTCTCTGAGCGCACCGCGCCTTGAAGTCCTCAAAATATTGCTAGACAATAGTTTGAGGATTTTTTATGGCAAAAATTATTAATCAGGAGTTCGATCGCGTGCGATCGATTCCTAGCTGACACGAAAAACTATAAAATATAACAGGCAGAGAGAGTCGCCTTCCCCAGTGCCAGGCTGCCGTCGTGAAACTACACACTCGCAGAGTTTTACGCTTGCAAAGTGTACCGAACAATGACAAAATCATCAAGAATGATGACTAAATCACTGGTATGCTGAAAAAAATATTTAGGCAAATTTCTAAGTTTGGCAATGATGAACACTTTCTGCATTTCACAGAAAGTGTAGAAGTAATAATATCGAAAATTTTATCACTGGCGATGATTTTGGTAATTATCGTCAGCGTTTGCGATTTGCTGATTTTTGTAGCAAAAGAATTGGTAAACCACAGTGATAATTTGTTAAAAGACACGTTATTTGTCATATTTGGGTTGTTTTTAAATGTTTTAATTGCTCTGGAAATCTTGGAAAACATTACAGCTTATCTGAAAAAGCACGTAATTCAAGTAGAGCTAGTTATTGTAACTTCTTTGATAGCAGTATCTCGAAAAATCATCATTTTTGACCTAGAAAAGAAAACAGCAGCCGACTTGATTGGTTTGGCGACTGCAATTTTCGCGCTTTCAATCAGTTACTTGATAGTGCGGTACACAAATAGAGGAAATGATTAATATTGGGAATTGGGACTGGGAAATTTTTAATAACTAATATCATATCCGGTCGCTCGACCGGACATGATATTATTCCAATAAACCAGGAGGAGGCACAATTTCAATTCTGCCTTTTTCTAAGTCAACAACTGGCACAATCTCTTCCACAAAAGGAATCAATATTTTTGTGGATTTAGGCTCTTTAACGCGAATTTTCCGTGGTTTGCGGGTATTTCTAGGGTCAGCGTTGGCTTGGGGAGTTTCAGGCTGTTTTGGCTTTTCTAATTCTGCGGCGACAGTTTCCGGCGGCGTTAGATTCGTTTCTACTTCTAAAAGGTCGTTACCTGCGGGAATAATATCACTTACCTTGCCTAGGATTTCCCCGGTTAACTGGTTAAAAACTTCCATACCGATCAAATCTTGGACGTAAAACTCATCAGATTCGAGGTAAGGTCGATCGGTCTTTTCAACAAACAACTTACAGCCCCGCAGCGCCTCAGCACTATCGCGGTCTTCCACACCCTCTACCTCTACAGCATACAGCCCTTTACCCGGAATGTAGCGACCGCCCAAAAACTCGATCGGTTCCGGTTCACTTTTGTTAGGGCGCAAAATCCACCGCTTCCCCGGTTCGATAAACCTTTCCGGGAAATCCGAATCGGGATAGACTCGCACTTCCCCGTCCAAACCTTGAGCTGCTACAATTTTACCGATTTCTATCCACTCAGACATAGATTATATCACTCAAATTGCTAGTAATTGGTAATTGGTAATTGGTAATTGGTAATTGGTAACTAGGAATTCTTCCCTCGAACCTCTTCCCCACATCCGTTAAATCCGTTAAACAATCCGGCGCCGAACTTCCCTATTCCATCAACATCCATCCGCTACATCCGTTAAATCCGTTAAACAATCCGTTGCCGAACTTCCTTCTTTACACCAATCCAGTTCTCAGCGCTACAACTGCTGCTTGCACGCGGTCATCCACTGCCAACTTATTCATAATACCGCGAACGTGAGTTTTAATAGTATTTGGACTCAAGTAAAGCGCCGCCGCAATTTCGGGATTGCTGTTACCTTCCACCATTAATTTTAACACCTCCAATTCCCGCTGCGACAACTGACCAAAAGTAGTTGTAGAGGCAGGTATCGGGGGTTTGAGGTGTTCGATGACAGTCCGGGCAATTTGAGGGTCAAGATATGTAGCGCCCTCTGCTGCGGCTGCAATCGCTGCTAACAGCCTGTCTACGGAAGCACCTTTAATGCAATAAGCATCAGCCCCACTAGAAAGGGCAGCAATAATTTCAGTTTCTGCCGTGTGAGAAGTTAACATTACTACTCGAACTTCTGGCAGTTGTGCTTTAATTTGCTGCGTCGCTGCTATGCCGTCCAGCCGTGGCAAACCGATATCCATCACAATAATATCAGGTTTTAGTTTCAGTGCGGCTGCTACGCCTAAATAGCCGTCTTCTGCTTGTCCTACTATTTCTATTTCTGGGGAATCGGCTAAAACTTGCTCTAATCCCAGTTGCATCATCGGGTCATCTTCAACAATTAAAATTCTCATAATACGAAGGAAGTTCGGTAACGGATTTTGTAACGGATTTAACGGATGGAAGAAGTAAGACTACTGACTACTGACTACTGACTACTGACTACTGACTACTGACTACTGACTACTGACTACTGACTACTGACTAACTTTTAAAACTTCTACAAATTCGCCGGGCCAAACCCAGGTTTCCGTTGGTGGCAAAACTGCTAAACCAGTGGTATTGGCGAGGTTAATTAAATTGGCTGAATTTTGGCTGCCGCTAGCAGGTTCAAATTCCCAGACTCCGGCAACTAAATGTAGTTTACCCCAAATGTAAGTTTCGCGCCGACCGTGCGATCGCAATTCAGCATTACACCTAGCTTTGACAAACTCCGGCCCCCAAGCATCCGGGGCAAGCCCAGACATCTTTCTCAAAGCAGGCACAACAAAACGCCAACAGCAGACTAAAGCCGAAACCGGATTTCCCGGCAAACCAAAATAGAGACAATCCGAACTCAAACTCGGCGAATCCTGATTTTTTTCACCTCGTTTAAACCCAGCAACCGTTAAAGGTTTCCCCGGCTTAATCGCCACAGAACTAACGTGAACTTTTCCTCCCAAATCCCCCAATATTTTCTCAATATAATCGTAATCTCCTACCGAGACGCCGCCCGTAGAAAGCACCACATCCACCGTAGCAACAGCCTGGGATATCGCCTTGTTTAACGCCTCTTCATTATCAGGAACAATCCCCAATCGAATCGGTTCAAATCCCATTTGCGCCAACAAAACTGTCAAAGCATACTGATTCGAGTCTACCAGTTTCCCCGGTGCCAAAGGTTGGTCTGGCGATACCAATTCGTCACCCGTAGAAAAAATTGCCACCCGCAGCCGCCGATAAACGGGAACTTGAATGCACTGGGCAGTTGCTAACACCGCCATTTCTGGGGCATTGATAACTGTACCGGGAGTTAGCAAAGTTGTTCCTGCTTGATAAAAAGCGCCTTTGTGTCTGACAAATGCTTGCGGTTTTTCAGGAGAAACTAAGATAAAAATACGATCGCCCTCACGCCTTGTTTCTTCCTGCATTACCACCGTATCAGCACCCGCAGGCATCACCCCACCCGTAAAAATTCGCGCCGCTTGCCCCGATTGGACGGTATTTTGAGGCTGATATCCGGCTGGAATCTCTTCTACTACTTCGAGTACCGCTGGTTTTTCGGCGCTACAGTTTTCCACATCAGCAAAGCGCACCGCGTACCCATCCATTGCCGAATTGTCCCAGTAAGGAAAATCCAGGGAACCAGTGACGGGTGCCGCCAAAATGCGACCCGATGCTGCCAGCAAGTCTACAGTTTCTACATCCCGCTGACTGTCGAGGGGTTGCGCCAAATTTAGAACGATCGATTCTGCTTCTTTCACTGACAGCATGACTGTCTCCTTGTTTTGATAACACTCCTGATTGAGTTTAGCAAAATATCCAGAGATATTGGTGATATAATTTTTTTGTATTTTGGCAATCAACCTAATTTTTGGTATTAATTGCTTATGACTATTTGTCGCTCTGTTGTTCGACTCAATTGTTTATCCTTATTATTGGTGACGCAACTGATATTTTTTACTCAACTTTCCGGGTTAAAAGTCAGCGATTTATTCTTTCAGCCTTATTTTTCTCCCTATCCAAATATCGCTTTATTAACTCGAACTTTCCAAATTTTATGTTCTGTGCCAGTCGTTATTTGTACTTTTACCTATGTATTAGCTAAAACTATTCAACCGTGCCATGAAGAAAATCGATTTATTTTATTTTCTGCTTTTTTAACAGGTGGGTTTCTGCTGAATCAAACTTACCGAATTCATATATATATGATCGCATTAGGAATTCCCAAGCTAGGAGTAAGTCTTTTATACGCCCTTGTTTTGTCTTCCTACGGATGGTTTTTTCGGCGAGAACTACAGTTAACTCCCTACCAAATACTGTTAGCGGGTTTGGGCTTGTTGTTTTTTGCGATCGGCGTAGATTCCCTGCATTTAAAAAACAAGATATTCTCCAGTTAACTAGAGGGAGTACCTAAATTGTTTAGCGAAATCAACATTGCATTTTATTATTGGTATGTCTGTAAGGGTTTTCTCCAAAAAGTTTTTTATAAAACTATGGAGAGCTAGTTATAAGTAGGTGATATGATTATCACAAGCGACTAAAAAAATATCATAAAATTCTCTGGCTACCTCAATAAGATTTACAGCATCTGCATCGTTCTACCTTGCTCGGCATTCATATACATTATCTGGCTTAAAAATCCCAACACATCCTGATAAAATACCATGATAGCAGTTACCATCAACCTCAACTCCATAGTTAAACTAACCGACGACCAATTTTATCAATTGTGTCGCGAAAACCCCGATGTCAAATTTGAACGCAATGCCCAAGGAGAAATAATCATCATGCCACCCACAGGAGGAGAAACTGGAAATTATAACTCAGAAATTAATGCTGACTTTGTGATTTGGAACAGACAAACTCAACTGGGAATTTGTTTCGATTCTTCAACTTGCTTCAAACTGCCCAGCGGTGCAAACCGTTCTCCCGATGTCTCTTGGATTGAAAAATCAAGATGGGATGCACTCACTTCCGAACAAAAACAAAAATTCCCTCCCATTGCCCCAGATTTTGTCTTAGAATTAATGTCGCCAACCGACAGTTTAAAAGATACTCAAGACAAAATGCAAGAATACATGAATAACCAAGTAAAACTAGGCTGGTTAATCAACCGCAAAACGCGCCGAGTCGAAATCTATCGCCAAGGACAAGAAATAGAAGTTTTGGAATGTCCAACAGAACTTTCAGGAGAAGATATTTTGCCCGGTTTCGTGCTAAACTTGCAAACACTGTGGCAATAACTAGACATCTTGCATCTATCAGCGTTTATTTGTGTTCATCTTTCTCGTTCATCTGCGGTAAAAAAAAATCCTATGCAAACCAATATAGAAACAACATCCCTAACATCCAATTTAGCAGGCTGCTGCCACCATATTAACCAACAGATAATACTATGATAGCAGTTACCATCAACTTCAACTCCATAATTAAACTAACCGACGACCAATTTTATCAATTGTGTCGCGAAAACCCCGATGTCAAATTTGAACGCAATGCCGAAGGAGAAATAATCGTTATGTCACCCACAGGAGGAGAAACCGGAAATTACAATTTTGAAATAGCTACTGATTTTGGAATTTGGAACCGAAAAACTCAACTGGGAGTTTGTTTCGATTCTTCAACTTGCTTCAAACTGCCCAGCGGTGCAAACCGTTCTCCCGATGTCTCTTGGATCAAGCAAGAAAGATGGGATACACTCACTTCCGAACAAAAACAAAAATTCCCTCCCATTGCCCCAGATTTTGTCTTAGAATTAATGTCGCCAACCGACAGTTTAAAAGATACTCAAGACAAAATGCAAGAATACATGAATAACCAAGT
>Ga0163154_10005883_pt1 | contig 15327 bp, 9 predicted proteins | sample OliLakLV19MP9P1_FD_148649 | JGI IMG/M metagenome (GOLD analysis project Ga0163154, IMG submission 148649) | Freshwater microbial mat bacterial communities from Lake Vanda, McMurdo Dry Valleys, Antarctica - Oligotrophic Lake LV.19.MP9.P1 | ecosystem: Environmental > Aquatic > Freshwater > Lake >... | reverse complement strand
GTGATGGCGCTGTTTGAGGTCAGTTGGCAGGTTGAGGCAATCGCCAGGTCGATGCTGCAATTCGCGCCATCGCTCAACTGGCGCACGTCCACGGTACCGTTGCCGACCGCCAGGCCGCTGCCGATAGCGGTGACATTCACGGTGACCGTGTATGGCTCGCCGACCACACTAGGTACTAGCGTGATGCCACCACTAATCGTGGTAACGGTAGGCACCGATACCGCTGATCCTTCGAAGCCATTCGCAAACAAGCGATCATTTCCGCACGCTGCGCTGCTGCAAGTGAGGCGGACATTGTCGACCGAAACGCCTGCATTGCCGTCATGGGCGTATCCGATGTTGGGGTATAAGCCTTGGCCGATCACCCCGCCAGTTGCGCCCGTCGTGAAAGAGGTGGTGAAGTCGACGAAGGTTCCTCGACCGATCGTGCTCACGCTGATGATGGTTTCCGAAAGGGCGTTGAAGGGTTGGCCATCGGCAAACAAATAAAGATAAGCGAAGCCCGGTGCGGGGCCTGGGGCGAACGGGAAATCGAGGCGGACACCGATCGCGACGGTTAACGTGTAGGTCGTGTTCGGGAGAATGGTTGTCAACGGGGTCGTCCTGATCGAGATCCCGGCCGCGCCACCCGTGTGCAGAAAAGCTGACTGTGGACCGAGAGCCGGTGCCGGCAGATTCCCGCTGGTTGCACCGGGGTAGCCAGCGTCATTGGCATTGTAGATGCCGGTCTGACGGGCCCCGCTTCCCGCAAAAGTCCAACCGGGGACCGAGTCAATGATTGCCTCGCCATCAGGCAATGCGGGCGACTCGAACGAAGCGTTGGGCACAAAGATTGACTCCGCCTGTGCTTGTGCTTGGGAGAACCCGAGCACGAAACCGGCGAGGACGAGCAAGCGAAGCAGGTACTTGCGGTTTGCGATGCTCGGTGCGATGGATGTTTTAGTGTTTTTCATGGCTGGCTTTCCTGGCAGGGTGGGCGTGATAGGTGTCAAAAGAAAAAAACGAAACCGAGAGCTACTCCGGCGCAAACATGACTGGCATTGACCAGCCCACCCGATCACGCACGCTCCCGGCGGATCGCGAGTCGTCCGGTGCGGCCAAGCTCGCCTGTGGCCCAGGCGCCGCGATCAATAGGACGAACGACCCGCGCCGCTGGCCCAGGTCGAGGTGCCGGCATCGATCAAGTCGACGGCGTCCGGCATTGCCTAACAATGAGTTGCGGTGCATGGCGTAGTCCTGTGTCTTAGGGTTGTTCTCCTAAAGGCGCAGAAAGCACACGCGGTGTTGCATCGGGCGCAAAAGTATTTGCGTGCGCATCGCAATGCGCACGCCGAGGTGTATCGCTCAGCCGCCAGCGCGGGTCAGCATCTGGCTCGCCGCGATGGTGCGCGGATGCGTGGGGCCCCACGCCTGCTTGAGCGTGTGCAAGGCGTCGCGCAACAGCGCCGCGGCTTGCGCATTGCGACCGTTTTCGAGCATGAACTCGGCGTACGCGGACTCGGCCAGGGCAATGAAGTAGTGCCCGGTTGGCAGATTTTCACGCCGGATCGCCAGCGCCTGAGAGAACAACGCATCTGCCTTGATCGGCTGGCCGAGCAGCGCTTGCGCCTGCGCCTGAATCAACAGTACCGTCGGGTAGTGGTCGTAGCGCACGCCAAAGCCGCGTTGGTAAATCGCTTGCGCCTCGCTGGCCACCGCCATCGCGGCGTCCGCGTCGCGATTGGCCAGATGCAGCAGGCCTAGGTTGCGCAGCGCGTCGCCCAGCCACAGGTGCTGATTACCAAGGCGCGCACGCAGCAGCACTTGCGCCTTCTGCAACAGCACGGCGGCGCCTTGCAGATCGCCAGATTCGATCAAGAAACCGCCGTGCACGGTCAACGCAAAGCCATAGTCGGCGCTCAGCATGCGCCTAGGGTTTGCCTCAAATTCGCGCACCGCAGCCTGCGCCATCGTTTCGGCGTCAGCCAGTCGGCCCTGGTCATACAGCGTTGAGGCCAGCGTACTGCGCACCGTTGAGATCAACTCAAAACCGCCGTCCGGCAGCGTGGCCGCCAGTGCCAATGATTCGCGGAACGCCGCTTCCGCCTCGATTGAGTCGCCCTGCGTGCGCCGCAGGTAGCCGAAGGTGTTCACCATGGGCACCATCTGCCCAGCACCGATCGTGCCCTGCTGCTGGGCTTTGCGCAACGCCGGCAAGACCGCGCGAAACTGGCGCAACGCGCTTTCCAAGTCCTGAGCGGCGAAACTGACCCCCGCCATCTGCGCGTCGATCAACAGCAGCTGGCCGCGATCGCCGTCCGACAGCTGCCGCGACAGCTGCGCCCACTGCGTCGCATAGTCCCGATACAGATCGTAGCGACCCTGCGACATATAGCTTTGGCTCAACACGCGCAGTAGTTCAGCCTTGACATCGAGTTCTGCGTCGAATTCCCCGGCGCCAACCTTGCGCGCCAGTTCAGTCAGCAGTTCATCAATCGTGGTCGTCCCGGCGTTGCGCTGATCGGCCACCAGCGGGTTGGTGAAGCTCAAGATGCTTTGCATGATGCCGCTAACCGCCTGCGCCTTGGCGCGTTCACGCACCGCTTGGTCGCGCTCTTGGCGCGCCTCGATGCCCTGCCACAGCGCCAGAGCACTGCCGATCAACAAGGCCAAGGTGGTACCGGTAATGCCGAGCGCAATCGCGCGGTGGCGGCGCGCATATTTCCAAGCGCGCAGTGTCCGTCCCGGGCGGCGCGCCAGCACCGCGAAGCCATCCAGATGGCGCTTGATATCGGCCGCGAACTCCTGCGCGCTTTGGTAGCGCCGCGCCGGGTCTTTCTCCAATCCGCGCAGCAAGATCGCGTCGATATCGCCCTGCAGCTGGCGACTACGCGCGGGGGCGGCGCACGCGGCGCTGGGCAGACGCGGCTCGCCCTCGGTAATCGCCGCAACCCAGGACACCAGATCGGTGCCACTTGCTGGATAAGGCAATTCGCCGCTCAGCATTTCAAACAGCACGACAGTGAAGCTATATAGATCGGACAGCGCGGTGGGCGGCGCATCATGCAATTGTTCTGGCGCCGCGTAGGCCGGGGTCAGCGCCAGCGCGGTCTGCGCGGTGCGCTGCGGACTGATCACGCGGGCGATGCCAAAGTCAACCAGCTTGGCCTGGCCGCGTGCATCGACCAAAATGTTGTGCGGCTTGAGGTCGCGATGCACCACCAGCCGCGCATGCGCATAGGCCAGCGCATCCAGAATCTGCAGGGCTAGGCGCAAAATCGTATCGACACCGGGCGCGGTTTGCCGGATCCAGCGGTCGAGCGTCACGCCGTCAACAAACTCCAGCACCAAATACGGTACGCCCTGCGCATCGGTGCCGCCATCGAGCAAACTCGCGATCCCAGGGTGGGCCAGCGCACCGACGATCTCGCGCTCGCGATGCAGGCGCCGGGCAAGGTCTGGCGATGGATCGCGCAGCCGCTTGAGCGCGACGTCTTTGCTGTACAGACCATCGCGACGCCGCGCGCGATAGACCATGCCCATACCGCCCGCACCCAGGCATTCAAGCAGCTCGTAGGGGCCGATCTGCTGCGGTGCAGCGGCGGCCGGCGGCGGCTCCAGAAATCCCTCGCTCGTTTGCAGCGTCGCAAGCAGCGCGACAGCCGCATCACGGACCTCCGGCGCTTCTGTCGTAATGTCGCGCAGGAAATTCTGGCGCTGCTCGGGCGGCAGTTCGAGCGCGGCGTCCAGCAATGCGAGCGAGCGCTGCAGGGTCATTGCAGCGCCTGGTAGAGGAATGCGCGAGCGACATCCCAGTCGCGCTGTGCAGTGGCGCGCGAAATCTCCAGCAGCGCGGCGATCTCGGCCATTTCCAAGCCGGCAAAGTAGCGCAGCTCGACCACCCGGACCTTGCGCGGATCAGCCGCTTCGAGCTGGCCCAATGCATGCTCAAGCGCGATGGCATCGACGGCTCGTTGCGTCTGTGGATCACCAGATTCATCGGCGTGCCAGTTGGACAAGGTTACCCGCTGCTGCTGGCCGCCACCGCGTTTGTCGGCATCGCGGCGACGTGCATGGTCGACCAGTACTTGGCGCATGCGGCGCGCAGCGACGGCGAATACCTGCCGCCGATCGACGATGCCCAGCGTGCGGTCGCCCGCAATGCGCAGGTAAGCCTCGTGAACCAGCGCGGTTGGCGACAGCGTGTGCCCCGCCCGTTCGCCCACCAGCATCCGCTGTGCAACGGCTTTCAGCTCGGCGTAGACCGCATCAATCAGCGCCGCGTGCGCCTGCGTGTCGGCGCCGCCGGCAGCCAGCAAAAGATCCTTAGCCACGCTTGTCGGGGGCGGTGATTCGTGCATTTCCGCAGCATAGCAATAACCCCTGCCAAACTGACCCTGGGGGACGGAAATCCAGTCTGTTCCACCCCCAAAGCGACTGGATTCCCCGCTAAAAACAGGCGGGCTGTCTTAGCTTTAGCTCGACCCTTCAGCGCTTAGGGGTCACCTTCCCTTGCTGGCTTCTTGCGTGGTCCGGGTTTTAGGCTGCCAAGCACGCCATCGCCTGCTAATTGTGTGGCGAATCCCGCCACACGCAGGCGTTTACTGACTTCATTGGGAACGTCGCGGCCACTGGTCAGTTTATTTGGGCTACCGGTGTAGTGGAAGAGTTTCCCCTTCGGTTTAAGCACGCGCGCCAATTGTTGGTAAAAGTGGAGCGCATAGAGTTCCCCGGCAATACCAAAACGCGGCGGATCATGCAGTATTGCGTCGAAAGACTGGCTGGGTAATTCTTCGATTTGTTGAGTGATATCACCTTGCGTCAAGTCCAATCTGGGCTCATTTTGCGGCGACCACGGGTTTAGGCCGCGCAACCAGATCACGTCGGGGTTCTTTTCGAATGATCGAATTTGCGCGGCTTTACCAAGTAGACACCAGGCCGCGAAATAACCCAGCCCACCGCAGGTGTCCAAAATAACTTTTCCTCGCGGTTCAATCAGTCCAACTTTGCGCTCAGCATCCGCGTACGGGGACACCTGCGCAGTTGGCAGCATTTTAATACCGTCGATTTCAAAGGTCGGCGGCCCCCAGTGCGTGGGCACCAATTTGATCAGCGCGCTGCCATATCGCGCGACGGCCTGAAAGGCAACGCCATCCCAATAATAAACGGTGCGCTCTTTGCATTGCCGCAGATAAGGATATTCATTGCTACGCCAGCACCAAACATCATTACGCAATTCAACTTGCGTCGTCGATTTGCCCAGGTCCAAACTACAGTCGAGCTTGAGCAAATTAGCCCGCAACGCGACCTGCATCTGGATGTGAACCTCCTGTGTCAACAACGGCCGCGTCATGTGTTCACCTGTGGTTTGCCGGCTTGGATAATGCCAGTAGTGCTGGAAGACCATGTGGCCCACAAAAAGCCGCTCACCTGGCCCGCCACGCGCCCATGCCCGCCCCTTGACCGCGCCAATCCGCCGCGTGCACCGGCCAAAAAGTGGCTTTGGATTTCCTATCCTTGCGTGGGCTTTCGCTTTTCCTTGAGGTCCCTGAGCCCAGCAGACCCGGAGGGGCGAAGCAGCAAGCTGGCGCCGGAGGCGCCAAAGGCCCGGCGGGACGCCGGGCCGCGCAAAAATTTGCGGCAGGGCAAACCATGAGCCAGCATTTTTTCGCCATTCCGGCGCTGGATTCGGCGGGCGTACAGGAGGCGCTGAACGACGCGTGCGGGAAGCCGCCATGCTGAACCCCCGCTATCCACCCGCATTTCCGCCGCTTTGGGCCAGCGCCTGGGGCGATGATCGCTACGGCTTGTGGGCCGAGTTTGAGCTGGGCGGCGTGATCCAGCGCTTGCGTTGGATACAGCCGGGTGAGTTTTTAATGGGTTCGCCGAAGGATGAGCCGGAGCGAGACGCGGACGAGGGGCCACAACACCGGGTGCGCCTGAGTGTCGGTTTCTGGCTGGCGGACACGGCCTGCACGCAGGCGCTGTGGCTGGCGGTGCTGGGTGGCGAGAATCCCAGTGCTTTCAAAGATGATTTGACTTGTCCGGTGGAGCAGGTCAGCGCCTATGACGCCGAGGCGTTTTTGGCGAAGCTATCGGCCACCCTCGGCGATGGCGCGCAGGCCAGCTTGCCCACCGAAGCCCAATGGGAGTACGCCTGCCGCGCGGGCACCACAACACCCTTTAGTTTCGGCGCCAACATTACGCCTGAGCAAGTGAATTACGACGGCAACTATCCGTATGCAGGCGGCGTGAAAGGCCCCGATCGCGAACGTAGCGTGCCGGTGAAGGGCCTGCCAGCCAATCCCTGGGGCCTGTATGAGATGCATGGCAATGTCTGGGAGTGGTGCGCGGATGATGATCGGCCGTATCGCGCTTTGGCTTTGGGTCAAGCGGAGCTTGACCCGCAAGGGGCTTTGGACGCTGCCGTCCGTGCGCTGCGCGGCGGCGCTTGGTTCCGCGGCGCCGGGCGCGCGCGTTGTGCGTGCCGCGTCTTGCTCGCGCGCGACGACCGCTACCGAAACGTGGGCTTTCGCTTTTCCCTGAGGTCCTGAGCCCAGTGGGCCCGGAGGGCCGAACCCGCAGGTCGGCGCCGGAGGCGCCGTCGCTTCCAACGCGCGGCTGGTCGCAGGATGCGCAACCTGGGCGCCCTGCGCTACTTTGCGCCGCCGCGCAGCGCGCGGGCGGCAGCGTCCAGACGCGCAACCCGAAGGGCCGGACGGCCTTTTGGCGTAGCGCAGACTCGAAAGTAGATCGAAATACATCAAAATCAATCCGAGAATGACCAGAAAACGATCGCCAAAAGGACTTCCGGCGCACTCGCGAGGAAAGCCCGACAGGCTGCTAGATTCAAGCACCTCTGGTTCGGCCGCGAGCTTGCGGCTTGGATCCCATGGCATACATCTGCAACCGGCGGGCGATACCCTGGAAGATGCGGCTTGCAGGCGCACGCGTTTCCGGGTTGATCTGGAGCAGATGGTCTTCTCCGTCGATGGCGGCAACCACTGCGTGGTACAGCGGCGCCTGGCGCAAGGGATAGTCTTTTGCAATCATCCATTCGCGCAGGCGGTCGCCACGTTTGTGTGCGATCACGAACCACAGCAGCCGTTGCAGATCGTCCAAGTAGTTGGTCCATAGCCCAGCATCACCACTGTCAACGGCGCGACCAATGCCGCTGAACACGGCCGACCATTCCACCGCATCGGCATCGTTTGACTTTGGCAGGGCAGACAGCAGTTCGCGGCCGGCGGCGGTGAAGTCGCTCAGGTCTTCGGCCAGTGCCCGCTGAATGTGTTCCTGGGCCCGTAGGTGATCGCCAATATGCAGCGCCAGCACATAAGCGCAATTGGCATGCAGGGCTGACAGCTCGTCAGCTTTGGCCAGCGAAAGCCCTTCCAGATAGGCCCTCTCGGCCGCCGCCGGATCGCCCTTCGCATCCAGCAGCAGGTTGCCAAGGCTGTTCCACAAAGCAGCCTTCTGGGGCAGGCGGCTGATGCCGCTGCGCAAGGCAGCTTCGGCTGCATCGATGTGACCAGAGTCAACCAAGGCACCGGCCTTGAGCGACTCCGCGCGAGCAACCTGTTCGCGCAAAGCCAGCTCGCTGGCCTCACCAAAGCGGCTGACCACGCTGTCGTAACCCGCAATTTCCTCTTCGCTTCGGCCAAGCTGGCCCAGGGTAACGCCCTTATTGACCAGAGCTCCTGCAACTTCTTCGCGCAAGGCCAGTTCGCTGGCCGCACCAAAGCGGCTGACCACGCTGTCGTAGACCGCAATTTCCTCGTCGCTTCGGCCAAGCTGGCCCAAGCTGACGCCCTTGTTGAAAAGGGCCCGTGCAACCCGTTCGCGCAAAGCCAGTTCGCTGGCTTCACCAAAGCGGCTGACCACGCTGTCGTAGACCACAATCGCCTCGGCGCTTCGGCCAAGCTGGCCCAGGCGGACGCCCTTGTTGAAAAGGGCCCGCGCAACCTGTTCGCGCAAAGCCAGTTCGCTGGCCGCACCAAAGCGGCTGACCACGCTGTCGTAGACCACAATCGCCTCGGCGCTTAGGCCAAGCTGGCTCAGAACGACGCCCTTGTTGAAAAGGGCTGCTGCAACCGATTCGCGCAAAGCCAGTTCGCTGGCCTCACCAAATCGGCTGACCACGCTGTCGTAGACCGCAATCGCCTCGGCGCTTCGGCCAAGCTGGCCCAGGTTGACGCCCTTGTTGAAAAGGGCTCCTGCAACCGATTTGCGCAAAGCTAGTTCGCTGGCCGCACCAAAGCGGCTGACCACGCTGTCGTAGACCGCAATCGCCTCGTCGCTTCGGCCAAGCTGGCCCAAGCTGACGCCCTTGTTGAAAAGGGCCAGTGCAACCTGTTCGCGCAAAGCCAGTTCGCTGACCGCACCAAAGCGGCTGACCACGCTGTCGCAGACCATAATCGCCTCGTCGCTTCGGCCAAGCTGGCCCAAGCTGGCGCCCTTGTTGACCAGGGCTCCTGCAACCGATTCGCGCAAAGCCAACTCGCTGGCCTCACCAAATCGGCTGACCACGCTGTCGTAGACCGCAATCGCCTCGTCGCTTCGGCCAAGCTGGCTCAAACGGACGCCCTTGTTGAAAAGGGCCCGTGCAATCTGTTCGCGCAAAGCCAGTTCGCTGGCCGCACCAAAGCGGCTGACCACGCTGTCGTAGACCGCAATCGCCTCGTCGCTTCGGCCAAGCTGGCTCAAACGGACGCCCTTGTTGAAAAGGGCCCGTGCAATCTGTTCGCGCAAAGCCAGTTCGCTGGCCGCACCAAAGCGGCTGACCACGCTGTCGTAGACCGCAATCGCCTCGGCGCTTAGGCCAAGCTGGCTCAGAACGACGCCCTTGTTGAAAAGGGCTCTTGCAACCTGTTCACACAAAGCCAGCTCGCTGGCCGCACCAAAGCGGCTGACTACGCTGTCGTAGACCGCAATTTCCTCTTCGCTTCGGCCAAGCTGGCCCAGGGCAATGCCCTTGTTGACTAGGGCTCCTGCAACCTGTTCGCGCAAAGCCAGTTCGCTGGCCTCACCAAAGCGGCTGACCACGCTATCGCAGACCACAATTTCCTCGTCGCTTCGGCCAAGCTGGCCCAGGGCAATGCCCTTGTTGACCAGGGCTCGTGCAACCGGTTCGCGCAAAGCCAGTTCGCTGGCCGCACCAAAGCGGCTGACCACGCTGTCGTAGACCACAATCGCCTCGGCGCTTCGGCCAAGCTGGCTCAAGGTAACGCCCTCGTTGAACAGGGCCGCTGCCGCCGAATGCATGGGCGTAGAGGCACTGTCCGTATCCCGCGCCAACTGCGGCCGCAAGGATTGAATTATTGCCTGGTACTCGCTTGCCGCCGTCGATTGCCAAGCTGCGGCGTCGGCTTTACGCAACAGCCGTTCACGCATCGGCCCTTCTCGGAAGGTCGACGCCAATGCCAGCACATAACCCGGATCAATGCGTTCAACACCGAGCAGGCGGAGGCCCAGTGATCTGCGTTCGGGTGCGCTGAAGCAGGACTGCAGAAACACCGTCAGGAACTTGATGCTCTGCCGCGCACGCCGCGGCCCGTTGCGCATCAGGTACCAGATGTTGAAGAAGCGCTCGACCACCTGAAAACCGCTGCGGCCTTTGCCGCGCCGGCTGAGCGCCACCGCTTCAACGTAACCCAGCTTTTCCAGCCGCGACAGTTGGCTGCTAACGGCCACCGTTTCAAGGCCCGTGGTTTGGCCAACAGCAGCCGCCGTCATCGGATCCCAATTCAAGGCCAGCGCATCGAACACAGCGCGGGCCTGGATCGGCAATTCTTCGGTACGCGCCTGGTACCAGCCGGTAAAGGTGTCGAGCATGGCGCTGAGTTGCGATAGCACGTCGGTGCTCATGTGCGACTCCAGCACGCCGTACAGCACACCCAGGGTGCGCGGGTTGCCGCCGGCCAAGGTGTTGAGCGCGGCCACGCGACCTGGGTCGCTGTCCAGCAGTGCCAGCACCGGCCTGCCTGCTACGCCGCGGTGGCGGGCCAGTGTTCGCAGGCACAACAGAACCTCGGCGTTCTCCAGGCGATCCAGCGTTTGAATGCGGAAAAAGTCGTAAAAGGCCGCATTCGGGTCATGCGTCGATTCAGGGTAGCGCGAAGCGGCAGCGATAACGACAGGCCCGTCGGACCTTTGCAGCGTTTGCCGCAAAGACCACTGCTGGTCGTTGCCAAGCCCCGCCAGCAGGGTGTCCAGGTTGTCGATCAACAAGATGGGGCGGCGGCCCAGCTGCGTGCATCGATGGCTGAACTCGTGCCAGGCGGGCTCACCGTCTTGGGCGTCGCGCGGCAAGGACTGCCGTGGCGCAAGCTGCGTCCAGGCCTGATCGATAGCGTCGAGCTCCGCTTCGCTGGCTTGCTCCTCCTCGCGCGCCTCCAGCAGCGATTGCAGGCAGTTGCGCCAGAACACGTCCAGACTGATGACGTTGTGCTGCTCTTCCCTGAACGAGAGTGGCAGGTATTGCTTGTACAGGATGTCGTCGGCACGCACCGCAATCGCAATGCGCCGCAGCAACGATGTCTTGCCAAATCCGCGCGGTGCAACGATGAGTTGGTGGCGCGCCGCTTCATCGGGGCCCAGTTGCCGCAACTGCCGCAAAAAGAACTCCAGCATGCTGGTGCGCGCAACGAAGCTCGCGATGAAGTCCGCTTCGCTCTGTGAGCGCGGATTGAAGAAGCTGAGATCCATGGATGTTCTGCCTCAGCCCTTGGCCTGTGGTGTAGAGCGCTGCCACCAACGGCGCAGCAGCGGGTTTCTGAAGGCAACCTCCGGATCAGATCCATCCAAACCTTGCACGGTGACAAAGCCTTCGGTGTGCAGGCGGGTGAGGATCACCTGCAACTGCTCTCGAGTCAGATCGGCACGGCCAATCGTGGCGAGGAGCGTGTCGATCGATCGACCCTGAGGGTGCGGCGCAAGCGCTGTCAGCGCTGCAAACGCAACGCCCCGATCCGGATCGCGGTAGTGTTTGCGGAGGTGCTCTTCCCAGGTGTCAAAAGCCGAATGTCCCGGTTGCAGCAGCCTTTCGACCGCTTGCTCCACCAGTAGGGCCGCTTCGGCGTCATCCTCGGTGGGATGGCCCCGCATCTTCTGCGACAAGGCGTCCAGGTAGTAGGCCGCTCGCCAACCAACGGCGGCCACGATGGCTGCGGACTCGGCGTCGGTAATGCTGTCGCGGTCGGGCAAGCGGCCCATGCTCGCAAGATCCTGGACGTAGGCGCGGGCTTGCGGTTCCGTCAAGGGCTCAAGCTCGAAGATGTCGAACTTGGCCAATACACCCAGGTAGTTGCCCGCACGGGCGAGCGGTTCGATGCCGATTGACCCTGTGATCAACCAGCGGACGCGCTTGTTGTCTTCGCGCAGTCGACTTATCAGGTTCATGAAAGCCAGCGCCTGCGCCACGCCATCGGGGCCGCGGTCGTGCAGCGCCTTCAAGAAGATCGGCAATTCGTCGATGAGCAGAGCCCACCGACGCGACTCGTCGTCGTTCATCGCGCGAATGAATTGTTCGAACCCGGTTTCGTAGTCCTGGCTCAGCAGGTTCTGGTACCACGGTCCGCTTGAGTCGGAACGGGGCGACACGATTTGACCGAAGCGCTGACGCAGCCAGGAAACGGTACGTGCGCCGACCGTGTGCTGCCTACCTAACGCCTCGCACAAGCGCCTGAAGACGGCGCGGACGTCGGTGCAACCTGCAATTTCGACCTTCACGGCGTGCCAGCCGTTGGCGCCACCACCGTCAACGATCCTGTCGAGGACAAAGGTCTTACCAAGTCGCCTTGGGCCTGGCATAGATAGGTCACGGTCGTTGTGGAACCTCTTGTAGATGGCCTCAACTTCCCGGTTTCTGCCGTAGGTCTTAGTCGTGTAGTCAATCATGCGGCCTCCTAACGATGAGGCAAATATAAAACAATTCTGTTTTGAAAAGCAAGTGTTTCAAAACAAAGTTGTTTTATTCGACGAGACGGCGGAGCTAGGCTACCGAGTGGCGGACCGGATCCAGCCGCGCCGCGGTCAGGTGCGAGCGCATACGCGTTTCGATTGGTTTTGCGATTGATGTATTTCGCAGGCCCACTGCATCCTGCGCGGGCGTTTGCCGCTCATCGTTCGGGAAGATTGTGGCGTGTTGATAGCCGGCGCTGCCCGGCGAGCTTCGAGCGCATCTATGCTGTGCCGTTAGCCGCAAACATGAGCCGCCCGTGGCTCGATCTGCCCAGCCTGCCATTGATCCGCAATCGTTGCGCGCGGCCAGCAAGGCCCTGCGCAGTCACGCCTGGCAAACCGCGTGTTTTAATTATGAAAATATTAGTACATACAAGCCTACAGCATATCTCGTGCCAAGCAGAGCGCGTCGTGGGTCCCAGTCGTACGCGGGGCGGAAAACAATCAACAAGGAGTGCTTATGCCGAGAAAAATATGCGGAATATTGCGTTGCAATTGCAACCGCTACTCTCTACTTCATAATAAGCGAAGGGTCGCGATTATTCTTTCCACCAAGAAATCTCGTGCCAGTTCTGTGATGGACGAATCTGGGAGATAAAATGAACTGGTTCGCCGTACAAACTATTTTTCAACATCGCAAGTCGATTGGGACTGCAACTTACGAAGAGCGAATCATGCTGTTCTTGGCGAAAGACGTCGATGTCGCGAGCCGTATGGCTGAGTTCGCGACATCGAGTATCTCGAAAGTAATCCAGAATTTAATGCATTGCCGCACGGTTCCATTTTTGACGTGGGCGCCGATGATACTCCTCTTTCGGGCGTGGAGATTTGGTCGTGCCTTTATGATGGCCCCCGCATAGGGCGGCTTGAATGTAATGGCAGGGTGCATCCCGCAGCCATCCTTCACCGTGCGGAATCCACCGTTTACCGCGAAATAGGCCGCACGCCCGAGGCATTCCGCTACCGACATTAGGTCCCTACGGGACGCGGATTGTCTGGGTGTTTTGTTTCTACCTCTATTGAGTCCCTACGGGACCAGATTGTTATGGTGTTCTTTTCTGGTCCCATATTACGTTTCTGCGAAGCGTTAACATGAGCGTAGGGTGCATCCCGCAGCCATCCTTCACCGTGCGGAATCCACCGTTTACCCCAGAAGTCATCCCAAAATCACCGAAAACAGGCCAAAAAAACACCCCAAAAACAGACTAAAATCAGCCCGCGTTCGAGCCCTCCTGCAAAGGATGGCTCGATTAGGGCGATCAGCGACATCTGCCACGCTCAGGCAACATACTGGATAAGTGCTGACCTCAAAGCTGCGAACGGATCGGCAAGATAATCTTCTCGGCGATCTTCTCGCTGAGCGGTCGCTGCTTCCACATGGCATAGGTATACGGCTTGCCCTTTAACAAGTCAGCTTCAAAAACCGCAGTCATGCGCTCGGCAAAATCATGATGATAGATGTTGAGGCTGGCCTCATCGTTGAGCTGGAAGGAGCGGATGTCGAAGTTGGTCGAACCTACCGATACCAGTTCGAGATCTACCACCAGCATTTTCACATGCATCATGGTTGGGAGGTATTCGTGAATCTCCACGCCCGATTGCAGCAGCTCGCTCCACAATGACTTCGACGCCAGTCGGACAGTCTGCGAATCGATGTATTCGCCCGGCACCAGCACCCGGATGCGCACGCCGCGCTTGCGCGCAGCAATCAGCGCCTGGATGATCAGTTCGTCGGGCACAAAGTACGACGCGGCAAGGTCGATGCTTTGGTCTGCCGCTGCGATCGCCATCAGATACATCAGATGCATGCTCTCGCCGCCGCCCGCAGGTGAAGCGATGAACAAATGCGCATCCATGTCTCCGGCGATTGGAAGCTGTGGGAAATAATCCGGTCCGTTTAGCAGTTCGCCCGTTGTTTTGATCCAGTTGTCGTTGAATGCCGCCTGCATCTGCGCCACCACCGGGCCCTCCACCCGGAAATGCGCTTCGCGCCAGTGGTCCGGATCCTGCGCATTCCCGGCCCATTGATCCGCGATGCCGACGCCGCCGGTAAAACCAATCTTGCCATCGACCACCAGCAGTTTGCGATGGGTGCGGTTATTCATGCGCGAGATGTTGTACCAGCGCAGCGGCCGATATTTTTCGATGAGGACGCCAGCAGCCTTCATTTGCCCAAGCATGGCATCGTCCATCTTGATGGTTCCGACCCAGTCGATGACCATGCGCACCTGCACCCCGGCTTGGGCGCGTTCGGACAATGCGTCCGCAAATTTTTTTCCGATGTCACCAGACCAGTAGATATAGGTCTCGAAGGTGATCGTACGCTTGGCACCCTTGATCGCCTCAAGCATGGACGGAAAAATCTCGTCGCCGTTCTGTAAATCGACAATAAGATTGCCGGGAAGCACCGTCGGCCCCAGTAAAACCGACATCTCGCGCCGGAACTGCGGATCGGTGAGGGCGTGCTTATGTAGCACCTTGCGTTCCAGTTTCTTTTCAGGTCGAGTGAAATTCATCGCAAGCGCAGCGACCAGCAAGGTCAGCAGGATCGTGGCGACGACAATCCAGGCCATGCGTTTCTTGCTCCATACTTTTTTCATCTTTGACTATTTTGCGAAAATTTGTGCCGACACTGTACTCGCTCAATGGCGGGCTTTCAGGGAAATTTGATAAGCCCTCAGAATTCAATCGAGCTCCCTTTTGCGGATATGCGTTAAGCGCAGTGGCAAACCCAGTGCCGAAGCACGATCTACTCGACCTTTCGACTTTTGGGGCTGAACTCGTTCAAAACTCCTGTACTGTACCTGAACGCAAATTTTTTGCCCCTCCCCTTGTTATCGGCTGCGAATACTCAATCCTTTAACTTGCTTGCTTGCTTGCTTGCTTGCTTGCTTGCTTGCTTGCTTGCTTGCTTGCTTGCTTGCTTGCTTGCTTGCTTGCGATGCGATCGGTTGCGCTGTCACTAGCTTGCGTCCAAACGCTTACTGCGTTCTTAGCATTCGAGCTAGCTAGTGCCTGACAGAACCCCCCTTAGAAAATGCTCCTAGCATTTCATTTCTAACCAAGTCTTGTTGTTTGACGGACTGCTTTTAGCAAAACGCTTCTGCTCGGCATTTTTTCGGCTTCCAAATGCGAACCATTCGTATTCGCACCGAATTCCAGCCACACGTATCCTAAAACATTCTCGCAGCACAATCGTTTGGCCTCGTCAGGCTGCTTTTTGATAAGGACCTCTGCGCTGCTTCTCATTCTGTTGCCATAACACCACACCTAATCGCTGGACGTTACGCGACAAAACAGCAAAAGCGACGTAACGCTTGAAACCGTCAATGCCATGATCTGGGCACCGATCCAATCCGTGTGATTCCAAAGCATTGATGGCCGATT
>Ga0163154_10005878_pt1 | contig 15338 bp, 10 predicted proteins | sample OliLakLV19MP9P1_FD_148649 | JGI IMG/M metagenome (GOLD analysis project Ga0163154, IMG submission 148649) | Freshwater microbial mat bacterial communities from Lake Vanda, McMurdo Dry Valleys, Antarctica - Oligotrophic Lake LV.19.MP9.P1 | ecosystem: Environmental > Aquatic > Freshwater > Lake >... | reverse complement strand
AACTCGCCACTTATCACTGCTTCATAGCGGTTATCCGTGCGGGTCAATGTCACCAATTCACCGTTTATGGTTAATGAGAGGCTATTCACCACTTCTTCTTCTAATGAACTCACCACCACAAACGACAAACGATAGTCTTGTTGCAGGTCAATGCTAAATTCCGTTACATCCAATAAAACACTTGCCATCGGATCTGATGTCCAGCGAAATGTGTTGGTCGGTGATGAGCGTTCATAACCATTCCAACCACTTTCATTCAGCACAATTTGCTCATGCCTCGCACCAAATGAATAATAGAAATTGCCGTCAGTATTGACATAGGGACGAATCGCAATAAAGTTCAAAATAATATCTTGCGTTATATCCTCAAAAACAAGTTCTTCGGTCTGAACAATTTCAAAACCAGCATCATAAATCGTATTTTGGGCATATTCCATGAATGATGCTACGTTGTCGGCACTTGAAAGCATCACAATTTCATGAGGTGTAAGGATTTGAGATAGTGTTATAGGGTTAAGTCGTCGCCCCCATTCCAACAAGTAAATAGAGGATACAGCTGCAAACATTCTCCGTTCTGGGTCATTATTCGGATACCATATCCGAAAGGTATCGAGACTAAAATCATCGTAGCGTTGATTAATTACCTGCACAATATCCATCGTCTTTTCATATACTCGTTGGCTAATATACCTATCGGGGTTATAAATATTGACCCAAAGGTTAAGAGTCGCTATAACACTGGTCAACATAACGAACAAGATAAGCCACTGAATAGTCTGTTTGCGATGGAGCAACACGATAGCACCCGCACAGACAATCGCGCTAATGAAGATAATTTGAATGGCGGTATCGGTCCGAACTTGAGGCGCAAATGTGAGAATAATCGGTGTTAACATGGGCAAGAAAAAAGCCGCCCCCATCACATATCGAAAACGTGTGGGGGGCATATCAACCACTTTATGCGAAAAAATCATCCCCAACAGAATAAAACCGGTCATGACGATGTTGGTGTTATAAAACGAAAAACTCATGTAAAAATGACCAAGTAATCGCCAGACCATCATCACACCACACGAAGCCACAAATAAGCCTACAACGGCTCTCAAGGTGGGGAGTGGAGTTAATTCTGATTGTTCATTAATGCGTAACGGCGTAGTTTTGAGGGTTAAAATACGCCCAATGGCCATGACTGCAATTAATGTCAAAAAAAGATACCAATGAGGCGGTACATTACTAAAGGCAGTTTGCGAATAAGCGGTAATTATGTCGGCTTTTGACCCGATGAACTCCACCGAATTGGACAATAATAGGTTACCCGTGAGTTGATAATAAAAAATAGCGAGTGTGCCATAAGCAATACCCATCCCTATCAGCACAAATAGCCCCGTCTTTAGCAAGCGGACTGGGTGCTTATATAACGATTCTAAGAATAACAAATAAATCGCTAAGGCAGGGGCATACTGCAAATTAAAGAGATTTGATATTATCAACAACATAAAAAATGCGCCTGCACCCACCAAATACACAGAGCGCCTGCGCGAATATGCGGCTTGGGTGAGGCAATACAGCGATAGGGTCATATATATTAACCCATATCCATCAACGTAATCCCACCCTGTAGCACGTACAATGAGTGAAAATTGACCAAATAACAGGGCAATAATGATGCCGATTCGGGCATTAAATAGTTTGTTCAGAATACCATACACCGAAAAAGTGGCGAGGTAATATACACCCAAGTGCAATACAAAATTTGCCATGAGAGGCGAGAAAAACTGCCTCACCACATATCCGGGCAAAATAACACTTAGGCGTTCCATAAAATAATGCGTTGAGGAAGGCTCCCACCCCACATATTTTGGCAATGCGATTTGATAGCCTGTATAGATATAATCATCTGCTATTGATAAGTTAAAAATCCAATTGGGGTTAATCAGTGCCAAAATGATGGGCAATATCAGAATTAACCCGATATGAACCCAATTGAGTTTTTTTAGGATATTCGTCATTAGTCAGTTACTCCATCAGTAAATGGTTCAATCATTAATTCGCCAATTGCCACACCCAGTTTGCGCCCATCCTGAACACCCACATCAAATGGATTGGACACCCTATCGGTTTGGAATATCAATTCGAGTGTGGGTGCAGTGAGCAACACCCCATTTATATTGCCCACATAGACAGTATCCGCTTTTGTCAACGGAATTGATACACCATTCACGGTTAATGTCAGACTATTCAAAACCTCATCTTCCAACGACCCTGCCCTCACAAATGATAGGCGATACGTTCCATCTGGATTAAACGAGGCATCTGTCATATCCAATAGCAAGCGGGCAGTGGGTTCTGCTGTCCAACGAAATGGACGGCTATTTTGGGGGACTTGTTCATACCCGTTCCAACCACTTTCTTCTAATACATATTCACTTTGCGACTCGCTAAAATAATAGCGGAGCGAATCTTCTCCCAGCATAGATAAGCGCACCTGCAAAAATTCTAGCCGAATATCCCCCACCGTCACCCCACCGATAGAGGTGATAATCGCCCGATTTTGCAGGGTATTTTCTGCCATTAGCAATAAGGTAGATAGGTCATGGGACTGGCTAGTAAGGATGATAATATTATCCGCCTCAAAAAAAGTGTCCTCTGGCGGAGCTTCATTGAGGCGGGCATTTCTGCCGAGTGTCCATAAATAAATCGAGCTAACAGCATGAAATGTGGGGAGTTTGCGGTCGCTAAAATCGTACCATAGGCGAAATTTATCCATACCAAGCGATGGATACCGCGCATTTATCGCCTGTGCAATGGCGGTAGATTCTTCATATACCGTCTGGTCACGGTATCTATCGGCTGTATATGTCCGAATGGATACCGCGTTACCAATTAGTACCCCGCACAACGCGCAGAACACAATCACCGCCATACCAATACGCAATGGCTGGCGCGTTCGCATTGCCATAAACCCACATACCACAGCACCTATAATGAGCCATACCGATAAGGCATCCAAATCGAAAAGACTCGGTGAGAGTGTGAAGAGTGCAAAGGGTATCATCGGCACAAAAAAGGCACTTATCGTTATGAAACGAAACTGTGCAGACGACAAATCGGTTAGGGGTTTATAGATAAGCATCCCCAACAACAAAAACGCCGTCATCACGACATTGGCATGATAAAACGATACATGCGAATATAAAAATCCCGCCAAACCCCAAATGGCAATGAGGCTATATGTCCCAAAAAATAAGGCGACCACCGCCTGCATTCCCCGCCGACTCTCTGGGGATAGATAGCGCGTGCGCCGTATTAAGCTCCATACCGCCATGAAACTCACAGTGGCTAAAAATATGTGCCAATAGGGTGGCAATCCGCTAAAATGGTAGCTCAGAAAATACCGCGCATCTTGGGTGATTTGTTGAGTTGTCTGGAGGGTATTGGTCAATAATAAGGTATTGGTCAGTTGGTAATAAGCAAATGCGAATCCACCATAGACTACACCAACCCCCACAAAGGCATATATCCCCGTTTTGACCAAGCGTATGGGTTTTTGGTATGTTTTGTCGAGGAGCAAGAAATAGAGCGCCATCGCCACCGCATAAAATCCGTTAAAGGTGTTGGCGAGAAACATCAGCATAAACGCCCCACCTGCCCCTATGAGATACAAGGGACGGCGTTCCGATTCTACTGCATAGGTGAGCCATAAAAGGCTCACAGCCATGCACGCCATCGCAAAGCCATCGGGATAATTCCACCCCAAAGACCGCATGATGAGTGGGTATTGTCCAAATAACAGGGCGATAATCAGCGCCACCCGCCGATTGGCGAGTTTATTCAAAATGCCATACACCGCAAATATCGCCATATAATACAGAGCAAAATGAATTATCAGATGAGCATGGAGTGGTGAAAATAGCTGGTGGATGACATACGAAGGCAATGTCCAACTCACACGATCAATAAAATAGAGGGTGTCCGATGGATACCACCCCACATATTGCGGGAATGCCATCTGATAGCCTGTATAAATATAATCATCCACCATGATGATAAAATCATGCCGAAAACTCAGATTAAACAACCAATTGGGGTTAATCAGCGCCAATATCACGGGCAAAACGAGCAAAATAGCGATGTGTACAAAATTTAATCGTCTTAGCATGTTAAAAACCTTTATTCACACGAAAAAAAATGAGTTCAATATCGCCCCATTGATGTGAAAACACATGGCGCTCGACTTCTGTCACGTCTACTGCATCATATAACTGGGTGAGCAATGCCTCTGTCTGATTCACAGACGACATCACAACAATTTCGCCCGTTTCTTGTGCCTCTGTGAGCAACGTCTCTGGGTTTAGCACGCGGTCACGATGCCATGTCCATAAAAAGACGGCGGCAACAGAATTAAATAAGCGCGAATGGGTATCTCCACCCTTCAGGTGAAAAATACGAAACGTCTCATAATTAAATGATTCGTAACGCGCACCGATAATATCCGACATTTCGATAGTATATTCATAAAGTCGCTGACCCATGTATCTATCGGCGACATACACATCGGTATAAGCAGGGAATAACCACGATTGATAACCCCGCGCATCATTGAGCATCCCCCCAGCACACATCACAAACCCAAATAAGGCATATAAGGTGCGTTTTGGATGCAATGCAATGACCATGCACACCACACCGCCACCATATAACAGCCAATGATTGGTGATATAAAACGATTGCGGACTCAGGCTAAACAACGCCAACGGTATCATCGGGATAAAAAATGCTCCCGCAACCAAATACTTAAATTTCGCTGGTGGATACGCTATCAGGCGTTGCGAAAATAACGCACCCACCACCAAAAAGGTCACTACAACCAGATTGGCTTGATAATACGATACGCGGATATAGATGAATCCCATAAATTGCCATATCACCAACACCAAATAGGATACGGCAAATAATCCCACCAGCGCCCGCATAACCACTCGCATATTGGCAAATTGGGGCTTTTCGGCGGGGATAAATGACATTTTTTTCCACAAGGCGGGTCTGCCGATGAGGATAATGGCGGGTGTGAGAAACAAAAAATGCCAATGGGCAGGTGTTTTTGAGAAATTAAAAATCAGGAAGAATTTTAACCAACGGATACTATCGCCTGTTTCGATAGCATTTGCCAACAGAAGGCGTTCCGTAAAGGCATAATAAATCAGCGCCAATCCCGCATACATCATGAGCGCCCCTGCCCCACCAAATATCACAGGAGCAATAAGGGTTTGGAGTGGGTTTTTCCAGCCATTAATCAATAAATAATAAGTCAGTATGGCGGGAAAATAAAAAACATTGAAGAAATGGGCATTTATCATGAGGACAAATGCACCACCCGCGCCTGCCAGATATAAAAATTGCCTTTTGCTCCCCACCGAGTAGGTTAAAAAGAAGATGGTAAGCGCAAAATACGCCATGGCATAACCATCGGGGTAATCCCACCCACTGGCACGCATGATGAGGGGATATTGCCCAAATAACAAGGCGATGATAAGCGCAACTTTGGCAGTGAATAACCGATTGAGGATGCCATATACCGAAAAAATAGCGAGGTAATACACACCCAAATGCACCACAAAATTAGCTATCAATGGCGAGGCGAATTGCCGAATGAAATAACCGGGTAAAATAATGCTCAGGCGCTCAATAAGATATATATCCGCCGATGGATACCACCCCGTGTATTTGGGGAAATTCATCTGATAGCCCAAATAGTTAAAATCGTCTGCCATATTGACATTGAACAACCAATTGGGGTTTATCAGCGCCAAGACAATGGGCAAGGCAAGCAGGATGAGAATATGCACCCAGTTTAATCGGTTCAGCATAATCTACTCCCCACTAAACGGTCCCATTCCCCGTTCTTGCATCTGTAAAATCCAATTTATTAATCGTGTATTATCTTCTAATCGCAAATACACACCCTCTAAACAAGATTCATCTTGAGTAGTTGGGTACGCCAATACGCATGTTTCATAATCTCGCATTATATCAGCTTGAGAACTCATTTTTGGTATAAGTGTCATCGTTGTGAGCAAATGAATCGCAAAAAAAATAGCGATAAAAGCGATATTCCCCCAATATAAACGTCTTACAGAGGGTGATATAGATGTCTTTTGGCGGATAAAAGAATTAGCTGTCAAAATCAGCCCCAATACCCCAATCCAAAATAAGATAGATAAGGTGATATACCGACTATCCAATGCCACTTGTAGAGAAGGGCGACGTAAGCTCGATAGAAAAGTTGCTATTAATGCGGTTAAGGCAATCATCCACCATACAGCAACTTCTTGATGATGCCCATGCTTAAATAAATAATAATAGTTACGACTGATTCGCCACCCAACGATGACAATGATTGCCAATGGATACCAAAGGCTATAAACAAATAAGTCACGTGGCATTAATGATGAACTTAGATAAATAGGTATATACCGAATCATGGCTACAGGCTGAATAGAACTAGAGCCAGAACTCAAATAATAATTTGAAAAGAATAAGACATTAAAAATGATCGTAGCCAATAACCATAGTACATAATGTTTTTTTGAGCGAACACCTGCTAACCACATGCCGAATAAACCAATAAACCAAACAAAAACACCATTTGCCAATGAAAATGTGGCACAAATAGCAAAGAAGGTAGCCAGTCCTAATCGTTTATTGGTCATATTAGGCGTATCTAGGCAATAAAAAGTCATGAATAAGAATAAAATGACAAAATAAAATGGGCTTTGAAAGCCAAACAATAAATTGCCGTATTGATTTAACGAAATAACCAATAGTGATGCGATAATGACGGCTAGTGGCATTAATCTAGGAGTATGTTTCCTAAAAATTGCCATCAAAATGATACCATTGGCGATACATAGCACCGCATTCATAAAAATCTCAAAGCGGATATTCCAATCGGTCAGGATTGCCGATAGGATACTCAACAAATTCGTGAAAAAGATACGATGCTCATTATGTTGCTGAAATAATTGAGGAAGGATTAGTGTCTGGTTTTCAAAATTGAGAATAATAAATTCCCAACTTCTATCCCACTGGTCATAGTAAGGAACATTAACGCCATGTGTCGCCACTGCCCAAATGACAGAAAGCGCAGAAAGGATAAATATGCCAATGGCGCTACTCCACCACAACCAAGATGATTTGGGGGATTTAGTTGGATAGTCATAAATCATTTATTGTCCTTATCTCAAAAAAGGTGTTAATGGAACGAATTTGTGAACAACATCATCAGTTACTCCCCACTAAACGGTCCCATTCCCCGTTCTTGCATCTGTAAAATCCACTTGGTGAGGTTGGTATAATCATCGCCAGTGGTCGGGTATAAATCTGCAAGGCATTCTGTCTCACCACTGGTCGGATAATTTAGCACACAGGTTTCATATCCACGCATTGTATCGCCCCATTGAGCGACTTGTGGCATAAAGGCAAAGGTTGTAAAGATATGAAGCGACAAGAAAAATACCAAAAACCCAATATTGCCCCAATACAAACGGCGAATTTTTGGCTGTATAAAGGTCTTTGCACGAATAAACCCGTTGGTGGTAATAATTATCCCAAAAAATCCCATCCAAAACATCGTTGCAAGTGTGGCGTAGCGGGTATCTAATGCCAAGCCTAATGAGGGACGGCGCACCCCTGCGACCACACCCGTCACCAAGCCCAAGCCCGCTATCATTATCCAAATAGACAGTGACCGTTTATGCCCCTGTCGCCATAAATAATAGCTATTGCGGGATATGCGCCAAAATGCCAAGCCCGTGATAGCAAATGGGTATAACAAGGTGTAGTTAAACACATCACGCGGAATAAATGACCCACTCAGATAAATGGGGACATACCGTATCATCCATGCCAACGAAAACCCGCGTGATAACAAGACATAATTAGAGAAAAATAATGCGAGTGCAATCACGGTAGCCACTATCCAGACGATGTAATACCGTCTTTGGCGAATCCCCGCAACCCACATGCCGACAATACCCACAAACCACACAAATAAGCCCGATGCCAATGAAAATGTGGCACAAAAAGCAAAAAAGATGGCAAATCCCAACCGCTTATAGGTCATATTAGACGTATCTAGGCAATAAAAAGTGAGCAATGCGAATAGAACAACAAAATACCAACACGTCTGAAATCCCCACAACAAATTGCCATATTGGTTGATAGAGATGGTCAACAACGAGGCAATAATCAGCCCCCACGCAGTCGCACGCGGGTTATATTTACGAAAAATAGCGGTGAGGACGATGGCATTCAGCACACACAATAGCACATTAATCGCCATCTCAAAGCGCATATCCCATTGTGTCAGAATAGCCGATAGCAGGGTGACTGCGTGGGTAAAAACAATCCGATGCTCATTTTGATAATATTGTTCAGTAAAGGTGGCAATTGTCACTTCACCATTGAGTGCAGAGACAATCACTTCTCCCCAACTTCTATCCCATTGGTCATAATAGGGGACATTGACCCCATGCGCCATCACCGCCCAAATGACGGATGCCACCGATACAATAAAAACACCTATAGCGATAATCCACAATAGGCGTGATGATTTTTGTACGGGTACTTTTTCAGTGATAATCATTATCCATCCAGTGGGGCTTTAAAATCGTAGATACCGTCACGGATGGCATAGCGCAATCCGCTTATGGGCGCACGCATCACATCGCCCTCATGCACCAAATTTTCACCTGTTTCTGGACAGCGAAATAACGCTTCTGGGGTGTTGGCACTTAGGGCGTTTGTCCCTTTGGCATCGGCGACATTACGTGTAAAAATACTCGGTGTATAGAAAAATGGCGTGTGTTGTAACACGGCATCTGTCCCGACCAATAACCCTGTGGGCAATTTTTTGAGCGCACCCAGTCTAAAAAACGACACAGGCAAGCGTTTTTGTGTGGAAAATCCGGCATGTGCCAATTCTTGGGCAATATAACGGGGATGAAAATCGAAATTTAATGCCACATATTCCACAGGCGTAAGGTCATACGGATTCCAGCTTTGCTGGCGAATGGCATAGCGTGCCATAGACTTGATATGGCGTTTATTGGCAAATTCCAGCAAAAATGTCCCTTGAGGGGCTAAAATACGGCGTACCTCACTGAATATTTTGGGGACATCCTGCATGTGATGTAGCACACGGATGATGGTCGCGCCATCGCATATACCCGCGTGTAGGGGCAATTGATAGGCATTCGCCGCCACATAAATAAAACGTGGGTCGCGTCCATAATGCTCTTGGGCATATTGCAATTGTGAGAACGAATAATCCAGCACAATCACTTGGTCATAGGCGTTATATTCTTCTGTCAAACGCCCAAATCCCGCCCCAATTTCCAAAAGGCGCTTGCCAGATTTTGGCAATAATCGGCGTATGGCAATGCGTTCTACGCGGTCTTCATAATCGCGTCCGCGTCCTTCCCAAAAATCCGTGCGATAATTTGAGCCTTCATAATCACAAATTGAGGGCATATCGTCTTGGGTCAAAATTATCCTCCTGATGGGGGCAAAATGCCCTGGTCTGGGTTTGGTGTGGAGGTCGCAACGGGACCACCAATCGGTAATTCTGGCGAAACAAAGGGTGTCGCATTAGCATCTATCGGCGGGGGGATAGTGATAATCCCCTCATCCGTATTGGTGTTAGTATCGGTCGTCTGTGGGACAAATACCCCACCATTCACCGTAGCGATAATCTCGCCAATGCCCCCGTTATAGTAACGTGGGTCAACATTCTGGGCATTGAGGTTTTGCATGGCTTGTTGATTAATCTGTGCGGGTGTATTGCCATCCACATAGAATTCTGGGCGAATATCATCGTCTAAGAAGGGAATCCCACCCACTGGCACAATGCCTGTGCGGAGTGGGCGCGAGTCTTCTGGCGTGGGAATATTAATGAGGTCATAGCCATAGCCTGCCGTCATCGAATACCCGGGCCACGGCTGGAGGGTATATTCATTTTCTGCGAGCAAATTCGCCTCACCAGACAACACTTCGCCAATGAGGGTGACGGCTTCACCAAAATCATTAGGTAAATTGGTCAATCCGACCGCTAATGGCTCAAATAACAAGCGTAAATTTTGTGCCACATCGTGCAATTGGGTCTCGCGGAGAGGAATCACCGCCCGCACATCCAACGACACAGGCACTTCGAGGTTGGTCACAGGGACTTCTATATTGAGGCATATCGGCAATGGCAAGCCATTGGGCAAACTGAGATTCACTTGGGCGTTATTCAAATTGCCAACCCCCGGTAAAACAATATTGGCATTGACCACCAACGGCACACTCTCATTGAGTGTCACAGTGGTACAGGTATTGAGTGGAATGACCGTGTTAAGCGTGATAGTATCGCGCACGGGGATTGTCCAGTCAATCGTGGCATTATCTAGCCCGACAAAGCTACTATGCAAACCCGCCACCAATGGTTGTGCCACTTGTGCTTTGATGTGGAAGATATATAACCCCGCCACCACCAACACAACCACCAAGACGATATTCACAATGAACGAAAAAATCACCATAAATCGCCAAAAAAATAAACCGATTGCCCGAAACATACGCTCTCCCCTTATATATGAATGAGGGTGATATAAATTGACTATTTTATTGCCTAATGCTTCCCATTCTACAACTAAACGGGTCAAATTACCAACGAGGGGTTTTGACAAACGAAATTGCTTTCCTCTATAATCAGATAGGATGTCCATAAAAAAAGTTATTTGCCGATGAAATCACTCATTACTGTTTTGCTACAATTTGCCAAAGACCGCCCCACCCGTATCAATATGGTGGCATTATTGCGCTTTCTGATTATTATCGTAGCACTCATCACGGTGTATAGCATCATCTTTCATTACATCATGGAATATGAGGGGCGTTCAGAAAGTTGGATAACAGGGGTCTATTGGACATTAACCGTTATGTCTACACTCGGATTTGGCGATATAACCTTCCAATCCGATTTGGGGCGCTTGTTCTCGGTAATCGTGTTGGTCAGTGGGGTGGTGTTTTTGCTCATCCTATTGCCATTTACCTTTATCGAATTTTTTTATGCCCCTTGGCTAAAAGCCCAACAAATCGCCCGTGCGCCAACCCAATTGCCAGAAAACACAGAGGGGCATATCCTCCTCACGCATTATGATTTGGTCACAGAGACCCTCATTGATAAACTCAAATATTATCACTACCCCTATGTGTTGCTCATACCCAATCTCACAGAAGCCCTACGCCTGCACGATTTGGGCTATAAAGTCATGGTGGGCGACCTAGACGACCCACGCACCTATCAACGCGCTCGTGTAGATAAAGCCCTATTTGTGGCAACCACCGCCAGCGACCAAGTGAACGCCAATGTCGCCTTTACCGTGCGCGAAATTTCGGGATCTGTCAAAATGATGGCGACTGCCAATGTCCCCGCATCGGTAGATTTATTAGAACTCGCGGGATGCTCTTATGTCATTCAATTGGCAGAAATGATGGCACAGGCATTAGCCCGTCAGGTGATTAATGGGTCTACCACCGCGCACATCATTGGGCGATTTGATGACCTCATTATTGCAGATGCATCTGTGCGTGGCACATCGCTGGTCAATAAAACGCTCAAAGACAGCAACCTCCGCGAGACACTCGGCATCAGTGTCTTGGGATTATGGTCACGAGGGCAATTCCAAGTCGCCACACCAGAGACACTCATCGCAGAAAATAGTATTCTTATCATGGCAACCACAGAAAATAGCCTCCTGCGTTATAACGCGCTCTATCACAACGGACAATCGAATCGCACCCCTGTGATTATCATCGGTGGTGGGCGTGTGGGACGGGCGGTGGGGCGCGAATTGGCAAAACGGGGAATGGATTATCGCATTATCGAAAAATCACCAGACCGCATCCGTGACCCGCAAAAATATGTCTTGGGCGATGGTGCAGAATTAGAGGTATTAGAAGAAGCAGGCATCCGCACGGCGACAGCGGTGCTTATCACCACCCATGACGATGATATGAATGTTTATCTCACCATTTATTGTCGGCGGTTGCGCCCAGATGCACAAATCATCAGCCGTGCGGGGTTAGAACGCAATATCCCCACCCTACATCGTGCCGGGGCAGATTTTGTCATGTCGTATGCCTCTACAGGCGCGACCACTATCATCAATCATATTGGGCGCGACCATATTTTGATGATAGCAGAAGGCTTGGCGATTTTTGAGATTTATATCCCAAAAGGGCTGGTGGGTAAAACACTGGCAGAGTGTCATATCCGCCAAAAAACAGGGTGTACAGTGGTCGGTATTCATATCGAGAACACGGTCGAAATCATGCCAGACCCGCATGACTTCCTCAAAGCAAATACACGCCTCATCCTTATTGGTGCGCCAGAATCTGAAGAGAAATTCCTCAAAATTTATGCCTAGCGGGTTAGGATTCGTGTTGAATTTTATCTTGCAAAACTTGGGTGGCGGGTGCTAGGCGTAAGAGCGCCTCTCCCACCAACCCCACCGTCCGATGCACGCCCTTTGTGGCGCGGGGTGTGCCGAGTGAACTCACCTTAATGGTCACTTCATCGGTATTTTCGCGCTGAACCACAATCACCCCAATATGTTGCTCTAGGCTTGGCTCATGTACATATACTTCAAATAAAATAGCTTTGGGGTTCGTGTATCGGCTCAAAAAATGGATATGAAACTGGTCGGTATCCAAATCTTGGGGCATCAATTGGTCAGATAATTCTGCCAATGTGAGTGGGGTCTGCATGACGATATGGGGCATGGGCAATTCCTCTTGTAGCGGATAAGCAGGCGTGGGGGTATCGTTGCGCTGATAGGTAAAATAATGGCAAATACGCCCTTGCTCAATGGCACGGCGTTCATATTTTGTCACAACAGGCTGTGGACGGGTATTTCCCCAACGTGTGGGGAGCAGATTGGTGAGCGCAGGCGTGGCTTCTAATAAATCGGCGCTCATCTCGGCGTAATCGGCAATATCGGTGGCTAAATACAACTTTGCACCAACCGCCATGCGGTCTGCAATCCAGTCGAGTGTCTCGCGTTGCATGAGCCTGCGCCCCGCATGACGACTTTTGAACCATGGGTCTGGAAAATTGATATGAACTTCGGACAGGGTATTATGCGCGAAAATATGACGCAGGGCAGTGTCTGCAAAGCCATATAACACACGCACATGGCTCATCTTTTTGCGGATGAGCTGGCGCTCGACTTTATCCAAACAATGATGGTCAACTTCTATGCCGATGACATTGGCATCTGGACGGGTTTTATGCAGGTACTCCAAAAAATGCCCATAGCCAAAACCAATTTCTAGGATGAGGGGTGCTTCTCGATTGAACACGGTTGCCCAATCGAGTCCCCATGGAATCGTTAATATGCTCAATTGTGATGATGGTAAGGTGTTTTTTATCATCAGACAACTATAGCAGATTAGCGAATATCCTCAAGTATTTTTTGGCGGGCGCGGTCATATTCCTCACGGGAAATCACCCCTGTTTGGTAGAGATGCTCCAATTTTTGCAACCGTGCCGCCGTATCTTGTGGCATAGATGCCGATGACATGTCCATCATATCGGGGATATTTAGCCCACCGCGTGTCATCACAAATGGTTGACCATTAATTGTCGCTGTATATCCGCCCGCCCGTACACGCTTACCAACGCCCATAATTGCGCCAATAATAATGAATATCACCCCCAGAAAAATCACGCCGCCCCATATAAACGAATTGGCAATCGTTGAGCCAATCGTGCCAAAGGTGTTGTCCATCACATCACCCACCACTTGGCTGGTGACTTCACGGCGAATGCCATCGCTATTCACACAATAATAATAGGTGGGTCTGCCATACGTCCCTGATGTGTTGCGTGTGGATGCGCCTTGCTCAACAACCAATTGTTCCCCTGTCACACACAACGCCCGCGCCTGTTCGTCTATATTGGTCACAGACGAGACAGTCTCTTGAATGGGCGCTATAATAGAATATGCCATGCCTGCTGTGCCACCGATAATGCCCAAAATACCGAGAATAACCAAGAACCGCGCCATGAGGTTGCATCCTTGTCAACAATTATTTTTCTGAAATGTTTGTTTATAGTATAAGCGGTTTTTGTAGATACACAAGCAATCCTAAATTAGCAATCAGAAGAATTAATTTACAAAAAAAGTCTATTTAATCGCAACTATTCTATCATTCTATTTGAATAGACTTTCAACTTCTTCCATGTTATAAATAACTATATCTCATTCAACATAAGGTGGTTATGTGAAATATCGTTTATACATTGATGAAGTCGGCAATAGTGATATGGGGTCATCTGTAGACCCAAACCACCGTTACTTAAATTTGACAGGTGTAATTATTGATTTAGACCATGTAAAAAATGTTATCCATCCAGAAATGGAAAATCTTAAACAACGGTTTTTTAATTCACACCCCGATGAGCCATTAATCTTTCATAGACGAGAAATGGTGCGCCGTTTATATCCATTTAAGGTACTTGATGACCCCCAAATACGTCAAGATTTCGATACTGCTTTGCTAGAATGTTTATCTCGGTGGGACTACAACGTTATCACAGTCACAATAGATAAATTAGCACACCAAACCCGCTATGCCGTTTGGCGTTATCATCCATATCACTATTGCCTTCATGTGTTATTAGAGCGATATGTCATGTTTTTAGAAAAACAACCAGTGAAGGGGGATGTCTCAGCGGAGGCACGCGGGGGTAAAGAAGATAGAAAATTAAAAGAGTCTTTTACAGGGATTTTTGAAAGTGGTACACCCTATGTTAAAGGGGCTAGATTTCAAGCAGTTCTAACAAGCCGCGAAATAAAACTCAAACAAAAATTAAATCATATCGCAGGGCTACAATTGGCAGATATGTTGGCACATCCCTGTCATAAATCCCTGTTAACTAATCAAGAAAATCAATCTAAACCAACAGGTTTTACAGAACAAATTTTAGAAATTCTTTTGCCAAAATATTTACGTGATTCAAGGACTGGCAGAATTGATGGTTGGGAACGAAAATGGTTATAAATAAAGAAAAATCCCTTGCGGGATTTTTCCGATGACATTCGCCATCCACCTCCGATTAATCGGATTATTTACATTATACATTATTTTAGCTAATATGACAATAAACAACTAAAATGAGGAAATCCTGCCATGAATATAAAATCTATCATCCCAATTATCACGGTCATCACATTAGTAGCGGTAGCACTCATCGGCGCAATCACCCTCATCAACACCCGCCCCGCCCCCGT
>Ga0163154_10005872_pt1 | contig 15348 bp, 15 predicted proteins | sample OliLakLV19MP9P1_FD_148649 | JGI IMG/M metagenome (GOLD analysis project Ga0163154, IMG submission 148649) | Freshwater microbial mat bacterial communities from Lake Vanda, McMurdo Dry Valleys, Antarctica - Oligotrophic Lake LV.19.MP9.P1 | ecosystem: Environmental > Aquatic > Freshwater > Lake >... | reverse complement strand
CAGGGCAAGCGCATCTAAATTCCATTCAACGATTACCAACAAATCTCAACGATGAGACGAATACCCCTCTCTATCTCAAAAAAGTCTTCCGAAATGGGTGGATGACCCTCCCAATCGTCAGAGATTTTTCGGCTGTCGAATTGAATGATGAGATGCAAAGGTCAAAAAATTTAGATGCGCTTGCCCTGCAGGAATGCACAATCAAGGAGGGAAACACCGCCCGTGTCACGAATAAAAGAGCAGATTGCGGAATGTGAAGGTTTCAAAATGAATGCTCCCGAAAATCAGACGCAAGCCCCGCTGCTTTCTCCTGCGAAGACCATTGCCGATTTAGAGGCGAGTCTGCAAGAGGAGGCGCGTTTTCGTGCCAAAATCGCTGCCCTCTTCGAGATTGAGCGTGAACTCGCTCATGCCGAGAGTTTGGACGCGCTTTGTCGGCTTGCCGTCGAATTGGGGCGCAGCCGCTTGGGGTTTGATCGCCTGAGTTTGTGGGTGTTTGCCGACCCGTTTGGAACGATGCGCGGAACCTATGGAACCGACGAATACGGTGCGACCCGCGATGAACGCTCTGCCCGCATGGAAGGAACTAAACGCGCTTTTGTAGAACACTTCAATCAAGGCAGACTCCCTTTCAAACTTTTCTCGAACTCTCCTCTTCGTAACGATCAGTGCGAAATTATCGCCTACGGAGATGTCGCAGTCGCCGCACTCTGGGACGGTGAAGAGATCATCGGGCATCTCAACGCCGACAATCTTTTCTCCCAAGTGCCTCTCTCCGAACGAATGCAGGAGCTGCTGATCCTATTCGCATCGGTGATTGGGCATAACTATACACACAAACAATCCGAAGAACGCCGCCGCGCCGCCGCCAACCAGTTCCGGCTTTTGAGCGAAACCGTTCCCGTCGGTATTTTCAATCTCGACGCCGAAGGACAGTTTCTGTATGTCAATCCGCAATGGTCGGAGATCACAGGGCGAACACCCGAATCGCTTCGTAATACGCACTGGCTCGAAGGCATTCACCCCGACGATCAGAGCCTCCTGCTGAACCTCCGGCGTACCCACCGCAAGCGCGGAATGTTTCGCAGTGAATTCCGATATGTGCGCCCCACGGGAGAAATCCGCTGGGTCTCCGGGTATGCTCGCGCCCTCACCGATGCACACGGCAAATTTACCGGCTATGTCGGAATCATCGAAGACCTTACCGACCACAAATTCGCCCAAGAGCAGATGCTTCATCTCCAAAAAATGGAGAGCATCGGACGGCTTGCCGGCGGGGTCGCGCACGACTTCAATAATCTCATCGCGGCAATTTTAGGCTTCACCGATCTCGCCTCCGAAGCCCTTACCATGACGGAGGCACAAGGCTATCTCGGCAGCATTCACATGGCGTGCGATAAGGCAGCCGCCTTGACTTCGCAGCTGCTCGCTTTTGCCCGCAAGCAGCCCATCGCGCCCAAGTTCTTCAATCTCAATACGCTGATTCTCGATACCGACAAAATTTTGAGGCGACTTATCGGGGCGAATATCGAACTGATCACTATTCCTTGCAATGACTTAGGACTGATTCTTGCCGACCCGACCCAAATTCAGCAAATTCTTGTCAATTTAGTTGTCAATGCCCGTGATGCCATCGGAGCGACGGGCGGCAGAATCCTTGTTGAAACCGATAACGTGATGTTTACGCCTGAAGACACGGAGCGGCACATTTCGGTGGCTCCCACCATGTATGTCATGCTGGCAGTGACGGATACAGGCAAGGGGATGACGGCAGAGCAGCTTTCGCATATTTTCGAGCCGTTTTATACGACCAAAGAGGAAGGGCGCGGCACAGGCTTGGGACTGGCGACGTGTCACAGCATCGTTCAGCAAAGCGGCGGGCATATTTGGGTCTACAGTGAGCCGGAGAACGGCTCGGTCTTCAAAGTCTATTTTCCTCTCGCGGAAGGCACCGAAACAGAGGAGGCTGTCCAGATACCCACAGCAAAACTCAATGCCGGAACCGAGACAATTCTGATGGCGGAAGACAACCCTATGCTCCGAGAATTTATTAGCCGGATGCTTCGAGATAACGGCTATCGTGTTTTGGAGGCGACGAGCGGCGAAGAGGCGATCCAAATCGCTCAAAAAACGCCGGACACGATTCATCTTCTCCTTACCGATATTGTGATGCCACAGAAAAACGGCAAGGAAGCGGCGGAAGCGATCCAAGCCAAACGCCCCGCGATCAAACTGATTTTCATGTCAGGTTACACGGACAATGTGGCGATTATTCGCAACGATCTCACCCCGACGGCTCCGTTCCTGCAAAAACCTTTCACTGCCCGTGACCTTCTCGTTGCCATTCGCCAAGTGCTGGATCAAGACGAAACCGGATAGACAAATCAGAGATACAGGGCAGAGTGCCGCGTCCGCAGGAGGTTCGTCCGTGCGGACACAGAGACGGGTATTTTCAATGCCCGCTCTTATGAATGTGCCACGTTCAAGTGTCACGTTCAAGTGTATTGATCTATGAGATATTATGCTTTGGATCGGCGGAATGAATTGTTGCTGTCCCAATCTCGTTGCTGTGAATTTGCCTCTTGTGTGGGCATTGAAAATACCCGGCACGATGGCGTTCCGCCAAGCGTCCTTCGGACGCGCTACGCTTGGAAGGTTGTGCCGTCCGAAGGACGGTGAGCCGCAGGCTATGCAGACGGGGGTTTAAAAACCCCGGTCACAGGGCAGCAACGAGATTGGGACAGCAACAATTCATTCCGCCGCTAGGGACAACTCCGTTGCCGTCCGTCCTTCGGACGCCAAATGCAAAACACAAGAAGTTCTGTGGAAATGCACGAGAGTCTCCAGTGGTTTCACTTGTCTGTTTCCTCTTTGTTCTCCACTTTCCGCACATGAATCCGAATCGGAGTGCCTTCCAATGGGTATTTAAGGCGGATTTGGTTCTCCAGATAGCGTTGATACGAGAAGTGCATGAGATTGGCGTCGTTGCAGAACATCAGAATGGTCGGCGGCGAGACACGCGGCATGGTGGCATAATAGACCTTGAGGGCGCGTCCACTTGTTACGTAGGGATGGCGTTCGATGGCATCTTGAATGATGCGGTTGAGTTCACCGGTTGGGATTCGGAACGCATGGTTTTGGGCGGCGGTGATGGCGGTTTCGATGGCATAGCGCACACTGAATCGCTCCAATGCGGAGACGAAAACCAGCGGCGCATACGCGAGAAACGGACACTCATCGCGGAACTTCTTGGTGAACTCCGCAATCTTGAGTTTCGAGGCGTTGCGCGGCTTGCCTCTCTCATAGATGACGCCGGGATCAACCAAATCCCACTTGTTAACGACGACGATACAGGCACGCCCGGCGTCCTGCGCCATGCCTGCCACACGTTTATCGCCATCGAGAACGCCCTGCGACGCATCAATGACGAGCATTCCCACATCGCTGCGTTCCAGAGCCGCTTGAGCGCGATTCACCATGTAGAACTCGATAGTTCCCTGCACTTTGCCGCTGCGCCGAATGCCCGCCGTGTCTACAAACACCAATTTTTGCCCTTCCCACTCGAAATCGGTATCAATCGGGTCGCGGGTCGTGCCGGGAATAGGGCTGACGATGACACGGTCTTCGCCGGTGATGGCGTTGAGCAGTGAAGACTTGCCGACGTTGGGGCGTCCGATGATGGAAATGCGGATTTTGTCTTCTTCCTCTTCGACAGTAGCGGCATCAGGGGGGAAAAGTTCGACGACCTTATCGAGAACATCGGCAACTCCGTCACCGTTGAGCGCGGAGATGGAATGAACCTCGCCCAAGCCGAGCGCGTAAAATTCGGCGGCGTCCATTTCCATGCGTTTGTTGTCCACTTTGTTGACGACAAGCATCAGCGGATTTTTGCTGCCGCGCAGCACCTTGGCTAAATCCTGATCGGTGCCGGTCATACCGTTGGCAGCGTCCACAATGAAGAGGATCACGTCGGCTTCGGTCATAGCGACTTCGGCTTGCTCTTTGATTTGCACGGCGAGCGGGTCGAGATCGTTGAGCAGGATTCCGCCCGTATCGATCACGGTGAAGGGAATTCCGTTCCATTCCACATCATGGTAAAGGCGGTCGCGGGTGATGCCGGGGGTGTCTTCTACAATGGCAACACGTCTGCCGACGAGGCGATTAAAAAGAGTCGATTTGCCGACGTTGGGTCTGCCAACGACGGCGACAACGGGACGAGACATAGGAATCATTCTCCGCCCCGCTATTCCGGGGCGGCTATCGTCAGCGCGGTATATCGGAGAGAAACGGGGTATGGTTATGGCGACAGGGAAACGCCGCAATTTGAGTTGAAAATGGTGTGTTGTTCACGTTTGGTAAAGTGTGTCGGTGCGTTACATAGTCGTAAGTTTGAGACAAAAAACACAATCAGCAAGTCTATTATACCTTATTCTGAAGTTTCTGTGCGGAGAGAGTAATTCGATGTTAACAGTTCAGGGTTGTGGGAATTTTCGTTCAAATCAGCCTTTAGGCTCTCTGCCTCAATCTCGAAGGAGAAGGGGAGAGGGCAGTTTTGGCAGTTTGCTATAACAACCCTGAACTGTTATTGCCCAATAACCTAACAACCCAATGTCCCAATGACCTATAAGGGATGCGTCTCGGTTCTGGAAAGAATCGGGGCGCATTTTTTTGTGTCAGTCGCGGGGTTCGAGAGAATCTTGGGGCGCGTGATTTTCGCGTGTTGTTTCGTTCTCGTCTACGTTGATTGCTTCGACGGGGGCTTTTTCGTCAAGTGTGTTGAGATTATCGAGCAGGGCTTGGGCGCGGTTTTTGTAGAACGCGAGGGCGTTGAGCTGCATAATGTCTTCGCAGAGAGTTTGGGTGCGGTGCGTGTTATGGCGCGTGCGGAAAATTTCGGCTTGAATGAGCAAGGCTGCCGCTTGCGCGTTGGGATTGGGATCGAGGGCGCAGGCTTCTCCGGCACGCTGACGGGCGCGATCCAGATCGCCGGAACGCAGGGCGAACAGTGCCGAAGCGCGAAGAATTGCGGATTGAATACTCGGCGTCTGTTTGGCGAGAATGCCCATGAGTTTGGGTTCCGCCTCCTTTGCTTCCATCATACGTCCCGTTTCAACCAAAAACAGCAGATGTTCGCCGCGCAATAGCGGCAGTATCCAACCGGCTTTCGGCTTGCTCTCCACCGCCTTTTTGATGACAACAAGGGCTTCGGGTGTCTTGCCAGCAAAGTAGAGGCATTCCGCGAGCGTATAATCGGCGAGAATGCGAATATCGGGATCGATTTTCGGGCTTTGACGCAGGGCTTCGGCACTTTTGACGGCGTCTTCAAGGCGTCCGTTATTGAGCAGTGCCGAGGCATGGTAGAGTTCTGCCAGCGGGCGCATGGAGGAGTTCGGCGCGATTTCGGAGAGAACGCCCGTCAGCGTCGTCAGGGCGCGGTCAAAGTCGCCCAATCGAATGAGAATGACGCCGTAGTAAAGCTGGGCAATCGCAAGGGTATGGTGCTGATCGCGCTTTTCTGCCTCACGGATGGCGTCCTCGGCATAGGGCTGCGCCTGTGCATAGTCGCCGAGATGGACATAGCACGCGCACAAGTTGCACATCATGGCAACCCGACGCTTGGGCGCGATCCGTGACATCGTATAGGCACGGCGAAACCATGTCGCCGCCGCCTCATATTCGCCGCGCCGAAACAGCAGATGCCCGACAGACGCCGGACCCAAAAGCCCGCCGATGACACCGAGTTCGAGAAAGAAAAGTGTGGTAAGAACCATAAGACGTGCTATTGTTTCAGAAGAAATTGCCGCTCAAAAGGCTGCAGAGATGTGTTCATGGCTTCGAACGAGATAACCAATGATACTCTAAAAACGCCTCTAAGAGCAAATTACGCGGCGTAGACCTGAACAGTTACCAGCGCAGATTGGGACTTTTGGCAGTAGGGTATACTGAGAGCAACGAAAGTGATTGGGAGGAGGGCAATTTTATGTACACCGTCACGGTTGAAGAAGCCTCATTGCAGTTTGCGGAAGTGCTGCGCCATACACGAACAGGTGAGGAGGTGGTTCTCACAGAAAATAGTCTGCCGATTGCTAAACTCGTTCCGCTTTCCCCGCAAAGCGAGATTTCAGCAAAAGACGCGAAGCGAGATGATATTGCTTACGCACTTGGTATTGCTGTAGCACGCGGCGACATCTCGCCTGATACGGCACTGCTGGCAAGAGAAGCATGGAAAGAGATTGAACGCAGTCTCTCTTTTCTGCTGCCTCCCATTGTTTCCACAGTGGAAAACGCGCAGGTAATGTTCAGTTGGGATAAAAACGAGCATCATCTTGTTATCGAGGTATTTCCCAATAGGTCTGTCGAACTTTTCTACAGCAACCGAAACGTACATAGTCCTTGGGAATACGATTATGAGGTAGGCAGCCTGATTCCTACAGAAGTGATTAACAATATTCAGGTTCTTTGGGAGAAATGAGAATGGAAGGAAATGGGATGCATGGAGAACCTCTCGATGCGTTGGAAAATGTCATTCGCCTTCTCAAACCGCTGCGTGACGGCATCGTGACTGATGCCGATTTCACTCTTTCCCCTGCGGATGAATTCTCGCCCTTGCAGTCTCTTTCGGTCTGGGCGGAAAACCGAACGCCTCTCGCACAAGCCCTTGTTTTCATGGGAAAGCCGGAAACCTATTCGCTCTATGCGGTTCTCAACGTCGGCGATATTCGCACGCTCTCCATCGAAAAAGAGCCGCCGCAAATGGTTTTAGATGTGGTTTGGGGTAAGTTGGAGAACGATAATCGCGCTGGTGCAGAGGGTCATGCAGGAATCACAGGCTTGCTGCGTCCCACAGGAATTCCGAAACTTCTCTACAAAGAACTGCGCCGAAAAATCGCCGATTTAGCCCGCAACAATCTGCATTCTCTTCCCTAAACGGAACTGCTGAATTGCCGCTCGAATAAGAGACGTAACCCGTCGAGCGTGACGAGTTGATCCACAATTTCAATGGTACGACTTTCACGCTGAATGAGTTCTGCTAATCCGCCCGTCGCAATCACCCGCGCCCCGCCCCCAAGTTCCTTCTGAAAGCGATCTACCATGGCATCGGTCTGCCCGGCGAACCCGAACACACTCCCGCTCTGCATCGCATGAACCGTATTTTGTCCGATGGCTTGCGGCGGCGCGTTGAACTCCACGCGATACAGGCGGGCGGCTTGCCGGAACAGCGCGTCCATCGAAATACCGATACCGGGCAGAATCGCGCCTCCGAGATAATCTCCGTTGACAGCGATAGCGTCCAATGTTGTCGCCGTGCCGAAATCAATCACAATCGCGGGACCGCCATATTTTGCAAACGCCCCGACTGCGTTACAGATTCGATCTGCCCCGACATCGGTTGGCGGCGTATAGTGGATGCCGATCCCCGCGTCGGTATGGGACGTGACAAAGTAAGGTTCGGTGTGGAGGTAGCGGCGTGATAGGTCAGCGAGCGTCTCATTCATCGTAGGAACGACGCTGGAGATCGCGACATGGTGAACGTCTGCGAGGGCGATTCGATTGAAGTTCAGCAAATCGGCAACCAGCATTCCATGTTCGTCGGTGGTGCGATTCCGATCCGTGCGAATGCGCCAATCGCCGATCAGGTGCGACTCGGTTCCGCGCCCTCGATAGACTCCGATCACGATATTGGTATTGCCTACATCAATCGCCAGAAGCATAGTGCCATCATTCCTTTTTTCTCTCGACTTGATGATCTCAGTATCCCTGCCAAATAGCAGAGACTACTGCGATGATGCTCTCATGCTATTTAACAGCTGCACCCGGAAATTCTTCGACATAAACCGCTTCGCCAATCAATGTCAGGATTACCTGTTTCCCTCTGACAATGACTGGTGAAGGTTCGCCGACTTGCAGCGTAAGGACAATTTCACCTGTATGGCAAAATGGTACGGGAAAAGTATTAGACAAGATTTCGCCGTCAATACTTATTTTGCCCGCATAAATATCGAGGGGGAATTCAGAAGGTTCGCCTTCAATAATTGCTTCGCCAAAGGTCAACGCAACTGCCTGTATATAGCCGCTTCCTGCATCCCAAGCAGGACGCCCCTCTGATTTATGAAGGTAGGCATTGAGCAGAACAATCGCTTGCGTGCCTACTTCGGTAATAGCAATAAGAAGACTGTCATGCAGTTCTAACGCTGTGTGAGTCATTTTGCGAGCCTTTGTAGTTCGGTGAGAATGCGCGGCACGGCGATTTTGGGTTCTTCCATCGCTTCATATTCGAGATGAAGATAGCCGCGATACCCCGCATCTTTGAGAATTTTGACGACACGCGGCAGGTCGGTGAGGGCTTTTTTGTTGCCGGAATAAATGTCGGTCTTGATATGCGTAGTGACGGCATAGGCGACGGTGCGCTCAAGGTCGGTATACGGTTCTGGCGTGCGATAATTGCCGCAGTCCCATTTCAGTCCGAACCAGTCGGATTTGATCGCGTCGGCAATCGCCAGCATTCCGTTAGAATCGGAGACAACGCCGCCGTGATTCTCCAATGCCAAAATGACGCCACGCTTCTCGGCGTGAGGCAATAATTCTTCTAAACACTCGACGACCCACTTTCGCGCTGTCTCCTCAGACGTGTCTTTCGGTGCGCCGCCTGCAAAAATCCGCATCGCTCGTGATCCCATATCGGAACTGTAGTCAAGCCATTTGCGGATATGTGCCAATTCCTTGTTACGCTGTTCCCCCGATGGCACGCAGAAATTGTTGTTTGTCGCCGAGCCGCCGACTTCCAAGCCGAGCAGAAACGCCCGCCGTGTGACTTTGTTGAGATATTCGGGAGTGAGCGGATCAGGGAAATAGTAGGAAGTCAGTTCGACACCGTCAATGTTCATTCCGGCGCAAATATCAAGAAACTGCAAAATGTCCATTTTGTCGGTTTTGGCTTGCAGATATTGGCGGTAGGAATAGGCACAGCACCCGACTTTGAGATGTGCGCCTCCTGTGCGCTGCGGTTTGTCGAAAGCGTTGGCAGCAGTGGCAGAGGCAAGTCCCATGGTCGCTCCCAGTGTGGCGGTTCCTGCGGTGAGGAGTTCGCGGCGTGTCGGTTTATTTGGCATTTTTTGGCTCCAAGTCAAATCTTTTCGATGAATGAGAGAGTATTCGACTTGCACGAGACAATTCCCTCTATTGCCGAAAGTCGTAGGGGTATAATATCCTTATGGCTGTCAGTGACGTGACATACGATGACCTGTTCTCTCAAAAAGCCGTGAAGTTTCTGTGAGAATCCATGTCAAAAGTCAGCAATACGCAGGGCGATATGAGTACCTTTGCGCTGATGGAGTTTGCGGGCGGGGCGCGGGTCAACTATACGGGCAGTTTCGCGTCGGCGGGAGTTGATATGGGTTGGAATGGTCGCTGGACGATCACGGGGAGCAAAGGCAGTATTTTGTGGAATTCACGGGACGATTGGGGGCAGGTGCGCCTGTTCCGCCAAGACGCCGACCTTTCCCAATATACCGAACAGCACTTTTTCACGCATCTGCCGGAGATTTGGGGCGATATCGTTCCTATCGTCCCTATTGAGCCGCAGGGCGCACAGGGACACCATCACAACCTCTATCAGTGGCGGGCGTGTTTGCCGCTCACGACAAGCCAGCCTAAAGGCAGAGCGCGTTTTTGATGCAAAACGCTGACAACCAAAGCCATGCACCCGCGTCCCATCTGACTGCCATCAATGACCAAAACGAGCGTACCCTTGGGAAGACTGTCGAGGAGTGCTTGGATACAGGGCAAAGAGTAGCGGTCTACTGTCACCGTCTCGTTTTTGAGCCAGCGTTCCAAAGTGGTGATTCGGCTTTGCCGCTTGGCTTGTCCGGGTATTTTACTGGCAATGGCGGGGAGTTGGGTCTTTTTACTCCCAACAATGCCACAAATCATGGCGGTCAAGGTCATTAAATGGCGGGCGGCGTGTCCTTTGGTCTGCGGCATCATTCGCCAAAGTGCCTTTTTTATGGCAAAATAACGGCGGTGATTGTCGGGCATGAGGTTCCTCTTTTTTCTGTGATGAGAATATAGAACTCACCTCTCGCAGCGGGTACTGAAAGTAGCCGGAACCCCAAAGTACAAGCGTCTTTCAGACGCACAATTCCTCCAAATCGAAAAGTCTTCGCGTCTGAAAGACGCTTGTTTTTTCCAGACGGGGATTTAAAACCTCCGGTGCGTAACGTGAGTAAAGAATACCTCATGCTCCGGTCACCTCATTTTCTGTAGGGTAGTGCAAGCATGGATTGAATTGGGGGCGAATTTGCATCTGCGGGCATTACTGGAACTCTCGCGCCACGGTGCAGAAGCGGCAAAAGAGGCGTCGGAACGGGGGCGGCGACTCAATCCGGATGATCCCGATTTGGGAAGGCTCCTGCGCGATGTAGAAGATACACTGAAAATTCGTGTTCGATTTCGACTGCCCTTGAAAAGATAATCAAGGGCGAATGCCCTGTTTGCGGGTGTGTTTGCTTTGCGCGAAAGGAATTGTCTTGATTTCTGCCTCGTTGACTTTGCTGATCGTTGCCGCGCTGGCGGCGTCATCTGCCCCCTCTTCGGTTCGGTTGCCGAAAGGGTATGTTTGCTATCGCGCCCCGAAGCCGATTCAGATTGATGGACGCTTGGAGAAATCCGAGTGGCACGCCGCTCCTTGGACAGATTGGTTCGAGGACATTGAAGGAAGTATTCGCCCGAAGCCGCGCTATCGCACTCGCGTCAAAATGCTCTGGGATGATCAGTATTTCTATATCGGCGCAGAGATAGAAGAGCCAACGGTTTGGGCGACACTCACTGAACACGACTCCGTCATTTTTCAGGACAACGATTTCGAGGTATTTATTGACCCGGACGGCGATAACCACGAGTACTATGAGTTCGAGATCAACGCACTCAATACAACGTGGGATTTGCGATTGGTCAAGCCGTACCGAGATGGCGGTCCCGCTCTCAATGAATGGGAGATACCCGGCATGAAATCTGCGATCTTTGTGGACGGTGTTCTCAATAATCCCGATGTGCGCGATAAGGGGTGGTCGGTAGAGTTAGCGTTTCCTTGGAAGGTTCTTGCCGAATATGCCAATCGTCCCACTCCCCCGCATCATGGCGATCAGTGGCGGATTAATTTTTCGCGGGTTGAGTGGGATATCGAGGTTAAAGAGGGCAAAATCACCAAAATCCCCAACCGCCCGGAGCATAACTGGGTCTGGTCACCGCAAGGCATTGTGGATATGCACCAACCGGAACGCTGGGGGTATGTCCAGTTCTCAACGGACGCGCCCGGAAAGAGCCGCTTTCGACGTGATTCGGCGGAACCTGTTCGAGATGTCTTGATGCGAATCTATCACGCTCAACGCGCTTTTTACGCCAAAAACAAACGCTGGGCAGCCTCGCTCGTCGAATTAGGAGAGACCACGCCAAAACTCTCCGGTGTGCGTGAACCCATTACTCTCAACTTGACCGCAGAGGGATATGTCGCCACCGCCCTCTTCACTCCCAACCGCAAAACACAGCAACGCTGGCACGTTCGCCAAGACTCGCGTCTGTGGAAAGAGTAGGGGTGTTGCTCGTTGCACCTATCTGATCTATTCACTCCGCTGTGAAGAGTTTCGCAATCAGGCGTTAGGTTGATACAACACCAGCGAAATGAAAAACTATCCGGCAAAAAGATCAGTGAGCCATAGTACAAAAGCGTTTCTGATAGCATTATACTCTAAATTTATGGCGTGAAAGGGGCAGGAGAGGAGACAAGCGAGAGGGCTTTTACGAGGAATTCGTTACTGGTGATGGTGTTGAGGCAACGCGGGGCGAGGCGGTACAGACACTTATTTTATCATCGAAGACCCGAACGCCGAGTCCTTCGCCCAACGTGTTATGATCAAATGGGTGTTCGCGATATAACTCAATCCCCTTGACTCCCTATCGCCGCTCGGATATACTTCACTCACGGTATCTTTCAGAGAAGAGGACACAATGATTACTCGCCTCAAAGTCAACGGCTTCAAGAATTTAGTCAACGTAGATGTGCGCTTTGGAGCATTCACTTGTATCGCCGGATTAAATGGAACTGGAAAATCCAATCTCTTCGATGCTATTCATTTTTTAAGTCTCTTGTCCGAAAAGACATTGATCGAGGCAGCCCTCTCCGTGCGTGATGAGGAGGGAAAATCAGGTGATATTCAGAGTCTGTTTCACCGTGCCAGCGGTTCGTACGGTAAACAAATGGACTTTGAAGTCGAGATGATTGTACCGGAGTCAGGGGTTGACGATTATGGTCAAGATGTATATGCGGCATGGACATTTTTGAGATATAAACTCTCGCTTGGTTATCGCGCCTCAGAATCCATTGGTAGGATAACACTTGAAGTTTTAAATGAAGAACTAGAGCGTATTCCGAAAGAAGCAGTCAAACTACTTTTGTTTCCAAAAAAAGTCGAGTGGGTCAACTCTGTTGTCAAGGGAAGTAAGTCTACCTTACAGAATTATCTTACAACCGTAGACAATGCAGACGATAAACTTCGTAAAGTTTCGCTCCGTCAGGACACTGGTGGACGTTCCGATGGAATCACTCATAAACGCGGCAACCCGACAACAATACCTGCTGCCAATTTACCGCGTACGGTACTTTCCTCTATTAACAGTGCCGAGCGACCCACTGTGCTGATGGCTAAACGGGAGATGCAGTCTTGGCGGCAATTGCGCCTTGAACCCTCCGCGCTCAGAAGACCTGATCGCTTTCCTGAACTTATGTCTACACAAACGGTGACACTTGATGTGGATGGGGGGCATCTCCCAGCGACATTATATCGCCTCTCTCAGAGAACGGATGGTGAGGAGATCAAAAGCGGCATACGGAATCGCCTCTCCGTGTTGCTAGGTGAGATGATTACTATAGAGATTGATGTAGATCATATGCGCCAGCAAATCTCGCTCTCTGCAAAATGGAGAGACGGAACGACGCTCCCCGCCCGCTCACTTTCCGAAGGAACACTTCGCTTTCTCGCGCTCGCCGTTCTGGAACACGATCCGGAAGTTCGCGGCGTCATCTGTTTGGAAGAGCCGGAAAACGGAATCCATCCAGGGAGAGTCAAAGAAATGATTGCTCTGCTCCGACAAATCGCGATGGATACATCTTTGCCTATTGGCAACGATAACCCTCCGAGACAAATCATTATCAATACACATTCACCTAATGTAGTCAAACTCATGGAGGACGATTCAATTTTGTTGGCGGAATCGAGAGAAACGATCTACGAAGGTCAGAGAACGAATCGTGTTGCATTCAGTTGCGTTTCCGGCACATGGCGGAGCGGTATTTCGGGAGCAGAATGTGTGTCTAAAGGCAAATTGTTTGATTACCTTAACCCTGAGCCTATGGAAAATGAACCACAAAAAGACATCATACCCGATAAAAAAGACGATGTTCGCAAGCCCAAATTGATGAAATATCGCACCGACTTGCTTACTTTATCACTCCCTTACGAGGATTTCCATGCCTGAAGTGAAGTATACGTTGCTCACCGAAGGTACAACGGACAAAGCTTTGATTCCCATTATCAACTGGATATTTCGACAACAGAGAAACGATCTTGCTGTCAACTCCGATTGGTCTGATCCGTCTCAATCTTTCACCAAGCCGCATGGATTACTGAACAAAATTCGTTACAGTTTGGATTTTTATCCCTGCGATATTCTTTTCGTTCATCGTGACAGTGACAACAAACTCCCTGAAAACAGACACAAGGAAATCACTGAAGCTTTTGATAAGTGCAAGAGCAACTTACCGTTGATTTGTGTTGTTCCTGTGAAAATGGTTGAAGCGTGGCTCCTTTTTGATGAAACGGCGATCAGGGATTCAGTCGGCAATCCAAACGGGAAAGTGCAACTCGATTTGCCCCAAATAAGCCAATTAGAAGCACTGACAAATCCCAAAGAAGTTCTGCGAAACGCTTTGACAACAGCGAGCGAACTCACAGGGCGAAGAAAAAAGGACTTCGGAAATGCAGAGACGCTCGTCCAACTTTCACAACTGATAGAGGACTATTCTCCCTTACGGCAACTCTCCGCTTTCCAACGACTTGAAAAAGAGATAAAAGCCTATATTGCAACAATATGATGAAATGGTTCATGAGACGAGCGAAAGGGCTTTGGCGAGGACTTCGTCCACGGTAATCGCGTCGAGACAGCGGGGGCGGGCAAATTCGCAGTGATGCCAATCGCATTTCTTGCCGCAAAACTCTCGATGACTGAGGACGTTGTTGCGCTGGCGATAGGGATGGATGCGTTCCGGGTCGGTGGGACCGACAAGCGTCACGACGGGACGCTCTAATGCCACTGCCAGCGGCGAGGAACCCGTATCGCCGCAGACATGAACTGCGCTCCGTTTGATCACTGCCGCGAGCTGCTTGAGATTGGTGCGTCCGCAGAGATTGAAAAAAGTTTCAGTTGTAGCTTCGGTGACTTGGGCGGCGACGGCTTTGTCTGCCGTAACCAAGACCGAAGGCAAGCCGTGTTCGCGCTTCAATCGGTCAATCAATTCGGCATAGTGTGCGGCACTCCACTGCTTGATCACCTGCGCCGACGCCGGATTGATGGAGATAAAGGGTGTGTCGGGCGTCAAGTTGGCTTCGCGCAACATTGCATCAACGGCGAATTGATCTTCCGGCGAGATATGAAACGGAAACGTGACCGTTTTGGGTTCCGCGCCCAAATAGTGCGCCACATCGAGATATTGATCCACGATATGAACGCTTTCGGGACGTTGGGGCAAGCGTCGCTCTACCAAACTCGCCGCCTCCCGCAGCCAGTGATACCCTAAACGTACCCGCGCCCCCGAACCCACCGCCACAATCGCACTTTTCGTCAAGCCCTGCAAATCTATTGCGAGATCGAAGTTTTTGGCTCTTGCCCGTTTTAATCGCCCGAAATAATCGCGCCGATACTCCGCCGATTTCAGTTTCGAGAGTTTTAGTTTGGGCAGAACGAGCAGGTCAGTGAGATACGGATTGCCTTCGAGAAGCGCGACAAACGGCTCCTCGACAGCCCATGTGATTTCGAGATGCGGATAGGCTTCTTTGAGTGCCGCCGAAACGGGCAGGGCGTGCAGAATATCGCCGAGCGCACTGAGTTTGATGATCAGCACGCGACGGATTTGACGCATATCGGGAACGGCAACGACGCTCATTCGTTCGCGTCCGAAGAGATGGAAGGAACGGAAGGGTTAGGTGCGGAGTTTTGGGCAAGCATTTCGCGGCGATAGGCGTTCGGTTTCATTTGCATTTGGCGTGCCGCTTCGTCGCCTCCCGTAAAAATCCCCGG
>Ga0163154_10005867_pt1 | contig 15354 bp, 23 predicted proteins | sample OliLakLV19MP9P1_FD_148649 | JGI IMG/M metagenome (GOLD analysis project Ga0163154, IMG submission 148649) | Freshwater microbial mat bacterial communities from Lake Vanda, McMurdo Dry Valleys, Antarctica - Oligotrophic Lake LV.19.MP9.P1 | ecosystem: Environmental > Aquatic > Freshwater > Lake >... | reverse complement strand
AGGTGAGCTGTCATTAATCTCTAACTTGGTTGCGGTGCTCGAGTTGCTCAAGCCTGCATTTATTCTGTAAACGTGTGTGTTGGCGAGCGTAAAAGGTTTGGTTGCGCGCGTCACACGTTCAATGACGATACCACCACCAAGAAACTGACCTGTGTTGCCGCTGTCCCATACTGGGAAGGACGCTACTGATGAGCTGCTTACGGAGTAAGGCGTGCCCAACCAGCCGCCCATACTGAATGTTGTGCCTGCAGTGCCTCCAGAGGTGTTCGTCTCAAACCCTTCGGTGGTGAGCACACCTGCTAGTGGGACAGCCGCGCCTATCACGTCACCATCTTTGATGAACTCTAGTTTCTGTTCCGAGAGTAGTAGCATGTATTCTTGGTCGACGTCGTAGAGATACGGTATGAGTCTGCCTGGGTAAGCGAACTCGGCGACGAACTTCGTACCTGGTCGTTTGGTTACGGAGCCCTCGGGGGTGGGTATCATGTTAACACACTTAGCAAGGCCACGCTTAATACCATCGTTGTCTATGCGATGGTCGATGCGGCGTACGATTTCACCGCCTGTGAACTCGGACTGAATGTGCTTGAAGGCCATAGTTTAAATCCATACGTCGTTGGGGGGATACCGCAATGTTGAAAGTATGTTGTCGTCGCGCCCTCCTCGGCCTCGGCGCACAGCCTCTTGACGATGGAATCTCGCCATGTCGGGGCTCTCCTCCAGTGAGAGGAAGCCTAGTGCTGTCAGTCTAGCACGTTCGGCGAGCTGTTTCAACTCCATCTCCTTGGATGGGTTCAGACGCATAGCGCAGCGCGAAGCTAGCTCGTAGCGAAGGTATTCTATAAATAATATGTTGGTGTTTTCGTCGAAGTTTGCCCAGCTGTATAGTGAAAGGTGGGTGTCGGCGGCGTTGACAAGTTCGTTGCTCTGGTAGGAGTAACCTTTCAGTGGGATGTATGTCAGCAGCTTACCGCTCTGGAATCTGTAGTCTGCGGATGCGTGATATGGGTGCAAACGCCACACACGCTGAAAGTCCGCGGGTACTGTGTATGCGTTGCTAAACTCATTGACAGGTTTGACAACGTCTGCGGTAGGTAGGTTAACCTGCTTTACCGAGAAACGCCAAAAAGCTTTTGATAGGCAGACCTTAATGGCCTCAGCAAAGTGAGTCCTAATGACAGCACCAGATGCTGTCGTTTCAGTGAACGACAGCATCGGTTGTGCGCCAAGAAGTTCCAATGCGAGGTTGGCTACCTGTACCTTTGTGTAGGGCACAATGCTTACCTCTCTAAGTGATTACCTTGCATCACCAAATTGTAATTTGCGGCCTACTACCAAGATGGATAGTGAACCATCAGCTGGCCAAGTGCCGCCTGCTACGGTGACTAATAGGTGAGCGTCTAGGCGGTAGTCGATATTGTACTCGAAACCAACACCGACGAGTCCGTCTTTAGGAAGGCGTCTGGTTGTACCTGCCAAAGCTGCGGACACGTCTAAAGCGTCGATTAAACAGTTAGCGTCGCCTTCAAAAGCACTGGCCACGCCTGCTTTTAAGTAGCCAACACCGACGCTTATCGTACGTGCGGCACCGAAGGCTGAGCATGTGACATAGATGGCTTCGACGCGCATGTTATCGATGCGTCCGAAGTCGATGATACTACCAGCGACAAGCTCAGCCGCGTTGGTGTGGCTGCGACGGCGGGTGATGGGGTCGCCGTTGTCGTACTGTTGGTAGTCCCAAGATGCCCCTGGTTTGCGAAAGCCAGTAGTGACAAACGTCTGGTCGCGCAGTGCTTGGGGTGTGAATACTGTTGCGGTAATTACTGCCATGATAAAATATCCTTTAGGGGGGGTTACTAAGCGTCTTTCACTTCTAAACTGTAGATAAACGGAAGTGCGCCGCGACGTGCGCCCACACGCATACTGAACAGTTCACGAACACCGTCTAACACTTCTGGCATCTGCTCGATACGAGTAGTTAGGCCAGAGGTACCGAACAAGATACCCTCGGGCTGCTGCCACATAGGTAGGTAGTAGGTGTCTGTGGTAGTTGCGTTGTAGAAGCGTTTTAGACCGTCGTCAACAATGAAGGTGATTTGCGATGTGTCTACCGTTACCGCAGGAAGTTTGGCACCGTGGATGTCGGTTACGAACTGGTTAAGTCCGCCAACCATGTTGCCTACGCGTGCGTAGTCGGTATCATGCCATAACGACGTATTGGTCAATGAGGACAACGAGCGGAAGAACATACGTATTTGCTGCGTGGTTGCGGCAACGTACCAGTGGTTGTTGTCTGACTGGAAGTGGTTGTAGGTGTCGCGAGCTACTGCGATTGCCGCGGCAATTTTGTTAGGGCTTAGACCTTGGATTGCCGTGGAGATTTCCACACCGCCGTAGTTGAAAGCGATGGTGTTTGCAGCTGCGAACGTTTCGGAGGTGAACTGTTGGGTCTGGTAGTTTAAACCAGTCAACACTTGACCTGCCGAACGGAAGACCGCGCGAACTCGGTTGTTCATACCTTGGGCAAAAGTTTTCATAACAACCATACGGTTGATGGCTTGCATCTGAGCGAAGTCGGCGACGTCAACCCGTCCGTTGTGGATGGCTAAGTCGGTCACTCTACTGTCGGCTAACAACGCGTTAGTCATCATACGTTTGCTAGGGGCGACACTGGAGTTGCCGATTAGCTGGAAAGGCTGTGTGACGATGTCGGGGTTGTCCGTCATCTGTACGCCAAGGTCAACTTCTTTGGTGATGTAAACATCGCCATCGATGGATACTTGAGTTACGCAATCGCCATAAATAAAGCCAGGAACGGAAGGCAACACTTCGATGGTAGGTGCGGCGTGCTCGTAAAGTAACTGGGTAAAGGCTATCTGGGAAGCTGGGGTGGACATGAGGGTATCTCTCTCTCGTTATATTAGGTGTCACCTTAAGTATACCATCAGCCACTACACTTTGTAAAGTGATGTTGTCAAAAAGAAAAGCCGCTACGTGAACGGCTAGGAGGACAACAATGAACGGAGGAAAATTATTTGTAACTATTCTTGTTTAATTTCGCGGTGGTATACGCTAAGGTGGTGGCTGCTGTGGGTTTGGCCTTGTAGGCTGCCTCGGCGTCTGTGAACTGCCGTTGAAGTGTCTGCCGCATAGAGTCGCTTAAGGGTTGGCTCACGTTACCAGGAATGGTGGACTGTTCAAACATTGCGCCGATACCTGCCAACAGCTGATAAATCTCAGCTTGGTGAAGTGCTGGGTTGGTACGGAATGCTTCACCCAGCTCAGGGATACCTATTGCGCGGAAAGCTTTGCCTGCGTTGGCCAGCACCGTATCGGGGTCTGCACCGAGAACCTTCGTAAGTTTAGCCCTGCGTTCGAGCTCGGTGTTAAGGGTCTGTTCTTGGTCGGCCTTCTCAAGCTCGGCGTACACCTCTGCCTGTTTGCTTACATACGATGTTAGAATTGAGGAAAACTGCTTAGCCGTTAAACCTTCTTTGTGCGACACCTCTCGAAGGTTGTTAAGCATATCCTTGTCTAACTCAAAGTTCTCAGGTGCTGTGTAGGTGTACTCGTCTGCGGTTTTAGGACGGCCTAGTTTGGTGTAAACCTCAGCCCAATCGGGTGAGTCCACGTCATTAGGCAGGTGTATCGCGGTTGAGCTTACATTAACGCCAACGGTAGGTGCGTCATCGCGTGGGGGTGCCGAAAGGTCGAATATTTGTGGGGTTTCGTCTGACATTATTTATCTCCTAATGTTAGTGGGTCAATGCCCATCTGTGTGAGTAAGTAGGTTACTACGGTGCGCTGCCCTTCTCGGAAGGCGAGGGTCTGTGGGTCTAGCCGTGCTGCCAGTGCGTTACCGTCAAACGGTGCGAGGGGCAGGTACAGCGGTTTGAAGCGTTCAAGCAATTCCTTGGCCACCTGTTTAGAGAGGCCTATCTCCTTAGCTGTTTTCCAAGTGTCGCTCATTAAAAGCTGCCCCCTAGTGCTTGTGCCTGCGCGAGGTCTTTTATACCAGCTGCGCCAGCCTGTAGGTTATTGGCTTGGGTTTCGGCTTCGGCTTGCTCTTGTTTTTGTTGTTGGATGGCATCGAACTCTTCCTTTGTTCTCATGAAGGCAGGGTTAATACCTGCTAACTCGTAAACAGCTCTGGTATACTCTAGTATGTTGATGGTGTCAAGCACCTCAGGGAAAATCTGCGACAGCGGTAGCAGAAACTGCTGCGCAACGCGGTTCATAGTATCTAGCTCAAGCTGTGAGAAGGCGCGTGCGGTGGCGGCGTTGAATCTGAACGTGTGCAGTTCACCGAACTTCTTGTGTGCCAGTTCGACTTCGGTCGACGGTGGTGCCACTGCGCCTGTCTTAATCATGTACTCGGCGACGAGTGTCATCACAGGTGATGCGATTTGGTCATACATACGCATCTGCGGAACCATCACCGCGCGCATACGTTCTTGAATCTTATCGTTAACCTCGACCTCGCGCATCTCGGCAGCCTTGTCGGAGGACGCAATCTTATCATTAAAGAACATACGGCGCACTGCGTCACGCTCGTTCTGAATGTCCATCATAGTGTATTGTAGGTCAATGGGTGCTACGAGGTATTGTACCAGCTTGCGGATGTCGCCGCCAGCAGCCTCAAACATACCTGGGTCAATGGTGTTGGTGTTGTGTAACGTGCCCAACTGTGGGGAGCCGCCCGATATAGCGTTGGCCACTGCAAAGAACGGTGGTCTGGCCTGCATCTCGGAGCCATTCTTAAAGTTGCGGTACTGGTCGTTGATGTTGCGCATGGTTGGTAGTGCGTTGCGCGCAGGCGATGACGGCACTAACTCGTTGCCGAACCACTGCCATGTGATGCCGATGTAAGGGTTGCGGTCGAAGCCGCCGATGTCAAGTATAACATCATGAGCGTCGGCTTTGTCTTTACCAGGATGCGTAATTGTTATCTGGTCTTTCGGAATGTAGTAGTAGCCGCGGAAGCGTTTGCTCGTCTTAGGCATGTTCTTAGAGTCGGAGACCTTCATGAAGGGGTCATGGGGGATGACAGCATGGCAAAGGTTTACCATCTGGTCGCGATTAAACTTAGGCTCTGTCCATGCTTTAGGATACTCACCATGTGGCAGCTTTTCTGCTGGCCAGCGTTCCATAACCTCTCTTACCGAGAGTGTAAACAGGCGGAATATGGTGTTTGCTTCACCGTCTTCGTCGCGCTCGACCATCAGGTTTTGCAGCGGTACGTGACGGAAGCGTAGGTGCTTGGTTACGGGGTGTGCATCGGCAAGCATGAAGCCTGCGCCGAATACCACGGCCTCCATTAAGGCGCGCTCGAGCGATGAGTAGAAGTTTACGGAGGGGTCTATCACGTACTCGAGGCATGACTTGTTCACCAAGCTGATATACTCAAGTATGCGCGTCTTAGCGGCGTCGGATATCTGCTTGTTGCGTTGGATGTGGGTGGGTAAAAGCACGGCCGACCACTCTTGCGTGGGGTTAAACAGCGCACCAATGATAAATGACACCAGCATCTGGCTGGCTTCAACGCCTGTGCTGTCGTACAGCTCGCCGTACGCTTGGCCTGTAGGGTTGGTGAAGCCTGTGTAGTTTGCACCACCACCAAAACCAGTTGAGGGGGGTCTAAAGTAGTGCGCCAACTCGTCAAACAAGACGATGGTTTGGTCATATAGACGCTTGGCAGACTGGTATTTCTGTGTCAGTACGTCGTACGTGGTAGGTAGTTTTTGTTGCATTACATGCCAGCCTTTACTGTGCGTTGCGCAAATATGCCTTGGGTTGCTGCTCGAAGTCTTATGCTGCCGTCACGCTGGGTGATATCCGCCTGAATCTGCATCGTAATCTCCTCTTGGCGACGAATCTCCTCGAGTTGGCGTGCTTCTGCCGCTTCTTTGTCACGCTGCTGCTCAGCCAGACGGTTAGCCCCTTCTTGTGCCTTGCGTTGTGCGCGTCCGAAAGTCATTGAGCGTTCCCTATTGTATGTTACCTACCTAAGTTTACCATGCTGTTAAAAGTATTGCAAGCCTACATGTATTTGTAGTTACGTTCGGCTGGTTTATTCTGGTTTTCCATCTCGAGAACGGACTTATCATACCTGTCTAGGTACTTGTACGCTATTACCGAATACCGAAAGGCATCTGCTGCGTGGCTAGCCCAGTTGTGGTCGGCCTTGCCGTAGGTTATATCGCCAAGGTTGTCTCGTCCCTTAAGTTCTTTAGCTCCGTAGGCCTTCAAAGCGCGCAGCCCATCCTCGCACAATCGGCTGTTAATTTGAATGGTGTGCAGTTTTGTCCTCACCAGCTCGACATCGGCTTGGATTGAGATGGTCTTAGGTATCGCGTAGTGCACCATGTTGGCCACCTTAAAGTGATTGAGGCGTTGCAGGCCATTAGACTCCGTTTGTCGGGCGTCATGGGGCAGGAAGGCACAGCCGTGGCGGTACCCCATGCTGCTGCATTGCTGGATAACCTTGGTTATAGTGCTGTTTAACGACATCTGTTTCGTTTCCATGTAGTCAATATAGTTCGTCTGGCGTGTGTATTTGTTGTATTGAAAGAACCAGATGGACGTTTTCTCACCTGGGGTCTTGCCAAAGCCGCCGATATCCCACGCCGTGAAGACGGGTAGCAGTGGGTCGTGGGTTATACATGGGCTTATTCTTTCCGCTAAGGTTAACGCCTCCAACTGCTCACTATAGTACGCGCTTTCGTTGGCAGCGGTTCTGTCCATGAGAAACTCCTGTTTGAAGGTGGACAGTTTGATGTTACCAGCCCTGACCTCCTCTTGGAGTGCCTCCATGGACGTTACAGGAGAGCCGTCAGCCTTATAACCGTTGAGGATGGTGCGTAGGTCGCAAAAGTAGAGTTTGCCGTCGTTACGCTCGTTCCAGAGGTCGAAGGTCTTCGTTGCGTGGTTTTCTCCGCGCCATGTGGTGAGAATCAGGGTCTGGCACTCGGGGTTGTTGCGCATCGTGGGTACGACACTGTAGGGCAGCACGTCAGGGTTGAAGTCGGGCACGCAGAACTCAGAGATGAGGAACATCTTGTAGTTCGCGCCTAATAGTGTGTCAGGGTCGGCCTGCCTAATTTTGATAAAGCTGTCTTCACCTGTTGGGACGTGCTTGATGGTGATTTGGAGGTCAGCACTGTTGACGTTGCGCACTAGGTCATGGTTGTGCTTACCACGGCCGTACTGGTCAAAGCCAGGTATGTAGCTAAGCATCGACTTACCGTTAAGGTCTTTGTTGTTGAACAGCACACGGCGTCCCATGTCGGCGGTGGGGAAGATGTACAGTGCCGTTCCTGGTTGCCCTGTGAACATCATGCGGTAGATGCAGTACAACCAGCCGATGTAGTCTTTGCCTAGCCGCCTCGCCCACGCAAGGTAGGTGTAGCGTGGGTTGTGTGTAATGAGATGCTGCCAGACTAACTGCTGGTGCTCGTAGAGTATCTCGGGATTACTTGGGAAGTTGAAGGTTTGCGAACCCGGTAAGATTAGATTATTGCTCATTTTTGACATCCACTATTGCGTCGAAGGCTGGGTTTCCGTTTTTGGCGCGCTCTGGAAGATTATGGAAATTGACGACGTTGATGTGTATCTCTCTGTCCCCAATTGTGAGCAGGTCAATCGGCTTGGCGGCTGGTGCCGAGAGTTTCAACTGCGCCTCTAGCATCTTGTGCATAACGCTTGCCGTAGCCAGTGGTGGCATGGGTGGCGGTGGAATATAGACATCTGGGTCGAACCTAGCTTCAATCTGCGCGGCCTTGCGCGCAGTGCGGGCTTCGAGGTAGTCTTCCATCTGACATTTGAACATGCCGTCTACAAGGTTGGTGAGCTCCATAGACTTAGCCAGCGGGTCATAGCCAGCCCGCATCATTTGAAGATGCGGTGCCATGACTTCTGAGTCCTCTGGTTTATCTGGAACTATATTGCCCATCTATGGTTTGGCCTGCCCGCTTACGCCTCTCGCGGCTCTGTCTACGTGGCGTAGGTGGCACTCTTCCACAGCCTGTTCGAGCAACGCGATGATTCTGGTGTTGTGTTCGCAAGCTAAGTCTGTAGATTGCCAGCTCATAAGGTGGTCGATGCACGCAATAAACAAACCATCAACCGTAATGCCGTTTACCCCTGTCTCGCCACGTGCACCATCTTGAAATTGTATACCGAAAAGGTGGGTTTTATCGCTTGTGTAAAAGTCATACTTAGTGTTTGAGGTTTTGCGTATCTCCACCATATGGTCTGGCTTGATTATGTGTTCTGACATTACGTATCTCCTTTTGCTGCCCACTTGACAGTGTTGATGTCGACGGCTAACACACCGCCTGTTTGTAAACTCTTAATAATCCTTGCGACTCTGATGTCAGTAATGTCACCATCCATCTGACCTAGTAGCAGGTTGTGGTTCTCGAAGTCTAAAGCTATCGTCATGTAGACTGGTGGTTTAGGCTCTTCGGTGCCAAAGTATTCTACATCCGACATTTGCCGTCCTCCACGTTAAACATTACACGTTGACCGTCCTTTGTTATGATAGCATGGCAGTGAGCCCATGACGAGTACCCCTTATTATATCCGAGGTCGTACGTGCTGGACGTACCAACTGTCATCTGCCCACCATGTATGGAAGGTGAGTGTCGGTGTCCGCTAATTGTCCTGTCGCTTTCGTTACCTGTGAGCGTGCGTGAGCCGTTGGCACCGCGGTCGCCGTGTTGGGAGAGCTCGATACCGAAAACATTCAGGCTTTTGTTGCGGCCAACGAAGGCATCCTCGGGGAAACCTGCGTACTTGACCAGATATGTTTTTAATGACGATGACACACTGTACCGTCCTGTGGTGCGTATCTCGTCACACTTCTGAAACGCGAGCCAATGGTATAGGTGCATGTTGTGTGGGTCGGTGCGGCCTGCGCCACTTGCGAGCCACTGGTCTAGGTGGTCATGGTGGTTAGATTCGATGATGTGCACCTTGCCCTGTAGGTCTTTAAGGTGGGTTGCGAGGCTTTGCAGCTCTAGGAGAAGACTGGAAGTACCGTTCTGCGCCTTGGCCATTTGCAGGAAGGGGTCTTTCATGTGGTGGTGACTGATGCTAAAGCCGTCGAAGATGTCGTGGGTGACGGTGTTCTCGGTCTTAAGCGCGGTCACGGCGTTCCAGTTGGGTCGGTCTAAGCTGCGTCCGTTGTGTCCGACGTGCAAATCACCGAGAATCAAGGTGTGGATGTCGTCCAGCGGGTCATTAACCACGCCTTCCTCTTCGTTGAGGTACAGATGGCGGAACCACATCGCGTCGGTGCCACGGTCGAGCTCGATAAGCAGCGCGGCGTTCACATGGTGGAACATTCCCAAGGAGCCCTGCTTCGTGTCGCTGTATTGTGCAACACTAATGCTCCCTGTGGTTATGGCGTACTGTGCTGGGTCTGGCAGCAGGCGTGGGATGGAGGATAAGGCTATCCTACTGTGACCAATAATAACAGAGCGTCCTTTACCGTAGCCGCCGTACCCTGCTAAGGGGCGTGAGGAGGTCGCCTGTACGCGTGCGCAACCTGCCAAGACCACTCTCGGCGAAAGCTGATTGTCGACACTGGTAAAAGGGAGGTCGGCAGACCATACGGCACCTTCGGTAGATTGCATAAGGGATGGGTTCTTGTACTTTTGCGGAACGACGAGTAGTTGAGCATTGTTTTTCTCCGCGAAATCTTGTAAGGCTTTGTAGAATGGCATGTGAATAGGTGTGTTGTTAAGGGCACTGGATATTATGTATTTTGACTTGGTAAGGTCTATCTCAGTATTGTTGGGAAGGGCGTCGTCACCCATCTCTGGCTCGGCCTGTGCCACTGCGGCAATATCAATGCCAGCACGTCTTAGTCGGCGTACCAAGTTTCTCCTGTCGCAACCAAGGGCGCGCGCGGCCGCCGAGAGTGTGCCGTGTATTTCTAAGGCCTGTTGGACTTCCTCTAGTGTTTTAATTCTCATTAGTTAGTTCCCCCTAACCATTTGCAGCCGCCTTTAAGGTGTGGTACGGGGCAACGGCCGCATACGAAATCCGAACGTCCTGCTGCCACGTGTGTCGCGGTGCTGGTGAAGGCGGCATTGCGGTCGAAGCGTTCGAGCGCGAGCTTAAGGTCTGCCGAGAATGTCTTGGGGTCGGCCATAACAATCTTGCCGTCGGATAGGTCTCCGATAGCGATGGTTGTGACGTTCTTGCCAGCCTGTCTTAAGGCGTCGACGTAAGCGTACAGCTGGTCATGGTAGGCTATCTTTTCTGGTGTCCACCCTTGCCCACCTGTTTTCCAGTCTAGTAGGATGAGGTCGTCCCCATCTTGGAACAGCGCGTCATATCTGCCCGCCATTGGGATGCCCGATATGGTGTCGAACAACATCAACCCTTCCCGAGAGTGGCAGACCCAGCCGAGAGCGTCTATTTCGCCTCTTAGTTTGCGGAAGTTTGTGAGGTACCTGACGACCTCGGATATCCATTCGGTTTTGGTGTGGGTGTCCAGTGGGTGTTTGTGTGACGTGGCCTCATCTAGACGCGTAAGTTCTTTAACTAACTCTGGGTTGTTTTTCTTGAAATGGTTTGTCCATGTGGGCTTCTTGTACACGTTGCCGTATTTGAGTCCGTAGGTTATCGTTGCTTTGATGGGCTCGATACATTCCATAGCGTGTCTGAGATAGTCGAGTGGGTCGGGTAGGTAAGGTGTGATTGCTTTGAGTATGGCTCCTAATTGGATTTTCTCATCGTCGTAAAACTCGTCTATTAGGTCGTGCACCACGATGCCTGCGGTGGCATGGTTTCTCAGTAGTGGCACGTCACCCTTTTTATTGTCAATGTACATTACCTTGTGCTGGTGGCTGCATGTTAGTGCCGAGGATATTGCGCTGTTTGAAAGTCTTCCGTCATAACCTGTTCCGTATGAAGTATTAGACATTGTCGTTGCTCCTTTTGGTGACACTTTTGGTGACACGTTGGTACACGTGAAAGCGGCGTCCTTGACTCTTGTCAATTAGTACTAGACCTTTGTCCGCGAGCCGTGCTAAATACCTTCCGATGTTGGTCATCTTGGTATACTTCCTAACGTCCTCATAACCTAACCATCCATCAGGCATCAGTTCAAGTATCTTCCGTTCAATCGGCGTGGGTGTTTTGTTTGTAGTGTTCATATTGTCATTATAGCTCGTATTGGGTATCTTGTCAACCCTATTGTCAACCCTATTGTCATACCCGTTCTGAAAACTCGGTCAGGATAGGCCTATTGTCATATCCGTTCCGAAAACGCGGTCACAATACCGCCTATTGTCATCGCCGTTCTTAAAACGCGGTCACAATACCTCCGTCCCCTCTAACAGTATTTTCAAAATGAAATACCCCCCCTACCCTATTAAAACAAGCGTTGCGTATAAAATAATAAACAATATACATAACATTCTGTTACAAATACAGCTATTGCCTTGTATGTAGTCTATAATAGTTACATAAGGGCAAGCAAGCAAGTGGCTAGCACCCCGACACCTTACTTATAACAGTTTACAACAACAACAGTTTACAACAACAACAACAAAGCGAGTGTACACATCAGATGATGCAAGTAACCCTATCAAGCGTAAGCCTAGAAGGCTTAGAGCTAGCAGTATATCAGCTATTGAATAACATCAACCTAGACAGCTTAGAGCATCTAGACCCTTTAGACAAGGTTAAGGCAGTAGCTAACTTGTTAATAGCTACAGGCAACGCTATGGATAAACTCATTATGTTGCACGAAGATAATTTTGAAGGTTAAGCTAAGTTAAGGTTACACTCTCTAGGGGGTTTCACTAAAACCCCTTTTCTTTAAAACAAAGGGTAACACTATGATTCTTGAAGCAATAGCTATTGCTGGCCTTGCCTGCATAACCTACAACATCGGCGTTAATGACGGGCTAGCCCGTGCCACAAGATTACTACAAGCGCAATCAAGCTTTGATGACATCGCTATGCTTGAAGCTGGTATTGAACTTGATAGACGTGACAATTCACGTTTACTAAAAACACTTTAGACTACCTAAGGTAACCAACCATGAGCGACCAGACTGAAAAAAACATATTCCACATATTTATGTTATTTGTGCAGATTTGGGTGTGTTTTACTTTTCTCAATGCTGCTAATTAACTAACACTACACAAGGTGAAACTATTATGAACGTAAGACTTAAAAGAGTTGACAACGATGTTAACGGAAACCCCCGCTACTTAGTGCATTTTTCAGATATTGCGGGCAATTATGACGATGCTTTGAAGATTGCAAAAAAGCAACTACAGGCTAGGGCATATCGCGCTAAAGGCTACAAATGGTGTCTAGTGTTCACCTCTTATGCTCCTATATCCGAGTTTAGGCTTGCATTCAATAAAGAAGCTGAAATTGTATACAATTGCTTTTAAAGCAGGCACACTACACTACACTACACTACAAAGGTAAAACTACTATGAACGCTACAGTAAATGAACTAGAGACTTTAAAACTAATTGCAGCCTATGATGAAGCCTACAAGGCTTGGTGCAAGGCTAATACCACCCTAGCGCATGCCGTGATAATTGACACTCGCATGAGACGTTCACGGGGTGAGAAGGCCAACCCTTTTAGAGTTGAGAGAAGGCTACTCAAAAAACGCTTTGAGGCTATGTTATTGGCCGAGGATGCTTATGAGGCTTATACAGGCCTTTACTTATGTGAAATGAACCAAGACAACAACTACTAACACTACACTACACTACTACTACAAGGTAAACAAAAATGCTTGACACATTAATACTATTACTTACCATAGGTGTAGCAATATGGGTTTTATTTTTAATGCTGAACCTGTTTATGTACATGCTGGCTAGCCTAGCTGTAGTGCTGGTTTTCATTTTCAAAGGTTTACTATACCTTTACCACAAGGTTAAAGACTTCTTTAATAACCTACTTTAAACCTACTCTAAACTAACTAACCTAACTATTGAGAACCTAACCATGACAACGTACACTATAGCAGAATTGAGAGAGGCTAACCAAGATGCTTACGAAAGCCTTTGGGATGCTTGGCCAGTTGAGGATGATAATAGCATAGGTAACTATGTGTTTGATGAATGGTGTAGTACAAAGAGTGCTTTATTTGAATTATGCGCTATTAAGGCGGAAGGCGGAAGGTTTCAGAACTATTACACGCTTACCTACCATAGTAAACTACAACTTACTGAAATGACGGGAAAACGTGGCTGGAAATACCTTTACAATAACACACGCAAGGCGGAGTATATCCCAAACATACCGTATGCCCATCAAGGGCATGTTGACTCACTAAACAAGTATACCTTGTTTAACGATTATGAGTTGACTGGTACATATATGGATGGTGTGGCTGGTGAATACTTACAGAAAAGCCTACTAGTAGATGGTAATGACTTGAACGCAGCACTTGATGGCCTTATAGATTATATGGGTGATTATTGTGAGGAGCATTCAGGCGCGTATTATAAGGATGCTGGCCATTTTGAGGAGGCTTACGCTCACTTAATGTTTACTATAGATGGTACTGTTAGTGATATCGAACCCTCAACTACGGATAAGGTATAACATTATGAGTTATGTTGACTATCACAACACAGTATACTACAACAGGGTGTACCATTGTGGCGATACATTTTACAAAACGGAAGCGGAAGCAAGGCGTAAAGGGTTTGGAAACTACCTCACCATGAGCATTAGGGTGTATCTAGCCCCCAAAGGCGTCAACGTAGCCCGCCTTAACCAACGTTCAAATAAAGGAGGGTATGCGTACGCTATAAGAGACTGCAAGCAACTCACCTCAATACCCTTTAAAGAGTAGCGAGAGCATCGGGCTTCCTCCTTAGATTTAATATACTTTACATGGTAGTCTGTTTTACGTGTATTCATTGATATAAACATATGTTTATAGTGTATACGTTCTTATCACCGTTATGGAAAAAGCCATAATTATCTACCATATTCCAATCTTGTATATAACTTATAGCTTATCTAAGAAATACAATAAGAACGTATACACTATAAACATATGTTTATATCAATGAATACAAGTAAAACAGACCACCATGTAAAGTACATCAACACTAAGGGAACGTAACAAAGGGGTTGACAACTAAACCAAAGGTAACCATACTACAATAGATACTACTTACAACAACAACACGTAAAGGATTAATAACATGTTATCGTGCAACGAATGGGAAATATTGGAGGCATCCGCAACAGCGTGGCACACTGAAAGGGTAGCGGAAGGGTTTCCACTAAAACCCCTAGATGACTTCTTAGAGTCACTACTAGAAACAGACCGTCAATGGTACAACAACCAATTAAAGCCCGATGTGAGCTTCTCCACATTCTACACCAACCGTAAAGCGGGACACTCCCGTTCAGTCGCTATAATGCGCATCAAAGGCGTAACCGACCGCCAATGGTACTATCAACAGGATGACCCTCAAGTATCATACAGCACGTACCGTAAAAACCTTATGAACGGTGAGTCTAGAAACCAAGCTATAAAACCCTAAACAACAAAGGCAACAACATGACATCCGACAATGAACTAACAGACAGGCAATGGTATTTGCAACAACCACACCCGCTGGTGGCTCTCGTAACATTCTATAGACGCCGTAGTAAAGCCTACTCTCGTGAGGACGCAATAGCACCACGCAAGGCGGGTATGTTAGAGCTTGACCAAGGCTGGTATCTTGAGCAACCCGAACCTAAAGTACCCCACTCAACATTCTACAGCCGACGTAACAGGGGTTATTCTCGGCATGAGGCACTAAACCCATACCTACACGTAAGGAAGAAAGATATTCACAAGCTACCATCAACCCCAGTACTACCAAAGGATTCAGATTAATGAGACAACCGACACCGATACTAGCCTTCTGGACTGCTCAACCCCAACCTAAACCAACAAAGCACACATTCATGTACCGTGTAGCACAAGGCGCAACATGGGAGGTAGCTATCTTACCACATCCCCTAGTGTCTAACAGCAACTACACATTTTGGAAGCAAACACCAGCCCCTAAAGCAAGTAAGGAGGTATTTTACAAAAACCTAGCCGACGGCATGACATTGGAGGGTAGTGTAATGACCCACATGCAACGTAAGCAAGTGTGGATGGGGCGTTCCACTACCCTCCCAATACCAAAGGACAACGCAACGATATTTATCGATAATGAACTAGGGGCAAAGGCAACGGCGTGGCACGCTAGCAAAGAGGCGGAAGGCGCGATACTGCCACCACTACAAAACTTCTTAACAGGCCTGATGCCGTATAGCGACTTCATACGTGACCACGTCTATGATGAAGG
>Ga0163154_10005861_pt1 | contig 15355 bp, 20 predicted proteins | sample OliLakLV19MP9P1_FD_148649 | JGI IMG/M metagenome (GOLD analysis project Ga0163154, IMG submission 148649) | Freshwater microbial mat bacterial communities from Lake Vanda, McMurdo Dry Valleys, Antarctica - Oligotrophic Lake LV.19.MP9.P1 | ecosystem: Environmental > Aquatic > Freshwater > Lake >... | reverse complement strand
GTATCTGAGTCTCCGTTGCAAGACGCCGCCACACTTGCACTGCTCCGGTCTTGGATTGCGGAGGCTCCCACCGATCCCGAAGAGATTCGCAAGGCGGAAGCGGAGTTGTTAGAATTCAAGCGTAATATGAATCTGCCCCGCAAGACTGGCGAAATGCGTCTTCTTTACCCGGAAGCGGAAACCGAATGAGCCTTCAAAATTTAGATCACTTGCCATTTACCTCTCGCAGCGGGTACTGAAAGTACCCGGCAAGAAAGTACAAGCGTCTTTACCTCACCCTCAACCCCTCTCCTGATACCCGAACAAGTTCGGAGGAGAGGGGAGTCAATTCGAGTTGGGGCGTCTGAAAGACGCTTGTTGTTTTCAGACGGGGGTTTAAAACCCCCGATGCGAGAGGTGAGTTACCATTTACCTCATATCCACAACGAGGACGCGCTTTGCTTGGGCGTGTTGGAGGCAGTCATTGTCGTCGCGGATATGGCTTGGCGTTCATGCAAAAGACAGGTCAAACACAATGTGGCTATTGCGGTATGGATTTTGCTGATACCTAATGAAAAGTGGCTCGCGATGGCACTATATCACGTAGTTCCAGTGAGTGTCGGCAGAAATTTGTGTGTTCCGGCGGAATGGATAGATGATTGTACAAACAAGGTTTTGTCTTGTGCCGCTTGCAACAGATTTCACAATCGTTACAAACCGGCGAATATAAAGATATGTCCGCAAAATTTGACAGAGTTTTTTGAATTGCGTGACGTTATATTTCTCGAACGCAAAAAACTGATTGCCGAGAAACACAATACTGAACGTGCTTTTTTGATCAAGCATTGCGGAAGGTTAGAAAATAGCCATTTGAGTGCGAAAAGAGCAGTGTTGCAATGAAAGCAATGCAAGATCAATTCAGCAGGGAAGAGTTTGCATAGCGTTGAGAGGAGAAACCCATGTTAATAAGTATTGAAGGAACCTACCGCAAAGGCAAAATCGAACTCAACGAACTCCCAGACAATGTCCGCGAGGAGGCACAGGTCATCGTGACGTTTCTACATGAAAACGAGATTGACTTGAGAGCGCATGGAATTGATCAAGAAACAGCGGCAAAAATTCGCGAACAGTTGGCGTCTTTCGAGGACTGGAACGCGCCGGAGATGGACATTTATGACGACTACGACAACGCAAAATCCCGTTTATCAACGTGGTGATGTTGTTTTGGTTTTGTTTCCTAATTCGAACCTTCGTACTGCCAAATCACGCCCTGCCTTGATCATCCAAGCAGACAATCTGCAAACAGGCATCGGACAGATTATCATGGCAATGATTTCCAGCCAAACTCAGCGTGCCGGACATCCCAGCAGAGTGACGATTGATCCCGCTTCGCCCGAAGGTCAAGCGTCAGGTTTGCTTGTCGAATCGATTGTCATGACAGACAATCTCGCAACGGTTCTCGAGGCAGCAATCAGCCGTGTTATTGGGTCGTTGTCGATGAACACGGTAGATGAAGCCCTGCGACATACCCTCGGCTTATAATTCGCCTTTTTCGGCTTGCGCGGAACCATTGCGCCGCTAGTCGGCGTGCAGATGCTGTCGGCGTTGGGCGAGAGTTTTTCACGGGCGTTTTTTGTGTGCTTTGGGATTATTCTTGTCGGCGTTGTTCTGCAAACCCTTTCGATGCACTCCTACCGCGCCAAACAGCGCAGTGAGACGCCCTGAACCCATGATATAATAGAACATCTCAGAGCGGAAGGGGAAACCATGACGAGTGTCCCGAAAGACACCGCGACGATGGCTTTGCTCAAGTCGTGGATTGAGGAGGCTCCCACCGATCCCGAAGAGATTCGCAAGGCGGAAGAGGAGTTGTTGGAGTTCAAGCGCAACATGAATCTGCCCCGCAAAATCGGCGAAATGCGTCTTCTCTACCCGGAAGCGGAAACCGAATGAGCCTCACCATTTTTCTCGATTCGGGACCGCTCGGACTGGTCACCAACCCGAAGAAAACACCCGATACGATTGCCGCCGCCCAATAGATTGTTGCTATCGAGACGGCAGGTCATCGCTTGATCGTTCCGGCGATTGCTGACTATGAAGTCAGGCGCGAACTGGTACGTGCCGGCAAAGCGAACGGTATTCTTCGCCTGAACGCTTTCAATCTCGCCGAGCCAGATCGTTTCCTGCCTGTCACCAACTCCGCGCTTTTGCTTGGTGCCGACTTATGGGCGAAAGCCCGCAACGCCGGAACTGCCACCGCCGACCCGAAAGAACTCGATGGCTATGTGCTGATTACCGCGCAAGCCCTCGATACAGACATTCCCGTTTCGGATTTTGTGATCGCGACGGTGAACGTCGGGCATTTGGCTCAGTTTGCGCCCGCCGAGTTGTGGACGAACATCAAGCCGTAGCACTTCTTAGCACAGAAAAATGCGAAGACATTTGACAAATGCGGGCTTTGGGTTTATACTAAAATCGCATATGGAGAGGTGGCCGAGTGGTCGAAGGCACTTGTCTTGAAAACAAGACGCCGAAAGGCGCACGGGTTCGAATCCTGTCCTCTCCGTTTTCCCTCATGAAACTCCGTTTGTGTTACCGTTCTTGCACAGTAAATACCCTCTCCCCTAAAACCTAATATTTACAACTGCCGGAGGTTGAAGGTACCCGACCCTGTATAAGGTGAGTTTATAACCTAATCCCTCTCTCCCTCGTATCAGTCATAGATAATATGACAAAGGGAGCGGCAATGAAGCGTTTAGGTGTCGGTGGGGGGCAGTATGTCTGCTGAATGCGGGAAGTCTCGCAGCAAATGCGGCGGATTGGAGTCAGTGGCGCGGCGAGAAGCGAGATGGGCATATCGCGGGGTTCAAGAATCCGGCGTGGACAAAAACCCTCGACCCAGAACAGAACTTCGAGTTTAGCGATCACTATCTCGAAGTGCCGCGCAAGAACTTTCTCGATTGCGTCATCGTCTCGCCGAAACAAAAAGCGTCCGCCGAGTTCGTCGCTCAGCAGACGCTTTTTCCTTATCAATTTCTTACGAATTCACGTTTAGACTAAATTATGCCTTTTCGTGCTTCGAGTTGTAGCCCAAGAGACTGGGAATGAGAGTGAAAACTCTCTGTTGGAAAATTACAAGGAATTTATGACAAGTTGGATAGAGCCCGCTCGCTGAGGCAACGTGCCATAAATTCCTTGTAATCCTTTTGAGAAGTGCTTCTCAATCTCATGGAACTGTTCCGAGACTCTGATTCAACGCTCAATTTTGTCTAAACGTCAAGTTCTCAAGACTGCGAAATGATCACCAATGACTCCCAAATCTCATTGGGTCTACTTTGCATTGTTTTTCGTGTCTCCTTCGTGTAATTTCGTGGATCATTGTTTTTGTTTTCTCCGTGTTCCCATGTTCCCTGTGGTTCTAAATTTTTGCGGCAAGAAGGAATCGGATTAGGTAAGCGCGAACTAAGAGCCAATCCGAATTTTCTGTTGAGAGGACACATTCTGCCATGCCGCGCACCCCGCGCAAACTTTCCGAGGTCGCCAGCAAAGCCCGCCGCAAAACGGCGGAACTCGACCCGCTCGCCGCCGCCGAAATCGAACGCGCCCTCCAAGACGATGAGAGCGCATTCCTGACGATGGAACTCCCTTTGCTTCCCATTCGCGATCAAGTCTATTTTCCGCATATGATCTTTCCGCTTTTAGTGGGGCGCGAAAAATCGGTGCGGGCATTGGACGAAGCCGGAGCCGGGAACCGCCGCATCTTTATCGCCGCACAGCGCAATATCCACGCCGAAGAACCCGAAGCCGAAGACATCCATCAGGTCGGAATTTCGGCAGAAATCATGCAAGTTTTACGCGTTCCCGATGGCACGGTGCGCGTCATGCTCGAAGGCTTGGAACGCTGTATTATCGAAGAATACACCCAATACGAGCCGTCGTTCCGTGTGCGCGTTCGCACGATTGCTGCCGAAGAGGAAAAAGACCTGCCGACGGAAGCCCTGATGCGGAGCGTCATTGCCCAATTCGAGCATATCGTCAATACCGGCAAAAATATCCAGCCCGAAGCATTGATCAATGTCGTCAATACCGATGAACCCGGACGCCTTGCCGATGTGATTACGCCGTATCTGCGGCAAATGAAAGTGGACGCCCAACAGGAGATTCTCGAAACCCTCGATGTCAAGGAACGGTTGGGCAAACTCTCCGTTGTCCTCAAAAAAGAGGCGGAAATTCTCGACTTACAGAAGAATATCCGCTCGCGGGTTGAGAAGGAAATGGGTGATACGCAGAAGGAATTCCTCCTGCGCGAACAGATGAAAGTGATTCAGCAGGAACTCGGCGAGCGTGATGACCGCATGACCGAAGGCGACGAGTACCGCGCCCGCATCGAAGAGGCAAAACTTCCCGATCCCGCCCGCGAACGCGCCTTCAAAGAGGCAGACCGCTTGGAGAAAATGCCGATGGCGGCTCCCGAAGGCGTCGTCATTCGCAATTATCTGGATTGGCTGGTCTCCCTGCCGTGGAGTGCTTCGACGGACGACAATATTGATCTCGTCCTTGCCGCCGAAACCCTTAATCACGATCATTATGGCTTGGAGAAAACCAAAGAGCGCATACTGGAATTTCTCGCCGTCCGCAAACTGACCCATGCGACACGGGGACCGATTTTGTGTTTCGTGGGACCGCCGGGTGTCGGCAAAACTTCGATAGGGCGCAGTATCGCTCAGGCATTGGGGCGCAAATTTATTCGGGTTTCACTGGGCGGTGTGCGTGACGAAGCCGAGATTCGCGGTCATCGGCGCACGTATATCGGAGCCATGCCCGGACGCATTCTGCAAGGCATTCGGCAGGCAGGAGCGAACAATCCGGTCTTCATGCTCGACGAGATCGACAAACTCGGCATGGATTTTCGCGGCGATCCGTCGTCTGCCCTGCTCGAAGCCCTCGACCCCGAACAGAACTTCGAGTTCAGCGATCACTATCTCGAAGTCCCGTTTAATTTGTCCGATGTCATGTTCGTCACGACGGCGAATCTGCTCGAACCGATTCCTGCGGCATTGCGTGATCGTATGGAAGTGATCAATTTTTCCGGCTATACCGAAGATGAAAAACTCGCCATCGCCGACAAGTTCCTCATCCCCAAACAGCGGCGTGATCATGGCTTGAATGACGATACGCTGACGCTGACCGAAGACGCAATCCGCAAACTTGTCCGCGAATACACCCGCGAGGCGGGCGTCAGAAATCTTGAACGGGAGGTCGCCGCGCTGTGCCGGAAAACAGCGCGGCGCGTCGTAGACGGACACACCGAGCCAACCACTATTACGGGCGACGGCATCAAAGATTATCTTGGAAAGCGAAGATACCATTACGGCACAATGGAGGAAAAAGACGAAATCGCGGCGGCTACCGGCTTGGTTTATACCGAGTTTGGAGGCGATATTGTCACGATTGAAGTGAGTCTGCTGCGTGGACACGAGGGCAAAGTTCAATTGACGGGCTACTTAGGCGATGTAATGAAGGAGTCGGCGCAAACAGCCCTTTCATTTATTCGCTCGCGTGCCGTCGAATTGGGCATTGACGAGGATTTTTATCGCAAATTCGATGTCCATCTGCACGTTCCTGCGGGCGGCATACCCAAAGACGGACCGTCAGCTGGAATCACGATTGCCACTGCGCTCGCGTCCGCCCTGACGAAACGCCCTGTCCGCAAGGATGTTGCCATGACAGGCGAAGTGACCTTGCGGGGGCGTGTGCTTCCTGTCGGCGGAATTAAAGAGAAAACGCTCGCCGCGCACCGTGCCGGTATCCGCATTCTGCTTCTGCCCACCGAAAACGAAAAAGACCTCGAAGACCTGCCCGACAATATCCGTGACGTGATGACGTTCCATCTCATGAGCCACATGGACGACGTTCTCAATCTCGCCCTTTTGCCTACTGCCGAGGAAGTGCCAACGCTGCATTTAAGCGACGGCGAAGCCGCCAGTGTAGGGTCGCTTATAGGGGGCATGGAACGCTAAGACAATATGCTCCTTCGGAATTCCGGCATCGAGAAAATCGTTCGCGATGCCGTCTTCTGTTCCGTCCTGCCATATCCAAACCTTTTCGCCGCGCACGTCGACGTGCAAAATAATCCCGTGAGTCCGCTCGTAACCACGCCAGCCAAAATACAGCAGCTCATAATGTCCCTTGATATCGTCATAGATACGTTCGAGTTCGAACCCTTCTTGTTCAGGCATATAATCGGCATACTCATCCATCGCACGCCGTACAATCTCTTTGTATTCCGTTACTCGATCCATTTAGCTATCTCCTCCTCCTTGGGATTGTAAATCACAAGATGAATATTGAGTTCTTCACGGATTTTATTTCCATGCGATGGATAAAAATTTTCTTGGTAAGCATCATTAGGAACGGCAAGGTAAAGAACCCGATCCGCCTCTTGATCGCGAATCAGACTTTTGTAGATCAAGTATTGACCAACAGCTTGATACAAATCGTTCATTGCTGTCACACCAGCGAATGTTTTGATCTCGACGGCGATCTTTTTGCCCTCTTTTTCGGCAGCGATTGGCATTTCTGCGCCTAAGTCAACTTGCAATGTTTGTCTGCCAAATTTGACGACGTAAGGATCATGCGTAATGATCCAGCCGTCTGCTTCCAAACCGTGCCGGACAGCATCATGAAATTTATCGCGCTTTGCCATTGGTTTCTTCAACTCTATTTCTTCTCTTCGGCTGCAACTTTGAGATTGTTGATCACTGTATCTACGCCGCGAATCTGCTTGGCAACGCGCTCAACTTCGGCTTTTTCTTTAGCAGTCGGCACGGTTCCAACGAGAGTCACCGTGCCGCCTTTCGCTTCGACGCGGAATCGATCCTGATGAATTCCTTTCCACGATGCCAGTACGATAGTCACTTTACTTGCCACTGTCGCATTTCCGGCAGCAACCGTTGTCGTCTTGACCAGTTTGCCCGCATCTTGCTTGAATTCGGCGGCGTCCTGCGGGTTGCAGCCGCACAATGCCACGCCCCAAATCACCACGACTGCATAAATCTTGTTCATGTTTCTTCTACTCTTTCGCGTATTTTTCCACTCGCGGCGGGCGCGGCAGTTCGAACATCGTCTCGCCATTGACCCGCGTATACCAATCGCCGCTCATACGCCCGATATAGTCTACTTTGGTCGGATCGATTTTGCCGTCGGTCAGCAATTCTTCTGCGATGTGGAAGCAGACGACTTCGCCGATGACATAGTTCGCTGAACTTGGACCTTCGCCGTGCGTGACGATCTTATACAGCAGACACTCCATACTGAGCGGGCTTTCGGAGACTCGCGCCGGACGGATGATGCTGCTCGGAGTTCGAGTAAACCCCGCCTCTTCCCACTCACTGATGCCATACGGATACTCGGCGGACGCCTGATTCATTCTGTCGCGCATCGCATAGGTTACGACGTTGATCACATACTCGCCGGTTTCCTCGATATTGCGCTGTGTGTCTTTTTTCCGTCCCAAGCGGTCAATGGTCGGGGCGATCATTACGCTCGGCGGGTTGCTGCCGCCCGCCATGAAGAACGAAAACGGCGCGAGATTGGGAGTTCCGAGACCCGAAACCGTGCTGACAAAGGCAATCGGACGCGGCGAAACGCACGCCAGCAGAATTCGATATGCCTCCTGCGGCGTGATTGTAGACGTTTCGATGCTGACGGTTTTGATCATGGCTTAGGACTCGTCGTAATTTTTGATGGGGCGTACCCAGATATTGCGGTAGCGTACATAATCGCCGTGATCCTGCAATCGAATCGGTGCGTCGCCGTGCGGTTCCCATTCGGGGACGTTTTTGTGTCCTGTTGGTCCATTGAGATGCACCGCATGGTGGAGACAAATGCCGTTGTGCAGTACGGTGACAATCGCGGGCGAAACAGGATTTTTGCCGTCTGCTTCGAAGCGCGGGGCTTTCCAAAGAATGTCATAGGACTGCCAATCGCCGGGTCTGCGACTGGCGTTGACAAGCGGCGGATATTGTCCGTAGACTGCGCCGACAACTCCATCGGCGTATGTCGGATTCTCGAAGCTGTCGAGAACCTGAATTTCATAACGATTCGCTAAGAACACGCCGCTGTTGCCGCGCCCTTGTCCGTCGCCTTTGATTTCCCAAGGCGAGGCAAATTCGACATGAAGTTGATAGTCGCCGAACGATTCGCGGGACGTAATATCGCCGGTTCCGGGAATCACTTCCATGCAGCCTCCGTCGAGTTTCCAAGGGCAGTCGCCGCCATCACGCCCTTTCCACAGCACCATATCGCCGCCATGAAACAGCACGTATGCATCGGACGGAGGCGTACCAAAACCGCCGGGATCGACAATACGGGGCTGGGAGCGGTCTCCGTCGTGAACGTGATAGTTTGTGCCGGGAATAAGAGGGGTATCGTTGTAGCCGAGTGACATAGGTTTTCCTTATTTCGAGATAAACAAGTCCGGGTACAAGAACGTACCCGGCAAAAGTACAGACGTCCTACGGACGAACCGACCAAGCCGTTTGCACTCCTATTGAGACTTTTTGATTGCCGCAACTTCCGAAAGAGTCTGCCGCCTTCCAACTTGCCCGTCCGTAGGACGGCTGTTTTTTAGACGGGTACGTTCTTGTACCCGGAACATATTACGGCAAGTCCGGGCGCGTTTCGATGCCTTTGCGGATAATGGCGAGAACGTCCTCGCGCTCCTGCCCCTGCAAAATCAGGCGCGGGGCGCGAACCCATTCTGTGCCGAGTCCGCACTCCTGCAAGGTCAATTTGATATACTGCACGAACTTGAGCGGAATGTCGAGATGCAAGAGCGGCGTATACCAGCGGTAGAGTTCGCGAGCCTCCTGCCATTTTCCTGCTGTCATTAGCTCCCAAAGCCGTTGATTTTCTTTTGGGAACGCCAAACCAACGCCCGCGATCCAGCCTTCCGCACCGAGCAGAACACTTTCCATGATCAAATCGTCCACGCCGCCAAAAATGGTATAGCGGTTGCCGACTTCGTTGATAATATCGGTGATGCGCCGCACATCGCCCGACGACTCTTTGATCGCAACGATATTCTCTTCTTCTGCCAGTATCGCGAACATTTTGGGGTCAACATCCACATAGTAGGCGAGCGGGTTGTTGTAGCAGATGATCGGCAGTCCCGTCGAACGCGCTACGGTTTGGAAATGGGTCAGGGCTTCGACGGGGGCGGCTTTGTAGATCATGGCGGGCAGTACCATGACGCCGTCCGCACCGAGTTTTTCCATATCGCGCACATACTGAACCGAGGCGCGAGTGCTTGATTCGGCGACGCCGCTCAGAACAGGCACGCGCCCATTCGTCACTTCAATCGCCATTTTCATCACTTGCCGCTTCTCATCGGGCGACAGCGTGACATTTTCGCCGAGCGAACCAAGCATGACAATTCCTGTCACGCCGGAAGCAAGGAGGACTTCGATATGCCGCGCCGTCGCTTCGAGATCGAGTTCTTGGTCTTGAGTAAATTGGGTGGTCAGCGCAGGAAATACGCCTTTCCAGTTGGGATTCATGGTCAATCCTTATTATTGAGTTTTTGGTAATATGCCAATTGTTTTTTCATAATGCCGAGACAGCATTGCAAAAGGTCATGCCTTGACAGCAGAGTTAGAGGTTCGATAATATCCCAGTTGGTCTCACGCGCATCAACTTCTGTTGTACGTCCCGTTAATCCCGAAACGGAGTTGAACCGAGCAACCCTTTTTGCATCAAGAGTAGAGGCGATGTTGCGTATTTTTATCAGGATTGAAGATACAGGGCGTCCCGTCAATGAGCCAATGGTCTCTATCCCGCTGAAGTCATTTGCGTCGAATATCGCGGCGTATGTGCAAAAAAGAATTTCATTGTTGGTGTAGTAATTTCATGGCATAGGCTTGACCTCATATTGATTTTATCTTCGCTTGCAAGTGCAGAGTCAATCGTTGCTCACGCTCAATAAGGTTTCTGATAGCGGCATTTTGCTCTTCGATATGTCTGGTTTCTTCACGAATGCGTTCGTTGGCAGGGCGAAGATAGACGGCTTCTTCCTCTTCGATAACGCGGATCAGCGTATCGAGTTCCTGCTGTTCTGTTTCGGTGAGCGGTTCGCGCAGTTCGCGTGAACGCAGTGCCTGAAACCGTTCGCGCTGTTGTTTCCTCATGGCGTTTTCCTCAATATCAAAAAGACGTAAGAACAAATCTTTTGTTGGCTCAAATGTGCCGTAATCGGTGGCGAACGTGAAAAAGCCGTATACTTTTGTGCATATTGAGCATTCGGCAGTGCTTCCCGCCATTACTTTAGAGCTCTCGTCCATCCCCTTTTTCACGCAGGAGTGTTCGGCAAACGCAAACGAGCATTCTTCACGAAAAATTTAAGGGTAGTAATCTATCGAAACCCAAAGCAGACGCGCTGAAATCTGCAACTCGGAATTGATCCGCAAGCATTGAATGGTTGCGCGTCCGGCAGGAGTGCGCCCGACGATCTCGCCCGAATCGGACGCGAACGCGAAATGCTCATCCCAAACGTTTTGGCGCGGATTGAACAAAGCGACTTCTGTCTCAGTTTCGGCGTCATGCCCCGTCTCGAATACCCCCTTGTAGGAGATACACGAAAGAGCGAGATTGCTCATGTCATCCGAGCCTCCCCGCGCCTTTGGAGTGATATGTTCGACCTCAAACGAAAAGTTGAACGCTTTCTCACGAGCATGACAATACTCACATTGCCTTTGCGCCCTCTTTGCTACTCGCGCATAAAAACGGTTCATCGGCGAGTGGCTTTCAAGCGATCTTGAGAGGCTTGCAGTTGTGCATCAATCAGCGATTCCAGTTCGCTTTGTTCCTCGTCGTTAAGACTGCCGAGACACTTCCGCAACGCTTGAAGGCGATCATACTGCTCCTGAGTAAAAAACGCATCGCCCCCAAATTGCTGAATCACAATCGGCGCAGTGATGTGCTTTTGTTGCAGAAGCGCGTCCAATGCCTCGCCCATTGTTCGCCCCGAACTGCAATAATCCCCTGCGGTTGCCGTGTATTGAGTTTGATTTTGGGTGATCGTTACCGTAGACATAATCTTTCTCCTTGTCGAACGCTGTTACTGCTCAGCGTCTGTTGTACTTTCTACGCGGTGGCAAATTCGGTGTATTGCCGGAGATGCGGCGGGTGGAAAGCAAGGACGATATGCTCTCGCGGTATTCCCGCATCAAGGAGCAAATCGGCAAGCGTCAAATCGGTTTCGTCACTCTGAATCCAGACTTTGCCATCAATAATATCGGCGTGGATAATGACATGGTCTCTGCGCTTTTTCTCGTCCCACCCAACTTCACTCAACTGATAATGCCCCAAAGCATCGTCGCAAATGAGTTCCGTTCTTAAATCTTCTGTAGAAGGCGTATCTCTCGTAACTTCCTCGAATATTTGCCTGACTATCGTTCGATATTCTCTAACTCGATCCATTCCAGTTCCTCCTTGCCATCGCGGTCATAGAAGATCAGACGTGCTTGAAATTCCAAGAGAATATAGCGAAAATCTTCCTCTTCCATTAGCATTTCCTTCGTATCATTGGGAATAGCCAGATACATTATTCGCTCCGGTTCGCGCCGTTCCAGCATCACACGATAAATTCCGTATTGTCCCAAAGCATCCTCAAGGTCATCCAGAGCCGATTTTCCAAGAAAACTCTTGATTTCGACAGCGATTTTTCTGCCCTCTTTTTCCGCTCCGATGGGCATTTCCGCTCCCAAATCGATCTGAGAACCCTTGCGCCCGATCTTCATAGAGTACGGATCATGCGTGATAATCTATCCCTCTTTGATGAGAGATTCTTTGACTTGGTTATGAAATTTGTCTTTTGCTGGCATGATAGTTTACTCCGAAATGCGCCATTCTTTGCGGGCGGCAGACGCGGTATACCAAGCCACTGCGCCCGAATCTGTATGGGCTTCCCACTGGTGACCGACAAAAGTATGCTGCACAATTTTGCCGCTCGCCGGAACGGTTTGATAGCGTTTCGGTTCGCCGTCGCCGACAATCCAGTACAGTGTGACAGGGCGCGGCAATGTGTTGATCACGGTGATATTGCACTCACTGCCGGACTGATCCGCGAGCGAGAAATTGGCGGGCGGTTCGACGTGCTGGAGGTGGCGTACAAAATAATCCCACTGCCGCCGTTGAACATACGCGCCGAAACCATGCCCCGAACCCGGAACCAACAACAGATCGAAATCTTTGTTTGCCTTGATGAGTTCGTTGACCATCTGCATCGTCGAAGCGAACGGATTGACGTTGTCATCGAGTTCGCCATGCACCAGCATCAATTTGCCCTGCAATTTGTGCGCTTGCGTGACGTTGGACTGCTCCGCATAATGTTTACCGACGGGATAGCCCATCCAAACCTCGTTCCACCAGACTTTATCCGTGCGGTGATCGTGATTGCCCGCCATTGCAACCCCGACTTTATAGAATTCAGGATGCGCGATCAAGGCACGCGCCGCGTTGTAGCCGCCCGCCGACATTCCATATAATCCGACACGCGACACGTCGGTATACGGATACTTTTTGCCAAGTGCTTTCATCCATGCAATACGGTCAAGATAACCTCCGTCACCCAAATTCCGATACGTGACATCGTGGAAGGCTTTCGAGCGATTCGCGGTTCCCATGCCATCTAATTGTACGACGACAAAGCCGAGTTCCGCCAACGCTTGCATTCCATTGGTTGCCGAGAACGATTTTGGCGCGAAAGAGCCTTGAGGTCCGGCATAGATGTTTTCGATAATCGGATACTTCGCTTTGGGATTAAAGTTCGAGGGGCGATAAACGACCCCATAGATGTCGGTTTTGCCGTCGCGCCCTTTCGCCGTGAACGCTTCGGGCAATCGCCAATTTCGCGCTTTGAGTTCCGAAATATCCGCCGTTTCCAGTGTGCAGACGAACGCGCCGTCACGAGTGCGGTGCAGTTCATTGACAGGCGGCAAATCTACGCGGGAATAGGTATCGAGATAGAATTTGCGGTTGGGCGAAAAGCGAATCGTATGATTTCCGTCAGCGGGCGTCAGCGGCATTAAATCTGTGCCGTCGAACTTCACGCGGTAATAATGGAGCAGATACGGATCGCGTCCGGGTTCGCGCCCACTCGCCGCAAAGATGATTTCGCGATTCTCAGTATCCACATTTTCCACGCTGCGAACCACCCAATCGCCTTTTGTCACTTGGGTTTTAACGGCGGCAGTTTTACTGTCGATAAGATACAGGTGATTCCAGCCGTCACGTTCCGAAGTCCAAAGCATTTCGGCGGTGTCATCGAGAGAGTTGATATAACGGAACGGAGGATAGACGAAGGTTTGACTCTGTTCATCAATCAGCGTGCGAACGGTTCCAGTTTCGGCATCGGCTTCGAGAATGCGCTGTCGCGTATGCGCCCGAAAGGTTTGATCTATCGTGAAATGGCGATTGTCGGGCTTCCAGCGGAGAGTGGGCAGCCATTCCCAATCCGAGGTTTCCAACTTCAGCGGCGTGAGTTTGCGGGTTTGGGCATCGAAAACGAGAACGTCGTAGGTGTCTACTTTGTCGCCGGGCAGGGCATAGGTGAAGGTTTTAGGCGTCGGGCGCAGACTGCCGTTGCGGGGAATGGAGTCGACGTGAGTTAGCGTGCGCCTGTCGCCGGGGTGGATGCGAAACAGAGTCACATAGCGGCTATCGGGAGAGAGTTCGGGCTGTGCGTAGGGGAGTTTGTCGGTTCCGTCAACCGTGGCGGCATATTCCTGCCCGTCTGTTGGCTTGACGAAAATGTTGTTGTCGCGCACCGTAACAGTGGCGTTGGTATTGCGCTTCTCATCGGGTTTGGGCGCAAGTGGTTTCTCTTGGGGCGCATCACTTTTGCTGATGGTATCGCCGAGAAGGTCATATCGCCACCACTGCGCCCCGACCTTGAAACGCACAATACGATTTTCTTCCTCGAATGTTAGAGAGGAGAATGGCAGACGCGCCGCAGTGTACTTGTGTCCTGCCATTTTCGAGAGCGTTTGTGCGAGTTTGGCATGATCGAATGCCGGACGCCGCAGACCGAGTTCGCCGTCCACAAAGACAAATTCGCGAGTCCCGCGCACCTCATTGCGATACCAGAACGCGCTTCCGCCTTCCAACCAATGCGGCGCAAGATTGGCTTTGGCGACCAGCGTATTGGGTTCACTGCTCCCCATCCAAGCGGCGCGGGCATACCGTTGTGCTATCGGCGGCTCTATGGCAAGAACTGCCGCTGTCTGCACACACACCCCTACTGCCAAAACCAGAACTGTTAGATAACGCACGCCAACGCTCCTTTTCTATAGGGAGGAGTGTTCGGCAAAACGAGAGCAGAATCCTGCCTATTTCCGAATTGCAAGCGCGGCTTCAATGCGATCCAGACGCGCCCGCAGTTCATACTCTTGAACTGTGCGTGGTTGTACTCGAAGGTGACGCCGCGCTCCGAGACAAAAAGCGGGTCTGTGGGTTCGCGCTGGTCTATCTTCACATAGTCCCACAGGGCTTTCCCTGCCGTTTTGGAGAAGTAGAGGGTTCGGTTCTTCCCTCCCTTGCCTTCGATTATCTTCACCGTTCGCGCCGATGTGTCCACATTACGCCAATTGGGGGCGCACAGTTCACTGCTGCGTATGCCCGTATCGAGGAGGAAATAGAGCAGAGCGGTATCGCGCTTGGGATGACGTGACTTCGACGCAGCATGAAGCAGCGCATTGACCTGATTCTTCGACAAAGGGATCACATCGTCGGGACGGTCAATTGGCGGCTTGATTTCGCGCAGTGGAGTGTCTTCGTGATAATTCTGCTCGATGCACCAATTGAAGAATGCAGACAGTGTGGAATAGTAAGTGACGACGGTTCCGGGTTTGTTGGCGGCAGTTTCTTTGGGGCTGCCCCAATGTCCTCCGGGCTGGGCTTTAGAAACGTAAGAATGGTGGCGGCAGTGATCGTCTCGGAACGATGGTAATCTCTATGGAATCAAAGAAATTTGCTGAGGAAAATCTTGCGTTTCGCGAGCGTTTTTGGGGAGTATTGGAGCATTTCGCCATCACGAAGTCAAACGGTGGCATGAATATCGGTGTCTGAGACGAAAATCGTCTCAAGCGAAATACGCGAAGGAAGTTGTCTGTTGTGCATTTTTGCCTCCGAGTATTGGGTCTGGAGGCGAGGAATAAAGAAAGTAAGTGGTTGCTTCTCATCTCATGTGGCAACAATTGATGAAAAGAAAATAGGCGATATTGGATTTGAACCAATGACCTCTTCCGTGTCAAGGAAGCGCTCTACCCCTGAGCCAATCGCCTGTAGTGGATATTATAGTACAAGAGAGTTGACGAAA
>Ga0163154_10005860_pt1 | contig 15356 bp, 10 predicted proteins | sample OliLakLV19MP9P1_FD_148649 | JGI IMG/M metagenome (GOLD analysis project Ga0163154, IMG submission 148649) | Freshwater microbial mat bacterial communities from Lake Vanda, McMurdo Dry Valleys, Antarctica - Oligotrophic Lake LV.19.MP9.P1 | ecosystem: Environmental > Aquatic > Freshwater > Lake >... | reverse complement strand
AGACCAATAACGCAAAAAAACGTGCCTTCATTTGTGGCTCCTTTGAGGGGAAACGAGGTCGATAATTTGACTCGCCCATCATACACCTGAAATATCGCGTGCCGCTTGGGTGGACTTGTGCTATTCTCTAAACATGTTCTGCCCTAATTTTTTGTGATTGTTCCTCGACTGGAGGTGTCTTGTGATGCGTGGTTTAACGTGGTTAGCTACAGCCTTAGGGCTGATGGTGATGGCGGGCGGGGTGCTGGCGCAGCGCGGCGATTTGCCGCCCGTCCCCATCACCGCAGAAGTGACGTATATCGTGCAGCCGCGAGACAATCTGGACGGTATCGGCGCGTATTTCGATGTTCGAGTCGGTTGTATCCGCGAATTGAACGGGCTGAGAATCTCGACCATCCTCCAGCCGGGGCTTGCTTTGCGGATTAGCCCGGAATGCCCCGCCTATGATGGGACACAGGATGTAGGCAGCCCGCGCAGTGACGCGCCGGGGGCAGATGGCAGCGATGGGACGTATGTTGTGCGCCCCAACGACACGCTCGACACCATCGGTCAGGAATTGGATGTCTCGGTTGAGGCGATGATTGCGACCAATCAGATTACCAATAACAAGGCGATTGTAGCCGGGCAGATTCTGGTCATCCCTGCGGATGCGCCAAAGTATGGGTTCGTCCCTGCGTTGATTATGTCGCCGGGGGCGGCTGCGATGGCGCGGTCTAGCGGTGGTGCGGCCAGCGTGCCGGGGACGACCTATGTCGTCCAAAGCGGCGACACTATTTTGTCGATTGCCGAAGCGCAAAATATCTCAACAGTGGTGTTGCGCGTGGTCAACGGCTTAGGGCTTGAGCCATCGGTGGCCGTCGGGACGGAATTGTTCATCCCAGAGGGCGCGAGTCTGTTTGGGGAGTTCCCTGCTGAGGGTGAACTCGCCCGCTTCACAGAAGGCATCGGCGCTGGCTCGGTTGAGGGACAAACCTATGTCTTGCAGCGCAACGAGACGCTGGATGGGGTTGGCGCGATGTTCAACGTCAACCATTATTGCCTGATTGAGCGCAACGGCATCACCAACGTGCGGATGATTTCCGCTGGGACGTTGCTCATCATCCCGTCTGATTGCGGCGCGTATACCGGCTTCGATTTCGTGGGAACGCCAGAGTCCTAAAACCAGAATGATTATAAGGTTTGACATGCCAAACCTTTGCCTGTTCTGACTTTTAACGGATATTTCTGTAGGGACGCCCTTCTGGGCGTCCGTTTTGGAAATATACGAACGGACGGCAAAAATGCCGTCCCTACAAAACCCATCCTATTAATATAAACACCCCCATCATAACGACGGGGGTGTTTGTTTGCGTGGATGGACAAGGCATTGCCTTGTCCCTACGAAAATATTGAAATTGAACCGATTACGCCCATGTAATCAGGTTGGGGAGGAACGGGCTGGGCAGATATTCGTGCTTCGGGACGACGCGCACCGAAATCCCACGCTCACCGCTGTCCTCATAACGCAGCTTGGCGGTATAGGTATGCTCTGTACCCTTGCTGCTGATGTGCTTCATATCCAGCGCCGTGCCGCTGACCAGTTCACCGCTGGTATTGAGTGAGCCATAGTACACCTGTACGCTGACATCCCCCGGCTGGAGTTGACCGAGGGCGATATTGGCGCGCACCTCAATCTCCTGACCGACTTTTATCTCGCCGGATGCGGTCTCGACCTTCTGGACGCGCACCAATTTCCACGCTTGCTCAATCCCGCTACGCCACGCCGCAAACGCCAAGCCTTTGTTCAGGTTGGGATGGGTCATGTCGTGAGCGCGGTGGAATTCTGGCAGATAATAGCGCTCGGCGTATTCCTTGACCATCCGGCGCGTGTTGAAGAACGGCGCATGGGCTTCGATGCTTTTCTTGACGCGGTTAATCCATGAGCGGGGCAGGCCATCGCGGGTGCGGTCATAGAATTGCGGCACGATATCTTGTTCCAACACGCTCAGGAGCGCCTCGGACTCTACGTGGTCTTGGACATCGAGGGCATTTTCGGCGTATTCCTCACCGTTGCCAATCGCCCAACCCAAGTCGGGCTTATAGCCTTCCGCCCACCAGCCGTCTAAGGTGCTGAAGTTCAGGCCGCCGTTATAGACGACTTTCATACCGCTTGTGCCGCTGGCCTCTTTGGGGCGGCGCGGGTTGTTCAACCAGACATCCACGCCCTGTACGAGATAACGGGCGACGAACATATCGTAGTTCTCTAGGAACACGAGGCGCGGGCGGATGTCTGCGTCGCGGGCGATTTGGATGATGCTACGGATGAAGGCCTTGCCCTCTTCATCATGCGGGTGTGCCTTGCCCGCGAAGATGAACTGTACGGGGCGGTCAGGATTATTGACGATTTTCTTGAAGCGCACGATGTCGCTAAAAATCAGGGTCGCGCGTTTGTAGGTGGCGAATCGGCGTGCGAATCCGATGGTCAGCGTGTCTGGGTCGAGGACTTCATTGGCGGAGTCGATTTCGCTCTGGGGTGCGCCGCGCCGGATGAGTTGCTCACGCAGGCGGGTGCGGGCGAAGGCGACGAGGCGCTCACGGCGGCGTTCATGGGTGCGCCACAGTTCCGCATCGGGGACGCTGTGGATATTTGCCCAGCGTTCGGCGTTGTCCTCATCGGTACGCCACGACGGGTCGAGATAGCGGTCAAATAGGGTCGCCATCTCACGACTGAGCCACGTCTGGATGTGGATGCCGTTGGTGATGGATGAGATGGGGATTTCATTGGTCGGGACGCCGGGGAACATCCAGCGCCACATCTCACGGCTCACATCGCCATGCAATTCGGCCACGCCGTTGGCGTCCGCCGAGACCTTGAGCGCTAGAACCGCCATGCTGAACAGGTCGTAGGCGTCGATGCGCTCACGCCCCAAATCATGGAACTGGTCACGGGTCAAACCGAGTAATTCCCAATAACCGAGGAAATGCTCGTCAATCAGATCATAGCCGAATCGTTCGAGGCCAGCTGGGACGGGCGTATGCGTGGTGAATAGGTTGCTGGCGCGGGTGAGTTCCAACGCTTGTTGGAATGTGATTTTGTTCTCCAGCATCACGATACGAATGCGCTCTAGCGCCATGAACGTGCTGTGGCCTTCGTTCATGTGGCAGACGGTTGGGCGCATGTTTAGCGCCTCTAACAGGCGGATGCCGCCGATGCCCATCAAAATTTCTTGGCGGATGCGCTGGCGACGGTCTCCGCCATATAGTCTGTCGGTGACGTTGCGGTCATCTTTGCGCGGATTGGCCGCGATGTTGCTGTCCAACAGGTAAAGCGGGACCCGCCCGACCTGTACCTTCCAAACTTGCGCGTGTAGTTGACGCCCCGGCAACGGGACGCTGATGCGGAGCGGCTTGCCTTCGGCGTCACGCACCAAAGTCAGCGGCAGATTGGGGACATCGTTGATGGGGTAGGTTTCTTGCTGATAACCGTCCGCATTCAGATATTGCTGGAAATACCCCTCTTGGTAGAGCAGGCCGATGCCGACCAATGGCAGGCCGAGGTCGCTGGCGCTCTTGAGGTGGTCGCCGCTGAGGATGCCCAAGCCGCCGGAATAGGTCTTGAGTGATTCGGTCAGTCCGTATTCCATTGAGAAGTAGGCGATGACCGGCTCGGCCTTGTGCTTGAAGGTTTTGCGGAACCATGTATCTTTCGCGCCTACGTAGGCATCAAGTTCGGCCACCACCTTTTGGTAGTTGGCGAGGAAAGACGGGTCTTCGCTGGCGGCGGTCATCTTCTCCTGCGAAAGCTGACCCATCATCAAGACTGGGTTATGGTAGGTCGATTCCCATAACACGGGGTCAAGGCGACGAAACAGCGCGATGGTGTCTGCATCCCATGACCAACGCAGATTATAGGCGAGGTCATGCAGCCGCAGTAATGGCTTGGGGAGGTCAGGCACGACATGAACGGTTGCGATAGGCTTTATCATCAGAAAAACTCCCTGATTTTCTTGTAAAAGGGTGCTGGGATGGTAAATCCCTGCTCTACGATGTTTAGATTACTGTCCATAAGTCAGCACCGCAAGGCGTCCGAGATGGGGGAGGCGGAAAGTTTGTGCAGAATCACCGTTTAGGGGGCTGTGCAAACTAAACCAACCTTCCCCCATGATGGCGTATCGGGGCTGTAAAACACATCGGCAGATTCTGGTAATTCGCCCGTCTAAAGATTTTTGTCAAATTGCCCTTGACATGCCCTGAGGGGAATGATAAACTGACCCTCGTTGATTGGTTCCGTGGTGTAGCGGCTAACATGCCACCCTGTCAAGGTGGAGATCGCGGGTTCGAACCCCGTCGGAGCCGCACCAGTCAAAAAGAGAGCGCAGTTGGGAAACCAACCGCGCTCTCTTTTTTTGCTTTCGGATAATGGTGCGGATTACCCCTCAATCGTAATTTTATGGCGTAACGCCACGGTCACGGCATCGGTGCGGTTGGTCACGCCCAATTTGGAGAGGATACTGCTGATGTGGTACTTCACGGTTGACCGAGGGACGCCGATTTTCTGGGCGATTTCAGGGTTGGTCAGTCCTTCGATGAGCAGGTGAAGGACTTCATACTCGCGTTCTGTTAATTGATAGATGGGTTCAAAAGGGCGGGTCGCGGCCTGAATTAAGGCTTGTGCGGCCTCCTCAGACAACATCCGTCGCCCTTTTTTCACCTCGCGGATGGCGTTGGCAAGTTCATCCGTCGAGATATTCTTCATCAGGTAGCCCATCGCCCCAGCGTCGAGCGCTTTGGTCACGTTGGCGCTGTCCATCGCACTAGAAAGCGCGATCACGCGCACATTGGGGTATTTGATGGTGATGCGCCGGATGGCCTCGATGCCGCCAATCCCCGGCATGATGATGTCCATCAGGACGACATCCGGCGCGACCTCGGCGCATAGGGTGAAGGCTTGTTCGCCACTGTTGGCCTCGCCGACCAGTTCTAGGTCTGGGTAGGCACGCAAAAACATATTCAGCCCACGGCGTACCATCTCGTGATCGTCTGTGAGGATGACTCGAATCTTTTGCATCGTGATTGCTCCTAACCTTTGCTCGACCATACGGCGCGGATGCGCGTTCCATGTTGTTTATGACTGTCAATCTTGAGTTGGATACCGACTTCCTCAGCCCGTTCTTTCATAAACGTTAACCCCATCTGTGCTTGTCCGCGTTGTTCATTCAGGCTAAAACCTACCCCGTCGTCCGAAATCTCTAATTCGGTGCTATACGGCTGACGGTTGAGAGATACACGCACCAGTTTGGCGCGGGCATGTTTGACGATGTTGTTGAGCGCCTCTTGTGCGATGCGAAATAACGCATTTTTGACCTCTGGAGGCGGCTGATATGATCCGTGATTGACCACGTTAATCTCAAGGTGTGCGCGTTGCTGCGCGGCGACGGCCAACTGCTCAATCTGTGCGGAAAGATTGCCGATACTGCCGGAGGTCGGGCGTAAATCTAGCAACAGGCCGCGCATCTCGGATAGGGCGTCTCGCGTCAGGCTGTGCAGGTCGTTTAGGGCGCTTTCGATGCTGGCGGGGTCGGTCTGCCACTGCTTCAAGAGCGTGCCGCTGATGACTGAGGCCGCGAACAAGCTCTGGGTGACGGAGTCGTGCAGGTCACGCGCCAGCCGGTGGCGCTCCTCGGTCAGCGCGGTCTCGATGGCCTGTTGGTGCAAGTGGGCATTTTCTAGCGCCGTCGCCACTTGGTCAGCAAATACCGATAGACGTTCGGTGGTTGTGGTCTTGAAGTGGCTGTTGGGAGACCGCTGTAGGGTCAATAGGCAGACAACCACGTCGTCCATGATGATAGGAGCGCACAGGCATGAGCCGCGCAGTTGTATCAGGTGCGACGTCTGAGAATCGCGCCGGAGGATGATTTCACTGCGAGTCTGCGGCTTTCGACTGTCAATGACCGTGCGGAAAAACGGGTTGGATGAGATGTTCCCGCGCCACGCCCTGAATTTTTCTTGTAATTCTTCTGGCTGGCGGTAGGTGTGGAGCATATAGAGTTGGTCGCCATCGACCTGCATCATACAGCTTGATTCAAACGGGATGACCTTCTGCATGTTGCGCTGGATGCGCGTCAAGATGTCCTCAAGGTCGAGTGAACTGTTGAGCGCCGAGGCGGTATCCCGTAGCGCATTGACGAATCGCCGTTGGTCGGCCTTCTCATCTTCCATGTGCCGGTGGCGGACGACCTGCTCAATCGTCATCGGCAGATGTTGGAGGTAGTGGCCTTCTTTATCTTTAACCAAATAATCATACGCGCCCGCTTTGAGGACGTTCACGGCGGTATTTTCATCGCCCATGCCGGTGACAATGATGAACGGCACGACTTGACTATAATGTGTGAGCAAGTCGAGGGCGCTGCCGTCTGGAAAGCTGAAATCGCACAGTATGATGTCAAAGAACTGCTCATGCAAACGCTCGATTGCATCGGCTATTGAGGCTGCCGTGACCACTTCATAGCCCAAATTTTCGTGCTGCACCATCCGTAGGAAGGCACGCCGATCATGGGTATGGTGGTCAATCAAGAGCAGTTGCTGCATGGGTGAACGACGCTATTCTTTAGCTATTGCATTCTCACTATGCCACATCTATGCCCAGCTTGCCTACGATACATCAATACTATCACGCTAAGGTTTCCCGTATATCTTGTAAGGTTTGAGCGATGAGTTCAGGGGTATGCGCCGTGCTGGTGAATCCCGCCTCAAATTGGCTAGGCGCGAAATAGTTCCCGGCGGCCAGCATCGTATGGAAGAATTGGGCGTAACGGGCGGTATCAGCGTACTGTTTTGCGCTGGCGTAATCTGTAATCCGTAGCCCATCCGCCTTGAGGAAATAGAAACCGAACATCGTCCCCGCGTGGGCGGATTGCATTGGGATACCTGCCGCATCCGCCGCCGCCTGAATCCCCTCTGCCAGAGTCTTAGATGCCAGCGCCGCCGCCTCGAATGCGCCAGGGGCGGTGAGCGCCGCTAGGGTCGCCAAACCCGCCGCCATCGCTAATGGGTTGCCACTCAGCGTCCCCGCTTGATACATCGTCCCAGCGGGGGCGACGTGTTGCATGATGTGGCGTTTGCCCGCATACGCGCCCACCGGCAGCCCGCCGCCGATGACCTTGCCCAGACAGGTGATGTCTGGGTCTAGCCCCCACGCGGCTTGCGCCCCACCGAGGGAGACGCGGAATCCGGTCATGACCTCATCGAGGATGAACAACGCTCCGTGTGCGTGAGTCAGGTCTATCAGGGCTTGCAGATAGCCCTCAGCGGGCATGACGAACCCCATATTGGCCGCGATGGGTTCGATAATCACCGCCGCGATTTGGCCGGGGTTGGCGGCGAAGGCTGCTTCGACGGCTGCGAGGTCGTTATACGGGAGAGTTAAGGTGCTGGCGACGGTAGCAGCGGGGACTCCGGGCGAATCCGGCAAGCCGAGCGTGGCGACCCCGCTACCGGCTTGTGATAGCAGCATATCGGCGTGACCGTGATAGCACCCTGCGAACCTCATAATTTTTTCGCGCCCGGTCACAGCACGAGCGAGGCGTAAGGCGCTCATGGTGGCTTCTGTGCCGCTGTTGACGAATCGAATCATCTCAGCGGACGGCACGAAGTCAATCACGCGCTGGGCGAGTTCGACCTCTAAGGCCGTCGGTGCGCCATACGATGTCCCGTTGGCTGCGGCGCGGGTGATGGCCTCAACCACGGTTGGGTGGGCGTGTCCGACAGCTAACGGCCCCCAACTCAAGACGTAATCGGTATAGCGATGGCCGTCCTCATCCCAGATGAAGGCGCCATTCCCTCTAGCGATGAATCGCGGCGTCCCGCCCACGCCTTTGAAGGCGCGTACCGGACTATTCACTCCGCCGGGGATGAGGGTTTGGGCGCGTTCAAATAACGCTTCTGAACGGGGGATGTGCATGGTGTTTTTCATCATTCTGACAACCAGCGGGCGGCGTCTAGGGCGAAATAGGTCAGGATCATATCCGCACCGGCGCGTTTGATGCTGGTTAGGGTTTCCAGCGCACAACGGCGCAGGTCAATCCAGCCATTTTGACCGGCGGCGCACAACATGGCGTATTCCCCGCTGACTTGATAGGCCGCCGTCGGTAGGTTGAAGGCGTCACGCACGGCGCGTAACACATCCAGATATGGTAGCGCGGGCTTGACCATCAGAAAATCCGCGCCTTGTGCAACATCCAATGCCGCTTCTTTGAGCGCCTCGCGGATGTTGGCCGGATCCATCTGATATTGGGCGCGGTCTCCGAATTGGGGCGGGCTTTCGGCGGCCTCACGGAACGGGCCATAGAATCCGCTGGCATATTTCACGGCGTAGCTCATCACGCTGACATTGGGCAGACCCGCGAGGTCGAGCGCGGTGCGGATAGCGCCAACCATACCGTCAATCATGCCGGACGGCGCGATGATGTCCGCCCCAGCTTGTGCATGGACGGCGGACGCTTTCGCCAAAATCTCCAGCGTGGCGTCATTCAGTAAATAATCGGCGGGTTGGTGTGGGTCATAGTGTGCCGCGCCGGGGGTATTAATCAGGCCGCAGTGACCGTGGTCGGTATACTCGCACATGCACATATCGCTGATGACGACCATCTCTGGCACGGCATCTTTAATCGCCTTAATCGCTTGCGGGACGATGCCGTCTGGGGCGTAATTTTCCGTGCCGCACCAGTCCTTATGCTCTGGGATGCCGAACAAGACCACGGCGGGGATTCCTAGCGCGTAGGCTTGTTTCGCTAAATCGACGGCGGTATCGGGGGAAAGTTGACTCTGACCCGGCATCGACTTAATCGGTTGGTTAATCGCCTTGCCGTGGCGGACGAACATCGGGTAAATCAGGTCGCTGGGCGTGAGTGTGGTCTCGCGCACCATGCGACGCATGGCCGGGGTGAGGCGCAGACGGCGTGGACGTAGCGTGGAGTCATGGGTCATGGATGGGGTGTCTCCTGTGCGGTGAAATACGCGGCGAGGGCGCTAATCAGGCCGCGTGCTGTGTGATATTGGGCGATGACCGACGGCGTGAATCCGGCCTCTTGTACGGCTTGTGCGGTGGTCGGCCCGATACAGGCCAGCGTCATCTGTGAGAGTTGGGTGGGGTCGCCGCCTTCATGGTGTAGTCGTATGAGCAGATTGGCAAAGGCTGACGGGCTGGCGAGCGTGATGGCGTCCACCGCCCCAGCGCGTAAGTCGGCAGGCAAATCGATTCCGCCGCTACCCACGCCCATACTATAGGCCGTCACAGCGGTGACATGTGCGCCACGTTCGACCAGCGCTATCGCCAGAGATTTATCGGCTAAGGCGGATTGCGGGAGTAGCACTTGCGCTCCGTGCAACGGCGGCAACGCGGCTGCCAGTTTTTCAGCCGTGAATTGATCGTGGAGCATCGTCACTTTTAGGCCAAGCTCTATTGCGGCCTGTGCGGTGGCGGGACCAACGGTGGCACAGTCGATGGGCGACTTGAGCCGTGTCAAGACATCCGCCAAGACGGTAACGGTGTTCGGGCTGGTCAAGATAATCCAGTCATAGCCGCCGTAAACGAGGTTTTCCAATGCTTGATACAGCGGCGTGATTTCTTCCGGCGGGAGCAACTCCAAACACGGGTAGAGCAACGGAATCGCGCCCTCGGCCTCCAGTAATTTGACCAACTCATCGGATTGGCGCATCGCCCGTGTGATGACGACTCGTTTTCCGCGTAGACCGACCATCAACGCACCTCCAAAAGGCCGTGGGCGCCATCTTTGAGCGCTTCTGCCGCCAGCGCCGCGCCAATCGTGAGCGCATCGGATATCTGACCATAGCGCGTGCCACGCCACGTTTTGAGGCCGTCCGGGGTGATAATCAGGCCGCGCAGGTAGAGGTCTTGCTCGTCGGATTCCGCGAGGGCGGCCACTGGCATCGAACATCCACCGCCTAATCCTTTCAGGAAGGCGCGTTCGGCGGTGACGGCGGCGCGGGTCTCGGCGTGGTCTAGCGCGGCCAATGCCCTACGGACGGGCGACTCGATGGCGCACTGCACGGCTAAAGCGGCTTGGCCGGGGGCGGGCAGCATCAGCAGGGTCGGGAGGATTTGAGTGATGACGCTGTTCATCCCCAGCCGCAACACGCCGGCTGCGGCCAACAGTATCCCGTCATAATCACCGGAACGGTCAAGCGCCTTCCGAACGCGGGTGTCGATGTTGCCGCGTATGTTGATGACGTTCAAATCCGGGCGGCGGTGCTTGAGTTGGGCGGCACGGCGTGGACTACTCGTTCCGATGGACGCGCCCACCGGCAAGTCGTTGAACATCTGCCCGCCCCGGCTGATGAGGACATCGCGGGGGTCTGCACGCGGCGGGATGGCCGCGATAATCAGGCCGGGAGCGTCCTCAACGGGTAAATCTTTCAGGCTGTGGACAGCGCAATCAATCTGACCGGACAGCAACGCCGATTCGATTTCAGCGGTGAACGCGCCTTTGCCGCCCAATAGCGGCAGCGGGGTGTCCAGTGCTTGGTCGCCGTGCGTGCTGATGACCACAACTTCTACACTCAGGCCGGGGTGTACAGCGCGTAAGCCGTCCGCGATATGGTCGGTCTGCCAGCGGGCGAGGGCAGAGCCGCGTGTGCCGATTCGGATATGGTCAATCATCTGAGGTCTCCGCTGGTGGGGTGAGGCGGATAGGCACGGTATCCGCGTTAATCCTGACCGCATGGGCTTTCAGGGCGAGCGTCTGCGGGTATAGGGTTTGGTTGTGCGCCCGCCGTATCGTGCGACTCATCGCGGCTTGCGCCTCCGGCGTCAGGTCGGGTTGGCGACGTAGCGCCGCGTCATATTCCGCTTGGGCGATGTGCTTTTCGTGGTGGCGTAGCGCGATAATCGCGGGGACTGCCCCCCGTTCACTTAGGCGACGTTGTGCGACTCGCGCCGCCGCGATGCACAAGCGTTCAGCGCGGGCGGCCTCTGCTTGGCGGGCGGTGCTGGATTGGTCTAAGTGAGCGCGTAGGGCGTCGATGTCGTGTAGCGTCAGTCCGGGGAGTGTCACCGCACCCGCTTCGACAGCACGCGGTACAGCGAGGTCTACTATGGTCAACCGGCGGCCACGGCGGGCAGTCATCACATTAGTGAGGGCGTCCGTCGTCAGCACGGCGGATTGTGCGCCAGTGGCGGCGATGACCGCATCGGCGCTGATGAGGGCGGCGGTTAAGTTCGCCCACGGGTGTGAATCGATATGCAGTAGCGCGGCGGCGGCGCTGGCGCGGGAATCGGTGCGATTGAGCAGAATCACTCGCGCCTCGCGCCCTTGCAATGCACGGGCGGCGGCTTGACCCATCTCGCCCGCGCCCACGATCAAGATGATGGGGTTGGGTTGACCAGCGACGGCATGTAAGGCTGTGCGGGCGGCGATGGAGGCCACCGAACGCGCCCCATGCGCGATACGGGTTTCGGCGCGCACGCGCTTGCCGGTATGTAGCGCCGCCGTCAGTAGCAGATTCAGGGACGCGCCAGATGTTTTTGCGGCGCGGGCGGCGTTCAGCGCGTCGGCCAATTGACCGAGGATTTGCGTTTCGCCCAGCACCAGTGAATCGAGTCCGGCGGCCACGCGCATCACATGATAGACAGCCGCTAGCCCGACATAGGCATAGGTATATTCCATCAACGCCGCCGGAGTGAGGTCGCACGATTCGGCTATCTGCGCCAATACGACGGCGTGAGCCGCCTCGACATCGGATGTCATCACGATGACCTCAACCCTGTTACAGGTTGAGAGCATCGCGGCCTCGTCAATACACGGGTGTTGAACCCATCGTTGCAGCGCATCGGTCAGAGATTCCCCGTTGCGATGGGCGCGTTCACGGGTGGCGACAGGGGCTGTGCGGTGGCTTAGGCCAATCATGAGCATGTGTGGCATACGCGGTCTCGTTTTTGGATTGTCCATTCCGGGGTGAAGTATATAGGGCGGGCGGTCTGAGGGTTAGGTCGGCAGTGTGACGGTGAACGATGAGCCTTGATTGAGGATGGACTCGAACGTGATTGTCCCGCCGTGTTCTTCCACACTTTGTTTGACGATGGCAAGTCCCAGACCCGTACCTTCGAGGCCGCTCACGTTTTGGGCGCGGTGAAATGGCTCGAATAGATGGGCTTGGTCATCGGGCGGGATGCCGATGCCGAGGTCATGGACGGTGAAGGTGATGGCCTTGTGGACTCGCGCTACATGGAGCGTTACCGGCGCACCCACAGGGGAGTATTTGGTGGCGTTGGTCATGAGATTGAGTAGGATATGTTCCAGCAGCCGCCGGTCAGCGTATAGGGTCGAGACATGATCCAAACCCTCCACTGTAATGGGGTGCTGGTCAGAGTCCGCTTGACGGATGGTCTCGGCTACGCTGGCGCAGAATTCATCTAGGTTGAGCGATTCGGGGCGGAACTGAATGCGCTCGGCGTTGCCTCGGCTGATGGTCAGGACATCTTCCAGCAGTTGTACCATACGGCGCACTTGCGCGGCTATTCCATCCAGTTTGACGGCGGCGTTATCGGGCGTCAGGATGTCATAATACCGGCGCAGGATACCGACGGATGACATAATCACGGCCAGCGGCGTGCGGAATTCATGTGAGACAATGCTGATGAAGCGCTCCTTCAAATCAATCAATTCACGCTCTTTTTCGAGCTTAACCTCTAATGATTTGGCGTAAAGGCGTTCTTCTTCCAGTTGTTTGCGCTGGGTGAGGTCGATAACTAGGCACATGACCATCGCTTTTCCTGCGATGGTGACCGGCGTCAAGGTGACTTCCAGCGGTACGAAACTGCCATTTTTTCGCTGGCCGACAATCCCTTCACTTTCTGGGATACGAGTGAACATCGGGCGCCTGATGAAGATTTTTTGATAGACAGCGAAACGTGGACGCATGTGGTCGGGGATGAGGAACAGCGCTGGTTTACCCAACATCTGAGAACGGTCATAGCCGAACAATGTCTCGATATAGAGGTTGACCATCCTGACCATGCCGCGTTCATCCAAGAGCAGCACACCCTCTGACGCAGCTTCAAGCATCGTGCGGAATTTCTCCTCACTCTCGCGGAGGGCGCGTTCCGACTGTAATTGTTCGGTGACATCGTTCGCTAAGACGAGGCGGGCGGGTCGCTCTGTGAACACGATGTCGTGTGATGAAATATCAACATCGAATGTCGTCCCATCTTTTTTGCGGTGAACCCAATTCTTTCCTCGATAGAACCCCTCTGTGTCCATTTGTAGGACGAGTTGTAGCCGGTTTTGCTCTTGTGGCGGGCGCACGCCAGTGATATCCATGGCGAGGAATTCATCGCGGGTGTAGCCATATTTTTCGACGGCGGCCTTGTTGACTTCTAGGAACATCAGGGTTTCGCGGTCATAGACCCACAACGGCATTGGGTTGACCTCAAACAGCGAACGATACCACTCCTCTTGCAGTCGTAAGGAGTCTTCGACGTGTTTGAGGTGAGTGATGTCGCGCCCGACGGCTTGAATTTCGGCCACGTTGCCGTTGTCATCCAAAATCCCTTGGTCTACCCATTGTACCCAATGGACTTTACCAGATGGGTCTGTCCACGGGAATTCACTATGACTCGGGGCGGGGTTGAGCAGGATGCTCTTGATGCGCTGTTTAATATCTTCCCATGTAGACAGGTCGCAGTGGTCAATGAAACTGCGGCCAATCATCGCTTCTGGCGTGGTGTTATAAAACTGTGCGTAAGCTCGGTTGACAAAGGTCAGGGTGCTATCGGGCAAGAAACGGCACACGAGGTCGATTTGGCTCTGCACCAGCGCACGGTAACGCGCCTCGCTCTGGCGTAGCGCCTCCTCACTTTGGCGTAACTGCTCATCTAAGTTGTGGTGTTGTGCTGCATCGCTCATAAGGTGAACCAACGATCTGTACTAGTATAGAGCGCTCATTTCATCTTTCTATTTTAGCGGACAAACGGCTGTTCTACACTTCAATACCTTCGCCAAAATCCGATTGATACCATCCATCATCAGCGGACACGGCAGGCCGTGTCCCTACAATAAAAACCCGTCACGGGAGGATTCGTAGGGACAACGCCCGCGTTGTCCGTGATAATCAAAATTGGCGAAGGTATTGACACTTGATTGGATTTAGCGCCCTATCTTGACTTTTTTTGATGGTCGCTGCATGTATCCTGACCTGACACGGCCTGAAATGAGCCGATAATCGTGGTCAAGTTAGTGTGAAATTTGACCAAGAGAGCAGGTTCATCATGCGGTCACGGGCGAATTGGTGGATGTTGTATCTGTTTACGGCGGCGGCAGTGGCGTCGCTCGTTTGGATTAGGCCGGGGGACACATCGGGCTATATCTTGTGGATTATCGGAACATACGGCGGGATGTGGGTGTGGTTGCAGAACAATCGCGCCGCGATGGTACAATCCCCGCACACGTACCAATCCACCAAGAAGAAGATTGTGAATGTCCGATACGAGTCTTATTCAGGCGAAAAGCGACGCCTATAACCTGTTAGGGCAAATCCTACGGGATGGATTGACCCCAGAGCTACAGCCGCTAATCTTCCCAGAAGGGGAAGCCGCGCCGGATTCCGATGTGTTAGAGGCCGAATATCATCGGGTATTCGGCCTGAACGTCTACCCGTATGCCGGGGTGTTTTTGAGTGCTGACGGCTTGATGGGCGGGATAGAAGCCGAGGCGTCGGCGGCGTTCTATGCACAGGTCAGGTGGGATGCGCCGTCACACGATGCCGATCATATCGGGATGCAATTGGGCGTCCTCGGTTGGTTGGCGGGCGCAGAGGCCGACGCGCTGGCGGATGGCAAACCCGGTCAAATTGTCCGTATTCAGGCGTTGCGGCGCGATTTCTTAGACCGGCGGGTGCTGACATGGTTGCCGGTATTGGCGCGAGCGATTGAGTCGCAACAGTCACCGGTTTATGAGCGCGTGACGGCGCTTGCGTTGGATTTGGTCGCTGATGACCGCGCCGCGCTAGGGGATGATATGCCGCCGCCCTTTGAATTGCCCGCGCCGCCTGACCTGTTGGCTGACGCTAAGACCAGTCTGCGCGACATCGCATCGGCGTTGATGACGCCCGCGTGGGTCGGGATATACCTCAGTCGTGAGGATGTCGGGCGTCTGGCGGGGCGGCATCAGATCCCCACCGGTTTCACAGACCGTAAAACCCTTATGCACAACGTCTTGCGGGCGGGGGTGGATTATGGGGTATTCCCAGCACTTATGGCCGATTTGCGCCAGATGACCGACGCATGGGCGGCATATTTCCATCAGATAGGCGAACACCCCGCGTTATGGGCGGGGTGTTCGGTTTGGGCGGGGCGGGCGGGG
>Ga0163154_10005859_pt1 | contig 15358 bp, 13 predicted proteins | sample OliLakLV19MP9P1_FD_148649 | JGI IMG/M metagenome (GOLD analysis project Ga0163154, IMG submission 148649) | Freshwater microbial mat bacterial communities from Lake Vanda, McMurdo Dry Valleys, Antarctica - Oligotrophic Lake LV.19.MP9.P1 | ecosystem: Environmental > Aquatic > Freshwater > Lake >... | reverse complement strand
GCGTTCAACGGCACACGCTTGGCTGTCCCGTTCATCGACCTTGTGCCACTGCGCGAGATCGTGCCGCGCTTGCGCCCGTTGCTGGCTTATTATCGCGACGCCGCCACTGAAGAAGAAAATTTCGGTGATTTCGTCCACCGCGTCGGTTTCGATGACCTGCGCGCCGTCTTGAATGAAAATGAATCTGAAGCCCTACTCGAAGTTTCAGGAGACTAGATGACTATGTTCACCCCCACCGAGATTGAATGCCTGAATTTGGAGTTCGAGCGCGAATCGCCTAAGGCGCTACTCCGTTGGGCGGTGAATATGTTTGGGGACTCGCTGGCGATTGTGACCAGTTTTCAACCCACTGGCATGATCATCCTGAATCTGCTGGATGAGCTAAAGGCGCGTCCGACGGTCTTCACCATCGACACCGGCCTGCTGTTCCCAGAGACTTACGCGGTCATGGACGAGGCTGAGAAGCGTTTCAATCTGAATCTGGTGCGCGTCCAGCCCAAATTGTCCGTCGCACATCAGGCGCAGCGCTACGGCGAAAAACTCTGGCAGATCGACACCGAGCAGTGCTGCCAAATCCGCAAGATTGCACCGCTGGACGAAGCCCTAAAAGGCTATAGCGCGTGGGTGACGGGGCTGCGCCGCGACCAGCCGGGTCGCGCCAATACCCCGCTCATCCAGTGGGATAAGAAGCACCAGATGATTAAGCTGTCGCCGTTGGCACAGTGGGACGAAGCCACGGTATGGGCGTATATCAACGGCTATGAACTGCCGTATAACGCCCTGCACGATCAAGGCTATGCCTCCATCGGTTGCCGCCCAGAGACCTGCACGCAAGCCTCAGCCGTGGGTGGGGACTCACGCTCTGGGCGTTGGGTCAACACCGGCAAGACCGAGTGCGGCATCCACCTGCACAGCTAATCAATTCAAACAAAACGGACACGGCAGTATGGCCGTGTCCCTACAAACAAATTTTCGAAGGGAATAGTTCTCCATTCCCCATTTTGCACGGGCGACCCGCCGGATCGCCCGTTTTGAATCCTGATAACTATTTCTTATCGTTGGATATACCGGGCATCACAGTAATCTCGAAATCACCGCCCTTATATTGCAATACCGCCTCAGAATTGCCAGCATTGGGGAATCCGACATCGGTGGCGAATATTAGATATTTGGCCTGTTCCGGCAGATCCACGCCCGTCACCGATGAATTCGTGCCGACGCCTTCGCCATCGTCATTGGCGGCGATGCGGTCTCCGCCGGGGCCGAACACCATCACCAGCGTATCGAACTGCTCACTGGTCAGGTTGATGTCCACGGTTTCATTATCATCCGCCGAGACATACGTGAAATAGTAGACCGGTTCTTCCAGCGTAGAGTATCCCGTGGAAGATACGCCCGATTCGAGGCGACTGGTGAAGAACAGCGCTTCTTCTTCTGGCGGCGCGGTGATACCGCTGACGCTAACCGTGTATTCCAAATTCTCATCGTCGGCTGGCGCGTCGGTATCCGAGGAATTGACGATGGCATTAATACTTTTGAAGCTAGATGCGATGATGAAATAGCTCCCATTGGCGGGCAATTCGACATCGGTGATTTGCGCCGAGAGCGACTCGGTGCCGCTGTCATCATCCTTTGCAACCACTTGACCCAACGGCCCCAGCAAGACCACATACGGGTCGAGCGAACTGTCTTTAGATTGGGTCATGGTGACGGTCACAATATCGCCGGCCGAGCCGTCAAAAGCGAACAATTGGGCGGTGACATCGGCAGTCAGCGCACCGTCAATGGTTTCACCATCATCAAGGCTGACGACGAGGTAGTTGGGGTTGGTTTCATCTTCGTCGGAAGACGCCCCAGCCGTCTGTGCGCTGGCTGCCCACGGCAATGCCAAAAAAAGCAAAGTCAAAATGAAGCTGAGGTGTAAAGTTGGGCGCTTGAGGGTCATACATCACTCCTAAGACATGATTGAGGGTGGTCGCTGGGACGCGACCTTAGTTCCATCATAAATCAAATCTTCTCCTTTGGCGCACCGAATCGACGTCGGAAACCAAATTGCCGCTTGACAAAAAACCGCTTTATCGTAAAAATACGATTATGCAAACAAACACCGCACCCAAGACCTACACCCTCAGCAGTGATGAGGAGCGCCTCATGCACATCATGAAGGCGTTGGCGCACCCTGCCCGGATGCAAATCGTCCGCTACCTCAGCGAGAATCCCGCTTGTATCACAGGGAAGATCGTGGACGCGCTACCGTTGGCACAGGCCACCGTCTCGCAGCACCTCAAGGTTTTGCGCGATGCGGGCGTCATCTGCGGGACGATTGAAGGCCCAGCAATGTGCTATTGCCTTGACTGCGGGACGCTGAATTGGTTGAAGGAAAAGGTCGGAGAGTTATTGTAGGAGTGATGAGTGAAAAACAGGGCATCATGAGTCATCATTTCTTCCTGTAGGGACAAGGCCTGCCTTGTCCACCGTTGAACAACCCGAAATAACCCGTGTGCCTGTGATGGCACGTTTTTTTCGCCCGCTTTATCGTATTTTTACGATGAAATGGTGCGTCCGTGGCTCTTGAGCCGTCACCTTTTACCCGTTAGGCTTACCTTCATCAGGAGAACGTCCTCATGTCAAACAAAATATCTTCTCTCCCTGTCGCCGTGATTGGCGCTGGCCCTGTCGGATTAGCGGCGGCGGCACATCTGATTGAACGCGGCGAAACGCCCATCATCTTCGAGGGTGGCGAACAGGTCGGCGCGAATATGCGCGATTGGGCGCACGTCCGCATGTTTTCGCCGTGGGAATTTACGATAGATACCGCCTCGGCACGCTTGCTAGAGTCCCACGGCTGGCAGCATCCACCCAAAGTGGGTTTGCCCACAGGCGGCGAAATGTTTAGCCAATATCTCAAGCCGCTGGCCGAACTGCCCGAAATCGCGCCGCATCTGCACCTCGGCGCTAAGGTCATCGCGATTACGCGCCGTGCGACGGATAAAATGAAGGACGCGGGGCGTGACTCTGCGCCGTTCGCCCTGCACATCGAATATAGTGACGGGCGCGAAGCATGGATTGAAGCGCGGGCGGTCATCGACGCCACCGGCACATGGCAAACCCCCAACCCCATCGGCTCTGGCGGGTTGCCCGCCGTCGGTGAGAAACGTCATCGCGACCATATCCTGTATAGCATCCCTAGCGCCGAGCGTGACCGCGCCCGTTTTGCTGATAAGCGCGTGATGGTGGTCGGTAGCGGCCACAGCGCGATTAACGCCTTGTTGGAACTCGCCAAGCTGCAAGCCGATTTCCCAGAGACGCGGGTATATTGGGCGATGCGCGGCAGCAATATGACCCGCGTGTATGGCGGCGGTGAAGATGATGCGTTGCCCGCCCGCGCCCGCCTCGGTCAAAAAACCCGTGAATTGGTAGACAGTGGCGTGGTCACCATTTTGTCGCCGTTCCGTATCCATGAAATCAGCCCATCCGACGGTGGCATGAACGTGACTGGCGAAACTGCCGATGGCTTAGACTCTGTGATTGTCGATGAAATTGTCGCGGCGACGGGCGCACGCCCAGACCTCGATATGCTGCGCGAACTACGCCTCGACATCGACTCGTCGTTAGAAAGCACCCGCGCCCTCGCGCCGATGATTGACCCGAATATCCACTCATGCGGGACGGTGCGCCCGCATGGTGAGGCGGAATTACGTCACCCAGAAAAAGATTTCTACATCGTCGGCATGAAAAGCTATGGACGCGCCCCAACCTTCTTGTTGGCGACGGGGTATGAGCAAGTGCGCTCGGTAGTAGCAGGCTTGGTCGGCGATTGGGAATCGGCGCGGGATGTGCAGTTGAACTTACCAGAAACTGGCGTATGTTCCGGCGGCTCAAGCGATGAAGGCGGGGCGTGTTGCGGCACACCGGCTTCCGCGCAGATTAATTTGCTGTCGCTGGATGCGATTCGGATTAAGCGTTAAACAAATTCCCCGTAGGGGCGACTCACTGAGTCGCCCTCCATGAAAGCACGATTTTCGATGAAATTCTATTACGGCTGGGTTATCACCTTCGCGCTGGCAGTCACAGAGACGATTTCGTGGGGGATTATCTTCTACGCCTTCACGGTGTTTATCACCCCCATGGAGGCCGACTTGGGCTGGGGGCGCACCGAAATGACCGGCGCGTTCTCCCTATTCATGATCGTTAGCGGTCTGATGGCTTACCCCGTCGGTAGCTGGATTGACCGGCACGGCGGGCGCTGGCTGATGACAGGCGGCTCCGCCCTTGCCAGTTTGCTCATCATCGCGTGGTCGCAAGTGACCGACCTCGGCGTGTTTTATTTGATTTGGGTGGGCTTGGGCGTGTGCGCGGCGGCAACTTTATATGAACCGGCCTTCGCCGTCGTGACGACATGGTTTGTCCGGCGGCGCAGCGCGGCGCTCACCGTCATCACATTTGCGGCGGGATTAGCCAGCACGATTTTCCTCCCGCTATCGGATGCGTTATTGCACGCGCACGGCTGGCGAAACGCCGTCCTGATTCTGGGGATGGTTTTGGCGATCACGACCATCCTCCCTCATGCGCTGATTTTGCGCCGCCGTCCGTCTGATATGGGCTTGTTGCCGGATGGTGAGCCGTTTATCCCCGACGCGCCGCCGGTCATCTTGAGCGGGACGACAGTGCGCGAGGCGTTGAGCAGCCGCGCCTTCTGGGTGCTGACTATCGCGTTTGGATTATCTGCATTGGCGGCGCAAGCCATCCGAATCCACATCATCCCATACCTGATGGAATCGGGCATAGATGCCAGCACTGCTGCGCTCGCCAGTGGCGCAATCGGCCTGATGCAGGTGGCGGGGAGGGCGGTTTTTGCCCCGTTGGACAGCAAATTCAGCGGGCGGGTGATGGTCGCTTGGGTGCTGGGATTACAAGCCGCGTCGATGCTCCTTTTAGCGCTGGGTGCATCACCGTTGATTTTACTGTTGTTCATCGTGGTATTCGGGACATCGTATGGCGCAAAAACGCTGGCGCGGGCGTCGGTGGTCGGCAAAGAATTCGGCGCGTCACATTACGGGCGAATCTCTAGCGTGATGTCAGTCTTTCTGACCCTTGGTTGGACGCTCGGCCCGGTTGGGGCGGGTTATCTGTATGACCTGCGCGGCAACTATGACCTCGTGGTTTGGGCGATTATTATCATCTCACTGGGTTCTGTCGGCGTCATGGCTCTGATTCGGACGCCAAAACGCCAGCCTATCGCCTTAGATTTGCTGCCGTCAGGGGAGAGTAGCTAAAATACTGATATGATATAAGCATGGGAAAACATATATTAGGGAGGTGCTATCATGTCGCCAGTCGTGGAAATCCTCTACAAGCAAGCCCTGCAACTCAAGCCGCAAGAATTAGCCGAGTTGGTCTCACAGTTGAGTCAAATTCCCGCGCCGCCAGTGAATGTCCCCAAACCTGAGCCAGATGAAAACACATGGGATGGGGCAGAACTCGCGGAACTCATGCGCCATGAGCCACGCTCTACCAAATCTATTATTGAGGATGGATTGTTTGGTTCAATCCCTGATTTCACCGATGGCAAAGATACCGTTGAGTGGATTATGGAACAAAAACAAAAGCGTCTGGAGAAATATCAGCGGTAAATCAGACCTCGTTTACCGTTGATACCTCTATCATTGTCGATCTATTGCGAGGCTATACACCGGCAAAAATATGGGCGGATGAAGGACATTTTGGCGGACTTTCGCGCATTGTCTGGTTTGAAGTCGTTCAAGGGACTCAAAGCAAAGCGGAGCAGAAAATTGCTTTAGATACGATGCAACGGTTCGAGCTTTTTGAGGTCACTCATGATGATTTGATTACTGGGGCAAATCTACTCATGAACTGGCGTCCGAAACTGAGGATTGATGCTTTTGACTGTATTTTGTGCGCGACAGTATTACGGCTACAATTGCCATTTTATACGCGCAATCTGAAACATTTTTCGCCGATTTTAGGCGGATTGGCGATTGCACCGTATTAGGTAAAAAAACAGGACACGGCATATTTTCTTCGTGTCCTATGTATCTCTATTGTTAAACGCTACGGCTTAAAGGTTGCCGCGCAGTTCTTGTTCCAACTCAAGCGGGTGAGCGACATCCGCGTGATTACTCTCGCCGATTTAATAACGCCGGATACAAATGCCTCCCAAAATCCCCAAACCAATTGACGCCTATCTCCCTGACCTGACCAACCCCGATATCAAAATCCGGCGCGAGGCGGTCAAGGGGTTAAGGCAGTCCAAAAACCCAGACGCCTTCCCGTATTTCATCGCCTCGCTGAAAGATGAGGCCGTCTCGGTATTGATTCACGCGATTCGCGGGCTTGATGAGCTAGGCGACCCCCGCGCCATTCCCGCGCTGATTCAGCGGCTTGACCGCGCCTCGTGCGATGTGTGCGATGAGGTCGGCACGGCGCTGGTTAGTTTTGGCGATGAGGCCATTTCATATCTACTGGACGCGCTGACCGCCTCTCATCCACGGGTGCGGGCGGTATCAATCAGCTGCCTGAACAGCCTAGATGTAGCGGAGGCCGTCGAACCGATTACCGCGCTCTTGAATGACCCCGACCCCATGGTGATTGGGGCGGCGCTCAAAGCGTTATGGGATTTTAATGACCCGCGCAGCCGCGACTCACTGGCGAAATTTATCGACCAGATTCCGAGCGCGATTTCGCCCGATGATATGTTCGATAAGCAACGCGAGGCCGCCTTTGCGTTGGCCGAATTGGGCGATGAGCGCGCCGTTGATGTGCTGGCGCAATCATTTTCGCGCCCAGATAACCGCCGTTGTATCGACACCATTAGGCAATTGGGCAAAATCGACTCCCCGCGTGTGCGCCCATTGATTGAGGCCTATATCACCCAAGACCCCGAAAGCACCTGCGCCTCACAAGCGCGGGCGACTCTGGCGAATATGGGCGGGTAAATACGGCGGATACGGGTCGGTGATGGATGACATGAAAATCCGCAGGCTGGAGCGCTTCGCGGGCGACATCTTTTTCAGTGCCGATTCGAGAATCTCGGCGGCATTGGATTTGACGCGGGCGGCTTCACCCCACGCGGGTCGTTCAGGGAGGTTCGTCCAATTGGGCATGAATTGGGCGTAACAATATGTCCCACATGAGGTTTTGCCGAATCCGCAGCCGGTATAGGGCGAGAGGGTATGGGTGAACGGATACGGCGCGGAGGCCAAAAATCCGCCGGTCTGCGCGGTCAAAATCGACTGCGCGGGGCGCTCAATCACATCCATGAAACACCTCTTTTGGTGTCATTTTAGGGATTGTGATTATAGCACTAATTTTCTATTTTAACGTTAAAAATGTTCATCAGACGTAACTACTCAGCTATCATTTCTTTCCTCAATTTGATGATGTAGAGCGTCAAATTTGCTGAGACGTAGGGAATTTCTTCCCTTAGATGATCGTGCTGAGTACCGGTCAAAATCCCGTTTCCCCTCAAATAGGGGCTGAGTAGTTACCATCAGACTGCACCCTCACTATGATTTCATAACACCGACTTAATCTGCTCAGCGATTTTGGTTGTGATTCCGCTGACTTTGGTCAGTTCTTCGACGCTGGCGGCGCGGATGGCGCTAATCGAGTGGTCGAAGGCTTGCAATAACGCCTTGCGCTTGGATGGGCCAATCCCCGGCACACTGTCCAATAGACTCGCCATGCCCGCCTTGTCACGCTTGTTGCGATGCGCGGTGATGGCGAATCGGTGCGCCTCATCTCTAATGCGCTGGACGAGGTACAACCCCTGACTCTGGCGCGGCAGCATAATCGATTGTGATTGTCCGGGGAGGAATAGCTCCTCGAATTGTTTCGCCAATGACGCCACCGGCACGAGGTCGGTCAGGCCGAACGCCGCCAAGACCTCAATCGCCACGCCAAGTTGTCCCTTACCGCCGTCGATCAGCAGCAAATCCGGCAGCACGCGCCATGTCGCGTCGCGGTCTTCTTTCCCCGGCTGATTGACCACCGGCTGGTCTTTCAGCGATTCATAGCGTGCAAACCGCCGCGTGAGCGCCTCGCGCATCGACTGAAAATCGTCTGGGCCATCATGCTCAACCGTGCGGATGTTGAATTTTCGATATTCGCCTTTGGCCGGCGTCCCGCGCACGAACATCACACGACTGGCGATGATGGCCGTCCCTTGCGTCGTGCTGATGTCGTAGCATTCGATGCGGTTGGGCGTGACTGGCAGACTCAGCGCGGTTTGGAGTTCGGCCAGCGCTTGCTCTTGCTTGGTCGTGTCGGCCTCCCACTGGGCTTTCATCATCCGCAAGGCTTCGCCCGCGTTTTCCTGCGCCATGTCAATCAAATCGGCCTTGTTGCCGCGCTTGGGGACGGTGATCGTGACCTTGCTACCGCTGCGCTTATCGGACAGCCAGCGCTCAATGATTCTGGCTTCTTCGACCTCGTTGGGGAGGATAATTTCGCGCGGGATTTCCTGTTTTTCGCTGTAAAACTGGGTCAAGAATTGTTCGAGCATTTCGCTCTCGGACTCGCCCTCGAAATGTTCTAAGCTGCGGTTATCCGTGCCGATGAGTTTGCCGTTGCGGATGAACATAATCTGCACCAGCGCGGCCTTATCATCGCGGGCGATAGCGATCACGTCATGGTCGGTCATATTCGGGCTGACGACGCGGTGACGCTGAGTGATGTATTCAATCGCCTTGAGTTGGTCGCGCAGCACGGCAGCCTTCTCAAAATTCAGCGACTCGGCGGCCACAGACATCTCACGCTGAATACGCCCCTGTACGCCGTCAGATTGACCGGACAGCACATCCATGAAGTCTTGCATCATGTCGCGGTATTGGGCTTGATTGACCTTGCCGATGCACGGCGCACAGCACAGGCCGATGTCATCAAATAGGCATGAGCGAGAGTCTTTGCCGTTGATATTCCGGTCACAGGTCAGGTAGGGGAAGGCTTTCCGCAGCACGCGCAGGGTATTTTGCACCGCCCACATCGCCGCGTAGGGGCCAAAATAGCGGTGGCCATCTTTCTGGATACGGCGAGTCGTCTCGACCTTCGGGAAGGGGTCGCCCCATGTCACCTTGATATACGGGTAACGGGAGTCGTCCTTCATCATGATGTTATAGCGCGGCTTGTGCTGCTTAATCAGCGTTTCTTCGAGGATGAGGGCTTGCACCTCACTCTCGGTCACGATGATTTCGATTTCACGCACCATCGAGCGCATTTTGAGGGTCTTGGGCGTGTGGTCGGCATGTTTGGTGAAGTAGGACGTGACGCGGTTTTTGAGACCTTTAGCCTTGCCGACATAGATAATTTTGCCGGTCTCATCTTTCATCAGATAGCAACCGGGTTTTAGCGGCAGATTGCGGAGGAACTGTTTGATATTTTCCGGCGTTTCGTAACTGTCGCTGCTCATTGAGAGTCCCCCCGCGTGTAAATCTTTGTTCTATAGTATAGCGTCCCTAGCCAGACTTGGGGAGTGGAATCATTTTTGGGATATAATCAATTAAACGATAGGATGGAGGCGATTCGATGACCGATACACCGCTATCTCACACTGAGACAGTTTTGCTCAACGATGCATTTGAGGCCGCACAAGGTCTGGATTTTCGTTTGAAACTACGCCTTGTTCGTATGTTGATGGAAGATATTGAAAACGGGGTTGATCAGCCTAAACCGGAGCGCAAATCACTTTATGGGATTATTCCCGATATGCGTGTCAGTGAAGAAGATATTGCCGACGCTCGACGAGAAATGATGGCACATGAGGGATATAAACCGTCATGATTGTTGCTGTCGCGGATACACACGCCATCTTATGGTATCTAAACAAAGATGAGCGTCTATCGGAAACGGCTAGATCATTTATGGATAAAATTGCCGAAACCGAAGATTAGATAGCGGTAGCATCAATAACATTGGTAGAACTATTCTATTTGGTCGAGAAAAAACGTATAACGCCTGAGCAGCGTGATTTGGTTGTGAAAATCCTCAAGCGCCCTCTGGGTTTGTTTCGATTATAGGTTCTTAACTACAACTCAGCGGTTGCTGTAGAGAATATTCCCCATGAGCAAGTCCCGGATATATTAGACCGCATTATTGCGGCGACTGCATGGGTGCTTGATGTCCCGATTATTACCCGTGATCGCAAAATTCAGGCAACAGCATTAACCAGTATCTGGTAGTGATTGACCGAAATCACGGATATACTGTCGTGTAATGCTCCACCGTCGGGAACGGGTCGTAAAAATGATGGAGTAGCCGTTTCCAATCTTGATACGGCGCAGAACCCCGAAACCCGACGGTGTGGTCTTCTAGCGTTTGCCAGCGCACCAGCAAAATATATTGACGATCATGCTCGACGCACTTTTGTAGCTCATGACTTCAGATAGCCGCCCGACGACGCGATAATCCCCGACGCCTCGCGGAAGGCCGATTCAAATGCCTCGGTCTGGCCGGGTTTTACCTTCAAAATGGCGACTTCGAGAACCAAGTGATGAGTGATGGGAAAAAACATAGGATTAGGTCGCGGTCAATAAAATGGTAAGGCGCGTGTTCAACGTGAGTGTAGGGACGGCATTCTTGCCGTCCATTTTTGGAACAGGTGGCGGATGCCCAGAAGGGCGTCCCTACAGTCGCAATCATTGATGTTGAGTGATGAGAAAAAACATTTTCGCCTTTTCTCATCACTCATCACTACTTTTACTCTTTTTTGTACGGTATGCCGTCGGCTTTGGGGGCGACGGCACGCCCGACCAGACCGGCCAGCACAATCATCGTGACTAGATTAGGCAGCATCTGGATGAATTGTGATGGAATCGGCACGCCGTAACTCTGGAATCGCGTGTTGAGCGCGGAGGCGAATCCGAACAGTAACGCCCCAGCCATCGCGCCGCCGGGAGTCCATTTGCCGAAAATCATGGCCGCTAGACCGATGAATCCGATGCCGCCAGTCATCTGGTCTTCAAACAGGCCGACGGTCTCAATTGAGAACCACGCGCCCGCTAATCCGGCTACCATCCCGCCAATCAAGACGTTGATATAGCGCGTGCGGACGACGTTAATCCCCAGCGTGTCCGCCGCGTGCGGATTCTCACCCACGGCGCGGGTGCGGAGTCCCCAACGGGTATAATAAATCACGATATGCGTCACAATCACCAGCACGAACGTCAGCAGATAAATCGGTTTGCCGGTGAAGAACACTTTGCCGATGACAGGGATGTCCGACAGCACCGGGATAGCGATAGGGCCGAGCGTCTCGCGGGCGGTCTCGGTAGAGAGTAAGACCTCGCGGCGTAAAAAGCTGGTCAATCCGATGGCGAGGATGTTAATCACCGTGCCGCTGACTACTTGGTCGGTCATGAACGTGATGGACAGCCAGCCGTGTAGCAGCGCCATCAAGCCGCCCGCGATGACCGCGACCAATATGCCCCAGCCCAATGCGGTCTGATAGGGCATGATCTGTGCGATTATCAGGCTACTGATGAAGCCGATACACGCGCCGGTCAGCATCATGCCTTCTGCGGCGATATTGACCACGCCGGATTTTTCGCACCACAAGCCAGCCAACGCGCCGAGTGTGATGGGCGTGGCGAGTCGGAAGGTCGATTCGAGCATTTGGGTGATGTTGACGCTACGCCCGCCGCCCGCGAGGATGAGCGTGATGGGGATAATCAGCACGCCAGAGATGATGAGTAAGGTCTGGCTGGCGCGTTTGAGTCCGGGCGAGATGCTTTCTGGGATGAGCGATACCACGCCGGTCAACAGGTAAATCACCCCGACGATCATGCCGAAGGTCTGGGTCTGTACGGGGAGATTGGGGATTCCGTCGCCGAAGGTGAGGGTTGTGACTTGTTCGGCGGGGATGTCCGATGGGATACGCGATAGCATCAGCAAGCCGACCAACAGAAACACCACGCCGAAAATCAGCGTGCGGGTCAGTTTGAATCCGCGCGGCGCGGTTGTGACAGATACGGTAGAAACAGCCTGTGCCATAATCAATCCTCTTAATAGTAGTGATGAGTTTGGAGTGATGAGTGATGAGAAAGTTACTTGGGATGCTTGCTCTTCAACGCATCACTTGCTATATGTTTCTGGAGTGAACGAGTTGAGTGAATGGAGTGTGGTTGTTTTACTCAGGACTCATCACTTAAAGCATTAACTTCCCCAACCGCTGGTAAAGGTCGCGCTGGTGCGCTTTTCTTCCTCGGTTGCTTCCGGCACGCGCCAGACATACCGCACAATCGCATCCGCCGCGATGAACATGATAATGAAGGCTTGAATCATCTTCACAAGGTCATTCGACAGGTCGGCGCGGATTTGGATGATGCCCTGTGCGCTGACCAACGCGCCCCATAACAAGCCCGCCCAGACCATATTGCGCGGGTTTTTACGCGCTAACAGCGCCACGGCAATCGCGTCGAAGCCCAGACCGGCGAAGAAGGCGGGTTTCATATTGCCTTGTACCGACCCGATTTCGATTGCGCCCGCCAAGCCCGCCAAGCCGCCGCTAATCGCCATCGCGAGGATGAGATTCCACTTGACGCTCATACCAGCATATTTGGCCGCGCTCGGATTGCTGCCGACGGTGCGGATTTCAAAGCCGGTGGTCGTTCGTTCTAGCAACCAACCGATGAACCAGACCGCGCCCAACATGACGAAAAATCCGAGGTGTAGCCGTCCCTCAACCGTCAGCCAACTGAGGAAGACGCCCATCACCACGACCAACAGACCTTGAATCAGCGGGCGGATGACCAGCCGCATATTTCTGGCGATTTGTTCGCGGTGATTGTAAATTGTCACCCCGGCGAACATCGCTCCGGCGAAAAGCCACCATCCTAACCCGATTTCATCGAGGCGGGGCAGGATGGCATCAGGGTTAACCGGCGGGGTGCTGGGATTGCTGGCAGTGGGGTCGCGCATGATATAGGGGGTGGTCGAGTTAATCAGGTAATCGACCAAACGTAGCGCGATGAAGTTCATCATGATGGTGGTGATGACCTCATGTGCGCCCGCGAACGCTTTAAGCGCCCCCGGTATCGCTCCCCAAAATGCCCCTCCGAGGACGCCTCCAATCAACACGGCGATGGCGCGGGTGAACCCCGGCAAGAAGTCAAAAACGGGCGAGTAGCCGATGAAAACCGCCACCAAGCCGCCCAGATAAAGCTGCCCTTCCGCGCCGATATTGAACAGACCGGCCTTGAATCCCAGCGCTACCGCCAAGCCCGCGATGATGAACGGGATGGCGCGGACAATCATGCGCTCCAATTGGTAGGGGAAGAATAGGAAGGCGTTTTCGCCGAACCGGAAATAAACCGTATCCGGGCGGTCATCCGAGCTATCGTCGGGCGTGTTTTTGGCATCCCACAGTATGCCGTTGCCCGCCGTCACGCCGGGGTCAATCATTAGCGGCTGGTTGCCGGGGCGATAAACCACATTGTTAGCGGACAGGAAAGCCGGGAGGTCATCACGCAGCGCAGCGCCCACATCATCGGCGTTGGTCAGCACCTCGCGCTCATACATGGCATTGACGAGCGATAACTGGCGGGAAAATACTTCTTCGTCGGTGATGCCGCCGGTTTGGAGTTGAGCGTCAATCCCGCGCAGGCTATTGACGTAATCGCTACCTGTGCCGCTGCCGCGCTTGAGGGTGAAAATCGCGGCGATATTATTGGCATCTTCACTGTTCGGGTCGATTGTCAGTTCATCCATTACGGCCAATTGTTCGGCCATGCGCTTGACTGTCACTGCGCTGCCACGCCCCTTAATGAGCGTGAGGTAGGTCAGCAATTGACCGTCCTCATATTCGACGGCTTGCGGCACGAGCGCTGTAATCGCTACGATGTCCTCATCGGTCAAGATGGATTGGCCGCCGTAGGCGTCGAATATCTTTTTGGCTTCACCGCTAGGGATGGCGGTCAGCCCTTCGATGAGTGACGCCATACCCCGGATGTTGTCCGCACCGACTTCTTGGATGCCGGGGATGCGTTCGCCCATCGCGTCAAGCGCTTCAGGGGTGAGTAGCCCCTCGAATTTGTCGATGGTGGCTGCATAGCGCTCGACATTGGCCGCGCCGGTGCTGGTCAAGTCAGTGACGCTACGGGCGAGGCCGCGCAGGTCACGCTGGTTCAGGTCTTGCGCTTCGGCGTATTGGGTGACAATCCCCACATCGGACGGCTTGAGCATCTGGTTAATCGCGATGCCTACCGAGCCTTCGATGGCGGCGCTATAAGCGGTGAGTGCGATGTTTAATCCTCTGCCGAGGTCGCCTTTGCCGCCGGTCAATACCATGAAGGGAATGGTCAAAATCAGGGCGGACAACACTGCCAGCACCGGCACGAGGCTAGGCGAAATCCGATGCCATGCCCGCGTAATCGGGTTTGGGGTGCGCCCACGATAGGCTGCCTCAGCCATGTAAAGCCTCTGCTTTCTGGTCGCCACGGATACCGGCCATCAATAGGCCGATGGACTCGCGGGTGGCAGTGGCCGCGTCCACAATGTCGATAATCTGGCCTGCGTACATGACCGCGATACGGTCACTGAGCGATAAAATCTCGTCTAATTCGGTGCTGACCAGCAACACGCCAGAGCCGTCGTCGCGCATCCGCACGATTTGCTTGTGGATGAACTCAATCGACCCGACATCGAGGCCGCGTGTCGGCTGTGCCGCAATCAGTAGCCGGTTGGGGCGGCGCGAAAATTCGCGAGCGACAATCACTTTTTGCTGATTGCCGCCGGATAGTGAGCCGATGTCGGTTTCGATGCCGGGGGTACGCACATCGTACTGCTTTACCAGTTGAGTCGCTACCTCTTCAATATGTTTATCGTTGGACAAAATCCCCATCGAAAATGGGGCGTTGTGATATTCCTGCAAGCGGATGTTGTCTTTAATAGGAAAACTGGAGACCATGCCGTTCTTCTGCCTGTCTTCCGGGACGTGGGCGACTCCGGCCATTGTCACAGCACGCGGGGACGCGCCCGTGATGTCCCGACCACTCAAGCGCACCTGACCGGATACGATGGAACGTAGTCCAGTGATGGCCTCGATCAGTTCGGTCTGACCATTGCCTTGCACCCCAGCCAATCCGACGATTTCGCCGTGACGAACTTGCAGCGACAGATGTTTGACGGCAGACAGCTTGCGGTCATCAGTCACGTTCAAGTCGGTGATTTCCAGTACCACTTCAGTAGGTTCGGCGGGTTTCTTATCGACGCTTAACAGCACCGAACGCCCGACCATCATTGACGCCAGTTCCGCCTCAGTTGCGATTTTGGGGTTGGCCTCACCAACCACCTTGCCCAAGCGTAAAACCTGTACGCGGTCACAAATTTTCTTAATTTCTTTCAG
>Ga0163154_10005858_pt1 | contig 15360 bp, 9 predicted proteins | sample OliLakLV19MP9P1_FD_148649 | JGI IMG/M metagenome (GOLD analysis project Ga0163154, IMG submission 148649) | Freshwater microbial mat bacterial communities from Lake Vanda, McMurdo Dry Valleys, Antarctica - Oligotrophic Lake LV.19.MP9.P1 | ecosystem: Environmental > Aquatic > Freshwater > Lake >... | reverse complement strand
AGATGTATCAGCGGCGCTGGCATTATTCATATACCTGTATTTGCAGCGCTCCTGAGAGCTGAAAGCTGAGAGCTGAAAGCTAGTATCCCAGTTGGTTGTTGCTTATGGTAGAATCAGCGGAATTTATTGGAATGCCAGCGCTCATAGAAGGAGCAAACAATGGCTGAAGCACAGCGCGTCCTACGGCGGGACGAGATACCAGTCGAGTATACCTGGGATCTGAGCACAATCTATGCCGATGATGCTGACTGGGAGGAGGATCTGGTTCGGCTCGAGGCCGATCTGCCGAGTGCTGCAGCTCTTGAGGGAGCGGTTGGCGCGAGCGCGCAATCGTTGTTGCGTGTCCTGCGAACCCGCGACGACATTCAGAAGCGGCTGTGGCAGATCTATGTGTATGCCAATCGTCGCTCTGATTCGGATACGGGCGATCCCGTTGGGCAGGCGCTTGGCGAGCGGGCTGGTTCGTTTGTGGCACGGGCGAGTGCGGTGTTGGCATTCATCGAGCCAGAGATTCTGGCAGTGGCCGATGCGACGATTGCCGAATGGCTGCGTGAAGAGCCTGGCTTGCAACTGTATGCCTATGCCCTTGAGCAACTAGCCACCCAGCGGGCGCATGTCCGCTCAACCGAGGTCGAGGGTATTCTGGCGCAGATCAGTGATGTGACCCGTGCGCCAAGCGAAGTGTTCGAAATCCTCACCAGTGCCGATCTGACATTCCCGGCCATCACGGATGAGCAAGGGCAGACAATTCAGCTTTCGCATGCCCGCTATGGTCGGTTTCTCGAAAGCCAGGATCGGCGGGTGCGCCACGATACCTTTAAGGGCTACTATAGCAGCTTCAACAGTATTCGTAACACCCTTGGAACCACACTTGCCGCCCAAATACGCAGCCATGTTGTAGGCGCACGAATCCGGGGCTATGGCTCGGCTCTTGAAGCGGCGCTCAAGCCCAACGATATTCCGCTTGAGGTCTATCATAACCTTATTGGCACGATCAATGCTAATCTTCCACGCCTGCACCGCTACATGAAGGTGCGTAAGCGCTTGATGGGCCTGGATGCGCTGCACATCTATGATCTGTATGCCTCACTCGTACCGGCTGCCGATGTTGAGGTGCCATATGCCGAGGCAACTGCACTCGTTACCGAATCATTCAAACCACTTGGTTCGGCCTATGGCGCTGCCATCCAGAAATCCTTCACCAACCGCTGGATTGATGTGTATGAGAATCAGGGCAAGCGCAGTGGAGCCTATAGCGATGGTTCCTACACAACTGCACCATTCATCCTACTTAACTATCAGAATCGGCTGCACGACATGTTCACCCTGGCTCATGAACTGGGCCACTCCATGCATTCGTTCTTCACCCGGCACACCCAGCCATTCGTGTATGGCGATTACACAATGTTCGTTGCGGAAGTCGCATCGACCCTGAACGAAGCTATGCTCACCGATTATCTGCTCACAACCCGTGACGATCCCGCACTCCGCAAATATCTGGTTGTCCAGCAGCTTGAGGATATTCGCACCACGATCTTCCGTCAGACAATGTTCGCCGAGTTTGAGCTGGATATTCATCAGCGTGCTGAAGCGAATGAACCATTAACTGCCGACAGCCTGAGCAAGCCATATTATGATCTGGTGGTGCGCTACCACGGCCCTGATGTGGTGCTTGATGATGAGATTGCGCTCGAATGGAGCCGCATCCCACACTTCTACTATAACTTTTATGTCTACCAGTATGCAACTGGCCTATCGGCTGCATTGGCGCTCAACAAACAGATTCGCTCCGAAGGCCAGCCAGCCGTCGAGCGCTACTTGGGTTTCCTCAGCAGTGGATCATCGAAATCATCGATTGATCTGTTGCGCGGCGCTGGTGTGGATATGGCCAGCCCGGCACCAATTCAGGCCGCGATGGATACCTTTGATGCGCTGTTGGATGAGCTAGAGGCGCTTTCGTAGACCCCTCACCCCCAGACCCCCTCTCCCACGCCGGGGAGAGGGGAATTACCCATATTCTCAGACGCCCCAGCGGGGCGTCTCTACCGTGTGCGTTCCTGTAGGTAGGTGCGTAGTTCATTTGTTGGCACCCGTTCCTGCTGCATGGTATCGCGATCTCGCACCGTTACTGTTTGGTCCTCCAGGGATTGGAAATCGACGGTGATACAGAATGGGGTTCCGATTTCATCCTGCCTGCGATACAGCTTGCCAATCGCGCCGGTATCATCATAGATCGTTCGCATCTGCGCGCCGATCTGTAGATCCCTGCGCAGCCCTTTGGCCAGCGACACCAGCCCATCGTGGTTGCGTTTGAGCGGGAACACGGCGGCCTTGATCGGGGCCAGGTGCGGCTTGAGATGCAGCACCGTACGAAAGTGCTCATCGATCAATGGCTGTGTTTGCCCACGCAACTTCTTGCCAACCTCGATCTGATCGGCAGCCGGCATGCCCAGCAGCGTCTCGATCTGTGGCAGCGATTCGGGCAGGGATTTGGCGATTGCCTCGCCCCGTTCGAGCATGGCATCACGGGCCGTTGCGCTGATCTTCTCATTGCGGCCAACCGATTTGAGGAATGCTTGCAGTGCATCGGCAGTTGCCTGGATCTTTTCGGAATCGGGAGCCTTGACGATCTGGTCGTCGTAGGCTTCTGATAGCACAGCCAGAAAGCAGCGGCCAATTCCGGCAGATGGTTCGACCACAAACGGCACGACATGGCGTTTACTCTCTGGATCGAAGTAGGTCAGGCGTGCCAGGCTATCGGGATTGGGGCTAACCTTGGCTGAGAGGCCGAGGTTCTGCTGATCACGGCTATGCGAACCGAGGTCATAATCGCTGCGGCTGGCGATACCCTCGATCTCTTCGTAGCCAAGTGTTGGGTAATCGTACATCAGATCATAGGTACGTTTTGAGTAATGGGCCAGATCGGCCTTTGGCACATCATAGATCTGAATATGTGAGCGCGAGACGCCAATGCTCTCCCACCAGCGCAAGCGATCCTCCAACCAGCGCTGATGCCATTCGTCCTCGGTGCCGGGCATCACAAAGAACTCGATCTCCATCTGATCGAACTCGCGCACCCGAAACAGAAAGTTGCGTGGATTAATCTCATTCCGAAATGCCTTGCCGATCTGGGCGATTCCGAATGGCAACTTACGCGCCGTGCTCATCTGCACATTAGCGAAGTTGACAAAGATTCCCTGGGCGGTTTCGGGGCGCAGATAGGCATAGGATTCTGCGTCGGCAACTGGGCCAACCTGAGTTTTGAACATCATATTGAATGGCCGAGCATCGCTCAGGTCGGTCGATCCACAATTCGGGCATTTGCCCTTGATATGATCGGCACGCCAGCGACTCTTACAATTGCGGCAATCGACCAATGGATCGCTGAAGGTTTCCTCGTGGCCAGAATACTTCCAGGTCAGGCGGTTCATCAGGATCGACGCATCCAGCCCTTCCATATCATCGCGCTCATAGACATTGGTGCGCCACCAGGAGGCCGCAATATTATTCTTGAGTTCGACGCCAAGCGGGCCAAAATCGAACAGCCCTTGCAGCCCACCATAGATTTCGGAGCTTTGGAAGATAAAGCCCCGGCGCTTACTGAGTGATACCAACTGTTCGAGTGTTGTGGCTGGCATAGCTCCTCCTTGCCCGACACTTCCTGCCCATCTTTTGAGAGATGTGGCAGGGCGGGGTTGATAGTGCCTGGGTAACAAAAAACCCAGGCGATGAATATCGCCTGGGGACGCATAGCCTACCTATGCGCGGTACCACCCCAGTTACCGGAGCAATGCTCCGATCACTTTACTGCAATTATTGGCTCCGCAGTGCCCTTCCCTACTACCTGGCCATCGGGCTCACACTGCCCCCGATTCGCTGAGACCAACAAGCAGGTACTCCTCTGCATCAACACCATTGGTGTAGCATAGCATACCTTCAGGATAGCGGCAACCGCCGTATGGCTGATCTCACATATCAGCGGTGGTGTTCAGTCACGTTTCCTGACTTTGCTCAAGCCCTGTTACGGTCTATTTACTGTTTGACATGTGGATAGTGATATGCTATAGTATCCGGGCGTTCATGCGAGGCACCATTTCGCCCTCGGGCAGATGGAAAACAACCGAAAGATCGAAGCTAGCGCGCAAGCGCTGGTTTTTGTTTAGACGGCGCATCCGCAGCACCTTACCAACCTGCAACGTGAGATTTGTACGGTGAACCCGATCATTCGTGATCGGAAACACCATTGTATGAAGAGTTTGATCCTGGCTCAGGACGAACGCTGGCGGCGTGCCTAATGCATGCAAGTCGCACGCACCCTTCGGGGTGAGTGGCGCACGGCTGAGGAACACGTGGGAATCTGCCCGGGTGTGGGGGATAACCCATCGAAAGGTGGGCTAATCCCGCATACGCTCCGCGAGGAGGAAAGCGGCAACGCGCACCCGGAGGAGCCCGCGGCCCATCAGGTCGTTGGTGGGGTAACGGCCTACCAAGCCAATGACGGGTAGCTGGTCTGAGAGGACAGACAGCCAGACTGGGACTGAGAACGGCCCAGACTCCTACGGGAGGCAGCAGCAAGGAATTTTCGTCAATGGGCGCAAGCCTGAACGAGCAACGCCGCGTGCGGGATGACGGCCTTCGGGTTGTAAACCGCTTTTTGGGGGGACGATGATGACGGTACCCTCGGAATAAGCCCCGGCTAACTCTGTGCCAGCAGCCGCGGTAATACAGAGGGGGCAAGCGTTGTCCGGACTTACTGGGCGTAAAGCGTCCGCAGGTGGCGCAGCAAGTGTTGTGTGAAAGCCCCGCGCTTAACGCGGGGAGGCCACGACAGACTGTTGGGCTGGAGGGGTGCAGAGGGTCGTGGAATTGCCGGTGTAGTGGTGAAATGCGTAGAGATCGGCAGGAACACCAAGGACGAAGGTAGCGACCTGGGCACCACCTGACACTCAGGGACGACAGCGTGGGGAGCGAACCGGATTAGATACCCGGGTAGTCCACGCCGTAAACGATGGATGCTCGGCGTGTGGCGGCTATCAACGCCGCTGGGCGCCTCAGCTGACGCGCAAGCATCCCGCCTGGGAACTACGAGCGCAAGCTTAAAACTCAAAGGAATTGACGGGGGCCCGCACAAGCAGCGGAGCGTGTGGTTTAATTCGACGCAACACGCAGAACCTCACCCAGACTGGACATGGCACTGCGAACGTCGGAAACGGCGTTGCCTTCGAGGGGGTGCCACAGATGCTGCATGGCTGTCGTCAGCTCGTGTCGTGAGATGTTGGGTTCAGTCCCGCAACGAGCGCAACCCCTATGGTCAGTTACTTGTGTCTGGCCAGACTGCCCGTAAGGGAGGAAGGCGGGGATGACGTCAAGTCCGCATGGCTCTTACGTCTGGGGCTACACACACGCTACAATGACGGTCGCAATGCGCTGCTAGTCGGCAACGGCGTGCTAATCGCCAAGGACCGTCCCAGTGCAGATTGGGGGCTGCAACTCGCCCCCATGAAGGCGGAGTTGCTAGTAACCGCGTATCAGCGATGGCGCGGTGAATACGTACCCGGGCCTTGTACACACCGCCCGTCACGTCATGGGAGTTGTCAACGCCTGAAGTCCGTGGGCCAACCGTTCGCGGGGGCAGCGGCCGAGGGCTGGGGCAGCGACTGGGACGAAGTCGTAACAAGGTAGCCGTACCGGAAGGTGCGGCTGGATCACCTCCTTTCTAGGGAGTTGGCGCATTCACGCGTCCACACCCGCTCGGATTGGGGGCGGCATATTCGGATCAGCATCCGCACGATTCAGGGGTGACGGCCCTGACGTTGGGCATGCGGGAACGCGTGCTGGGCGTTGGTACCTTACCAATTCAGTTCGTGACACAGACACACGCAACGGGACGCGTGCAGCGGCATGCGTGCTGATCGGCAGGGGTACCTGCAGGGAAGACATGATGAGCACATGGTGGATGCCTCGGCGCGGCGTGCCGAAGAAGGACGTGACACCGCTGCGATAAGCGTGGGGAAGGCGCGTGTGGCCGATGATCCCACGATTTCCGAATGGGGCAACCCCACTGCTACGGCAGTGACCCACAGTTGTGGGAGGGCACCGGGGGAACTGAAACATCTCACGTACCCCGAGGAAGAGAGAGTATCCCCGTAGTAGTGGCGAGCGAACCGGGGACAGCCCAAACCGTCAGCGTGTCAAGCCGGCAGGCGTTGCGCTGAGGGGGTTGGAGGACATGACAGGGATACCTGCCGTTATCCACTGGGAGGTGGTCATGTATCGTAAGGCGTTTGGAACACGCCGCCAGAGACCGTGAGAGCCGGGTACGAGACACGTGATTCACGACAGCGTCATGTTCCTGAGTAGGGCCGGACACGAGCAATCCGGTCTGAAGCTGGGCAGCCCACTGTCCAAGGCTAAATACACGCCGCGACCGATAGCGAATAGTACCGTGAGGGAACGGTGAAAAGAACCCCGGCGAGGGGAGTGAAAGAGAACCTGAAACCGTGTGCTTCCGTGCAGTCGGAGGGCTAGGACGCAAGTCAGCCTGACGGCGTGCCTTTTGGAGTATGATCCGGCGAGTTACCCCGCGTGGCAGGTTAAGGCAGTCACAGCCGGAGCCACAGCGAACGCGAGTCTGAACAGGGCGATGGTCGCGCAGGGTAGACCCGAAACCACTTGAGCTAGCCATGGGCAGGGTGAAGCGTCCGTAACAGGACGTGGAGGCCCGCACCGGTGTGGATTGCAAACCGCTCGGATGACCTGTGGCTAGGGGTGAAATGCCAATCGAAAGTGGAGATAGCTGGTTCTCCCCGAAATGCATTGAGGTGCAGCCCGGGGTTAGTGGTGCTGTGAGGTAGAGCGCTGCACTTGCGCGGGGACTTCACCGTCTACCAAGCGAGCGCAAACTGCGAATGCACAGCGCCAGCACCCGGAGTGAGACGGCGAGCGCCAACGTCCGTCGTCAAGAGGGAAACAACCCAGACCTGCAGCTAAGGTCCCGAAATCACGGCTGAGTGGTAAAGGTTGTGTTCGTGCGCAGACAACCAGGAGGTTGGCTTAGAAGCAGCCACCCTTGAAAGAGTGCGTAACAGCTCACTGGTCGAGTGCGGATGCGCCGATAATCCAGCGGGGCAAAGTCGTGTACCGACGCTCAGGAAGGCAGTTCTTCGGAACTGCCTTGGTAGGGGAGCGTCGTTAGGCCCGCGAAGCGGCAGCGGAAGCCAGCCGTGGAGGCCTAACGAGAGCGAATGCCGGAACGAGTAACAGAGAAGTGGGGTGCGAACCCCCACCACCGGAAGCCTCAGGGTTCCGCCGCACGGGTGATCCGCGGCGGGTTAGTCGGGCCTAAGGGGTAGGCGCGTGCCGAACCCGATGGACAACGGGTAGATAGTCCCGTACCACCATATCACCGTTTGACCACAGCGGGAAGCTGGGGGGGACATCCTGCGGCGAGACGAGCGCCGTCCAAGCTGGTAGGGAGGCGTCGGTTAATCCCGATGTCGATGACCGAGAGGCGAGTGCGAGCGGGGGTGGCAACACCGACCGCAAGAGGGTGACACCTGGACAGACACGAAATGCCCGCTCGGGAGGGGGTTGGTGCCCGTACCGCAAACCGACACAGGTAGGCTGGCTGAGCAAGCTAAGGTGGACGAGTGATCCCTGGTTAAGGAACTCGGCAAATTGACCCCGTACCTTTGGTAGAAGGGGTGCTCCTGGAGGTTAGTCCCTTGCGGACGGCGCCTCTTGGGAGTCGCAGCAAAGCGGCCCAGGCGACTGGATAACAGAACCACAGGTCCGTGCTGAAGTCGCAAGACGACGTATACGGGCTGATGCCTGCCCAGTGCCGGAAGGTTAAGGGGAGGGGTTGACGCTCTGAACCGAAGCCCCGGTGAACGGCGGCTGTAACTATAACAGTCCTAAGGTAGCGAAATTCCTTGTCGGGTAAGTTCCGACCCGCACGAAAGGCATCACGATCTGGGCAGTGTCTCGACCAGGGGCTCGGTGAAACTGCGCTGGCCGTTAGGACGCGGCCAACCCATAGCAGGACAAAAAGACCCCGTGGAGCTTTACTACAGCTTGCCATTGTGTGCGGTCCACTGCTGCGTAGGATAGGTGGGAGCCAGGGAACCCAATCTCGCGGGGTTGGGGGAGGCAGCGGTGAAATACCACTCTGGAGTGGATAGCACACTCACCCGGGCAACTGGGGACCGTGGCTGGTGGGTAGTTTGTCTGGGGCGGACGCCTCCCAAAGAGTAACGGAGGCGCGCAATGGTTCCCTCAGGCGGAATGGTAACCCGCCGGTGAGTGCAAAGGCACAAGGGAGCTTGACTGCAAGGCAAACCGGCCGCGCAGAGAGGAAACTCGGCCTTAGTGATCCTACGGCACCGCGTGGAAGGGCCGTAGCTTATCGGATAAAAGCTACCCCGGGGATAACAGGCTGATCCTACCCAAGAGTTCACATCGACGGTAGGGTTTGGCACCTCGATGTCGGCTCGTCGCATCCTGGGGCTGGAGTCGGTCCCAAGGGTTGGGCTGTTCGCCCATTAAAGCGGCACGCGAGCTGGGTTCAGAACGTCGTGAGACAGTTCGGTCTCTATCCGCTATGGGCGTTTAGGGGATTGCGGGGGGCTGCGCTTAGTACGAGAGGACCGGCGTGGACGGACCGCTGGTGGAGGAGTTGTGGGACGACCCGCAGGCTCCGTAGCTATGTCCGGGAGCAAGAACTGCTGAAAGCATCTAAGTGGGAACTGCGCCCCAAGATGAGTCCCCTCACTGGGTAAGCCAGGTAAGTCCCCCGGAAGATGACCGGGGAAGCGGCGCGGGCTGGAGGCCATGTGAGTGGTAGAGGCGACGCGTGCGCATGGACGAGGGCTTCCCTGGAGGGAGCCGTGCCGATCGGGGCGCGGGTGGCGCTGAGGGCGGAACCGCAGGGTGAGGTGGTGTCACGAACGGAATTGGCCCCTGAACCAGTGGCGTGCAGGTCGCGCTGTGGACCCACCCCGTTCCATCCCGAACCGGGTCGTGAAACGCAGTTGCGCCGAAGGTACTGGCGGTTTGACCGCTGGGAGAACAGGTCTGTGCGCCCAATCTAGCGCGGTGTGGAGCAGTGGCAGCTCGTCGGGCTCATAACCCGAAGGTCGGAGGTTCGAATCCTCCCGCCGCTACCAATTGAACGCAATCGCAATTTGCGTGAACCAACGAGCGCACGTATCACGATACGTGCGCTCGTTGGTTTTTCTATATTTGGCTATTATGGCAGAACGATATGTGATTAGCCTATATGTATAGATTAGAATTGATACCTCGTCCACCTTTTATCCACAATAACGGGCAACTATAATCGCCATGTCATCGTGCATTTCGGATTCACCCCCAAATGCGCTCACCTGATCGAATAGGTATGTCAATGTATTTTGAGCGCTCTCCGGTGGACTGTTGGCGATTGCCTCAATGAAACGTTCGAAACCATATAGTTCGCCAGCCTCGTTCATCGCCTCGACAATTCCATCGCTGCTGAGGATGAGGATATCACCGGGTTTCAGATGTAACTCTGCCTCAGCATATGGCCGTAACCCTGAGAGTGGTGTTCCTAGCGGGATTCCACCAACATTTACGAGGCGCACACCCTCAGCATCACGTACAATCGGTGCGACTGAGCCAGCATTAGCAATTCGCACTTGTGGGCCATTCAGATAGGCTAAACAGATGGCTGCATTCTGCACGCGGCTCACCGAAGGCAATAGCATGTGATGAATCTGGGTGAGAGTACGACCAGGGGATAGGCCGTTCTGAATAGTGCCAGCGAGAGCTGTGGCGCAGGCGGACATGAGAAGGGCTGCGGGCATGCCTTTGCCAGCAACATCGCCCAACGCTAGCGCTAGCTCACCGTCGCTACGAACATAGTAGCCATACAAATCGCCGCCGACCTGGCGTGCGGTCCGGGTTGCTCCAGCGATATCGTACTGTTCTGAGGCAGGTGCATGACGCGGGAGCAGGCTGAGTTGTACTGAACGCGCTGCGTCCAATTCTCGTAGGGTTTCGTCCAACACCGTGATTGAACGATATGTGTTAATTGAGCGCAGCAGATGGTCATCGAGTTCGATATGTGTTCGACCTGCGCCTTCGATAACACCAAATAAGAGACGCTGCTGTGCGCCTGACTCGACGGGCATGAGCAGCAGCGTTTCGCCCGAATCTAGCCAAGACGGTGGCGGAAATGTTGCAGCAGGGCCTTGCCACTGCTCGATGCCAAGCGCACTTACCCGTTGTGCTGTGATTGAATCACTGGCTATGCGGCGCTGTACACTTATTGCAGCCAGTGGACCGCTACTTGCCATATAGCGCAGCACTGGCTCAAGCGATTGCTCATAGCGATATTCGCGCAGCAGATCGATCACATAGGTAATGGCGTTAAGGCGGCTATTACGCTCCAGCATTTCGTGAACAGCGCGGGATTCCAGTAGTGCCGCGAGCATGTCTTTTGCCGCTCCAGCTATAGTGGCGACCCGCAGCGGCGCAGCACCATCGGCGATACGTCGGGCGCGCCATGTTTCTATGTAATCACGCAGGGCCGGGGCGTAGCCGCCGTGTCGTTCGATTGTGTCAACGGTTGCGTCTACTACCGCAATCCAATCTTCCGCGTTATCTAGCGTATCTTCGAGTGCCGATGTCCATCTGATCACATCCTTGGCTTCCACAAGTGGTGCCTGACCTGATCCGAATCGTTCTGCAAGTGCAGCGGCCCAATCATCGGTGCGCTCATTGGATGATGTGCAGCCACAGGATTGGCGGATCACCAACTGGACGCGGGTATTGGTGCGTTCAGGCAGAGGGTGTTCGCCAGCCTGCACAAGCATGGTCAGCGCATCCCAGCCGAGTTGGAAGGCTGATTGTCGAACAGTCGTCAGTGGCGGGTCGAGCAGATCCGAGCCAGTTGCGTCATCGAATCCGATAATCGCAACATCCTCTGGGATACGTATGCCAGCACGAGCCAAGATATTTATTGCGCCACGTGCCTCAAGATCATTTGCTGCAAAGATGGCATCAAATGTGATTCCATTATGAAGAAGTTGTTCTATGGCATCCTCGGCCTCTTGCACACGGAAGTGGCCATGCACGACTATTGCTGGATCATAGGCAATTCCAGCCACCTCGAGCGCTTCACGATAGCCTGCCATCCGCTCCTGCGCCTCATCAGAATCCGGTAATCCCGCCAGATGAACAATGCGACGTCGGCCATGGTTGATCAGATGGTTAGTCGCCATTCGCGCACCAGCCCGATTATCTGGCCCGATCACTGGCAGACCAGGATGTGTTCCGGCATAGGTGAGCAGGGTTGCGCCAGTTCTCTGGCAGAAGTTTACAACCTCATCGGCAACATTCGCCGGTAATAAATAGGTATCGACTTGTTGAGGGAGTAGTGGCAGATCGGCCAGGGTGAAATCACGCCGATCCATGTAGATGCTGAGTGGACTGTAGAGGATGAGGTGTACTCCCATTGCAGCCGCAGCAGCAACAGCACCACGAATAAGTGGGCCAACATAGTGATTGCTGAGGTGTTCACTGAGTATGATACAGGTTGTGTGTGCTGTGGGATTGGACATGCGAAACCTCGTGGCTCTGGCGCAGGATGTGTGAGAGCCGCCAGATTTCGCATTATTATACAACGGTGTTCAACCGTTCCCGATGACACGATCAACGTCAATCTGCTACAATTGTGGAGATGCTTAATAATCTGAATTGGGGAATGCATGGCTATTGTACTATTACGCATACTATTTGTGGCTATGTTTTTGTCTGAAATGGCTGCACCAACGCGATCGGTAGCGCCAATGCAGCAGCGAACGAGTGCATTCAAACCAGCGGCGTGTATGTTCGATGTGCCAACGGGCCTTACCGAGGGCAGTAGCCTGGAATGTGGCTATCTGACGGTTCCTGAGCAACACGCCGTACCGGATGGGCCTTCGATCCAGTTGGCGGTTGCAATTGTGAAGAGTATAACGACGCCTGCTGCTGCATCTGATCCGCTGGTGATGCTCCAGGGTGGCCCGGGTGGATCAACAATCGATACCTATATTCAGCTTATTGGCCTTGGTCGATTGAATGAGCTTCGTATGGATCGAGATCTCGTGTTGTTCGACCAACGCGGCACCCTATATTCGAAACCAGCGCTGACATGTCCGGAACAGCTCAAGCTGACCGAGGATACGATTGAGCGGCGGGTACCGCGCGATGAGGCGTATCGGCTTTCGCTTGCAGCAACAAGTGCGTGCTATGAGCGGTTAGTTGCAGAAGGGGTCAACCTTGCAGCCTACGATAGCGTTGAGAATGCAAGTGATATAGAGGCACTTCGGATTGCGCTTGGCTACCAGCAGATCAATATCTATGGGGTTTCGTATGGAACGCTGCTTGCCTTGCATACCATGCGTGAACATCCCCAAGGCATACGCTCAGTGATTCTTGATGCGGTTGTGCCAACACAGACGAATTTCATCCTGGAAGCTCCCCGTTCACAGGATCGGGCCTTTACCGAATTATTTGCTGCATGTGTGGCCGATCAGGGGTGTAATACCGCCTATCCCAATCTTGAACAGGTGTTTTTTGATCTTGTGGCGGCGCTCAATCGTGAACCGGCGCGGGTTTTATTAACTGATCCAGAGACCAAGAAATCCTATAATGCCGTGATTGATGGCGATACGATCCAATCACTGATCTTTCAATTACTCTATTCGACTGAGATCATCCCTGCGTTACCGCATGTGATCTATGCCATGCGGGCTGGCGATTTCTCGTTTATGCAGCGCATTGCACCACAGATTCTGTTTGATCGCACGTTTGCAAGCGGAATGTATGAATCGGTGATCTGTGCGGAGGATGCCGATTTCCAGTCATCTGCGCTTGATGTGCAGGGTATCCGCCCACAGTTTGCTGAATATGCGACTGAGGATGCAGAGAACTTCCTGCAAGGCTGCCAGATCTGGAATGTTACGCCGCTCGATCCGAGTGTCGATCAACCAGTGACAAGTACGATCCCGACACTTGTGCTGAATGGGCGCTTCGATCCAATCACTCCACCAGCCAATGGTATTGAGGCAGCGCGCACCATCAGCCCAAGCTATGTGTACACATTTGGGTATTCTGGCCATGGCGCTGCGACAACCGGATCTTGCCCAGAATCGATCATGCGCCAGTTTCTGCGTGACCCAAGCCGCGCTCCAGATTCTGCATGTATTGCGGATAAACCAGCACCAACGTTTATCTCGCCTGCGACAGTTCGCCTGGCACCGAGCCTGGGGCGCATTCTTTCGGGAATAGAACAGAACCAATGGGCACCGCTGCTTCTGCCAATGATTAGCTTGTTATTCCTGCTATCATTGGTGATTGTCTGGCCAATTGGTTGGTTGGTGCGGATCGTTCGTGGCCGCCCTGCTGAACGATCAGGTGGCCTGATGCTGGCGCGTTGGTCGGCGCTGCTGGTGACTGTTCTCGGAGCGATCTGTATGATCGGGTTAGTCGTCGTCGTTTTTCAGTTGGCATTCGCTGGTGAGGATCTGATTCTGCTGTTTGGTGTGCCAGCATCGGTGGGTTGGCTCTTGGTACTGCCATGGGTAGTTGTGGTTGGGACGTTGCTGATGGTTGTTGGTGGTTGGATGATCTGGAGTCGTCGCTCTGGATCGCTGATCGGTCGTATCTACTACACGCTGCTGGTAATGGCAGCGATTGGCCTTTCGGTGGGTTTGGGAGCCTTGGTGCAAGGGTAATAGGATGTGAGGGCAGTTTGGCCGTAGAGACGCAAGATCTTGCGTCTCTACGGCCCTCAGTTTAGTGGGTTATTTGAGGCGAGCTAATTCTTGTTCGGTAGCGGTTGCTTGATCGGGATTGCCGATCCGTTTGTAGAGATCGATGGCCGTTTGGAAATCGGTCTTGGCATCGACTCGATTACCCTGTGCAAGATAGACGCGTGCTCGCTCACGGTAGCCATCTGGGTAATCTGGGTTGAGCGCAAATAACTGCTCAAAATCGGCCAGGGCATCCTTGTACTTCTTCAGCCCGGCGTTGGCACGGCCACTGCAATAGTGGGCTTCAACGAGATCTGGGACGAGTTCAATCGCCTTTGTGCAATCATTGAGGCTGGCCTGATAGCGTTTGAGATCGATCTGCACCAGGCCACGGCCCGTTAGCCCAAGTGCGAAATCTGGCTTGACCTTCAGGGCTTCGTCAAAATCGGCGATTGCACCAGGAAAATCCTTCTGTGATTGTTTGAGCGTTGCACGATTATAGTAGGCCTCGATATAATCCGGTTTAAGTTTGATCGCCATATCAAAATCGGCACGCGCGCCCTTGAGATCGCCTGTGGCGCGCAGGGTAATGCCACGGCGCAGGTGGGATATGGCATCATCCGGATTAAGGCGCAGCGCTTCACCAAAATCTTCAATTGCCCCCGCACTATCGTTGAGGCGTGCACGCGCACGCGCACGGTTATGGTAGGCATCGGCATAATCCGGTTTGAGTTCAATCGCCGCAGTATAATCATCAGCCGCTGGCTGGTATTCGGCCAGCGCGAAATGAGCCTGCCCACGCTCAAAATAGGCATCGGGCAGCTTGGCAATGGCGAGTGATTCGGTGTAGGCAGCTATTGCGCCTTTATAATCACTGGCTTGTGCAAGTTGGCGTCCGCGAGCAATCAGATCCTCGGGGCGCGGCGTTGGAGTGCTGGCAATGGTTGGGCTTGGCGCAGGCGTTGCAGTACTCTCCTCGATCTGTGCTGTCGCTGGGATGGCAGTGGGCGCAGCAGCATTGCGATTGCGCCGATCTAGTTCTGTTGTAACCAGATACATAATGAAAGCAATGATAGCAATAAGGGCGATGACGAGAACAATAATCACCAGTGTATCGCGGTCGATCCTCGGCTTGGCCTTGGTGATCGGAATATCGGGCCGCATGCTGGTATTCGATTTTTGTGCAGGAGCAGGCTTTTCCTGATCGCCACGCCCTAGCCGGATGAAACTTGAGCGCCGTTGTTGGCGCGGCGGTTCGGATGGTTCTGGTGGTTGTTCGCTCTGCAATAGCGCAAGTGATGGGCGCTCTGATACTGATGGCTGCGCTGCTGGAGCTGGTGGCTGTGGTTCTGGTTGGTTGAGGCGTGTTCGTATTGCTTCAGCTGGTGAAACGACTGGCTGTGGGCGAGTGGCTGGCTGGGCCAATGGATCGTATGGTGTATTCGAACTAGCTGCGGGCGTTGCGGGCGGTGGTGAGGATCTGGCAACATTGGCGAGCGGATCGTATGGTGTGTTGACCCTTGTGGCTGGTGGGTTTGGTGCTGGTGCTGCGGCGGAAGTCGGGAGCGCCATCAAGCCACGGCGC
>Ga0163154_10005854_pt1 | contig 15364 bp, 26 predicted proteins | sample OliLakLV19MP9P1_FD_148649 | JGI IMG/M metagenome (GOLD analysis project Ga0163154, IMG submission 148649) | Freshwater microbial mat bacterial communities from Lake Vanda, McMurdo Dry Valleys, Antarctica - Oligotrophic Lake LV.19.MP9.P1 | ecosystem: Environmental > Aquatic > Freshwater > Lake >... | reverse complement strand
TGGTATCCTCAAAGCCCCTTGTAGAAATACAAAACCAATGCTACATAAAGGCACTGGCAGAAGTTCGCTCTAAAGTAAAGCCAAGCAACTTCGGAATACTCACAACAGACGGAGAAGTTATCTTCCCTTGTCCATTAGACACTACTATAAATGGAATGTTCAACTATTACATCAAAGGAGAGTACCTAATGCCATTAGACCGCTTTGGAAACCCCTGTTGCGATATAAAGATAACAAACGGAGGAGTTCTAACCGTTTATCTTTACTATTGTGAAATCAGCTCTATCATAGTGCCTGCTGACCCTAACACCTTTGAGTTAGACCGTATGGACGAGCTAAACCCTGACGAACGCTATGAGGAAATAACAAGCAGGGAGATGTACACTATGTCAGAAGTGTCTGTGTTTTGCCACGTGCTATCAGAGAACTTAAAGGTTCTTTTAAGCGAGTATGCGAGAGTGTCTAAGATGTTAAACCTTGTCTTAGCTTATGAGGCTAAGATAGAAGACTTGAAGAGCTTGATAGGAGAAGTTCCTTCTTTTGTAAATGCCGAGAACATTGAAGAGCTGTCCCTGTTTCTTGATATGAAAGAGGCAGGGATTCAAACACAATGGCAATATGAGTTGTGTTTACAAAGTTTAGTTTTAAAAACTTGGTAGTGTCAGGTTTTTATTGTAACATTGCACTGTGGGACAAGATAGAAGTGTCATTGTCTTACTATACAGGCGGAGTAATCTTTATTCCGCTTGTTTTTAACCTTAACCTTAAACTTAAAAACAATGCCTACTACAAAAGAAACCCGTAAGGAAACTGCCAGACGATTAATGCGGATTGGCTGGGAGATTAAAGACATAGCCACACATCTGAGGACAACTACAGAGTGGGTTAAGATTTGGACTAAATAAAAAAAGTATGATAATTGACCTAAAAAAACTAAGAAGGATACCTTGTAAAGAATGGTTGATGCGATTTGAGGATGAAAAATTAGATGTTCACAAAGCATTTGAAGACAACCCACAATACCGCTGGCTGTATAGACATTCAGATTACGACTTAATAAGTTGGGAGATTGAAAACAATTGCTTTAACTGGTGGAGGCATTCTTCTGAAATAGCAAAACTTTGTCCACGTCTTTTTGACCCTGAACTATTCAACTGGGAAGAAACCTCGTGGGCAATAGCTGTCTATTGTCCAGACAAGCTTAACCCTGAACTATACAACTGGGAGAAAGAGTCTTGGGCTGTAGCTGAACATTGTCCTAAGCATTTTGACCCTAAGCTATTTAATTGGGAAAAAGATTCTTGGGCTGTAGCTCAATATTGTTCACATTTACTTGACCCTGAGTTATACAATTGGGACGACTACTCCTGTCATGTAGCTCGTTTTTGTTCTCATTTACTTGATACTGAGTTGTTTAATTGGGAAGACCACTCGTGGGCTGTTGCTCAATATTGCTACCAGTTAATTGACCCAAAGTTATACAACTGGAAAAGAAGTTCTTGGGCGATAGCTCAATACTGTTCGCACTTGCTTAACCCTGAACTATACAATTGGAAAGACTACACTAAATATGTAGAAGCATTTTGTCCTCACTTATTATATTTAAGACCAAATACACTATGATAATTAAATTAGAAAAGTTAAGAGAAACCCCTTGTAACAAGTGGTTAAAACTATTTAAAGAAGGAGAACTAAATGTTCACGAAGCATTTAAAGAACACGGGACACAATACGAATGGTTATATAAGTATTCAGATTACGATTTGATAAGCTGGCAAATTAAAAACGAATGTTTTAATTGGGAAGAACACTCTTACCTGTTACCTAAACATTCTCCAAGCAAGTTTGACTCAGACAAATTCAACTGGGAGAAGCACTCTTCTCATTTAGCAGAATATCAACCAAACCTTTTGGACACAGAAAGATTTAACTGGGAATGGGCTTCTTGGGCAGTAGCAATATATTGCTCACACTTGCTTGACCCTGACAAGTATAACTGGGAAGAGTTCTCTAACACCGTTGTTCAATATTGCCCTGAATACTTTGAGTATGACAAATACAACTGGAATAAAAACTCTTGGTTTTTAGAAAACTACTGTATTAAAAACTTTGAAAATGAAAACTTTGATATGAAAAGGTTTTATCCAGCGGTTGTTAGATGTTGCCCTCACCTTTTAAAACAAAACATAGTGTATTTATGATAATTGAATTAGAAAAACTAAGAGAAACCCCTTGTAGAAGTTGGTTAAGACTATTTGAAGATGGAAAGTTAAATGTTTACGAAGCGTTTGAGGAATACGGACAACAATACGACTGGTTGTATAAGTATTCAGATTACGATTTAATAGGTTGGCAAGTTGAAAATAAATGCTTTGACTGGAAAGGAGATTCTTGGTTGTTAGCTAAGTATTGTCCTGATAAATTTGACTCTGACTTATATAACTGGAGAGAGTATTCTTGGGCTGTTGCGGAATATTGTTCAGAACATTTTGACAAAGAAAAATACAAGTGGGAAATATGGTCTTGGAAAGTAGCTAAACATTGCCCAGAGCATTTTGACTCTAACTTATACAACTGGGAAGACCACTCTTGGGCAGTAGCAATATATTGCCATAGGCATTTTGACCCAGACTTATACAATTGGAAAAGAAATTCTTGGAATGTGGCTAAATATTGTCCTCACTTATTATATTTAAAACCAGAAACAGTATGATAATAGAACTAAAAGAACTAAAAACGACACCTTGTAGAAAGTGGCTGAAACTATTTAAAAAAGGAAAGCTAAATGTTCACGAAGCTTTTGAGAAACACGGACAAGAATACCGCTGGTTGTATGAGCATTCAAACTATGACTTAATAAAGTGGCAGGTTGAAGATGAATGCTTTAACTGGTGGAAGTATTCTTGGTTGTTGGCTAAGTATTGTCCTGACAATCTTAAACCTGAGTTATACAATTGGGGAGAAGATTCTTGGGCTGTTGCAAAATATTGTTCAGAGAGACTTAACCCTGACTTATACAACTGGGAAGAAGATTCGTGGTCAGTAGCTCACTATTGCCCAGACAAACTTGACTCAGACAAATTCAATTGGAAACAAGAGTCGGGGGTAGTAGCTAAATATTGTCCAGAGAGACTTAACGCTGAATTGTTTAACTGGAAAGAGTTCTCTCGTGTTGTTGAAATCTATTGTCCACACCTATTATATTTAAGACCAAATACAATATGATAATTAAATTAGACAAGCTAAGAAAAACACCTTGTGAGAACTGGTTAAACTTGTCTGACGAAGAAGGCAACTTAGATGTTCAAAAAGCTTTTGAAGCTTACGGGAGCGAATATAGCTGGTTGTATGCCCATTCAGACTACGACTTAATAGAATGGCAAATTCAAAACAACTGCTTTGATTGGGAGACATACTCTTTTATTATAGCTCAATGCTGCCCAAAACACTTTGACAAAGAAAGATTCAACTGGAAAAAATGCTCTCATCACGTTGTGGCATGTTGTCCTCAACACTTTGACAAACACTTGTTTAACTGGGAGAACTTCTCCCATTTTGTAACAGGGTATTGTCCAGAACACTTTGACAAACACTTGTTTAATTGGGAAAGGTTCTCTGGTCATTTAGTAGCGGATTGCCCTGAGCATTTTGATGCTGAGTTATTTAACTGGAAGAAGTATTCTTGGGCTGTTGCTCAATATTGTCCAGAGTTATTACATTTAAAACCAAAAAAAATATGATAATAGAGTTAGATAAACTAAGAAAAAACCCTTGTGATAAATGGCTAACGCTATTTAAAGAAGACAAACTTGATGTCCAAGAAGCATTTAAAGAACACGGACAACAATACGACTGGCTGTATAGGTATTCAGATTACGACTTAGTAGGCTTGGAGATTAAAAACAAATCTTTCAACTGGGAGAACTTCTCCCATTTTGTAGCTAAGTATTGTCCTCATAACTTTGACAAACAAAAGTTTAACTGGAAAAAGTTCTCTGGCGATGTTGTAGAACATTGCCCTGAACATTTTGACTCTGAGTTATTTAACTGGGAGGAGTACTCGTGGGCTATAGCTGAATATTCTTCAAACTTATTTGACCCTAAGTTATACAATTGGAAAAGACAATCTGACTTTGTAGCAAGGTGTTGCCCATATTTACTTGACCCTAAGCTATTTAATTGGAATAAAGATTCTTGGACAGTAGCTGCGTATTGTTCCCATTTATTTGACCCTAAACTATACAATTGGAAACAACATTCTTCTTCAGTAGCACTATATTGCTCACATTTACTTGACCCAAAGCTATACAACTGGAAAGACTTTTCTTGGGCGGTTGAAAGATATTGTCCAGAGCTATTATATTTAAGACCAAATACATTATGATAATAGAACTGAAATATTTGAGAAAAAAAGTATGTGGTGAGTGGTTAAAGTTATTTGAACCGTTTGCAAAACTTGATGTTGATAAAGCATTTAAAAATCGCGGAGAAGAATACGAATGGCTATATGAGAACTCAGATTATGATTTAATCGCTTGGCAAGTTGAAAATGATTCCTTTGACTGGAAAGAAAACTCCCAGTATTTAGCAAAATACTGCCCCCGTTGTTTTAATAAAGAAAAGTTTAACTGGACAAAAAGCTCTGTCTATGTGCTTTTTTATTGTCCCGAGAACTTTGACGCTTCTAAATACAACTGGAAAGAAGATTCCAGCTATATAGCAAAAGACTTTTCAGAGTTTTTTGTTCCAGAGCTGTTTAACTGGGAGGAAGAGTCTTGGACAGTAGCTAAATACTGCTCCCATTTACTTGACCCTGAACTATTTAACTGGGAAGAATACTCGTGGGCTGTTGCTAAATATTGTTCAGAGAGACTTAACCCTGACTTATACAACTGGGAGGACTACACGGAATGTGTAATCGCGTATTGCTCTCAGTTATTACACTTAAAACCAGAAACATTATGATAGTAGAGTTAGATAAACTAAGAAAAAAGCCTTGTGATAAATGGCTAAAGCTGTTTAACAATGGAGAGTTAGATGTCTACCAAGCATTTAAAGAACACGGACAAGAATACAACTGGCTATACAGGAACTCAGATTATGACTTGATAGGCTTGGAGATTGAAAAGGAATGTTTCAACTGGTGGCTACACTCCCCTTTTGTAGCAGAGTACTGTCCTCACAACTTTGACAAACAAAAGTTTAACTGGCAAAGGTTCTCTGATTGTGTTGTAGAACATTGCCCTGAGCATTTTGACACCGAATTATTTAACTGGGAAGAACAGTCGTGGGCAATAGCTCAATATTGTTCAAGCTTATTTGACCCTAAGTTATTCAATTGGGAAAAATATTCGGGGTCAGTAGCAAGGTATTGCTCCCATTTACTTGACCCTAAGCTGTTTAACTGGAATAGAGATTCGGGGGTAGTAGCTCAACACTGCTACCATTTACTTGACCCTGAGCTATACAATTGGGAAAAAGATTCGGAGGCAGTAGCAATATATTGCTCACACTTGCTTGACCCAGAACTATACAACTGGGAAGACTTTTCTTGGGTTGTGGGTCAATTTTGTCCTCACTTATTACATTTAAAACCAGAAACACTATGATAGTAGAATTAGATAAACTAAGAGAAATCCCTTGTAAAGATTGGCTGATGCTATTTGACGAGGAAGACAAACTTAATGTTCACGAAGCATTTAAAAATCACGGGCAACAATACGACTGGTTATACCTGAACTCAGACTATGATTTAATAGCTTGGGAGATTGAAAACAATTGCTTTGAGTGGGAATACTACTCTGGGTTTTTAGCGGAACATTGTCCTCAATACCTTGACAAAGAAAAATACAATTGGGAAAAACACTCCTGTTATGTAGCAAAGTATTGCTTTTACTTGCTTGACCCTGAGTTATACAATTGGAATAGAGATTCTTGGGCGATAGCTAAACATTGTTGCCACTTATTTAACCCTGAACTATACAACTGGAAAGATGACTCTTATTATGTAGAAACATTTTGTCCTCACCTATTATATTTAAAACCAGAAAGAGTATGACAATTGAATTAAACAAACTAAAAAGAAAGCCTTGTAAAGATTGGCTGATGTTGTTTGACAAGGAAGAAAAGTTAAATGTCCACTTAGCGTTCATTGAACACGGAGAGCAATACGAATGGTTGTATAAAAACTCAGGTTATGATTTAATAGCGTGGCAAGTTGAGAACAACTGTTTTAACTGGTGGAAATACTCTTGGATTTTAGCTAAATATTGTTCTAACAAGTTTGACCCTGAGAAATACAACTGGAAGACTTTCTCTGATTATGTTGTGGTGAATTGCCCTAAGCATTTTGACCCTGCGTTATACCACTGGGAGCTTTTCTCTTGGGCAATAGCTACGAATTGCCCAGACAAACTTGACGTTAAGCTATACAACTGGGAAATGGACTCTCGTTTTATAGCTCATTATTGTCCTCAATATTTTGACCCTAAAAAATACAATTGGAAACAAGATTCGCCGTCAGTAGCTCAATACTGCTCAAACTTACTTGACCCTAAACTGTTTAACTGGGAAGAGGGTTCTTGGGCTGTCGCAAGATATTGCCCTGAGCATTTTGACTCTGAACTATACAACTGGTGGAAGGATTCTTGGAAAGTAGCTGTCTATTGCCCAGATAAACTTGACCCTAAACTATACAATTGGGAGCAAGATTCTTGGGCTGTTGCAAGACACTGTCCATATCTACTTGACCCTAAGTTATACAACTGGGAAAAATACACGAGGGATGTAGAATTGTTTTGCCCTCACCTATTACCCCTAAAACCAAAAACATTATGATAATAGAACTAAAAAAACTAAGAAAAAAGCCTTGTGATAAATGGCTAAGACTGTTTAAAAAAGGAAAGTTAGATGTCCACCAAGCATTTAAAGAACACGGACAAGAATACCGCTGGTTGTATGAGCATTCAAACTATGACTTAATAAAGTGGCAGGTTGAAAACAATTGCTTTGATTGGGAAGAAAACTCTCATTGTTTAGCAAAATACTCTCCCAGTTGTTTTGATAAAGAAAAGTTTAACTGGAAGAAGTATTCTGGGTCAGTAGCTTACTATTGTCCAGAACATTTTGACAAAGAAAAATACAACTGGAAAAGAGACTCGTGGGCTATTGCTCAATATTGTTTAAGCTTATTTGACCCTAAGTTATTCAATTGGAAAAAATATTCTTGGGCTGTAGCAAGACACTGTTCGCACTTGCTTGACCCTGAACTATACAATTGGGAAAAAGATTCTTGGGCTGTAGTAGAGTATTGCCCTCGCCTATTACCTCTTAAATCAAATACAGTATGATAATAGAACTAAAAGAATTAAGTATAACCCCTTGTAAAGGGTGGTTAAAACTTTTTAGAAAAGGAAAGTTAAATGTCCACTTAGCGTTCATTGAACACGGACAACAATACACTTGGTTGTATAAAAACTCAGATTACGATTTGATAGCTTGGCAAATTGAAAACGAATGTTTTAATTGGGAAGAACACTCTTGGTTGTTAGCTCAACATTGTCCCGACAAGTTTGACACTGAGTTATTTAACTGGAAGAAGTATTCTTGGTCTGTGTTTAGACATTGCAACCGTATTTTTGACCCTAATAAATACAACTGGGAGGAAGATTCTTGGGCGGTAGCTAAATATTATTCAAGCTTACTTGACCCAAAACTATTCAATTGGAAACAAGATTCTTGGGCTGTAGCTGAGTTTTGTCCCCACTTACTTGACCCTAAGTTATACAACTGGGAAAAATACACGAGGGATGTAGAATTGTTTTGCCCTCACCTATTACCCCTAAAACCAAAAACATTATGATAGTTGAATTAGATAAACTAAGAAAGATACCTTGTAAACATTGGCTAATGAGGTTTAAAGAAAACAAGCTTAATGTTCACGAAGCTTTTGAAGAACACGGGGAGCAATATGGCTGGCTATATGCGTATTCAGATTACGATTTAATAGCTTGGGAGATTGAAAATGACTGCTTTAACTGGGAAGCTTTCTATCTTATAGCTCCTTGTTTTTGTAAAGAAAGTTTTAAACACAATAAGTCTAACTGGAAGGACTTCTCTTGGAAGATAGCAGAATACTATTCTGAAAGGTTTGACCGTAGCACACACAACTGGAAGAAAGACTATTCCTTAAACAACATAGAATATGATAATTAAATTAGATAAACTAAGAAAGACACCTTGTAAACATTGGCTGATGTTGTTTGACAAAGACGACAAGCTTAATGTCCACCAAGCATTCATTGAACACGGGACACAATATGACTGGCTATATAAATATTCAGATTACGATTTGATAGGTTGGGAGATTGAAAATGACTGCTTTAACTGGGGAGACGACTCTGACTCAGTAGCGGAACATTGCCCAGATAAGCTTGACTCTAAAAAGTACAATTGGAATAAGTATTCTCGCTATGTTGCTAAACATTGTCCTCAACACCTTGACAAAGAAAAATACAACTGGGAAAACAACTCTGACGTTGTAGCTTACCATTGCCCAGATAAACTTGACACTAAACTATACAATTGGAAGAAACACTCCTATGATGTAGCTCAACATTGTCCTCAACACTTTGACTCTAACTTATACAACTGGGAGAAAGATTCGTGGGCTGTTGCTCAATATTGTCCTAAGCATTTTGACGCTGAGTTGTTTAACTGGGAGTGGCATTCTCCTTATGTGGTTCAACATTGTCCAGACAGGTTTGACTCAACGCTATACAACTGGAAGGACTTCTCTCATTGTTTAGTGCAGAATTGTCCTCAATACTTTGACAGTACTCTATACAACTGGAAAATTGACTCTTGGGCAATAGCCAAATATTGTCCGAACTTGCTTAACCCTGAGTTATACAATTGGGAAACCGATACTTTCTTTGTAGCAACCTATTGCCCTCACCTATTATATCTTAGACCAAAAACACTGTGATAATAGAATTAGATAAACTAAAAAGAGAACCTTGTGAATATTGGCTAAGACTATTTGAAGATGGAAAGTTAGATGTCCACCAAGCATTTAAAGAACACTACTCTCAGTACGACTGGTTGTATGACTATTCAGATTACGACTTAATCGCTTGGCAGATTGAAAAGGAATGCTTTAACTGGGAGAAAGACTCGTGGGCAGTGGCGGCACATTGCTCTCACTTACTTGACCCTAAGTTATATAATTGGGAAGACTACTCCTGTCATGTAGCTCAGTTCTGTTCAAGATTACTTGACCCTGAACGATACAATTGGGAAAAACACACTTGGTATGTAGAATTGTTTTGCCCTCGCTTATTATATTTAAGACCAAAAACAATATGATTTACTTTATATTTTACCTTCTCTCACTAACAGCAGAGAAACCACCAGAACAACCCGTCCCGTTAGACGGTACAGTAGAGTCTTTTATGATGTCAGACCTGCTAAAACAAATAGTCCATAGAGAAAGCAGAGGAAACCCTACCGTGATATCCTCAGCAAAGTGTGTCGGACTATACCAAATACACCCTATGTACTTTCTAATAGAAGAGGTAAACGTAGACCACTATATAAAAGACGGCAAGTTCACAATGCCCGTTGAAATGCAAAACCACTTTTGCAAAGTCTTTATAAAAGAACAAATAAAATATATGAACGATAACAACATTAAACCAACTAACCACCGTATATTTCAGTCTTGGGCAGGAATAGCATACATACATAAATAAAATGAGATACAGAATAAAAAGAGTACAGGCAACAGAATTTGAAGAATGGGTAAACGAAACAATAATCACTCTGCTGATATTCGTATGCCTCGCTATGCACCTTGCAGAAGCCTCTATGACGGCTTTCGCCTACGCCCAAATGGAAGTTGGAGAAAACCAACCAACCGTCAAATGGGTGCTGGCAGGATTAGCGTGCTTTATCCCCTTCTTTGGTATAGCTGCCATTTCTTTCGTTTCAGCCCTGATGCTCCCCACTTCCTTAAAAAACGTGATTAGCTGTTTCAATAAGAGAAACAACGTGGGGGCATTAGTAGAAAGCCTCGTACTCTTTTTGTTTTTTCTAATTGTCTACTTGTTCGCCCAATACGTATTCATAATAGCAAACCTGCTGTTAGGAAACATGATAGACGCAGGAGCTACTGCCCACGTACACATAAACAAGATACTGTGGCAGTCCGTCAAGACAGTTGGGGAATCCCTGCCTGCTACCCCGACACAAGAGAAGACCACAATAATATCCGTCTTCACCATATACAGCAACATAGCATTTGAACTGCTGCTGTCCGTGATACTCCTTTCCAAAAGCAAAGAGTCAGAAAAAAACAACAAGGCAAAAGCAGTTAGCTTACCAGAAATAATAAAAAGAACAAAATAGACAATGAAGAAAATACAAAGGAACATGGCGAAAACAATCTTTGACTCAGAAGAAGAACTCTTGAAGTTTATAAAAGAGTACATTGTAGAAATAAGCATAGGCGACAAAGAGTTTTATGGACTCTCCCCAAACTTGCTCACCTTCTTCTCACAAAAAGCACCAACAGCCTCTGAAAACAAGTCCGTCAGTCAAAAACTGTTAGACGACTTAAAGAAAGAGGTTAAAGACACAATCATAGAAGCTCTCGGGGGAAGTTGCAAAGTAACTGTCAATGAAAACACTTACACTGTAACCCTGCTGGGAAACAGCTCAGTAGAGATTCTCACTCAGTTCTTGCGTAACAAACACGAGGATATACCAATCCTCATAGCCTTTATAAAAGAGTACTATAAAGAAGGTGGGAAGCGTACAATAAACAAATTCTTTGAAGACGGAATCTGGGAAAACTATATGGACGTAAAAGAAACAACAAAAACAAATTACAAAGAATATGAAATCTAACGACAGGATAAAAGAAAACCAAAGGAAAATAGAAAACAACATTCCTTTGTCTATGAAGTGGCGACTGCCTGCTTTAAGCAAGTCCTTTGGCGGTTGGGTGAAAGGCTCTTACACTTTAATAACAGGGAACACAGGGCAAGGCAAGACCAAACTAACCAAGTTCTTAGTGTTAGACAGCGTACTTGATTTTAGAAAAAAGTATCCTCATATCCCCGTTAAGATAATGTGGTTTCTGTTAGAAGAATCAGAAGAAGAGTTTGAAGACTCTCTTATGTCCTCTTTTCTATATACCAAGTTCAACATATCCCTTTCACCAATGCAGCTCAAAGGGTTTGTGGAATCCCCTGTTAAGATAAGCAGTATACAAGACAAAATAAACTCTTGTCAGAAAGATGTTGATTTAGTAATGTCGCTTATTGTGTTTACAACAGACATAACTAACGGAACAGGGATATACAAGCGGTGCAGAGAAGAACTCCTGCTTATAGGAAAAGAGATAACCACAACCATACCTTGTGAAGACGGTAGTAACCTTGTACTAAACACTGGTTTTGAGTACAACGACCCAGAAACATACTTTTTCGTTGTGGTAGACAACTTCAACTTTATAACCTGCGAAAAGAGGAACGGGATACAAATGGACAGAACCGCAAGTATAGAGGACTTTTCTAAGCACTACTTGTCAAGACAGCTAAAGGACAGGTTCAACTGTGTTGTGGTTGGTGTTCAGCAACAGGCATCGGAAACAGAAAGAGTAGAGTACTTTAAGGGAGAGCCTATTATAGGAAAGTTAGAGCCTTCTCTAAACGGCTTAGGGCTTTCTAAAAACACACAACAGGACGCTACTCTTGTGATAGGAGTGTTCAACCCTATGAGGTACAACACAAACCCAGAAAAGCCTGCTATACCCTTATATAGAGGCTATGACGTTATGCAACTGAGAGGCATGGTAGTTTGGCTTATCATGTTAAAAGACCGCCACTACGGGTTTGCAGCAAAAGCAAAAGCACTGTACGTCAATTGGGCAGCCAACTACTTTGAAGAAATGCCACCGCCAGAAGAAGTAATATACGCTAAATACAAATCTTAACTTAAACCAATGAAAGTAAAAACAATAGAAGAAGATGTTTTTGAAATGCTTCCTTACAGGATACAAGTTGAATACAACCTGACCCAAGAAGAAAAGGAACGAATGGACAGCATAATACACCACTACACAGTAGAAGTCTATCAAGAAAACTGCAAAGAAGCAATTGACATAGACGAGCAATACAGTAGAGAGTACGTGATGAATGAGTGTCTTCAACTACTAAGGGACAAGCTACACAAAGAAGGCAAATGGCACTTGGAAGTGTGGTATGAAGAAGAAGAAACAAATGCAATATACGAAAGGAGATATGGAACTTTTTAACTTTAGCAAAACAGAAGAAAGGGAAATCAGAGAACTGTATTTGTTATACGCCTCTTCTCCTTTAGCAAAGACTCGGACACACGAAGAAACAGCAATTGAAGCAATGAAGCACCTGAGAAGCTACACAAGAACCTCAAGTGAAAAAACAATAAAGAAACTAATAGAACAAACAACAAAGTTAAAAGAACAAATAAACAAACTAACACAACAAATAAAAACCTTAAAACAAAACTAAAATGGCTACAACAGCAGTAATCGTAGGAACGTCTGGTACAGGCAAAAGCACATCAATCTTTGAGAACACAGTCTTAGGAATAAGAGGGCTTCCCTCAAATGAAACCGTGTTTGTAAACCCATGCAACAAAGAACTTCCCTTTAAAGGTTGGAAGAAGGTATACAACGAAACCCTGAAAGTAACAAATGGAGGGAATTATTCCTCCGTAGTTAAAGGAACAGACGTGATAAATCTAATAAACTATGTAAGTAGCTCAAGATTAGACATAAAGTACCTTGTCATAGATGACGGGCAATATATCATGACGAACACTTATATAACTCGTTGTAAAGAGAAAGACTACTACGCTAAGTACGTAGATATAGGCTTGGACATGGTGAACATGATGAAGGCGGTAAGAGAAGCCAGAGAAGACTTAATAATATTCTTTACTTGGCACCCCGAACAAACAGAGGAGGGAGTTACGCAAATGAAAAGCGTAGGTAAAATGATAACAAAGTACCTCACTTTAGAAGGATTGTTTACCATAATACTATATAGCGAAGCAGTACCGACTATAGACGGGAGAATGGCATACCGCTTCTTTACTAATAGGACTCCTCAACTTCCTGCTAAGTCCCCCTTCGGTATGTTTGAAGACATATCTATACCAAACGACTTAGCTATAGTAGTAGACGCTATTAAGGCATACGAAGAATAACAAAAAAAACATTTTTTAATTTGGTAGTGTGAGAATCTCACACTATCTTTGCATCTCATCAATCTGAACACTCTTAACAAACAAACATATGTCTATCATAAAAAGAACAGCAGTAGAACAACAGTACACCAAAAAACCAAGTTTCACAGGAGCTTGCACATTAGCAATAACAAACGTAAACCCTACCAACGCACAGCTAAAAGCTCTTGGCTTATATGTACGGGAAGACTCAGATGAACCCTCTGGGACAATTGAGATAAACGGGAAAACCGTAAACAAAATAACAATAGCAGGGAAAATAACCTACACCTTGTCAGGAGAGCAACACGAAGACAGTGTGAAGTTTGACCTCTTGTTAGAGGAAGGCACTTGGCAGTCAAAAACCAACCCTGAAAACTACTGCTACATAAACCAACTGTACAGTTTGAAGTGGGGAAAATCAGCAGAAGCAATTATTGCCTCAGAGAAAGAAGCTCTTGAACAAAAGAAAATCACAAGAGAGATGTTCGGTAAGAGAGTTCGCTACGCATTCAAAGGGGAACGAGCTTTAATGGAGCTTATTGCTAAAGCAAACAACTACAGCCCCTTCCTCACTACAAAGGCAGAAGACAAAACCATTGAAAACATTCTGTCCCTTGATGCTACTCCCTTTTCTAAAGGGTGGTTTACAGAAATCAAGAAGGCTCTTGAAGGAAACAGCGTGGTAGTATTTGTCGGAAAGTCTTTAACAAAAGATGACAAAGTGTATTTCGGAGTTGTAACAGCTCTGTTGTCTGATTGCTTCTTGTCCGTTGGACAGGCACCTTCTGAATGGTTCATAAGGAAGTTTCAAGAAAGCCTGATAGGCGGCAAGTTTACAATACAAGACCCTAAGCTAAACACTTTGGCTTTTGTAGAAGAGACAATTACTCCAAACAACCAAAACAACCAAAATGGCAATAGTCAAGAAGACTGCGATTTGCCTTTCTAAATTCCAAGAAGTGTTGCAGTACTTTACAGAAGAGGATATTATGCTGTTCTACGGAATAGAAAGCTCCTCTTATAAAAGGTACTGCAATGTTTTTAGAATTGATATTACTCCCTCTTGTACTTGTAGCTGGTACAAGGGGAAGCTAATATTCAAAGACTGGGCAACCAATAAAGCGTACAGTGTAATAGGGGTTGCGGCATTGAAGTATGGTCTTTTAACCTCTTCAGACGACGACTATATACCTGACGAAATGTATCAAGCAGTAGTAGACAAAATGTATAGCGAGCTTGTAGAAGGAAAGACTCTTGCTAAAATAGACACCTCTCTATCTAACCACCAAGACGTAGAGAAGACGACTACAATAAAAGTGGTTGCCAGAATGTGGACAGAGGCAGACTCTCTTTACTGGGGTGCAGGTGAAAGGACACTAAAAGAAAACAACATATATGCTATACAGTACGCTATTGTAAATGGCACACGCACTATGTTTCATCAAATAGGAAACCCCTCTTATGCTTACTACTTCCCTAAGCACAGTGCCAGCAAGCAGGTGTGGAAAATATACAAGCCTATGGCTAAAAGCTTTGCAAATGGCTGGAAGTGGGTGTCTAATACTGAAATGCACTACCCTTCTTTATTCCTACGCGGTTCGCCAACAAAGACCCTGTGTACTTCTGCTAAAGACGCTTTTACTTTTAGCAGGCTTATAGGAGCTTCCTCGTATTCTTTTCAAGGGGAAGGCTACAAACCAAAGCCAACAGACATTCTATCAAACACTACCAGAATCATCATAGACAACGACAAAGCTGGAAGAACACTTGGCGAGTATTGCGAACGCCAACACGGGCTAACTGTAACAACGCCTATTCACAAAGACATATACGAAGACTGGCTAAAACTGTCAGCGGAAGAGTTCCTAACCCATTATACAATATGAAAGAAGACCAGTCCTCTGAGTTGTTTGACTTTTCAGAAGGTGTTTCAAAATACCTTGAGTCAATAGAAGAAACTCCTTATACCGAATCAAGTTTTGAAGAAGCAAGAAAGTTTCTAAGTAAAGAAACCTGCTTGTTTATTATGAAAAACACTACCCCCAAAAACAAACTATATGAAACAGACTAAAAACAGCAGTTTACAAAG
>Ga0163154_10005852_pt1 | contig 15367 bp, 13 predicted proteins | sample OliLakLV19MP9P1_FD_148649 | JGI IMG/M metagenome (GOLD analysis project Ga0163154, IMG submission 148649) | Freshwater microbial mat bacterial communities from Lake Vanda, McMurdo Dry Valleys, Antarctica - Oligotrophic Lake LV.19.MP9.P1 | ecosystem: Environmental > Aquatic > Freshwater > Lake >... | reverse complement strand
TCTTTTTTCAGGGCGATGAAGACAAAATTGTGCCGCCCAACCAGGCCGAAATGATGGTAGACGCGCTCAAAGCCAAAGGGCTACCGGTTGCCTATGTCCTATTTGCAGGCGAACAGCACGGCTTCCGCAAAGCCGAGAATATCAAGCGAGCATTGGACGGCGAACTGTATTTTTATTCTAGGGTGTTTGGGTTTGAGCTAGGAGAAGCCGTAGAACCTGTGGCGATCGCCAACTTGTAAACTAGTAGCGTAAATCTGCCTACCGTTCGTAGTGCAGGCATCTTGCCTGCGCTGGCACGATGGCAGGCTTCCAGCCTGCGCAGGCAAGATGCCTGTACTACGGTAGCTAAACTTGCGCCGTCTTCTACTAGTTGGTATGGCGATCGCTCAGACGTTGGCGTGCTTCAAAGTCTCCAACGTCCAGAATCTATGCCTAGATCGCTTCAGGCTGCCGATAGCCGAAAAAGTCGATTGAATAGCTGGTAATTCTCACGCCCGTCTGAGCTTCAATTTGCTGAATTAGTTCAGCTGGAAGCTCAACATGCACATCCAAAATTTGATTGGTATCGATGCAGTTAACGTGGCTATGGGGATCGCTGATATTGCCATACAGCCGTCCATCGGAGCGCTCAACGCGTTCAATAATGCCTTCATCGGAAAGCGCTTCTAGATTCTGGTAAACCGACGTGTGCCCGATGTCCTTGCCCATCTGGTTGAGCCGATTATAAATTTCACGGGCAGAGAGGTGCTCTTGCTGCTGCCACAGTAGCTCCAAAATAAAGCGACGTTGCTTACTCAGGCGCATTCCGAGTGCCTGACACCGATCTAGTGCTTCATCAAGCGATCGAATAGGTTTTCTGTCAGTCGCTTCGTTGTTCATATCTCAATACTCACGTCCTCATCTCAATCGGCAATTTTACAGCGTTTTCTAAATTCTTACCAAGTAAAAATGTATAAGGTAATTCCATTTGACGTTAGTGCTGCACGGCGGAAGTTTAGCTACCGTAGGGCGGGCATCTTGCCCGCGCAGGCTGGAAGCCTGCACTACGAACGGTAGGCAGATTTACGCCTCAGACTACTAGTGCTTTCCTCTTCAAACCCCATTTGTCTTAATTTAACTGGATAGGAATAATGACTAGATAGGGATCTAAAGTGAACTCACTACCACTTTACCTTATAACTCTCTAGACTGTCTATTAGAGGTTTCGGGGAGACGAAAACGTCAACACAGGCAGACTTAGCTCAGTGGTACGCTCAATCTGCCGTAGGCTAGATAGGAGGGCTTGGCACTGCCAATTCCCTACCCAATTCCCTACCCCAGCCCCTACCCAATTCCCTACCCAAGACTTGCATCTGATCAATTCGCCCCCTTAGATGTTGCGATCGCCAGACTCCCATAGTGCCCCCATAGCCGATGACTTTCGTTATTCAACTCACCGCCGACTCCATCAATCAGCTAGACCTGACTGCCGCCGAAGCTATCATTGAAACCTGGCTGGCCGCAGAACAAGTCACGAATCAACCGGGTCAAACCCGCAGCGATCACGACCAGCAGATTAGCTTTGCCATTGATTACCCGCGCGAACTGGGTGATCCGCGTGAGCTATCCGAAATTCCAGAAATTCGGCTGTGGTTTGTCCGGCTCGATGCGCGCTATCCGTGGCTGCCGCTGGCATTGGATTGGGAAGCGGGAGAACTGGGACGCTACACTGCCATGCTGGTGCCGCATCAGTTCAGCTCCACCGAAGGCATTCAATACAACCCCGAAGCGCTGGAACTATTCATGATGCAGAAGGTATTTGTGGCGTCTGACTGGATGCAGCAGCGCGGCAGCGTCAGTACATCTAAGCTCAAATTTATGACGCAGATGTTGGGCTATGAGCTAGACGATGGCTTTTTTGAGCTGCTGTAGAGTTCCTGACGGGCCAATTGCTGAGTGATCCAATCGGCGGCGTCTGCCAGGTCGCGGGCAATATAGTCGGGCTGGGTTTTGTGCTGATAGTCGCCACTGAGGACGCGATCGCCATAGCCAGTTTGCACCAAAATCCCGGTACAGCCAGCATTGTGCGCCAGGTCTATATCAGTGGCCTTATCGCCCACCATAAAGCTGCGGCGAATATCCAAATCGTACTTCCAGGCAGCGGCAACCAGCATTCCAGTATTGGGCTTGCGCCAGGTTGTCCAGCGGGTAAACTCTGGAACTATGCCGCCCTCCATCGGACTCAAGTCGGGGCAATAGTGCAGCGCATCTAACCGGGCGTTAGCTTCGTGTTCTAGTAAATAACAGAGGCGATCGTGCAGGGCATCGACATGGCCTTGCGGGTAGTAGCCCCGTGCAGGTCCCGACTGGTTAGACACTAAACAGCAAAACAACCCCTGGTCATTCAACTGCCGCACCGCCTGTGCTATCCCCGGCACCAAGTGCAAATCTTCGACGCGGTAAATATAGCCCGCCTCAATATTTAGCACGCCGTCGCGATCGAGAAATACAGCACGTTGGGACATAAGCCACGGTTCAGAATAAGTAAAGTGGGTAGAACCTGCGGCATTGCAGAAAACGAAGTGGAACCCTTGCCCATGAAGGGATTTATCCGTGACGCCAGCGCTAACCCATCCTACATTTAATTTCTACATCTAACTTAAGATCCAGCTTGTACTTTTCTCAAATCAATCTGGGGCTGATTCATGAAGGGAGGAATGTTCAGGCCGAGTCTGCTGCGAGAATCTGGGTAGCGTAACGCTAAAGGTCGTACCTATTCCTACTTCACTTTCTACATGTATCTGTCCCTGGTGTAACTCTACACACTTTTTGACAATGGCTAAGCCAAGCCCTGTCCCTTGAATTTTGCCAACATTTTTGGCGCGGTAAAACGTTTCAAATAGATGTTGCTGGTCTTGCGATGGAATGCCAATGCCTTCGTCTTTAACCTGAAAACTGATCTGATTGGGTTGACAACTGAGTTTGAGCCATACAGAACTCCGCTCGGGAGAATACTTGATCGCGTTTGAGAGTAAATTAGTCAGAATGTGATAGACCAATGCCTGATCCATCTCGCCTTGAATCGGTTTGTGTGAGCAGTCAAAGATAATTCTATGATTACTAATAGTAGTTAGTTGTAAGGTTTCGACGACTTCCTGGCAATAATCCGCTAAGTCAAAGGAAACTGGCTCGTAGTGCAAACCGCCAGAGTCTGCTTTACCCAATAGCAATACTTCATCTAAAAGACGCAGCATAGAGTCGATCGCGCTGTGTATCCGCTCAAAATGCTGTGTACGCTTTGCTGCTGTTAGCTGATCGTCATACTTCTCCAGCAGTTCGGTCGCCATCCGAATGGTGGTTAACGGCGTCCGAAACTCATGGGATGCCATAGCGACAAAATCAGCCTTGAGTTGGTTTAGCTCGCGTTCTTGTTCTAAAGTCTCCAGGGTTTTGGCTTCGATCAGCTTGCGATCGCTAATATCGTGACTTTCGACAATCAGCAACACGACCTGATTGGCTTCGTTTTTTAACGGTTTCAGTGAAAAGTCAAGCCAACATAGTTCCCCTTGAGGGTTGCACGACTCGATTTCGTCACGCACCGTTTGTCCCTGGGCAGCGGCAGCGACGGCGTTTTTTATCCACTGTTGTGTGACTTCACGGTAGCCCCAGCGGACTGTCTCCCAGATCGGTTGATGCAGCAGCGTTTGCAGCCGATCGCCCTCTACATTGGCAAGTGCCTGATTCACCTCCAGCACAAGACCCTCGGTCGAGAGCAACACCATAAATTGAAAGGTTTGGTCAAAGACGGCACGAAAGCGGTGTTCACTCGCTTGCAGTTGCTTGAGATTCTGCGCGCGCTCGATCGCATAGCGAATGGCGCGGGTCAAGAGTTGAGTAGTGATTTGCCCTTTGACCAGATAATCTTGAGCGCCTTGAGCAACGGCTTGTACAGCGATCTGGGTATCATCTCTGCCCGTCAACATGACGATTGGCAGGTGTGGAACAACCGCCTGAAGGCGAGTAATACTACCCAGTCCCTGCGAATCAGGAAGGGACAAATCGAGTAGTACCACATCGACGGGCTGTTGCTCTAATGCTTGCAGTGCCTCACTCAACCGTTCGACGTGTCTTACCTGCCATACACTGCTGCCGTCGTCTTGCGTCAGGCTGTCTATCAGTAGATCAGCATCAGCCGGATTGTCTTCGACAAGCAGAATGGAGAGACGCATATTAAGGTGGTGAGAGAGAGTTTAAACCGACGGGGGGGGCAGGCGCACGGCAGCAAACCAGAAATCTGAGATCAGTTTGACGATTTTGGTAAATTGCTCAAAGTCAACGGGCTTGATGATGTAGCAGTTGGCATGCAGCTGATAGCTGCGCAGAATATCTTCCTCAGCAGCAGATGTTGTTAGGACGACGACAGGAATCGTTTGCAGTTCGGGATCACCTTTAATCTCCGCTAAGACCTCACGACCATTTTTCTTGGGCAGATTGAGATCGAGCAAGACCAGATCTGGGCGTGGGGCATCCTTATATTTTCCTCTTCTAAAAAGAAAATCTAACGCTTCGGCTCCATCTTCTGCCACATGGATACGGTTAAGAACTTTGCTTTCATTGAAGGTTTCGATCGTCAAGTCGGCATCGCTGGGTGAATCTTCAACCAGTAAAATCTCGATGACAGAAAGGTTTTGCAGATTGGCCATGCCTTCTCGTCGTTCTTTTGCTTAACTACTAAAATCATTGCTTAGAATTTTTCTATTGTAGGCTTGACAGTTGTTTTTTGTTACAAAACAACTCTAACCATCAAGCAGCGCTGGCAAGGTAAAGCAAAATAAGGCTCCTTGACCTAATTGCGACTCGACCCAAAGATGTCCGTGATGTCGCTCAACAATCTTTTTGCAAATGGCTAAGCCCAAGCCTGTACCCTGATATTCTCGCCGAGTATGGAGCCGCTGAAAAATCTCAAAGATCCGCTCAGCATATTGGGGTTCAATCCCAATACCGTTGTCCTGAATAGAGAATACCCATGCTTTACTCTGTTGTCTCGCAGAGACTCTAATCATGGGCGGTGCGTCGCCCCGATATTTGAGCGCATTGCCCACTAGATTTTGAAACAACTGCATCATCTGAACGGTGTCGGCAAAGATGGTTGGTAAAGGGTCAATGGTAAGAATGGCATTGCTTTCAGCGATCGCTGCTTGTAAGTCTTTTTGCACCTGCTGGAGGACGGCGTTACAGTCTGTGGGTTGCTGTTTTAACTCATACTTGCCCACCCGTGAGTAGGCGAGCAAATCCTGAATGAGCTGCTGCATCCGGGTTGCCCCATCGACGACGTAGTAAATGTATTTGTCGGCTTTTTCATCTAACTGCCCCTGATACCGTTTTGCCAGCAGTTGGGTATAGCTGGTGATGGCACGCAGCGGTTCTTGTAAATCGTGGGAGGCCACGTAGGCAAATTGCTCTAGCTCCTGGTTCGATCGCTGGAGGTCGAGCGTGAGTTGTTGTAAAGCTTGTTCTATCTGCTTATGCTCGGTAATGTCATAGTTAATCCCAACCATCTGCTTTAGCTCACCCTGTTCGTCGCGTTCCATGAGTGCGTAGGCTTTGAGGAAGCGGATTGTGCCATCGGGATGAATGACCCGAAACTCGACATCGTAGTCTTTCTCACCTGCCAGAGCGGATGGAATTGCGGCTTCGGCAAGGGGACGATCGTCGGGATGTACGCTATTTGCCCAAGCGTCATAGACGCTGGTGAACTGGTTGGGCGTGATGCCATACAGTTCATACATCCGGTCATCCCAGGTAAGGATATTCTCTGTGACGTTCCAATCCCAGATGGCGATCGCTCCAGACTTGACTGCCAGAGTGAGGCGATTGGACAGATGACTCAGTTGTGCTTCGGCTTGCTTGCGATCGGTGATATCCAACGCGGTACCAAGCAGCTTCACGATCGCTCCATCAACATCGCGTACGGCTTCTCCACGAGCGAGGAGCCATCTCACGGAGTCGTGGGTACGCGAGAACTGTAGCTCTAGCTCATAGGGCGTGCCCAGCGTCGCTGCTTGCTGCACAGCGTGTTCCAGTTGAAGGCGAGATTCAGGTACGTAGCTTTGAAGATGCTCAGCGTACTCTGGTTCACCCTGAACTGGATCGCATTCAAACAGCCGAAACAGTTCTTCTGACCAGGTGATGGTTTGGGACGCTAAAGCAAATTCCCAGTCGCCCACATGGGCAATCCGCTGTGCCTCTCGCAACCTGGCTTCGCTGGCTCGTAGTTTAGCTGCGCGCTCCTGCACTCTCGTTTCTAGCTCCTGGTTGAGCTGCTGCAACGAGGCTGCTGCTTGTTTGCGATCGCTAATATCCGTATGTGCCCCAATCCACTCGCGAATGTTGCCTGTCTCATCTAAGACAGGAGCCGCCCGCCCCATAAAAATTTTGTAGCTGCCGTCTGCGGTGCGGACGCGATGCTCCACTTCATAGAGCTGCTTTGTTGCTGTGGCAATTCTCCATGCCTCAACTGTCTTGGCTCGATCGTCGGGATGAATGGCATCCATCCACTGCCAACCACTTGCTTCTGCTTCTGTCTGCCCTGTTAGCGCCCGCCATCCGGGGATCGCTTCGGTCGTTTTTCCTTCTGGGTCTGCCGTCCAAATAGCTTGAGTAGTTGCCGCGACCAGTGACCGATAGCGTTGTTCACTCAAGGCTAAAGCTGCCGTACTCGCTTGCAACGACTGCACGGTTTCTTGACGTTCAGCTAACTCGTTTTGCAACTGGCGATATAGTTCGGCTTGCTGAATGGCGATCGCCATCTGAACCGCTACTTGATTCAATAGGTCAGTCTCAAACGGTTGCCACTGGCGAGTAGCAGCACATTGATGGGCGACCAACAGCCCCCAGAGCTGAGGCAATGCCGCGTCATGATGAGGCGCTGTGCTGTCTGAGTGTTGATCGGTGATCAGCAGCGGCACGACCAGATTGGCTTTGACTTGAAAGCGCTCCAGTAGCTGGATGTGGCAGTCGGTCAAACCCGCCGCGTGAATATCGGCGATCGCCCGGATTCTGCCTAGCTGATAGTCGCCACCCAATTTTTCCCGAAAGCAGGTATCTTCAATCTGGGTATGCAGGCTGTCTATCCATTCCGGCAACACCGCTTCTGCCACAATTTGACCGCTCATATCGGGCGCAAATTGATAGATCACGACTCGATCGGCGCTCAGATATTGCCGCACCTCTGCAACGCTGGTGTCAAGAATGGTTTGCAGCGTCAGCGCTTGACGAATGCGAAGGGCGATCGCGTTGAGTATTTGCTGCTGCTGCTCTTGCCGCTGGAGTCGTTGTTGGAGTTGCCACTGCTCGATTGCGTGTTCAACTGCCTTACAAAGCCCATCAGCCGTTAGCGTTCCTTTGATCAGATAGTCTTGAGCGCCCTGTTTAATGGCTTGAGCGGCAATCGTTTCATCGCCTTGCCCAGTCAACATCAAAATGGGGACACGCTGTTTTCCCGCACTCTGCATCAACGCGAGACACTCCAGCCCATCCATATCGGGCAGCAAATAGTCCAGTAAAACGGCATCGGGGAGCAGGCGTTGATAAAGGTCTAACCCCACTGCCGCAGAGCCTGCTTCTAGCACCTGGTAGGCATCAGACGAACCGTGCTGCAAATAGCGACAATACGTTGCTCGATCATCAGGAGAATCGTCAATCAGCAAGACCGTATATTGCTTCTCGGTGGGCATTACAGTCCTCTGGTGCATTAGTCCTCTCCATCTCAGCGTATAGAGCCGATTTGATATCTTTTTAGGCTGCGGCCACTACCAAACAATGTTCATATCCAGAAATAATCCGGGTAAAACATCTGCTCCCGAGAGTTGTTCTGGACTCGTCAATGCTTCTACAGGTTGGTTGCTGCGATAAATTTCAACATAGCGGCGATCGCGATCGATTAACCAACCCAATCGCACCCCGTTATTTATATACTCCTGCATCTTGGCTTGAGTTTTCTCCAAACTATCTGTAGGAGACAGTAACTCCAAGACAAAATCAGGGGCAATCGGTGGAAACTTGCGCTGCTGTTCCTGACTCAATTGGTTCCAGCGTTCCAAGGCAACCCAGGCAACATCAGGAGAACGGTCTCCTCCCTTCGGCAATTTGAAACAAGTTGAAGAATCAAATACCTTACCGAGTCGAGTTTGACGATTCCAAATGACAAAGTCAGCAACAATCTCCGCGTTATAGCTCCCTGTTTCCCCGCCAGTTGGTGCCGTGACAATCAGATCTCCAACGGCATCCCGCTCAAACTTGACATCAGGATTAGCTTGGCAGAGTTGATAAAACTGCTCATCTGTCACATGAATGACTGGTTCTAGACTGATTGTGAATGCAGTCATAGGAAGAGTGCGAGTCTAAGGTGTTGTTTCAGTATATATTGCGACTCTAAAAATTTTTAGATTAGAAGGTTTTAGATTGGAAAGTCTTAGATTGGCATAAAGTCAAAATCGATTTGCAGCTGTAGCGTTGCGGGTTGCACGTCACCATCGGGGTTCAGCCAGTCAATATCAGTCCCTGCCAGCAATAATCGCAATTCTGGGGTAGCGGTTTGAATTTGTTGCAACAGCCGAGTTTCCAGATCTTGTAGCAGTATAGGGTGTGGGCACCAGGTGCAGCGTTCCATTTGTAAAACCACATCAGGAGCGAGTGGAAACACACTGGGTTCCGGTAACTCACCCGTTGCCAGGTCATAAAACCAGTCTCGTCTAGGCGTTTTGATTTTGAGACTCACCAACAATCGAATCAGACCCTGTTCCCAACCCAGTTCGGGTTGCAGCAGCGCACAGCGGACACCGCCCATCAGGGTCATCAGGGCTGGCGTGCTGCGGCTCATTCTCCACAGCAGATGACCGATGAGGTCGCCGAACTGGAGAGTCCCTTGGAGGTTGAGGTAGGCAGAACCACTCAGGGGATTAGCCAGCAATGCCAAGGCATCGTAGGCGTCTTGCACCAGCAGGGGCAGCACCTGGTCGGCAGGTAGCGGCAAGCTGCTCGTGGCAATGGTGTGGCATCCGGCCAGTTGTGGCATGAGGTGGCTTAACTCTTGCTGGTAAACCAGGCTGCGGTAAGCTGCTAGCCAGTTGACGTCAGTAAAAGTCACGCTAGGTGAACTCATTGGGGCTAGCTGCATGAAGGGACGGGGAGCCAGCGGCGCGGCGACAAAATCGAACCTAAGCTGGAGTTGCAGGGTGCCCCCTTGCCAGGGCTGCCCTGGGGTCAATACGTTGACCTTAACGCCGTCTAGAAAAGGAGCCAGATGGGGAGTGCTGAAGCGCAGTTGGTGCTTGAGGTGCAGCATCAAGTCATCGGCTGAAGTAGCTTGAGCCAGCAGACCATCGGCCAACGCATAAATCTGAACCGCATTAGTCTGAACCGCATTAGTCTGAACCGGATTAGAGGGAGGCGATCGCCTTGCTTGACCGAGAACCAAATCGTAAGACTGGACGCTTAGCGGCGTCTCAATCTGCAACACTGCCGCCAACCGCAACACGCCAATGGTGCGATCGCCCGCCTCACCCATGCCCGCCTCGCCCATTCCCACCTCTGCCACCACGCCCTCTAGCAACCGCATCACCAAGTAGGCACTCCGGGCGATCGCCCAGAGCACAGGTGAGACTAGCTGTTCAACTAGCCCATAGCGTTCCCAGCCAATCCCCAAGTCACTAGAGTCTACGGTCTTTAAAGGGATGGGAGCAGACAAATCCAGGCTGGCTTCCAACGCGTCCAGCAGGTTACAGGCTTCTTCCGATACATAGGGCAGCAACTGGTCTGGCGTTTGGGGTTGGTCTGGCTGCCAGCCGCTAGTCGGTGATCGGATCTGCTCTACAACAGCCATCAACTGCTGCATGGCGGCGATCGCCTTTGAAGATGGCTCCACTGCACACCAGTGCCCCGCCGGAAGTGCACCTAGCTTGAGAATGACTTGGCCGACCGCTGCATCTGGCTGGGTCGTCTCACCCCGGTTAGCGATAGACGCTGAAGCATCGATCTGGGGAGCTGGAAAGTTCGGAGCAGCAATTTGAACGCTGGGCATGGCGGCGAATTTGGCAAACAGTACTCTTCAGAGTGCCCGAGGAAGGATGAAAGATGAAGGATGAAGGATGAATTTTTGTGAGAGCGGGACAGAGCAGGGTGGGCAAGGTTTGTGACAGAGTTACAGAGTTACAGACCGGGCTGCATCTGCTGATATGTTTCTAGGTCTAGCGCGGCTAACCGTTCGTAGGCTCGATCAATTGACCGCTGCCCCCGCAAAAAGCCCGTGTTGGCTCCAGGGCAAAGCAAATGCAGCGTGGTGGCCGAGAAGCGATCGCGTAATTGTTGAATACTACGCAGCTGCCGAGGCCAATGAAACGTTTTGGCAATTCTTAAGGGAATCGGTTCGCCTTGCTGGTTAGGCAGTAGATGCCGACCTGTAAATAAAATGCCGCCATGCACTGTGGTGTAAAAGCAAGCAGATCCGGGAGAATGTCCCGGTGTCCAAACGGCATAGCTGGTCGGGCTAACTTCAAAACTTTGATTAAAAGCAGTGATGTCTAGATTAGGCAACAGGTAAGCCTCTTGCTCTTGAATCACTACCTCACAGCCTGTACTCTGCTGTATTTCTTTAACCTGGGCGATCCCGCCTCGATGGGTCAACATGAGCCAGCGGACTCCGCCCTGCTGCTGCACAAAGTCTTGATGGGTCTGATCCCAGGCCGGACAATCTACCAAAATATTGCCCGATGGTTCAGTCAGGAGATAGGCGGTTGCCCCCATCGTGTTGCGGTTTGGGGCAAACGCATAAATGCCGGCGACGACGGCTCTGGGCAGTTTGGCCGTGGTGGTCTGGTGGTCTGGCACATTGGCCGCAGACGGTGGGACGTTGAGAGTCATTGGAGGGTAGGCAGAGGAACGTGGGGAATTAGATTTTAGCGTTGTCAGTGTCTGATTATAAGTAGGAAAATAGGAATTATTGCCTGCTGCGTCCACAATTTCTAGCTTTACAACTCATCTTTAAAGTAGAAGAAAAATAGAAGAACAGCTGTTTGACTCTTGCTAGATTACGGAGTTTGAGCGCACGGGGTATCCTGGAGATCTGTGATATGGCCATTGACTGAGTTCATCTCTAGACTCACGCGTTTGTTGAGTCTACTGATTCAAATAATCCCATCATGATGTTTTGGCTATTACTGCTGGGAATTTTCGGCATCTTCACGTACTACATTGTGCAGCGGAGTGTGGTGGGCATCACGCGCACACCCGTTTGGATCCTGTGGGTGGTGATGATGATCCCGGCATTTGTGATGACGGGGTGGATTTTGCTGAATGGGGAAGCACCCATTCCGGCTGTTCTGCTGTTTGGTCCATTTTTAGTGTGTCCGCTGCTCTACTGGTTTTTGATTCAGTGGGGACGTCGAACCAATGTGGTAGCAGATGCGCCGACTGAGAACCTGGCTGCGGCTGTTTCACAGGCACCCACAGCAGACCCTAAGCCGCCGCTCCGTCCCATTGATCGCCAAGAAGAAGCGGCGCTGCATACCTGTTTTCCCTGGTCGATATTTTATCTGCAAAATATAGAATATCGGCCACAGGCGGTGATTTGTCGAGGTCAGCTGCGCTCGGCTCCAGATGTGGCCTATCGCACAATTCGAGAAAATATTGAGGCGCAGTTTGGCGATCGCTTCTTGATCGTGTTTCAGGAGGGGCTGAATGGCAAACCCTTCTTTGCCTTGGTACCCAATCCTCAAGTTCGGGCTAAAAGCCGCAATGATCCGCAAACCGCTACCAAGTCATCGCATCGGCCACTGCTGGCGATCGCGTTACTGGTAGCCACGCTGTTTACTACCACCTTGGCCGGAGCCATCATGACAGTCCCGGCGGGGCAAACGCCGATGCTTACCGTAGGGCTATTGCAATCTGGATTGCCCTACGGGGTAGCGCTGATGTCCATTTTGGGAGTGCATGAGCTAGCGCACTATCTCACCGCTCGCCGCTACCACATGCGCGTCACCTACCCCTATTTCATCCCGGTGCCGCCCGCCGACTTTTTCCCCATTGGCACATTTGGAGCATTCATTTCGCTGCGATCGCCCATGCCCAATCGGCGGGCACTGTTCGATGTCGGGATTGCTGGCCCGCTAGCAGGCTTTGTGATGACGCTACCATTTTTGTTTTGGGGTCTGGCGCATTCAGACGCAACCCAGCTCACCGATACCTCTGGGCTATTAAACTTTAGTTCCTTTAATCCTCATGCTTCACTGCTGCTGGTTTTGTGCAGCAAACTGGCCATGGGCAGCCGTCTCACGGCAGCCAGTGCGATCGATCTCCATCCAGTCGCTGTAGCTGGATGTGTCGGAGTGATCGTGACCGCCTTAAATTTAATGCCCGTCGGGCAATTAGATGGAGGGCACATTATTCACGCTATGTTTGGCCAGCGCGTCGGGGGATTAATTGGTCAAGTTGCCCGCTTTTTAGCCCTAGCTCTGTCGTTTTTGCAACAAGAATTTTTGCTTTGGGCAATTCTGCTGTTCTTAATTCCGGCAGCCGATGAACCAGCGCTCAATGATGTCAGTGAGTTAGATAGTTGGCGGGATGGCCTGGGTTTACTGGCACTGACGCTGCTGGTAGCGATTATTTTGCCCGTTCCCCCGGTGCTGGCACGGCTTTTATTTTGAATGATCAAAATCATGGATTGAGGCAGGATTGAGACATGACAGAAGACGTTAAACAATGGCTAGGGGAAATTAAACATCTGCAACAACAGCTGGAAGCAGCTCACAAAGAACGCGATCAGGCGTTTACGAGTGCCGTAAACTGGCGCAGCCTATATGAAACTGAAGCTCAGCAGCGCCGTACAGAAACAGCGTTGTCACAGCGGGCAGTCGCAGAGTTAAAGGCAGCCGCTCAAAAAGTGCACGCGATATCTCCATTGGCTGAGCCGCTAATGGAAGTGCCGCCGGCCATTCAAGCGCAGGCAGATAGTCTCAAAACCCTAGATGAGCTGCGGCAAAAATTGACGACGGTGCTGATTGAGCGCGATCGCCTAACTCAAGCTCTCAATACTGAGCGCACCAACCACGAGCAAACGCGTAAAGCTCTGACTTCCGCGCTGGGCGATACTGTCGAGATGTTGACAAAAGAGCGCGCCACCCGTCAGTAGCCTGTTGGGTAATGGGCAAACGTTGAGCCAGCTGGGTTCAAGCAAGAGCAATCTTAGAAAAGAGCCATCTTAGAAGCCCATGGCCTGCGCTACAGCCGATAGGTTAGGGGCAATCCCCGCCTGAAACTGATTCTCGCAGTGCTTGATCGCGGTATCTGGATCTTTTAAACCATGGCCTGTCAGCACACAAACCACAGTCGCATCGGCAGGCACTTGGTCTTTGACCTTGAGCAACCCGGCCACCGATGCAGCGCTGGCCGGCTCACAGAAAATTCCTTCTTCTGTCGCCAGTAAGCGATAGGCATCTAAAATTTCGGCATCGGTGACGGCGTTAAACTCTCCCTGGCTGGCATCTTTCACCGCTACGGCCTTGTCCCAACTGGCAGGGTTCCCAATGCGGATGGCGGTTGCCAAAGTTTCAGGATGTTCAATTGGCAGCCCTGTGACCAATGGCGCAGCGCCTGCGGCCTGAAAGCCCATCATGCGAGGCAGGCGATCGCACTTGCCATCTTGATGATATTGGCAAAAGCCCATCCAGTAGGCCGTCACATTTCCAGCATTGCCGACGGGAATGCAAAGCCAATCGGGAGCCGTACCCAACACATCGACAATTTCAAACGCGGCTGTTTTTTGACCTTCTAGCCGATAAGGGTTGACCGAATTTACCAGCGTAATCGGGTAATGCTCTGCCATCTGCCGCACAATCGCTAGCGCTCGGTCAAAGTTGCCTTTAATCGCCAGCACCTCAGCCCCATACAACAGCGCTTGCGCCAGCTTGCCGACCGCCACATAGCCATCGGGAATTAATACAAATGGCCGCAACCCGCCCCGCCGCGCATAGGCCGCCGCTGCTGCCGAGGTATTGCCGGTACTGGCGCAAATTACGGCCTTGGCTCCCGCTTCTTTGGCCTTAGAAATAGCCATCGTCATGCCCCGGTCTTTGAAGCTCCCGGTTGGGTTTAAGCCGTCATATTTGAGCAATACGCGGACACCTCGACCGATTTGGGCGGCGATCGCCGGAGCCGGGATCAGAGGTGTATTTCCCTCCAATAGGGTCACTACAGGCGTTTGCGCTGTAACAGGCAGATAGGCCCGATAGGTTTCAATCAACCCTTTCCATTGGTTAAGACCAGCAGCAGGGGTGGCGATCGGATTCGAGATTGCCTCTGAAACGAGGGGATTGTTAGAAGTCAGAGTCACGGCAGTTTTACAATTTCGCTGCAAGGGATTAGAGCGTCATCCCGCAGTTGCAATCAGCGGGGCGTGAGCAGTCTAGAATCTTAAGTTTACCCTGTGTTTGCAAGGATTCTGGTGCCAGGTTGCTGGAAATGGGTGGCGAGAACACAGCGGCAGGCGGTTAGCTCACTCCAGATCTAGCCGATGCTGCACGGTAGAATCGCTCCACAATTGGCCAATTATCAAACTGCCACAGGTCACCTGTTAAGAAAATCGATATTTTCAATACAATCGAGATCCAAGCCTAGGTTACAATTACCTTCGTGGTGTAAGTGAGTACAAATGACTAGTCAGACTTTAATCCCAATTTCTGCGTCTGATTTGCAGACTCCTCAAATCGTGGGTAACCCATTGACCTCTACTACTATGCCAGAGGGCGATCGCACATCTACTCTTCCAGGATCTGCGGCATCTGACCTAGGCAAGCTGCCCTATCAAACAACCCATCAGCTAGAGCTATTGCACCTGCGAGCTGAGGTTGAAGCCCTGATCCAGCATCTGCAATTTCAGAAGCAGCAGCGTTTGGTATCAGCAAGCAAATAGACTCGGTTGAGAAAATTTCAATCCATGTAGCCATATAGCGGTTCTCATGCTGCTGAAGTGCATCAGAGTAGGGGCGATACGGCAGTTCGCCCTCCGATCTATACCGCACCAGATCGATAATTGCTATAGCTAGAGTAAAGGTTGAGAGATTGCGATCCCCCAACCTTTGATCTGTGGGGATTACTCTATGGGGATTGGGTTTAGCAGAGGCGTCTCGTTTAAGACCCACCCACGCTAATAGTAGATTTAACCTCTATCTTGCCAGTGTCTGAAACAGTCCACACATCGTAGCTGCCCACCACGTCTCCTTGAGCATCCAAATCGAGTGTGCCGCTGGCTCCTTGATAGTTAACTTCCTTGCCATCACGAATCAACGCCAATGCCTTACACACATCGCTCACCTCTTCTCCGGGGGCATTGGCC
>Ga0163154_10005847_pt1 | contig 15368 bp, 12 predicted proteins | sample OliLakLV19MP9P1_FD_148649 | JGI IMG/M metagenome (GOLD analysis project Ga0163154, IMG submission 148649) | Freshwater microbial mat bacterial communities from Lake Vanda, McMurdo Dry Valleys, Antarctica - Oligotrophic Lake LV.19.MP9.P1 | ecosystem: Environmental > Aquatic > Freshwater > Lake >... | reverse complement strand
GTCGAGGGGCGTAATGTCTTGTTGGTGGATGATGAGGTCAATACCGGCAGCAGTATCGTCAACGCGGTGAAGATTTGCCGCGATAGCGGATGTAAAGATGTCTATCTGGCCTTCACCCACGGATTCATGACCGCCAAAACCTACGAGAAACTCAGGAGCCTGACTCTCAAGGAAATTATCTTGACCGATACGCTCCCTCAGAGTGAGATTCTGCCCAATATGACCGTGCTATCGGTTGGCCCATTACTGGCCGAAATCATCGCCCGCGCCCATCAGGGGCGTAGCGTAGGCGAATTGTTCGACGAATAACGGTTTGGGGCGTGGTGTAGCGAGCCATGCCCCTCTGACAGTGAGTGATTTCCCCGCCATACCCCCAAACTATTTCCTCGTGATGACCTCAATGTAAATTTTCCCGACAAAACCCTATCAAAACAGAACAAAACCGTATCAAAACGACTGAGGGTTATTGGGGCGCGTATGGTATCGTCAACTTAGGCGCTCTTATCCCACATCATCCTCCCATTAGACGAGGGTCGTTTTATGCGAAAATTTATCCAACGTGTCCTTGAGATTCTCGATGGCGCACCCCCAAAGCCCCAAGCCAATCAGCGCGGGCAGAGTCTGGTCGAGATGACCTTAATCTTGCCTATCTTGCTGGTCATTTTGCTGGGCGTGATTGAAATTGGGTGGTATGCCCAAAACATCCTCAGCCTGTCCGAAGCGGTAAGGGTCGGCGCACGCCGCGCCCCGTTCCTAAACGGCAATTTCAGCCCACAAGCATGGAACGATGCGGCGTCGCTCTCTCCGAGAGGGCTTACTCCTAGCGCCGACCCGTCTTATACAGGCGATCCACGAGTGGCGTCGCGGGGCGGGTATGGCCCAGAGGGGTGTGCGGGTGGTGCGATAAAAGATGAAGATGTCGGATTTTTCAACATCATCATCTGCGCGACGTTAGACGCGATGGATCCGTTGGTCTTGAACTGGGACAACAACAAAGACGACATCGTGGTCTCGGCCTTCTCGCTCCAACGGGTCAAAATTGGCGCGAATGCCGCTTCTGATGATGTTGATCCCAGTGATTACAACAGCAATACCAGTTACGACAATGGGACGCAGATTGTCGTGGTCGGGCGCTATCCCATATCGGCCAATGAGTGCGACTTGTGGCTTGAGCGCGACCCGTTTGACTGGATTGAGAACGGTGAGGTTGACTGGGAGATGAAAACCCCCGCGCAAGGTCCCGACGTGCGGTTCCCATTTGAATTGGCGACATGGGATGAGGTCGGTGGAAATTACATCGGTTATTTGGATCCCAATCCCGATGAGAATGAGGTAGGGTTCTCTTGGACGGGGCATTGGAATTACGTCCAAGACGATGGAACTCGTACCGATTGTTATGGGTCACAGTGGAAGATTGCAGATATTGAGCAGCGTGCCAACCTCGAAAACTTCTTGACCAGTGAGCAAGACCGCCAATACCTGCCCAATGTCGGGTTGGTTTTGGTTGAGGTATTCTGGGAACACCGGCTCATCTTTGAAGATTTCCCTGCAATGTCGGCACAGTGGTCGCCCGTCTACCAAATGATGGGTGGCGGCGACCCAGATACAGTAGCAGATGTCATTCGCTCATGGGCGCTGTTCCCCGCACCTGCGGTGGAGCCAAGATTGGTGTTTAGGCCATGATGATCGGTGGGGAGAGAAGGAATAAGGGTATGAGATGGCTTAAAATGAGGTTTCCGAACCCCATTCAGCGCAGTCAATCGGGGCAAGCGCTGATTATTTTAGCGTTGGGTTTCATTGGGTTGCTGAGCTTTGTCGGCTTGGTGACCGATGTCTCGATTATGCTGGTGCGGCACAACCAACTGGTGCGTGCAGTAGACAGCGCCGCGCTGAATGCAGCCAATCAGATGCGCTCTGACCGCAGTTTTGCCGAGGTTGGTGTGGCGGCGCGCATGATGATTGAGATGCACGGCTTCGAGAGCGAAGAAATCCTCGTTGAGACCTGTGCCTCTCTGGGCGGCGATCCGGCGGATTATCTGTGCAATGAGCAGAACCGTTTCCGTAAGTTGGTGCGGGTGGGCGCGACGGTGATGTCGCCGACGGTCTTCCTCCAACTGATCGGGATTCAGGACTTTGAACTGTCCGCTGTCTCCACCTCCGAGACCGCTGTTTTGGACGTTGTGATGGTGATGGACGTGTCGGAATCGATGCTGCTGGACACCACATATAAAGACTGGGCAGAAATCAACTACGGCAGGGTATATGTCCCGCCGTTGTTAGAAGATGCCAATGGCGCAGCCGCAGGCACGGGTATCCTTAATAAGGAAGATGCGGCGGGTACTTTCGATGGGTCGACAGCGCGTCCCGCCATCGCCGATGCCTCTGCGACAGGCAAAACCCTTTTCCCGAACGGTCATACCTTTGATATGCTCCCCGTGGGTAATGCTGATTATGACAAGTTCGATGACCTTATCCAGTTTCCCGGTGTTGACCTGTTTGGCGGAGTCGGCAACCTTGCCCTTGTTTACCCGGATCAGGTGAATGGACGACTGTGGTACCCTGATGAGGGGGATGTTGTCGCTCCCGGTGCGTCGAATCAGTTCTATAAAGTCGAATCGTTCGATTATCCCGGTTTTTCCAATCAGACCTCCCCGCGTGATTCGTGTCGTGTGCGCTTCTGGCCGTATTCAGCCCGTCGTCTGGTGAGTGACTCATTCAGCGATGCGACGATCAATGATATCACGCAAGGATTTGAAGCGGTTTGGGAGGGTAAACCCCTAAACGATCCTGAAGCCAAATGGGGCGGTTTCATCCCAACCTTTGACTTCTATGGGTGCTGTAATGACCCCACCACTGGCGGTCAGTGGCGCTATAGCCAAGATGGTACCGGGCCACTCAACGGGAATTGGGATGGCGCAGGTTCAAATGGTGAACCCAATTGGCAGTTTACAGACTTGATCTGCCAGCCGTTTAAGGAGGCGCGTGACGCGACGCGGGCGTTCTTGCAGACCCTAGACTTTGACCGGGGTGATCGCGTGGCGCTGGTCACATTTGACCGTGGCGCGTTCTTGGTCGATCCCGACGGGTCACAAGGTGGAGTTTATGACCCAAATAATGTGTGCGTCCGTGACCCAGCCCCTGTGAATGGGCGAACAACCTTAACCCACATGATGGCCTCGTTCTGTCGCGCAGAGGCGGTCTTAATGAACTACATCGGGGTGAGAGCCGAGCCGAACTTCTATGACTGGAGAGAGGATGGGGGCGGTTGGTGGCGTTTTGCAGATGGTTTAACGCCCGAAGGCGACAGCGATCCGGTGGACTATTATCGCGAAGGCTCGAACAGCCCCAGTGGTGGCTACGGTGAGGAACATCGCGCCTTTAACCAATATCCGGTGAACAACAACTGCCCGTTTTTCGACGCAACATTGGAAGGGTATTACAGCCGCTATTCACTGTCGAAATGGGATATCCAGAATGCCCCTTATTACGGCGACATCCTTAGCGGTCAACCGGGGTTGGCGAGTATCATGACCCCTGCCCTCGGTGGTGGTTTGAGCATCGACAACGGTTACGAACTGCGCGCCTCATGCCGAGGTGGTAACATCGGCGCCGGTCTGCGCGAGGCCAACAATGCCTTGCTCGACCCCGCCACCACGCGGCGTTCGGGCGCGGTGTGGGTTATCGTTATGCTCGGTGACGGCGGATCGGGTGCGAGTGACCCCACTCGCGCCAATGGGCTGCAATTGACTGAAGCAGATCCTTTCTTCGATCGGGGGCTTGACCCAGCTGCTTGGGATTCGTGGAATGGCGTGAGTAACCTCAGTCGCTATGGCGTAGAGGGTGACTACGGGGCGTTTGGTTTATGCCCGATTGGTGATAGGACGGCAGGTAGCACCGAACTGCTCATGACCAATGAGTATCCGCCACGCTTCCCGTATTGCTCGGATAAGCAGCCACAGTCACGTCATTTTTGTGAACCAGCGGGCGGCGATGAACGCACGGTAGGTAAGCAGTGCTTTGGGCAAGGAACCAGCACACGAGGGATGGGCTTTGCCCCCGGCAGCAAAGACAACGACTATATCTGCTATGCCGATACCGGTGTACCGGGTGATGCCCTAGTCATTGACGGTCAGACCGAAGATGAGACGAGCTACAACGTCCGCCGAGGCAATATCTATGACGTGGACATCGGCGACATCGGCAATGACTTTAATATGGGTAATGGCACTACCAACGGTGGCACATGTAATGCGCTCTATGACACCGATGACTACGCCCGTGACTGGGCGGACTATGTGGGCTTGTCGGACACGGGCGCAGGTGATGAGCAACTTCCGACCATTTTCACCATCGGTTTCGGCCTTGATTTTGCAAATGGTTCAGTCGGTGACGAACCCGGGCCTGTTAGTCTGAATCCCGACGAATACTTGGGCGAAGAACTGCTGCGCTATATCGCTGATGTGGGCGATAACTTCCAGATCGACACCGACTATCAGCAAGACTTGTTGCAAGACCAATCGCTTGATGGCGAGATGGCCCAGCCTGAAACGTTCGGTCTGCGCGGCCCGTGTGAAGACCAGAACATCGAATCGCAAGATTATGCCATCTATACCGGCAATGGAGATGACCTACTCCAGTTCATGTTTGAGCCGCTCCCACCGACGCAAGACTGCGGTAACTACTACAACGCGCCAGACCAATCGCGCTTGAAATTGGTGTTCGACGACATCGCTTCACGTATGTTTACGCGCCTAGCCCCGTAATCCAAAGGGAGATGAGATTGTGATGATAAAAACAGGCATCAACCAGAGGCGCGGGCAGGCGCTGGTGGAGTTCTCGCTGATTCTGCCGTTGCTGATTATCCTGATCTTCGGGATTATCGAAATGGCTCGCCTGATGCAGACGTGGGTCACGCTGCAAAACTCGGCGCGGGCGGCGGCACGTTACGCCTCAATCGGCGCGATTAAATGGGACATCTTTGATGTCCCCGATGACCCGGCTATCGCCGATGACCAAGAGATTTTGGACGCGGTTGTGCCGTGCGTGTTGGATGATGAGCGCGGCACGAAGACGACTATCAGTGGGGTGGAGCGCTACACCGGTGGTAACGAGTCGTTTTTTGCGACATGGTATGACGGGATTAACTGCGATCCGCGCCTAGAAGACCATCAGCAACTCCGGAAGGACATCCTGCGGATTTTCTCGGTCATCAACGAGGCGCGCACCGTCTCTAGCGGGTTGGGACTGTCTGCGGCTTATAACGACTGGGATTGGAACAATATCGACCCTGATAATGCTGACCAAATGATGTACGACGTTTGGTCGCAGCCCTTCCCCGGCAATACGGGAGAAGAGAATACCGCTGGCTACTTCTATGTCGATGTGTGCGCTGACCGTACTATACTTGAGCCACGGTCTACCACTGTCAAGAACCTCGGCACACGCTTTTATACGATCCGTAATGAAACAGATCGTACCACTGCAACTGACGCATCTAATGATGCGCCTAAGCCCGGCTATGACCCGACTGAGCCGATGTGTATGTTGAGCGAAATCCCTCCGGCAGAAAATGGAGATGGTTCGCCTAATACCGCACGTTTGGTCAATGCAGGCCATCGTTGGTGGGATGCGGGCGGCCCCGGTGAGCGCGTGGTGGTGTTCATCCGCTTCAATCACCCGTGGATTACCCCCATCAATGCTGACGGCGGTTATATCACGCTCAATACACGCCGTAGTTCGGTCAACGAGTCATTCCGCGCCCCGAAGGCCGTCGGCGCATTCCAACGCAGCCTGCCGCCCGGCCAAGATGATGATGCCACGCCGCGCTCAACACTGGTTCCGTCAGATACACCCATTCCAAGCAACACACCGACGGCGACAACCCCTCCTACCGCAACCGATACACCGACGAGAATCCCCTTTCTTTGTGAAAGCATCCGGTTGATTTGGGCGGATGAGCCGTTCAGCGGCAATACCATGTACGTCAGCATCCTGAACAATAATATCGAGGCCGTCACGCTGACGCGCATCTCGTTGGATTGGTATGTGTCACCGTCATATCCGGCGATGTATGCGAAAGCGTTTGCGCTGGACAACACCATCCACTGGCAAGGTGATACCCCGGTTTCCCCACCCCAGCAATCCGTCGATACCGCCGCGGATGGGACGTTCTATGATGCCTCCTATCGGATCATCGGCGGTGAGAACTCTGCCGTATGGACATCGGTCTTTTTGAATGGTCCGGTCAACATGAATACGGCCTTCGTCATCCAAGATTTCGAGGCAGACCTTTTCTTTGAAGGGCCGCTCAACCAGACCTGCCAAATCTCGCTGGTACGCCCAGACCGCCCCGTCCCTACCGCTACCCTGACCCCGACGGTTGGTCCGTCGCCCACTCGTACTCCTGACTGTGCGACCAACCAAGATATCTCGGTGACATTCGGTGGCTTCGACTCGTTCGATGGCTCGGTCAACTTCATCATCACCAATTCGGGGACACGTTCTACTTACCTGACTGGGTTCGATTTGGTATGGCCTGACGCAACTCACCCACAGATAGGCCGAACGCCGGGCGATTACTACATGCGCCGTGTGACGGTGGGCGGCGATAGCGCCTCGGACATCCTGACCCAGCCGGTGTGGACGGCGACGGGCGCGAACCAAGATAGAACTGGCAATACTAAGACGCTCCTGCCGTTCGATTACGGCACGCGCAGTGTCAGCGGTGAAGGCACATGGTTGGGCAACGCCATCATCCGCCCCGGCACGACCAAAATCTTCTTCGATTTCGACGGTTTCCCCGGTAACTTGCAGACCGCTATGGGCGTCCAGCGCCACCACTTCAATAGCTCATTGCTGTATATCGGGTGTAACTTCCTATATACCCAGACCCCCGGCGGTCCGGGTGGTTATATCCCGCAAAGCACCGGCGTTATCGGTATCTTGGAGCCGTCACCGACCATCAGTAATACGCCTAAAGCGACCAATACAACCGGCCCAAGCTTGACGCCGACCCCTATCACGCCGACGACTATCAAGACTTCAACCCGCACGCCTGTCCCGACGATAACCAATACTCCGTCGAATACACCCGGCGTCCCGACCCGTACTCCGCTGAGTCAGTTGACCCCGACAGCGGGCGGCGGCGGCGAGGGTTAACCTTATAACACCGAGGTAGGGCATACGCCCCGCCCTGACATCACAAGAGGCGCACCCATACAGGTGCGCCTCTTGTGATTCCGGAGTCGTAATATATCGCTTAGAGCAATCCCGCCCGTTGGAGTTTGCGGGTAATAATGCGGCGGGTATCGCGCATCGAGTCCTCAATGTTCACATAGCCCAGCCATGCGGTCATCATCCCAAAGGTGAAGCCGGTCACGACCCGCAATAGGGGAGTCGTCTCACGCGGCGGCCACCAATTGAACGGCGCATAACCCAACAATTGACTGAAGCCATCCAGCCCAATCGGGCCGAGTCCAATCAGGATATACAACAGGATAGGGATGGGGCGCAATTTGCGGCGCACCACGGGTAGGCTATAAATCAGGCCGAATACCAGAAATCCCCAATAGATGCTGACATCGCGCTCACACACCGTCAGTTTATAACCCATCTGCGGGTTGCCGAGGAAAACGGCGGACGCCAATTGTAGGCGGGCGAAATTGACCGCCTCGACGGGGCTGGTCGGGGTCAGACTGTCTGGGATGCTGATGGCCGTATACGTCCCGTTGAGGGTGATTCCGGCCAGTTCGGGCAACGTCCGCACCCCGAAGGGGGCGGTTGGTAGCGCACCCGCGCCCATCTGGGTCAGGGTTGTGGATGCGCCCGCATACGATTCAAACGAACGCAAACCCGTCCCCGGCGTCGCATCTGCCAGAGGGTAGGCGGGCTGCTCTCCATACAGGAAAAATGACCGGAACGGGAAGCGATGACACATCGGCGTATACAGGCCGTAAATCGCCTTCGCCGCATCCTCTGCGCCCAGTTTCATCAGAGTAGGGGCGACGAACGGCAGAGTCGCCCAGACCAGAAAAAAAGCGACCACGCCTTTCAGCCAATGACGGGTCAGACTCAACGTCCAAAAATTCAAGCGTACAGCCCAAGACATACAGTTTCAGCCTTCCGTCAACAGCGGGGTAATAAAACGTTCTAGCGCGGCGAGGTCTGCCGGGCCATAGATGATGGAGGCGATGCGTCCATCTGCCGCAACGATAACGGTGGTCGGCTGACCGCGCAAGCGGTAATCCGCAGCGGCGCGGCCTGATGGGTCAAGTGCCAGCGTGAAGCTCAACCCCAGCCGGTCTGACCATTGGCGCACTGCGTGAATCGAGTCACCCAAGTTGACGCCGATAACACGCAGACCACGTTCCTTATAGCGCTCGGATAGGCGTTGTAGGGCGGGCATCTCGGCCTCACACGGGGCGCACCATGTCGCCCAGAAATTGATGACCGTGACCGTCCCACCGTGGTTGTCCGGCGTGAACTTCACCGCCTGACCGTCCATATCGGTCAAATCTAGCGGCGGGGCGAATGCGCCGATTTCCGCCGCGATGCGCTGACCGTTCACGACGCTAAGTTGCGTATAGTCAAGGCGTTCAGGCAACCCCACGGCGGCGAGGATGACGACTGCGGCGGCAAAACACGCTAATGAGAGCAGTCTGTACATGCGCCGTCTGTGCGCTAAAATCATAGTTTCCCTCATCTTAGAACGGTCATCACCCTATGGACGCTAAGACCTTAGAAGAGTATACCTGTCGGACATGGCCGGCGCTGGAAACCATCGAGTTGGATGGATGGTTGCTGCGCTTCGCCAACGGCGTCACCGGGCGGGCGAACGCGGTTTATCCGCTGTACCCAGCAAAGCGCGATATCTTGGAGAAAATCAAGCATGTTGAGCAGCATTACCGGTCACGCGGGATTAAACCGGCCTTCAAGTTGGTGGAATCACTGCCTTTACACCGGACATTAGACTCTATTCTAAAACAGCACGGCTACACCTTCTACAATGACTCGCGGGTGATGGCCGTCGCGTTAGGGGAAGACATCCCTAGGCCAAAACACCAAGTCACGTTGGAATCGTTCAATGATGCTTGGATGACGGATTATGGCCGCATCTATCCCGAACGCGGCACGCAAACCCCGACTTACCGTGAACTGTTGATGTCTCCCATCGGACAACGCATTTACGCCTCGGTCTGGGCAGACGGTCAGCGGGTGGCGGTAGGGGTACTGTCGTCCTCACGGGCGTATGCAGGGATTTATTGCATGGCGACCCACCCCGATTATCGTGGGCGGGGCATGGCGACCAGTATCGTACAAGCGATGATGGATTACGCTAAAAATCATGGCGTCCAGCGCGTATTCCTACAGGTCGCGGGGGATAATGCTGCCGCGCAAATGGTATATGGCAATTGCGGATTCGAGGTGATGTATCGTTATTGGTACAGAATCCTTCCCTAGCGTGAGGTGGTCACAACTCGGTCACATAGCAGAGCGAAACAGGGTAATCGCGCCTGTTATGCGGGCGTCTGGGATGATATGGTGGAAAAACAGGAAAGGGGTAGGGACGCCTTTTTGCGCGTTCATTAAGACATCCCCAAAACGGACGGCAAGAATGCCGTCCCTACAACGGTCAACACATAAGGTAGCAAACGATGACAACACTACCAACATTTGATTGGTCAGCCCAGCGGGTGATTGTCACCGGCGGGTCAGGCTTTTTGGGGCGGAACGTGGTCGCCCAATTGAAATCACTCGGCGCGGCGGAAGTAGTTGTGCCGCGTAGCGCCGAGTATGACCTCCGGCTGCCAGAGGCGGTACGCGCCCTATATGCTGACCATCCTCACACGACGATGGTCGTCCATCTGGCGGCGAAGGTCGGCGGAATCGGCGCGAATCGGGCGCATCCGGCGCAGTTTTTCTATGACAATCTCATGATTGGGACGCTGACGCTTGATTTGGCGTATAAGGCGGGGATTTCGCGCTTTGTCGGCGTCGGGACGATTTGCGAGTACCCTAAAATCACGCCGATTCCGTTCCATGAGGATGACCTCTGGAATGGCTATCCCGAAGAGACTAACGCGCCGTATGGCATCGCCAAACGCGCCCTGTTGGTGCAGAGCCAGACCTATCGGCAAGAATATGGCTACCGCGCCATCCACATCCTCCCGACCAACCTATATGGCCCAGAGGATAATTTCGACCTCGAAACCTCGCACGTCATCCCTGCGCTCATCCGCAAGATGCACGAAGCTAAGCGTGATGGACGTTCAACCGTCACGCTATGGGGCGACGGCACGCCGACCCGTGAGTTTTTGTATGTGAAGGATGCCGCGCTGGGGATTGCGCTGGCCGCCGCGCATTACGATTCCGCCGAGCCGGTCAATATCGGCAGCGGGGTCGAAATCCGCATCCGCGATTTAGCAGAGATTATCCAGCGCGAAATCGGGTTTGAGGGCGACATCATCTGGGATACCGAGAAGCCTAATGGTCAGCCGCGCCGGAATATCAATGTGAGTCGCGCCGCCGAGTCATTTGGCTTCAAGGCGACGACCTCATTTGAGGATGGCTTGCGCGAGACCGTGGGGTGGTATCTGTCACAAGCGAAGTGATGAGTCCTGAGTGATGGGTGATGAGAAGGCTGCGGAAACGCGGCCTTTTTTTTCATGGTTTCGGTGTGCTATACTTTGTTAAATTTCTATTTCACTTTGAAAGGTTTCTAAAATGGATGTTAAAAGCGTGAGCTTTCAGGCTTCCCTCTCTGGGGGCGTGCATTATGTCTTGCCACACTTTCAACGCCAATACACTTGGGAACCCCGTAATTGGAATGACTTACTTAACGATATCCAACGGATTTATGTGACATATAATGACCAAAAACCACCCGAACATTTTATGGGTTCACTGGTGGTAATCACCGATGGAACAGTTGGTGTTTCGATACCCGTATACAAATTAGTCGATGGTCAACAACGTCTTACAACCATCTCATTATTATTGCGTGCATTATATGAGCTGAGTGGTGATGAAAAGTTACGCGGCCGCATTCTTAGCTACCTTGTTAATGAGTATGAAGATGGTGACGCTCGTTATAAGGTGTTACCAACCCATAAGAACGCTGACCGTCAAACGTTTATTGATGTGATTGATGGTAATGTCGTCGAACGTGAGGCGGATAAAACTGCTTCAATGATTGTTAAAGCTTATCGTTATTTATTACTTACCTTGCGTCGTTGGATTGAAAAAGACAAGTATGACCCCGAAAAAATTTTTAGGGTCATAGCTACATCCCTGCAATTCGTTTTTATCAAAGTCGATGGTCAAGATGATCGACCCTATGCCATTTTTGAAAGTTTGAACGCCAAAGGTAAGCCGTTAACCCAAACAGACCTCGTGCGGAACTATATCGCCATGAAATTACCCGGCAAGCAGCAAGAGCGCTTATTCAACCAATATTGGGCGAAAATTGACGACCTCTTGAGCGAAGACCGCAAAGTGGCGCGTATCGGGGAACTCACCGCGTTCTTACGGCATTATATCGCCTTTCGTACCGGCACGGTTGAACGCGAAGATATGATTTACATTCGATTTCGTGACCGAATGGAAGAGAACTTTGGTACATCTCAATTATTTGAACAAGAGCTTCACACCCTGTATCAATTCGCGGTTTGGTATGAACGTTTGTTACGCCCAGAACATGAAGATGAACTGAAATTAAGCGACGGATTGAAGCGCCTCAATATTCTTGAAAGCACGACAGCATATCCGCTATTACTGGCTGCATATGAGGCGTATGAATCTGGTAAATTATCATTAGCGATGTTTGTCAAAGGGGTAGGGATACTTGAAAATTATCTGGTAAGACGTATGTTAGTGGGTGATAGCGGTTACACCAATCGCATGTTTCCCAACATCATTAAATTGATTAACCACGCTAACTATCCTGATTCCCTTGGTTTAATTTTAGCCCGTCGGCGTTCTGTTCCTGATACTCGGTTGCGCTTAGAATTGCCTAATCGCCCCGTATATGACAACACTAAGCAAGATCGCCTCCGCTTCATCTTTGAAGAAGTTGAGCGATATTTGTGGCGTGGCACAGATGGCCGCGCAAGTTTAGATGGCAAAGCAACACTTGAGCATATTTTACCGCAAGCACTATCAGAAGAATGGAAAGAATCTCTTGGGGTAGGGTATGAGGAAACACACAAGGACTATACAGATACGCTTGGGAATCTAACATTGGTCACTCAGTCCCTAAATAGTGGCAAACTGTCTAATTATTCTTTCGAACGCAAAGTTGAGGTTTTCCGTCATCATGCGCTGCGTCTAAATTCACACTATTTCAGCGCTTTTGATGGGACGTGGGATTCGGATGCCATTCGTCAGCGCGCCGATGCACTGATTGATACTATTCTCAAGGTGTGGCCTTCTTTGGGGGATACGGAAAATTCCGATGGAGATTCTTATATCTCACCTGTGAGCGTGAAAGGTAAATTGGCTGCTGGTTTGACCTTCCTGAATGAAGAATATCCACTGAATTCATGGAAAGCCATTTTAGTTAAAATGTGTGAGTGTGCTATACAATATGGTGCGGATTTTGAAGAAATCACACAAAACACGACCTATCTCCGTCATGAGAAAATAGGGTATCACAGCATTGAATTGAGCAATGGTTATTATTTGTACTCAGCTCTCAGAGCAGATGATGTTTTGCGTGTTTCTCGTGTCATTGGTGATGTTTTAGACATTGAAGAAGGACGGGATTGGGCGTTGCACTATAATAATGCCGCCAAATCATCTTGATTTTCCCTTTCTTTATGAAGTGGCGTGGGAACAACCACCAGCACAAGGCTGTGGCATTTGACCACCTAGTTAAAGTGAATGTCCCATCTTGGTTCAGCCGACCAATCCGATAACCATAATCCTAAGCACGCCGAGCATGGCGATGGTGAAAACCGTCTCGTTGACTACTGCAATCTCACGAGGATGACGAATGATTGATTAAAAGTAACCACTCAGCCATCATTTCTTCCCTCAATTTGATGATGTAGAGCGTCAAATTGGCTGATTCGTGGGGAAGTTCTCCCCTCAGATGATTGGGCTGAGTACCGGTCAAAATCCTGTTTTCCCCTCAAATAGGGGCTGAGTAGTTACGATTAAAATACTTTTATCCCCTCCCAGACCTCGCAGTCGGTGAAGGTGGCCGCCGCGCCGTACCAGCGCATGAGCAACTGCATTGGGCGAGCCACGGTCTGCTGTTGACCATCCGCGTCGTGCCAACCCTCATCGGTCAGCGTCAGGCCGGTGTCGAGGACGATGGAGTCGCGATTCCACGAGGCGGTTTTGGCGTCTACATAAACCGCCGTCAGCAACATCGCATCTGAGGTACGATACACCAAAAGCATCCGCCCGTTAAATGGGATTAGGATGGGTGCGTTTATAGAGTGATGTCTTGCGCCGTCAACGCGGCATAAAGCGGCTGCGAGGTTTGGATATGCAGGCGGGCGGGGTACATACTGGTATCGAGATAATCGTCCAGCATGGCGATACTCGCGTTGAAGCTCTTGATGTGATGGCGGTTGCATCCATAACAACAAAATCCCGCAAATGGATGACACTATAATGCGTTAATTACACTATACGTTCAAATGGGGTGAGGTGGATGCTATTAGAGTCTGGGTTACATCCCCTCTGCGAAAACCTCAGTTAGGGGGAGTGTGAATCCGGGAATGACATCACCACCTGTTAGCGTGTCGGATTCGGTCAAAATAATGACATCATCTGCCGTATATACCTCAATGATTTTCTGCCCCGGATAGATCAGCCAAACCATCCGCCCGCCATTGTTCAGGTAATACTCCGCTTTTTCACGCAGCTGTGGGATGCTATTGCCCGGTGATTTGATTTCAATACATAGGTCAGGAATCAGCGGCGCTGCACCGCGTTTTGTCAAAGGGAGCAGGCGGTCACGACTGGTGAAAGCGATGTCGGGTTGGCGGACATTATGAGGGTCGGCTGGCGCTTTATACAGCACTTCAAACACCAATCGACCTAGCTTTTGAGCATGGACGAAATTGGTTAATGGACGGTAGAGGTTATCGGCAATTTGGCCGTGTTCTTCGTTGGGCATCTTCTCCACCGGTATACCGTGAATCAACTCAACCCAGCGGCCTTGCGCCTCTGGGCTTTCAATCCAACGCTCAAATGCTTGTACGGTCATCAATCGAGCAGGCGCGACCATGCTGGTTCATCCTCAATTGTCGATTGATTGAAATTATAGCGTAATTTCAATATAACGGGTGGGGACAGGGACATTGATGATATTTTACAATGAGAAGCGATGGTTATGTCGATTTTTGGTAACTACTCAGCCATCATTTCTCCCCTCAATTTGATGCTGTAGAGCGATCAAATTGGCTGAGTCGTGGGGAAGTTCTCCCCTCAGATAATTGAGCCGAGTACCGTTAAAACTCTCATTTCCCCTCAAATAGGGGCTGAGTAGTTACGATTAGAATACTTTTATCCCTTCCCACACCGCGCATTCGGTCAGGACGAGCGTGTTTGTCTATTGATGTTTCTGAGGTGCTTCTCGACCTGAATCATCCACAGGCTGCGATGGGCTTCTAAACGTAGCCAAAATGCGCGTTGTGTGCCAACGATATACCCAATGACAGCGCCAATCACGCCGGAGATTACCGCGAGTATAATGCTTCCACTACCACGCCCCCCTACCAAAAAACCTAGTAGTGCGCCGATGATACCAAACAGGATGGTTAGGGTGATGACAATACGGTCGGCTTGCTTTAACAGCTTATCGGTGTAAGCATAGATGAAAATTTCATCGTAGCCTGTGCCGCGTTGTGGGTCATTGTTAACCGGCTTTGCAATCTTTTTGGCGGGGGTATTGAACGGGTCTTGAAAATTGTTCATGGGAAATTCATCCTCTAAGGTTAGAAGAATAAGGTTGAATTATATTTTAATCGTATATTTTTTAATTTACTATGATGTTTTTTCGGAAACGATGAGAAGCGAGACGGCTTGCCGTCCCGCCGATGGACTCACCCCTCCCACACATCGCAGTCGGTGAAGGTGGCCGCCGCGCCATACCAGCGCATGAGCAACTGCATCGGGCGAGCCACGGTCTGCGGTTGACCATCCGCGTCCTGCCAACCCTCATCGGTCAGCGTCAGGCCGGTGTCGAGGACGATGGAGTCGCGATTCCACGAGGCGGTTTTGGCGTCTACATAAACCGCCGTCGGCGACATGGCATCTGGCGTGCGATAGACCAACAGCGTCTGCCCGTTGAACGGAGTCACGAGGATGTTATCGCGGTCTCCCAACGCCTGTACCGGGTAAAAGCAGCGCGATTC